>JACCDK011136442.1_pt1 | contig 24841 bp, 17 predicted proteins | sample 7445871 | NCBI WGS metagenome assembly JACCDK01 (sample SAMN15323436, study PRJNA562643) | freshwater metagenome | isolation source: river surface water | place: USA:Blue River Watershed | collected 2017-08-15 | reverse complement strand
GTTCCAATTGCGCCATTGGTGTCCATAAACCGGACCTAAATCTCCATTTTCATTTGCCCATTCATCCCAAATTTTAACCCCGTTTTCTTGTAAATATTTAATATTGGTATCGCCTTTTAAAAACCACAACAATTCATAAATAATTGATTTTAAATGCAGTTTCTTAGTTGTTACCATTGGGAAACCTTCACTTAAGTCAAAACGCATTTGGTAGCCAAATACACTCTTTGTACCGGTTCCTGTGCGATCACCTTTTTGGGTTCCGTTTTCTAAAACATGTTTTACTAAGTCGTGGTATTGTTTCATTTTGGGTTATTGGGTAAAGGGTTCTGGGTCTTAGTTTTTAAATATTTGGTTCTAGATTAGTGTCTTCTCTCTTTGATATTTCGTCTCTAATTCTAGCGGCTTTTTCATAATCTTCTTCTTGAACTGCAACCTCTAATTGATCGTGCAATTCAAACAAACTCAATTTTTTATACGGCGATTGATTTTCTTCTTCAGCTCCAAATGTTTCAGGCTCTGTAAGTGCGCCATCTTCCATGGTGGTGTTACTTTCCGAATCGGCAGTGTTATAAAAACCTGCTTTTTCTAGAATATTTTGATAGGTGAAAATAGGTGCCTGAAATCTTAATGCAAGGGCAATAGCATCAGAAGTACGTGCATCAATAATTTCTTCTATTTTATCTCTTTCGCAGATGATACTTGAAAAGAAAACGCCATCAACTAGTTTGTGAATGATTACTTGTTTGACTAGTATGTCAAAACGATCGGCAAAAGTTTTAAATAAATCATGAGTTAGCGGGCGTGGCGGCTTGATTTCGTTTTCTAAAGCAATAGCAATAGATTGCGCTTCGAATGCACCAATAACAATTGGTAGTTTTCGATCGCCATCCACCTCATTTAAAATCAATGCGTAAGCACCGTTTTGCGTTTGGCTGTAAGATATCCCTTTAATTGTTAGTTTTACTAAACTCATAATTTTGTCATTGCGAGGAACGAAGCAATTTAATGAAATAATACTTATGCATTCCTTTGTTTGATTCTTAGCCCTGATTGCAGCAAGTATCCTTTATTGTTTTTTTTATGACAATAAAGATACTGCGTAAAGCAGGAAAAGGCTTTGCAAAGTAACAAAAAAGTTTTGCTTTTGAAAACAAAAAAATAAGCTATCTAAAATTTTATTCGGATAGCTTATTAATTATTTATTTGGTTTTGATTTAGCTGTTTTGCGCCTTAAACTCTTTTAATTTTTGAGTCAAACGAGGAACCACATCAAAGGCATCGCCTACAATTCCGTAATCGGCAACTTTAAAGAAAGGAGCTTCTGGGTCGGTATTGATAACTAATTTCACCTTAGAAGAATTGATTCCAGCAATGTGTTGGATGGCTCCAGAAATTCCGATGGCAATGTATAAATTGGTTGCTACAGGTTTTCCTGTTTGCCCTACGTGTTCGCTGTGAGGACGCCAACCAATATCAGAAACTGGCTTAGAACATGCAGTTGCAGCACCAAGAACGGATGCTAATTCTTCTAGCATTCCCCAATTTTCTGGTCCTTTCATTCCGCGCCCACCAGAAACTACTACATCGGCATCTGCGATGGTAACTTTTCCTGATGATTTTTCTACTGATTCTACTTTTACAGAAAAATCGGCATCATTTAAACTCGGATTGAAATCTTCCTCAGTTAATGAATTTGAATTTTCAACTAATCCGAATGAGTTTTTACTGATTGAAAGTACTTTTATATCAGTTGCGATTTCGGTAATGTTGAAAGCTTTATTTGAAAATGCTGTTCTTTTTACTTGAAATGGATTGGTAGAAATTGGTAATCCTACAACATTACTTGCTAAACCTGCATCTAAACCAATAGAAACTAACGGTGCTAAATACAAACTATCTGTTGTAGAAGAAAGGACCACTACTTTAGCTCCTTCTTTTTGAGCAGCTTGTTTTAACACATCGGCATAGGCTTTAGCATTAAAGTTGGCTAATTTATCGTTGTTTACTTTTACTACTTTTGAAACTCCGTATTTAGATAATTCAGAAGTGTTAGAGCAGTTTATGGTTACTGCAGTAACTGAAGTTCCTATAGAATCGGCTATTTTTTTTGCATAAGAGGCTAATTCAAAAGCTACTTTTTTAATTTTCCCTTCGGATGATTCTGCGTATATTACTATTGACATTTTATTTTATTTTAAATGTTGAATTATAAATTTTGAAATTAAATAACTTTTGCTTCGTTATGAAGTGCGTTTACTAATCCGTCAAGATCATCTGCAGCAAATAATTTTACAGCTGATTTAGCGGCAGGTTTTTCAAATTTTACAATTTTAGTTTGATTTTCGGCTCCTACAGGCTCTAAAATAGTAAGTACTTTAGTTCTTGCGGTCATGATTCCACGCATGTTGGGAATGCGTAAATCTTTTTCTTCAACTAATCCTTTTTGACCACCAATAATTAATGGTAAACCAGCAGAAATGATTTCTTTTCCTCCGTCAATTTCTCTTGCTGCTTTCGCAGAATTTCCGTCGATCGTTAATTCGGTACACGAATTTACAAAGTTGTAATTCAATAATCCTGCAACCATTCCGGGTACCATTCCGCCATTGTAGTCTAACGATTCTTTTCCACAAATTACTAGATCGTAACCTCCAGCTTTAACTACTTCTGCTAATTGTTTTGCAACAAAAAAACCGTCTGTTGGATTTGCATTCACACGAATTGCTTCATTTGCACCTATTGCTAGCGCTTTTCTTAGCGTTGGTTCGGTATCGGCTCCGCCAACATTCACAACAGTTACTGTTGCACCTTGTTGCTCTTGAAACCAAATTGCTCTTGTTAAACCAAATTCATCATTTGGGTTGATTACATATTGTACGCCATTGGTATCAAATTCAGAATCGCCATTAACAAAGTTGATTTTGGAAGTTGTATCGGGTACGTGACTTATACAAACTAATATTTTCATGGTATAGATTTTAATTTTTTCTGTCTGTAAAAGTATAAAATATATTTCTAATTTTAATATGCGTGCATATAAAATTATCTTAAATTATCCCTATTATATCGATTTCGCTGAAGACCGCTTCAATCATTTGCCTTCATTGATTTTATAAAGGGCTAATTTGTATTGATATAATTTAAGTTTAATATGTTTTTTTATCATTTAAAATTTTTACTTTTGCTATCCAAAATTGATACTAAGAAATTCTATATATGAGAACTATACAATTTAGAGAAGCTATTGCTGAAGCGATGAGTGAAGAAATGCGTCGCGATGAATCTGTTTATTTAATGGGAGAAGAAGTTGCCGAATACAATGGTGCTTACAAAGCTTCCAAAGGTATGTTGGATGAATTTGGACCAAAACGTGTTATTGATACTCCAATTGCAGAATTAGGTTTTGCCGGAATTGCTGTTGGATCTGCAATGAATGGATGTCGTCCAATTGTTGAATACATGACCTTTAACTTTTCGTTAGTTGGTATTGATCAAATCATAAATAACGCAGCAAAAATGCGCCAAATGTCGGCTGGACAATTCCCAATGCCAATGGTGTTTCGTGGGCCAACTGCTTCGGCTGGACAATTAGGAGCTACGCACTCTCAGGCATTTGAAAACTGGTTTGCTAATACTCCAGGACTTAAAGTTGTTGTACCTTCAACAGTTTATGATGCGAAAGGATTATTGAAAGCTGCCATTAGAGATGACGATCCAGTTATCTTTATGGAAAGCGAACAAATGTATGGTGATAAAGGAGAAGTTCCAGAAGGAGAATACATTATTCCTCTAGGAGTTGCCGATATTAAAAGAGCGGGTACTGATGTGACTATCGTTTCTTTTGGAAAAATAATAAAAGAAGCACATATTGCAGCAGATGATTTAGAAAAAGAAGGTATTTCTTGTGAAATTATCGATTTGAGAACAGTTCGTCCAATGGATTATGATGCAATTATCACTTCGGTTAAGAAAACCAATCGTTTGGTAGTTCTTGAAGAAGCTTGGCCATTTGCAAGTGTTGCTTCAGAAATCACTTACATGGTTCAAGAAAAAGCATTTGATTATCTTGATGCACCGGTTCAGAGAATCACAACTGCCGATACGCCTGCGCCGTATTCACCTACTTTATTAAAAGAATGGTTGCCAAATGCAGCAGATGTTGTAAAAGCTGTTAAAAAAGTAATGTACAAATAATAATATTCTATTATATTTGAAGCTTCATCTGAGAAATCATGATGAAGCTTTTTTATTTAGTATTGATCTCGCATGTTTAAAAAAATAACGTACCTTTTCTTTTTCTGTTTTTCAGCAGCCATTATTGCACAAACCAAAATAAGTGGGGTAGTTGTTGATAAAAAAAACAAACCAATTTCTTATGCAAATCTTGTTTTTAAAGGTTCAAATGAAGGAACTGTTTGTGATGAGAACGGTAAGTTTTATTTAGAATCCAATACCTCTTATACTACATTTAGAGTTGCATTTGCTGGATACACAACCAAAGATGTGTTGCTTTCAAAATCGGTTAGCTACAATATGAAAGTGATTTTAGATAGTGAAATAATTTTAAAAGATGTAGTAATTTACAAAGGGAAAACTTCCAAAAAAAATAATCCTGCATTAGATATTCTAAGAAAAATATGGGAGCGTAAAAGAAAAAACGGTCTTCGTATTTTCAATCAGTACCAATATGAAAAATATGAAAAGATAGAATTTGATTTAAATACTATTGATAGTGCTTTTATGAAAAGCAAGGTGTTTAAAGGAATGGAGTTTATCTTTAATAAACTAGATACATCTAAGGTTACTGGTAAAACCTATTTGCCTGTTTTTATTAATGAATCATTGTATGATGTATATGGTGATAATAAAATTAATAAAGAAAAAGCAGTCTTAAAAGCAAATAAAAATTCTGGTTTGGGTAATGGGGAAGGGGTGAATAATTTCATGAAAGACCTTTATAACGATTACAACATTTATAACAATCATCTTACTTTTTTCGACAAAAGTTTTACAAGTCCGCTTTCAACTACGGGTATTGATGTTTATAATTACGTGTTAAGAGATAGTTCTTATATAGATAATAAATGGTGTTTTAATATAGCGTTTTATCCAAGAAGGAAGAACGAACTTACTTTCAAGGGAGATTTTTGGGTAAATGACACCACTTTTGCAATAAAAACCATAAATATGGCCGTTTCAAAAAGCGCCAATATAAACTGGGTAAAAGATATTTTCATTGAACAAGAGTTTGATGTACAAAATGATTCTGTATTCTTATTAACTCGTGATTACATGATGTCTGATTTTTCATTTAGTAAAAAAGAAGAATCAAAAGGAGTTTATGGAAAGCGAACTACATTATTTAGAAATCATAAATTTAATGAGCCAAAACCAGAAAAGTTTTACAGAGAGGAAGTCAACTTTTTGGATAATTCTGTATTTAAACGGGATAATGAATATTGGGAGAAAAACCGATTTGAAAAATTAAACAAAGACGAAATTGGAGTTTATAAAATGATTGACACCTTGAAAAAGGTTCCTCGATTTAAACAAATGTATAATTTGGTCACCATTCTTGGTAGCGGTTACATTAATTACGATTGGTTTGATTATGGCCCAATATTTTCAACTGTTGGATACAATGAAGTGGAGGGAATGCGATTGCGAGTTGGAGGAAGAACTTATTTTGGACATAATGATAAATGGCGTGTGCAAGGATATACAGCATATGGGTTTAATGATAATAAAATTAAATATGGTATCTCTGGAAAATGGATGATTGAGCCTAAAAACAGAATAATAATTTCTGGAGGTAATCGAAGGGATGTGGAACAAATTGGAGCCAGTTTAACTAGTTCTAATGATGTTTTAGGAAGGAGTTTTGCATCTTCTAGTCTCTTTAGCTTAGGGGCAAATGGAAAGTTGACTAATGTGAATTTTTCAAACCTATCATTTGAAATAGAACCGGTTAAAAATTTAATTTTTGAAACCAGTTTTTCTTATAAAACATTGAAATCAGCATCGGATGCCTTTCGATTGGATTATTTTACAGATGATTCTCATACCACTACAAAAAGTTCAGTACAGCAATCAGAAGTAGGCTTTCAAATAGAAATTACACCCAATAAAAAAACTTCAGGTTATGGCGTAGAGCGATCTATTGTTGATAGTCCGTATAGTAGAATATTTTTTAATTTCAGCCAAGGTGTAAAAGGTTTATTGAATAGTGATTTTGAATACAGCAAAGTACAATTATTTTACAGACAGCCCATTCTAATAGGTCCACTTGGACGAACTAATTTAACTATGGAATTAGGAAAAACATTCGGAAATGTTCCTCTAGGATTGATGAGTGTAATTCCAGGAAATCAAACACTTTTCAATATAAAAAATACGTTTAATAACTTGAATTTTTATGAATTTGTTTCCGATAGATATGCTACATTACAATGGGAGCATAATTTTCAAGGTAGATTACTTTCAAGAATACCGTTTATGAGAGAATTGAATTGGAGAGAAATAATAGGAGTTAAAACAGTATATGGTGACATTTCTAATGAAAACAAACTTCTTAATGCCTCCGGATTAATTTATAAGGCACCAACCAATCCGTATTGGGAATATAGTTTTGGTGTTGGAAACATTTTCAAAGTGCTGCGATTAGACGCCAGTTTTAGAGGTAATTACCGAGATATTCCTGAAACAAACAATTTTACAATTAAGGCGCAAATTGGTTTTTATTTTTAGAACTATATAAAATTAGCATATTTTTTATTAGTTAAATTACACAATTTGTATTAGTTCTTAAAAAATTGTTATTTTTGCAGCCGATAAAATTTATAACAAACATTTAAATTTATGGAATCAATGATGATTTATGTGCCTATAATAATGGCATTGATTGGATTAGCTTTTATGGCAATCAAAAGATCTTGGGTTTTAAAACAAGATGCCGGGGATGGAAAAATGAAAGAAATTTCAGATTTTATCTATGAAGGTGCCTTAGCTTTTCTTAAAGCAGAGTACAAATTATTAGCAATTTTTGTTGTTGTAGCAAGTGCTGTTTTAGCAGGTATTACTATTATACCAGGAGTTAAAACAGACATATTAATTGTTATTGCATTCGTTTTTGGTGCCTTTTTCTCAGCTTTAGCGGGAAATATGGGTATGAAAATTGCAACTAAAACTAATGTAAGAACTACGCAAGCAGCTCGTACTAGTTTGCCACAAGCTTTAAAAGTTTCTTTTGGTGGTGGTACAGTAATGGGATTAGGTGTTGCTGGTTTAGCAGTTTTAGGTTTAACAGGATTCTTTATTGTTTTCTATACTATATTTATGGGTGGAGCTTGGACTAATGGTGAAGATATGACCAAAGTTCTTGAAACTCTTGCTGGTTTCTCTCTTGGAGCAGAATCTATTGCATTGTTTGCTCGTGTAGGGGGTGGTATTTATACTAAAGCTGCCGATGTAGGAGCTGACTTAGTAGGTAAAGTTGAAGCTGGAATTCCTGAAGATGATCCGCGTAATCCTGCTACTATTGCAGATAACGTGGGAGATAACGTAGGAGACGTTGCAGGTATGGGTGCCGATTTATTTGGTTCTTATGTTGCTACCGTTCTTGCTGCAATGGTTCTTGGAAACTATGTAATTAAAGATATGGGTGGTAAAATCGAGGATGCATTTGGTGGAATCGGACCAATTTTATTACCAATGGCTATCGCTGGTTTCGGAATTTTATTCTCTATTATTGGAACCATGTTAGTAAAAATAAATAGTGATGATGCCAAAGAAGCTCAAGTTCAAAAAGCGTTAAATATTGGTAACTGGGTATCTATTATTTTAACAGCAATTGCATGTTATTTCTTAGTAGATTTTATGTTGCCTGAAGTAATGACTATGGAATTCTTTGGAGAAGGTGCACAACAAATTTCTTCAATGCGTGTTTTCTATGCTTCATTAATCGGATTAGTTGTTGGTGGTGCTATTTCATCAGTAACAGAATATTATACAGGATTAGGTACAAAACCTGTATTGGCAATTGTACAAAAATCTTCAACAGGAGCAGGAACAAATGTTATCGCTGGTTTAGCTACCGGAATGATTTCTACGTTCCCAACTGTTTTATTATTTGCAGGTGCTATTTGGGCATCGTATGCATTAGCAGGATTTTATGGAGTGGCTTTAGCGGCTTCAGCAATGATGGCTACAACTGCAATGCAGTTAGCAATTGATGCATTCGGACCAATTTCTGATAATGCAGGTGGTATCGCTGAAATGAGTGAATTACCTAAAGAAGTTCGTACTAGAACCGATATCTTAGATTCAGTAGGTAATACTACTGCTGCTACAGGAAAAGGATTTGCTATCGCTTCTGCTGCATTAACTTCTTTAGCATTATTTGCTGCTTATGTTACTTTCACAGGAATAGATGGAATAAATATCTTTAAAGCTCCAGTATTAGCTATGTTATTTATTGGAGGTATGATTCCTGTAGTTTTCTCTGCTTTGGCAATGAACTCAGTAGGTAAAGCTGCAATGGATATGGTATATGAAGTACGTCGTCAGTTCAAAGAAATTCCAGGAATTATGGAAGGAACTGGTAAGCCTCAATACGGAAAATGTGTTGAAATCTCTACTAAAGCAGCATTAAGAGAAATGATGTTACCAGGAGTATTAACTATTGGTTTCCCTATTGCAATTGTGTTATTAGGTAAATTAGTTTATGGAGATAACAACCAATTAATCGCTGAAATGTTAGGTGGTTATATGGCAGGAGTTACTGTATCTGGAGTATTATGGGCTGTGTTCCAAAATAATGCAGGTGGTGCTTGGGATAATGCTAAAAAATCATTTGAAGCAGGTGTTGAAATCAACGGAGAAATGACTTACAAAGGTTCTGATGCGCATAAAGCAGCGGTAACTGGAGATACAGTTGGAGATCCATTTAAAGATACTTCTGGTCCTTCTATGAACATTTTAATCAAATTAACTTGTTTAATTGGATTAGTAATTGCTCCAATCTTAGGAAACGGAACTGCTCCAGAAGGAAAAGAAATGAAGTGCATTATCAAAATGGAATCTTCATGTTCTGAAGAGAATATGATGGGGAAATGTGATATGAGCAAATGTGCTACTATGACTAAAGATGAATGTGCAGCAATGTGCGACAGTCTTAAATGTTCACCAGAAGAAAAAGAAATGTGTTTATCACATTATGATGCCAACGGAAAATTTGTTGCTCCAAAAGAATGTAAAGAAGGGGAAGACAAATCTTGTTGTGTGAAAAAAGATGAAAAAAATGTTAAGGTAGTTTTGATAAATGAAAAAGGAAATGCTAAAGCTACTGTAATTACTACCGAAAAAGGTAAATCTACAACGCAAGTTTTTGAAGGGTCTATGGACGATGTAAAAGCTAAAGTTGAAGCAATGAAGTAATTTTCAAATTGAATATACTTTTCAAATGCCTCACTTTGTGGGGCATTTTTTATTAAAATCAATTCTACTTTTGCTCTATGATGCCAATAAAATATTAAATCAAAATTCTTTAAAACCCAATCTTTTATTATCTTTGAACGCTTAAAAACTTATCCATGCAACTTTCAGAACAAGAAATCATTAGAAGAGAAAAACTAGATGCATTACGTGCCCTAGGAATCAATCCTTATCCAGCCAATTTATTCCCAGTAACACACACTTCAAGGCAAGTGAAGGAAAGCTTTGAAGAAGGTAAGAAGGTGGTTCTTTCAGGCCGATTGATGAGTGTTCGTGATCAGGGTAAAGCTTGTTTTGCAGAGTTACAAGATAGTGAAGGTAGAATGCAATTGTATCTTAATCGTGATGTAATTTGTCCAGGAGAAGATAAAACTACCTACAATCAGGTGTTCAAAAAACTAACCGATTTAGGAGATTTTATTGGAATTGAAGGCGAATTGTTCACTACCCAAGTGGGTGCAAAATGTGTTCGTGTAGATGGTTTTACTTTTTTAAGTAAAACACTACGTCCATTGCCAATGCCAAAAACAGACGAAGAAGGAAATGTACATGATGCCTTTAATGACGCAGAATTACGTTACAGAATGCGTTATGTAGATTTAGTTGTAAATCCGCAGGTTAAAGAGGTTTTTATTAAAAGAACTAAGTTATTTTCCGCAATGCGAAATTATTTCAACGCAGCGGGTTATATGGAGGTAGAAACACCAGTTTTGCAATCTATAGCGGGTGGGGCAGCAGCTCGTCCATTTATTACGCATCACAATAGTTTGGATATTCCTTTGTACATGCGTATTGCTAACGAATTGTATCTAAAAAGATTAATTGTTGGTGGATTTGATGGGGTTTTTGAATTTTCAAAAAATTTCCGAAATGAAGGTATGGATCGTACTCACAATCCAGAATTTACTGCAATGGAAATATATGTAGCCTACAAAGACTACAATTGGATGATGGAATTTACCGAAAACTTATTAGAGCATTGCGCTCTAGAAGTAAACGGAACCACCAATGTCGTTTTTGGCGAACATAAAGTAAGTTTCAAAGCACCTTATGCTAGAGTAACCATGACCGATGCCATAAAAAACTTTACAGGAATTGATATTTCAGGTAAAAGTGAAGCACAGTTGCTAGAAGCTGCTAAAAGCCTGGGAATTGATGTGGATGAAACGATGGGTAAAGGAAAATTAATCGATGAGATTTTTGGTGCAAAATGTGAAGGAAATTTCATTCAGCCAACATTTATTACTGATTATCCAAAAGAAATGTCACCATTGTGTAAAGAACACCGCGATAATCCAGAATTGACCGAACGATTTGAATTGATGGTTTGTGGAAAAGAAATTGCAAATGCTTATTCCGAATTAAATGATCCAATAGATCAAAGGGAGCGATTTGAGGCGCAATTAAAGCTTGCTGAGCGTGGAGACGATGAAGCAACTCAATTTATAGATAATGACTTTCTAAGAGCCTTAGAATACGGAATGCCGCCAACTTCAGGATTAGGTATTGGAATGGATCGATTAATAATGTTCTTAACCAATAATGCGTCGATACAAGAAGTATTGTTTTTTCCTCAAATGCGACCAGAAAAAAAGCAAGTTGAATTATCTGAAGAGGAGAAGCTTATCATTAGCTTATTGAAAGTAGAAAATAACCAGCCCTTAGCACAGCTAAAAGAGCGTTCTGCATTAAGCGGAAAGAAGTGGGATGCTGCAATGAAAGGACTTTCAAAGCATGGGTTAATTAAAGTGCATGTTGATGGTGATTCTAAAACTGTAGAGTTAAAATCATAATTTTTTGATTTTTATACTATTTGTAAAAAAAAATATTAAATTAGCATCTTAATAATCAACTAAAATTAATTATGAAAAAAATTATTGCAATAGCAGTTCTATTTTTAGCATTTAGTAGTAATGCAAATGCTCAAGAACAAAAAACAGTAAAAGGTTATAAAATAGTAGTTATTACTCCAGAAAGTGTAACAAAAGATCATGCTGCATTTACAAAAGCAGTTACTATGAATGAAAGTTTACAAAATGACATGATGACATTGTTAAAAATGCGTATGGAATCAGTAAATGGAGCTAGAGAAGAAGATAAAAAAGCGATCTTTGAAAGATATTCAGCGAAAATGTTATCAGGATTAACTCCAGAGCAATTGAATCAATTTAAGTCAAACAAAGAATTATATTTGAAATTAATTGAATATTAGTAGATAACTATATTTAAATTCAAGAGGCCTCAAATGAGGCCTCTTTTTTTATACTTAAACTTTTGTTAAGCATTAAACTTTTTGACTTTATGAATGTCAAATGAACATAACATATAAAATACATCATCATGAAAAAGTTAGTAGTTGCTGCATTATTAGTTGTTGGAATGACATCATTTGCACAAGAAAAAATGGAAGATCCCAAAAGTCAATTAACTCCTGAACAAAAAGTTAATCTTCAAATTAGAAAATTAACAAAGGAGTTGAATTTAAATGAAAACCAAATTAAAGAGATTCGAATTGTAGCTTTAAAGGAAATTGAACTAAGAGAGGCGAGAAAAGCCGAAATGGAAGCAAGTAAAAAACTAAGTAAAGAAGAAATGAAAGCGCGTAAAGCTAAATTTGAGGAGGAAAGAGCCTTAGCTGAAGCACGTATGAAAAAGATTCTAACTCCAGAACAATTTACGAAATGGATTGAAATTCGTAAAGCTCGAAAAGAAAAAATGGAAAATCGAATTGAAGAAAGAAAGGGTGAACGATTGGAAGACGGTAAATTATAATTTGCCCCTAAAGCATAATATTATCAGGTTAATTATAAAGTAAAAACAGTTGCAAAAATTCAATTTGCAACTGTTTTTTTTATTTAAAAATGATGATTATAAATTGTATTTTAAGCTAAATATAATATAACGAGGTTGAACTGTATATTGTGAAGTTCTCGTAGAAAATTGAGAAAAATTATCATCATTTAAAGATTTGGTGTTCAGTAAATTAGTTGCTGATATTTTGTATTCAAATTTGCTGTCCTTTTTCTGGTAAACTAAACTTGCAGAAAGAAAATCATACTCATTTTCAACTGTTTTATCTTTGTTATAATAATGATAAAATTCATATTCAGATACAAAAGAAAAGCTTTCCAAAAAGTAATAATCTAATCTAGCAAAAGGCTTGTCGGTATAAAATTTTGAATTACTATAATCGTTGATGGTGTAGGAGTAACCCAGTTCAATATTTGGTAAATTTTTATAATTGGTTGAAGCCTTTATGGTGTAGCTTTGAGTAAAACTTTCGTTAGTAGAAAATATTCCATTTTGAATGTTGTTAAATTTAGACCAATTTAAACTTGCATTTCCAGACGCTTTATAATTTTTAAGAAATGAGCGGCCATAATTTCCAAATCCAGAAATGGTTTCGTCAGCAAAATTTGAATTAAATGGAGATGATGTTTGATTTACTCCGTTAAAGATCGAACTTGTTTTAATAGCATCAACAGTTTTTGAATAACTTGCAAATGCAGAAATGTTTTCAAAATTAAACATGTTGTATTTGAAGTAACGCAATGAATGGGTAGTTTGAGTAGCATTTTCTAGTCCTCTAAAACCTCTTGACAAACTATTATACCCATTTAAAACATAGCCCTCAGCTAATTTATTAATGTCAGTAAAGTTGTTTGTTAATGCATAATTATAGGTCAAAGATTCTGCTTTTTTAATTTGATATATCGCCAAGAAATCAGGTAATATTCTATAAAAATTTTGATTGAATTTTGTGTCCAATTGGGTATTAGTCATATTGTAAGAATGTAAACTAACGCCTGGTGTAAAAGTGAACTTTCCAGTAAGTATTTTATAGTGTAATCCTATAAATGAATCGTTAAAATTATAATTTACAGCGTTTGAATTTTCTATTGCAGTAAGATTATTTGTAGAGCCATTATCCAATATTTGATAAATGGATGAGTCAAAAGTTTGGTAAGAATAAGTACTTCCAATTGTAAGATTGATATTTGTTTTTGGAGTAATTAAGTAATAATAATCAAATTTTGCATCCGTCTTATTCGTTTTTACAAATCGGTTTTGATTGATGTCATTTCTATTTTGCCCCGAAATATATCCACTTAAATTAAAGGGTTGAGAGAGTAAATTAGCATTGTAAAATGGATCTTCCTCCTGATATAAATGCTGCATTTCAAAAGCATAAATATTTTTTTCATTTTGAGTGTAATAAAGACTCAAATTTTGATTTACTGAGGATGGATTTTGAGTTTTATTAGTAAAAATAGATTCAACAGCCGAAAGATTAGAAACTATTGATTCCCTCAACAATGAATTTTCCTCGTCTTGTTTCGAAACCTTAGATAAAATGTCATAATCCAACTGAAAATTGGTGTTGGGTTTATAAATTGTACTTAATTTAAATAAACCTAAATTACTTTTTTGGTGCGCTATTTCTTCTCTTTTTTCTGTTGAAGCAATTTGTGAAGAATTAGGTCTCAATATGTTGGTTTGTGATTTAGTTTCTAAGTCTGTTGTAGAAGAAGATAAAATTCCAAATCCGCTTATACTCCATGAAGCAGAAGGGTTGTATGCAAAGTTGGTTGCGCCAAATTTCGTTTCAATTTCTTTGGCTCTATTGTTTCTTAAAGCCCCAATCCCTAAGTCATTTGAAGCTACATTAAACGAACTTCCTCCTTTTTTCATCATTCCTCTAAATCCTCCAGTCATTTTGAAATAATCTTGAACGGTTAAAGGCAATTCACCAATATTATTAAAATTGCTAATAATGTTTATGCTGTATTTAGGGTTGTAATAAAATAATTTTGGATTAATTAAATAACGATCAAATTTATTAGTATCGTCAAAGCCCCCGCCAGCATTAACGTCACCAAACCAAAAGTTCTTTTTTCCAGACTTTAATTTAATGTTCATTGCAACATTATCTTGGTTGTTTTCAACACCTTTTAGGATGGAATTTTCATTATAATTTCGTAACACTTGAATTTTATCAATTGCATCAGAAGGAATGTTTTTTACACCAAGTTTAGTGTCTCCGTCAAAAAAATCTTTACCCTCCACCATTAATTTGGTAACTTTCTTCCCTTCTACTTCAACTTCACCATCCGCATTTACTTCCACTCCTGGCAGTTTTTTTAATACATCTTCTAGTTTTCTTTCCGTTCCTGATTTAAATGAATCGGCATTGTAAACGATTGTGTCTCCTTTAATTGAAACCGGCATTTCTCTTACAATTTCTACATCATTAAGTTCGATTCCACCAGCATTCATAGTGATGTTTTGAACTATATTTTCTTCTTTAGTGGTAACATTAATTTCTTTGTTTTGCATACCAATGAAGGTAAGCTTAATCACATAGGAAGAGTTTTTCTTTAAATTTAAAGTGAATTTACCTTTACTGTTAGTGATAGCATAGGCATCCATGGCTTTAGTAGTCGTGTTTAGAGCCATAATATTTGCCATATCTAGCGGCGAATTTCCACCTTCGGTTACAACACCTTCAAATCGAATAGTTTGTGCAAATGATAAGCAAGTAGTAAAAAGTAAAAGAAGAAAAATATTTTTTTTCATGTTTGTTTTTTTATTTTAATCAATAATTGTGACTGAAATAATTAGACACTGTTAGTTGAAAAAAGTTTAAGCATTAGTAATAAAAAAAGGAAGATTTCTTCCTTTTCTTGATTTATCGGTTCATTCTCATTTCAAAACCTCTTCCGCCTCCTCGGCCTTGATTCATTTGACGGAATTCTTCCATTTTTTTGGTGACCGTTTCGTCGTAGTCTTTTTGTGAAATTTCTTTCCCGTTAGTTGGAGCTTTAATTTCTACTTTGTCTTTAGGATTTAATACAATTTTAGAACATAAAATGGTGGTTTTACCATCGTTAACTTCTAAGATTAATCCAGGTAAACCCCAGTAGCCTTCTGGTCCTTGATTTACAGGGATTTCAGGTGTGTACCAAGCAGTTACCGTAACTTCTTTTGGAAGTTCTACATCTTCCATAAAGTTAGTTTTCTTTTCTTTATTTTCTGTTTTTGTAGAGTCAGAATTGACTTCTTTCTTTTTGTCTTCATCTCTTTTTGGACGGAAATTTCTAAAATCGGTTTTACTAGCCGGAATTACGGTTGTTGCTTTGTAGCAATTGTATCCCCCAATTTGTCTAGTTTCACTTTCCATGACCCAATTGTAGTGAACTAATGAGTCTTTTACTAAAAATTCTTTACCCATAAATTCCTTGTCTACAGTATAGTTTTTGTCTTTTACGTTTTTGTAATAGGTTCCACCGCCACCCATAAAAGAGCTCATAATTCGCATTCCGCCACCGCCACCACCTTGCCCAGGTGTATCAAGTTTTTCTTCCTCTTTATAAATTGAAGCTTGCTTGTCAAAATTTAATATAAATGTTTTTTCAAACATTTTCTTCATTCGCTCTTCAATCATTTTTTGCATGTCGGGTGTCATTTCTTTGTTCCCCTCAAATCGTTTTTTGAAATCGGCGGTACTTGTTTTTGACTCATAAACGGCCATTCCTTGAAAGTCTTTTTGAGCATTTGAAGAAAGAAATGCCATGAATAATACAAAGGATGCTACTATTTTTTTCATGATGAATTTTTTTATTTGAATTTGCAAAGCAAATATGACGATAGTATCTGTCTTTTGTTACAAAAATATGTTAAATATTTAAACCTGCATTTTGGCAAATTTAATTTGATTAATGTAATTTAGCATCCTTATGAAAAAATATCTATTACTATTAATTATTGTAGCTGCTTTATCCAGTAAGTCGTTTGCACAAGATATCATCCCTGTGGTTCAAGATACTATTGCAATTAAAGCAGATCATTATTTTGGTTTTGATGGTTATAAAAATTATTATTTCATTAAAAATAATGTTTTAATTAAAAAAAGTAAACAAGCAACTTTTCAGTTTCAAGATTTATCTTTAGGAGAAGTAACCAAAGTAGACATTATCAATCCATTAAAGATTTTAGTTTTTTATGAAAAATTTAATATGATTGTAATTCTGGATAATCAATTAAATGAAATAGAGCGAATTGATTTGTCTGCACGAAGTAAATTAACTTTTGTAGACGCGGTAGGTGTTGCAGATCAAAATAAAATTTGGCTGCATGATAACATCAGTAAAAAAATCGCATTGTTTGATATTAATTCAAAACATTATAAAGAAATAGGTCTACCACTAAATGAAGAGTTTTTTCATTATCAAACGGATTACAATTATTTTCAATGGATTTCAAAATCTGGACAATGGAATTCTTGCGATAGATATGGGAAGGTAACAAATATTTCCAAATTAGAACTGCCAGATAATCTTCAGATTATTGCCCCAAATACAATAGTTTATCTAAATGAGAATACTTTGTTTGTAAGTAATTTCGATATCGGAAAGCAAACCAAAATCAAAATTGTTGAGAAAACCTTTCGAAATTTTTATTACAAAGACCAAATTTTATCTATTTTTACCAACGAAGGAATTACAAACTATAAAATAAACTTACCATAATGCATATAGCAGTAGCAGGAAACATAGGCGCCGGAAAAACAACCCTTACGCGTCTTTTAGCTAAACACTTTAAATGGGAACCACATTTTGAAGATGTAGTTGACAATCCGTATTTAGACGATTTTTACCATCAAATGGAAAGATGGTCTTTTAATTTGCAGATTTATTTCTTAAACAGTCGTTTTCGTCAAGTTTTGCAAATTAGAGAAAGCGGAAAAAAAATCATTCAAGATAGAACTATCTATGAGGATGCTCATATATTTGCACCCAACCTTCATGCTATGGGTTTAATGACCAACAGGGATTTTGAAAATTATAAATCACTTTTTGAGTTAATGGAAAGTTTGGTTAAAGCTCCTGATTTATTAATTTATTTAAGAAGCTCAATTCCTAATTTAGTAGGGCAAATTCACAAACGCGGTAGAGAATATGAAAATTCCATTTCAATTGATTATCTAAGTCGATTGAATGAGCGTTACGAAGCATGGATTACAACCTACACAAAAGGTAAATTACTAATTATTGATGTTGATAATATGGATTTCTTAAATAACCCAGAAGATTTAGGAAATATTATTAATCGTATCGATGCTGAAATAAACGGATTATTCTAAACAAATTATTTTTAGAATAATTTTTGGGTTAATCTTTTTTGCCTAACAAAAAAATGAATAAAAAAATAATATTTCAAGATTTAGGAAAAAAAGATTACAAAGCAACTTGGGATTATCAAGAATCGCTATTTCAAAAAATTGTTGACACTAAAATTCTAAACAGAAAACAGGAAACTCAAATTCCTACTTCCAATTATTTTATATTTGTAGAACACCCTCACGTATATACCTTAGGAAAAAGTGGTGATTTTTCTAATTTGTTATTATCTGAAAAACAATTAGAGCAAAAAGGGGCTACTTTTTATAAAATCAATAGGGGAGGTGATATTACCTATCACGGACCAGGGCAAATAGTAGGGTACCCAATATTAGATCTTGAAAATTTCTTCACCGATATTCATAAATACCTTCGCCTTTTGGAAGAGGCAATTATTCTTACTCTAGCAGAATATAATATAATTGGAGTAAGAAGTGAAGGTGAAACAGGAGTGTGGCTTGGGGTAGGAACACCCTTTGCAAGAAAAATTTGTGCTATGGGTGTGCGAGCATCCCGCTGGGTTACCATGCATGGATTTGCTTTGAACGTTAATGCCGATTTGGGTTACTTTGATAATATCATCCCTTGTGGTATTAAAGGCAAAGCGGTGACTTCTCTTAATGTTGAACTGGGTGTTGAAAAAATAAACGAACAAGAGGTAAAAGAAAAAATCTTAAAGCATTTTTCTAATTTATTTGAATCTACCTTTATATAAGGAGTAAATTATTTATTCTTCTTCTAGTAATTTAAAAGTCATTCGGTGGTATTTGCATGAGCCATATTTTTTTATGGCAGCCCGATGTTCCTTAGTTGGATAGCCTTTATTTTGTTTCCAATTATACATGGGGAATTCTTCATGTATTTTATCCATGTAGGCATCTCTGTATGTTTTTGCCAAAACTGATGCAGTAGCAATACTCATAAATTTAGAGTCCCCTTTTACTATTGTACTATAAGGTATGCTTTCAACCGGTTTAAACCGATTTCCATCTACTATAATATAATTAGGTCTAGGGTTTAATTTCAAAATACTCTCTTGCATAGCCAAAATTGAAGCGTTAAGGATATTTATTTCGTCAATTTTATTTGGCTCGATATGGGTAACCGAAAACGTAACGGCAAGATCTTCTATTATAGGTTTGAGTTTTTCTCTTATTTTTTCTGATAGTTGTTTCGAATCGTTAAGTAAATCTAAATTAAAATCTTCTGGTAATAACACTGCAGCTGCAGTAACAGGGCCTGCAAGACAGCCTCTACCTGCTTCATCCGTTCCGCATTCGAAAATAGAATCTGTATATCTTAATTTTAACATAATATTTTTTTTGAGAATTTAATGCTGTTATTTAACTGAAATAGTAATAGATACATTGATAAGTAATACCTAGTAGCTGGTTCAAATTTAGTTAACGAAAATAAATTTAACATAAAAAAAATAAAATAATTAGGAAAAACATTTGTTTATTTAAGATATTATTAAGAAGTTTGCGAGATAACTAACTCAAATAAAAATTAATATGAGATCGAAGTTCAAATGGATTTTTACGCTAGTATTAGCGTTATCAATGCAGTTTTCGTTTGCACAAGAGAAAACTGTTACAGGTACAGTTACCGATGGTAAGTTACCTTTGTCTGGTGCTAATGTTGTGATCAAAGGATCATCAAAAGGTGTATCAGCTGATTTAGATGGAAAATTTTCCATCAAAGCAAAACCAGGTGATGTTTTAGTAGTATCTTTTTCTGGATACGAAAAAAAATCTGTTACTGTAGGTTCTGCTAATAGTTACAATGTAACTTTGAAAGAATCTTCTAAAGTATTAGAAGATGTAGTAATTACCGGTGCTATGGGGATTAAAAGAACCAAGGACCAAGTAACTTCTGCTCAAAAACAAATTGGAGCTAGAGAGTTAACACAAGCTGCTAACCCAAATGCTATTCAGTCGTTGGCTGGTAAAGTATCTGGTTTACAGGTTAATACTACTAGTCAAGGTGTTAATGCTGGTACAAGAATTGTATTGAGAGGGAACAGAACGATTACTGGAAATAACCAAGCGTTAGTCGTAATTGATGGTGCTATCTCTTCTTCAACTGTATTAGGTCAATTGCCTCCAGAAGTTATCGAAAACGTTAACATTGTTAAAGGTGCACAAGGTGCGGCTTTATATGGTATGCAAGGGGTGAACGGTGTTATCATCGTTACTACTAAAAAAGGAGCTAAGAAAGACAAATTTACATTTGGATTCAATTCAGCAGTTGATTTTGAAAGTGTTAACTTTGTGCCAGAAAGACAAATGCAGTATGGACAAGGTTGGGCTTCAGATCCAGGATTTGATGATCCAAGTATTCCAGGTGTAATGTCAACATTTGTTCCATGGGAAAATGGTTCATGGGGGCCTGCATTCAATACTCCAGGATTCCCATCAATGGTACCTACTGGGTTGCCACAAGCTGATGGTAATTTCTTCTTTACAGAATGGAAACCAATTGAAGATAATATCAAACAATTCTTCCAAACCGGTACTGTTTACCAAAATGGCTTCAACTTTAATGTAGGTGGTGAAGATTCGTATGCATTCTTATCTGTTAACAGACAAACTACAGATTTCGTAGTAGATGGAGATAAATTAGTAAGAAGTTCATTCTTATTTAAAGCAGGTAAAAAATTCGGTAAATTCAGTATTGACGGTAACGTAAACTACATTACTCAAACTACAAGTGAGACGGATAGCGATTTATTTGATGATTTGATTCAAACAGCTTCAAATATTCCTGTTTCTCGTTTCAAAAATTCAGGTAATGAAGGTCACTGGACAGTTTATGCTCAAAACCCTTACTGGATTACTAAAGCTGTTAGAAATGATGCTAGATCAAACATTTTTAATGGTATATTGACTTTGGGATACAAATTAAACAAGAACATTGACTTGTCTTATACAGCAAACGTTCAATTAAGAGACACTGATGCTCAATCTCATAGAGATGCATTCAATAATATCTATAAAGACTTTAGTATTGCCCCTTATACTTATTATGGAGCTGCTTCTGAAACTTATGAGGCATTAGGAGGTTCTGCTAGTGGTTCTAGTTATTTTGCTAGTCAATCTTCTGCTAGAAGCATCTATTCAGATTTTATGGTTAACTTTGATTATGAGTTAACTAAAGATTTAGGATTGAAAGCTAACTTAGGTAACAATATCCAAGATCAAATGTCAAGAACTACTTCTCAAGGAGGAAATAATTTAGATGTACCTGGATTCTACCACATTACTAATGTGTTAAATCCTGCTAACCCGTCTACATTAGGTAATGGCTTTAATCAACAAAGAATCGTAGCTGCTTTTTTAAATGTTGATTTAAACTACAAAAACTATTTGTTCTTAAATGCTACTTCTCGTTTGGAGCAATTTTCAGCAGTTAAAAACTCATATTTCTACCCATCTGTAGGGGTTTCATTTATTCCAACTAAAGCGATTGAATCATTGAAAAACAACAAAGTATTAAATTATGCTAAATTAAATGCTTCGTATACTTCAGTTGGAAACACTTCAGCTGTTGGGGTTTATCAAACAAATGAATTGACAACAACTCCAGCTGGTTTCCCATTTGGTGATTTAGCAGCTTTACAATACAATAGAGCTCCAACAGATCCAAACATCAGACCTGAGTTTGTGAACACGTTTGAGGTTGGTGGTCAATTAGGTTTCTTTAACGATAGAATTACTTTAGAAGGATCTTACTATGTAGCTACAACTAAAGATTTGATCACTAGAGCTACTGCTTCTTCTGCATCAGGTAACTCATCTATTTTAACTAACGTTGGTGAAGTTGAAAATAAAGGTTTTGAAATTGATTTAGGATTTACTCCAATTAAAACAAACAATTTCAAATGGGATGTTAAAACAAACTATGCTACATACAAAACTAAAGTTGTTGCTTTAGCTTCTGGTGCAGCTAGCGTTAACTTACAATCAAATTCACAAGTAGGTATTTTTGCTGAAGTAGGTGAAGAGTTCCCATTAATTAAAGGTACTGCTTTCGTTAGAGATGCTGCAGGTAATATTATTGTTGATGCTAATGGTGTTCCTCAAAGAACTTCATCTTTCCAAAAATTAGGTAAAGGTGTGCCAGATTATATTCTTGGTTTAACTAACTCATTTGAGTACAAAGGATTTAAATTAACAGCTGTTGCTGATTTAAGAGTTGGTGCTTCTGCATACTCTTTTGCTAGAAACTTATTGTTATTTACCGGAGGTGATATGGATACAGCTGGATTTGATAGATCTCAAGGTATTGTTGTACCTGGTTCTGTTACAACTACTGGAGCTGTAAACACTACTCCTGTTGCTAACGACGCAAGTACTGTTGGAGTATTAAACTACTTTACAACTACTTACAGAGCTGTTGGTGAAGCTAACGTAATTGATGCTGCTGCACTTAAAATTAGAGAGTTAGCATTAAGCTACAGTTTACCTAAAAAATTAATTGAAAAAGCTGGTCTAGAATCTTTCAGAATTGGTGTTAACGCTAGAAATCCATTTATTTTCTTAGCTGATGGTTCATTATTAAAAGCGAATCATGGTATTGAAAACCGTGGTTATGCTGATCCAGAATCTTCTAATACAAATGGAAATGCTCAAGGTATCATCAATATTGGTCAATATCCAAGTACAAGAACTTTCGGGTTTACTATGAATTTAACATTCTAAAAATAAAACAAAATGAAAAAATTAAAATTTTTAGTGCCGATATTAGCTTTTGCTTTCGTATCGTGCGATCAGTATTTGGATGTTAATACAAGTCCAAATCAATTAACTTTTGACAAAGCTACTCCAAGTAAACTTTTGCCAGGTGCTCAAGTATCTACTTACAGAGTACAAGTTGGAAGTATGAACCAATTAGGTAACGTATTTATGAACTCATGGACAAGAAACGTTCAGTCTTTTGGAAATGGATTCGATAAAGAATTACAATTAAATTTAGATAATGGTTTTTATGCATCTATTTGGGATGGTCTATTTAGAGAATTAAAAAATTACCAAGCAATTATTGATTATCCAAATCCTGACGGAACTTATGATAATTATGTAGCAGCTGCTAAAATCTGTAAATCTTTTTATACTCAGTATTTAGTAGATTTATATGGTAATATTCCTTACTCTGAAGCTTGGAAAGGTAATGCTAACGTTACTCCTAAGTATGATGATGATTATGCAGTTTACCAAAGCTTAATTACTCAATTAGAAGAAGCAAGAACATTAATTGCTAACGCTCCAGCTAATGCTGAAGATATTGCTCCTTATGATGTAATGTTAAGTGGAGATATGGCTAAATGGAATGAGTTTGCTAACACAGTTCAATTAAGATTATGTTTACGTATGTCTGAGTGTACTGGTGCAAAAGCTACTTACAGAGATTCTAAATTAGCTGAAATCGCTGCTGGACCATTTTTATCTGGTAACGTAAGTATCAATCCAGGATGGAGTGGTGCTACTGCAGATAACTTAACTCCAATGATTAGTAATTATTTCTACAACACAGATCAATCAAATGTTCAAAACAGAACGTTTATTGCAATGTCTGGTCACGCATGGAAATCTTTACAAAGTTATGCTACAACAAACTATCCTGCAGCTGGATCTCAAGAGATCATTGCTGGTTCAGGTGTGAATTATCCTAATCTTACAGACCCTCGTTCTGCTCGTATTTTTACAGGTGGAATTCAAGGTGGTGCTGTTGGTCCTAGAAGAGCGGTTAACCAAGGTTCATCTAGTGTAGATGTAGCTGGTCCTACTACTGCTGTACCAGGCCCTCCATGTAGATTAGGTGCTCAAGGACATATCAATCCTTACGATCAAGCTGGAATTTTTGCAGGAACTGCTGCAGGTTACCCAGCTGATTTCTTCGGAGTAGATGGATTTATCATGACTTTATCTGAGTCTTGTTTCTTACAAGCTGAAGCTGCTGTTAGATATCCTGCATTATTCTCTGGAGGTCAAGCTTTATTTGAGCAAGGTATTTCTGATAACTTCTTATTTAGAAATGCTGTAATTGGTTCTTACCTATCTGCTGTAAATGCTAAACCAAACTTTGGTTGGACAGGAACTAATACTCAAAAATTACATGCAATTATGTATCAAAAATGGGTTGCTTTAATGGGTATCAATGCTATAGAATCATATATTGATTACACTAGAACTGGTTTCCCTTTAACTCCACTATCATCTAATGCGACTCAAACTAGAAAACCATACAGATTAGTTTATCCAGTTTCTGAGTATGTTGCAAATAGTGCTAACGTGCCTTCAATGTCACCAACAGATCCATTTGCAATTAATACTTTAACTCCTTTCTGGGTGCCAGGTGCTCCTAACTAAGAAGTAATTTGTTTGCATATAAATTAAGACCGCCTTTATGGCGGTCTTTTTTTTACCCATTAATTTTGATTTACTTAATAAACAATTGTTTATTTTTGTTCCTTTCAATTAGCTATGAAGTTATTTTATTCTTTTTTATTGTTTGTTTTCTCTTGTTCTCTTTTTTCTCAAGAAAAAGAAAATTCTGATAAACCAACTAGTTTAATTAAATCGCAAGCCCAAAGAGCTAAAGAGTTGGCACAAAAAGCACCAATTACTTCATATAAAATTATTTCTTTAGAAAGAGACACCATTATTTTAGATACCACACTCTCAATAAAAAAAGAATACAGTTATAATTATTTACATCGCGATTTGTTTGGCTTAATGCCTTTTCCCAATGAAGGTCAAGCTTACACCACTTTAAATTTTGGATTAAAAAAATTGGCTCCTTTTCCTGAATTTGGTTTCAAGGCAAAGCATATGAATTATCTTGAAGTTGATGATATTAAGTATTATTCTGTTGCAACCCCTTTAACTGAGCTCTATTTTAAAACCGTAATGGAACAAGGGCAATCTGTCGATGCCTTAATTACCTTAAACACTTCTAAGAATCTTAATTTTTCTATTGCTTTCAAGGGATTGCGTTCGTTAGGAAAATACATTAATCAATTGTCAAGTAATGGAAATTTCCGATTTACATTAAGTTATTTTACAAAAAATAATCGGTATGCAGTTAATTTTCATTATACCGGTCAAGATCTGTTAAATGGCGAAAATGGAGGGTTAACTCAACCCGAATTATTTGAGGCTAAT
>JACCDK010362529.1_pt1 | contig 24875 bp, 13 predicted proteins | sample 7445871 | NCBI WGS metagenome assembly JACCDK01 (sample SAMN15323436, study PRJNA562643) | freshwater metagenome | isolation source: river surface water | place: USA:Blue River Watershed | collected 2017-08-15 | reverse complement strand
TACTTAAACAAAGGGGTGTTTAAAGCAACAAATCCTGCTGGGCCATATACATTTGATGCTGCTGATATGACCAAAGTAGTACAACATGTTGATGCTTTAACAAATACTTTAGATACTACTGTTGGATCTGGATACTGGAATAACTTCCAACCAAACAACAATACATCTAACGAGATCATCTTCTCTTCTAAGAATATTCAAGGTGGAGCAGGTGGAGGTATGCAGTCTAAATGGAGAATGTGTAACCATTACAACCAAACTCCAGACGGCTGGAATGGATTTGCTACTGTTGCAGATTATTACAGTACTTTTACTGCTTCAGATAAACGTGCACACTTTGCTGTTCCTGGATATACTTATACAGTAGATGCTAATGGTAATGGTGTGGGTTATTTAGAAGGACAAGTATATAAAAATGGCGTTGTAAGTTCTGCAAATGCATTAAAAGACAGAAACAACAATCCATTGAACTTTACTAGAAATATCACGTTGATCACTTCAGGTGCTACACTTGAGACTGCTGGTGTACGTGGTATTAAATATGTACCAGATGCTGCTAACTTAGGAAATCCTGATAATGATTTGATTTTGATGCGTTATTCTGATGCTTTGTTAATGAAAGCTGAAGCTATTTTAAGAGGTGGTACAGGTTCTGGAGTTACTACAATTTTATCTAACTTAGCTACAAGAGCTGGTGTTACTGCTGCTGCTGCTACTTTAGATGGCATCTATGCTGAAAGAGGTAGAGAGTTATGGTGGGAAGGTTGGAGAAGAAACGATCAAATTCGTTTTGGAAAATTCTTAGCTGCTAGAGCTTTAAAACCATACACTTCAGATGCTAAATATTTATTGTATCCAATCCCTGCGGATGCATTATTTAACTCTAATTTATCTCAAAATCCTGGATACTAATTATTCTTGATTTTAGATCATAATAGATAAGGAGGACGTTGTCCTCCTTATTTTTTTAAGAGCCCTTAAGGCTCTTTTTTTTTTTATAATCTCCTGTAAACACAACAATATTAAGCTGTTTTTAATTTTTTTATATTCTACTTTTTCCATAAATTGCTGCCTTATATTCTTTTACAATTAACCTGCAATTTATTATGTTGTATCGCCTACTTTTTTTAATCCTTTTATCTTTTTTAACGAGTTGTTCTAAAGGCAATTCAGATTACCTTTTTACTTTGATGGATGCTTCTCAAACGGGTATTGATTTCAAAAATGAAGTCAAAAACGGGGAGAACATGAACATATTTAAATACCGCAATTTTTATAATGGCGGAGGTGCAGCAATAGGTGACATCAATAACGATGGTTTGGCTGATGTTTTTTTAATTTCTAATCAAGGTGCGAACAAATTGTATCTAAATAAAGGTGATTTTAAATTTGAGGATATCTCAGTAAAATCTGGTGTTCAAGGAAAAAAGGCTTGGTCTACAGGTGTAGTTATGGTAGATGTTAACGGAGACGGATTTTTAGACATTTATGTTTTGGATGCTGGAAATAATATTGACGCTATTAGAAAAAGTCAACTATATATTAACAACGGGAATAGCACTTTTACAGATAAAGCGGCAGAATATAATTTGGCAGATACAGGAATTACAACACATGCTGCTTTTTTCGATTATGATAAAGACGGTGATTTAGATTGCTATATATTAAATAATAGTTTTATTCCGGTGAGTTCTTTGAACTATTCGAATAAAAGAGAACTACGTGACAAAGATTGGAAAGTGGCCGATATCTTAAAGGGAGGTGGTGATAAGTTGTTACGCAATGATAATGGGAAATTTGTTGATGTTAGCGAAGCTTCTGGAATTTATGGTAGTTTAATTGGTTTTGGACTTGGAGTAACCGTAGGGGATGTGAATGGCGATTTGTACCCAGACATTTATGTTTCCAATGATTTTTATGAAAGAGACTATTTGTATATCAATAATAAAAACGGAACTTTTTCTGAGCAAATTCAATCATGGGCAACGCATATTAGTCAAGCCTCAATGGGCGCCGATCTTGCCGATATTAATAATGATGGAAAAGCTGATATTTTTACTACTGATATGTTACCTGAAGGCGACGAACGTTTAAAAACAACCACAAGTTTTGAAAACTACGATTTGTTGACCCGTAAGTTGAATATGGATTTCTTCAATCAATACATGTCTAATGCATTGCATATCAATGACGGAACTCATTTTACAGAAATCGCCAATTTTGCTGGTGTTTCAAAAACCGATTGGAGTTGGGGAGCACTAATTTTCGATATGGATAACGATGGTTACAAAGATATTTATGTTTGTAATGGTATTTATCACGATTTGACGAATCAAGATTTTATGGACTTTTTTGCTAATGAATTGATGCAAAAAATGGTGGTTACTGGACAAAAAGAGGATATTGAAACTATTATAGCCAAAATGCCAAGCACTCCAATACCTAATTATGCTTTTAAAAACAATAGTAATTTGACATTTACTAATAATGCTTCAACATGGGGATTGGATACGCCAAGTTTTTCTAATGGAGCGGCTTATGGTGATTTAGACAACGATGGTGATTTGGATTTAGTTGTCAATAATGTGAATATGGAGTCGTTTGTTTTCCGCAATAATTCAGAGAAAAATAAAGACAATCATTATGTAAAAGTGAAGTTGAAAGGTGATCTTAAAAATAAGTTTGCTGTTGGAAGTGTGGTTGAATTGTACTCAGGGAAACAAATTATTCGTCAAGAGTTAATTCCGTCAAGAGGATTTCAATCGTCAATTGATTATGTAATGACTTTTGGTATTGGAACCAAAAAAATTGATTCCTTACAAGTGATTTGGCCTAATGGCAAAACACAAACTATTAAGAAAGTAGCTTCAAACACAACTATCAATTTGTCTATTGCAAATGCTACCTCCGATTATGTAATTAAAACAACAATTACAAAACCTCTATTAAAAGAAGTTAAATCGAATTGGGCAGCACACAAAGAAAATGATTTTATTGATTTTGATTACGAAGGATTGATCTCTAAAATGCTTTCACAAGAAGGCCCTTCATTAGCAGTTGGCGATATCAATGGCGATGGGAATGAGGATGTTTTTGTTGGGGGTGCTAAAGGGCAATCAGGTAAAATATATAGCAATAATGGAAATGTGTTTAGTGTAACTAAACAAACTGCTTTGGAAGCAGATGCTAATTTTGAAGACACCGCTTCAAGTTTTCTAGACGTTGATGGCGATGGTGATTTGGATTTAGTAGTAGGTTCTGGTGGTAACGAAAGAACCAGTCCCGAAAATTTCAAAAATCGTTTGTATCTAAATAATGGAAAAGGAATTTTTACAAAATCTAGTTCTGTTATTCCTTTTGCAAGTACCAATGTAGCTGTTATGGCTCCTTGCGATTTTGATCAGGATGGTGATGTAGATATTTTTGTTGGAAGCAGAAGCGTTCCTGGTGTTTATGGAATTGACCCTAAGCATTTACTATTGGAAAATGATGGTAAAGGTAATTTTACCAACGTTATTGACAAAAAGGCTTTCAAACTAAATGCAACAGGAATGATTACGGATGCTGTTTGGGAAGATATTGATAACGATGGAAAGAAAGATTTAATTGTAGTTGGTGATTGGATGGCTCCTCAGGTATTTAAAAATACAGGAAAACGCTTGACTGTTTTTAAATCGAATTTGTCTGGGTATAGTGGTTTTTGGAATTCGGTGCAATGTGTTGATTTGAATAATGATGGTAAAAAAGATTTAATTTTAGGTAACAAAGGAACAAATACTTCCTATAAAGCCACAGCTAAAAATCCGATGCGTTTGTTTGTGAACGACTTTGATAGTAACGGAACAATCGAACAAATTACAACACGCACGATTGACGAAAAAGACATGCCAATTAATTTAAAACAAGAATTGGCCAAACAAATTCCGTCTATTAAAAAGAAAAATTTAAGTTATAGTGATTACGCTAAAAAAACTATTCAAGAAATCTTTGCCCCAGAGGTGATAAGCAATTCGTTGCAAAAAACGGCAGTTTTACAAGAGAGTATTATAGCTATCAACAAAGGGAAGGGTCAATTTCAAATCCAAATATTGCCTCAGGAAGTTCAATTGTCAACTGTAAATACCTCTTGTGTTTTGGATATCAATAAAGATGGAAATTTAGACATTATCCTTGGTGGAAATCAATACGAATTCAAACCTCAATTTGGGCGTTTGGATGCGAGTCACGGCAATGTTTTGTTAGGAAATAAAAAAGGAAAATTTAGCTTGTTACCGTATCAAAAATCAGGACTATTCCTAACTGGAGAAGTGCAAAAAATGAGGGCAATCAAGACTAAAAATAAACCAGCTTCATTTGTTGCGGTATTGAATAATGCGTCACCTAAATTATTTTCTATCAATGAATAATTTCATTAAAATAGCGCTGGCATCCTTATTTATTGCGGGCTGTTCCAATCCAGAAAATCAGTTGTTTGATAAATTGTCTCCAGATGAAAGTAAGGTCACTTTTGAGAATCAATTGGACGAATCTAAAAATATTTCTATTCTAGATTATCTCTATTATTACAATGGAGGCGGTGTGGCATTGGGTGATATCAACAATGATGGTTTAGTAGATATTTATTTTACTTCTAACCAAGGAAAAAACAAATTGTACCTGAATAAAGGGGCAAATCAATTTGAAGATATTTCGAAAAAAGCAGCTGTTGAAGGGGAAAGTGATTGGAATACAGGTTCCATCATGGCAGACGTTAATGGTGATGGCTATTTGGATATTTATGTTTGTGCTGTTGTGGGGATCCATGGATTTGAAGGTCACAACGAGTTGTATATTAACAACAAAGACAATACGTTTACTGAAAGTGCTGCCGAATATGGTTTGGACTTGGATAATTATAGTACTTCGGCAGCCTTTTTGGATTACGATAATGATGGCGATTTAGACATGTATTTGTTGAATCATGCAGTTCACTCAGAAGCGTCATACGGTAAAGCCGATATTCGAAATAAAAGAAGCTACGAAACAGGTGATAAACTATTTCGAAATGACAATGGTCATTTTGTAGATGTGAGTGAAAAAGCTGGAATTTTTGGAGGTGCCAATGGGTATGGTTTAGGAATTGCGGTATCCGATTTTAATCTAGATGGCTATCCAGACATTTACATTTGTAATGATTTTCATGAAGATGATTATTATTATTTGAATAACGGAGATGGTACTTTCACCGAAAGTATGAGAAATTATTTTGGTCATACCAGCCGTTTCTCAATGGGTGTCGACGCCGCCGATATTAATCACGACGGATTCCCAGATTTGATGACTTTAGACATGCTTCCTGAAGATGAAAAAACGTTGAAATCTTCTGCCGGTGATGATAATCCACAAATGTTGAAATACCGTACAGAAAAGTTAGGTTATCACTATCAGTATACTCGAAATATGTTGCAAATCAATCAGGGCGGAAAGCATTTTACCGAAATGGCGCTACTAAGTGGTGTTGCTGCAACCGACTGGAGTTGGAGTACTTTATTTGCAGATTATGATCAAGATGGGGAACAAGATATTTTTGTGTGTAACGGAATTCCGAAACGACCAAACGATTTGGATTACATAAAATACTATTCCAATTCAAGCATTAAAACCAAATTAAATTCCACTAAATTGTTGGATAAACAAGCGTTGAAAAAGATGCCTTCAGCGAATGTTTCCAATTATGTTTTTCAAGGTTCCAAAGATTTACAATTTAAAAACCGATCTAAAGATTGGATTGAAAACGATTCTATTATTTCTAATGGAGGTGCCTATGCCGACTTGGATAATGACGGTGATTTAGATATTGTAACGAATAATTTAAATAGTGTTGCTTCAATTTATATTAATAAAACCAATGCTAAAGCCAATTATTTAAAAGTAAAATTGCGTTTTGGTGCAAAAAATACTTTTGGAATTGGTGCCAAGGTTATTTCGTATGTTAAAGGTCAGAAACAATTTAAAGATATTCAAACGACCCGTGGTTTTCAATCCAGTTCCGAACCAATAGCGCATTTTGGTTATGGGAAAATTGCACAGGTAGATTCGGTTCAAATTATTTGGCCAGATAAAACCTACCAGACTCTTAAAAAAGTGAAAACCAATCAAACGCTTACGGTTCGCCCAAATAACAATAGAAAAATATTCAATTACGCCAATTTACATCCTTCAGAATTGCCGATATTTAAAAAGTCAGCTACTAATCTAGGGATTGATTTTATACATCAAGAAAATGATTTTGTTGATTTTACAGCACAAAAATTAATTCCTTATCAACGTTCTGATCGAGGTCCTGCCACAGTTATTGGAGACCTAAACAATGATGGTAAAAGTGATATTTTCTTTGGTGGAGCACAAGGAAAACAAGCGGCAATTTATCTTCAAAACGGAAATGGATTTACGAAGAAAAGTTTTGCTTCTATTATTTCCGATTCGATTTATGAGGATGCTTCGGCAGTAATTGCTGATTTCAATAGCGATCGGCAAAACGATTTGTTTGTTGTTTCTGGAAGCGGACAATATGCAGCCAATTTGATTCCTAGATTATACCAAGGTATGGCATTAACTAAATCTAATTTACCTGAAACAAAGGGGATGAATGCTTCGGTTATCAAAACTATTGATTATGATAAAGATGGTGATTTGGATGTTTTTATTGGTAACAATTCCAAATCAAATAGTTTTGGTAGAATGCCGGATTGTTATTTGATGAACAACAATAAAGGCGTATTTACAATAGTACAAGCCGCTACTTTTTCAAGTATTGGAATGGTTACCGATGCAGTTGTTACTGATTTTAATAAAGACGGAACTCTAGACTTAATTGTCGTAGGAGAATGGATGAAACCTACTTTTTTTGCTAATAATAAGGGTAAGTTTAAAAACGTTACCGAGAGCTTATCGCCTGGAAATAATAACGGATTATGGCAATCTATTGCTCCGTTTGATATTGATCAAGATGGAGATCAAGATTATGTAGTTGGGAATTGGGGAATGAATTCAAAATTTAAATCTTCCAAAGAGTTTCCAATGAAGATGTATTATGATGATTTTGATACTAATGGAACTTTTGAAACTATTGTTGCAATTGAAAAAAATGGCAACTATTATCCAACATTGGGACTGGACGAATTAGTGGAGGAATTTAGCGGCATGTTGAAGAAAAAATTCAATAACTATAAATCCTTTGCAGGAAAAAAAGTGGATGAAATTTTTGATCCGGCATTATTAGAAAAAGCAGCTTTATTTGAAGTACATAATTTAAAATCGGGTTATTTAAGAAATGATAAAGGGAAATTTACCTTTGTCCCATTCTCAAATAAAATGCAAGTAAGTCCAATCACTAGTTTTGTGCAATCGGATTTTGATGGCGATGGGAAAACGGAAGTTTTTGCTGCAGGAAACTATTTTGGAGTGACCCCATATCACAGTCGTTTTGATGGATTTTCAGGAGCATTAATCAAGAATGATAAAACGATCTATTTGGGTAACCAAATGGGAATAGATTTATCTCAAAAAGCGGTTCGCCATTTAGATATTATTCTGTTGAACGGAAAAAAATACCTGTTGGTAACGATCAATAATAAAAAAGCGGAAGTCTACGAACTTCCTATGAATAAAAATTAAATAATGTAAAATGAAAACTAAAATTTCTCTTTTAGGATTGCTATTGGTTCTTTTTAGCGCTTGTAAAAAAGACCAACCTATTGTTGTAACAACAGATGATTATTGTGCTGCAGTTGATACCGTAACCGGAATCATGGTGCATGATATTTTCTCTCCACCAGTTGCGAGTAGAATTTATGTCTATCCCAATATAGCAGCTTATGAGATTATTGCGCAAAACAGTACTAAGTATGAAAGTCTTCAGGGACAGTTAAATGGTTTGGATTCCATTCCAGTATTGGATGCGAAAAGCGGAGTGAATCAAAAATTAGCCGCTTTAATTGCGCATATGGAAGTGAGTAAACAATTGATTTTCTCAGAAGAAGCATTAGAAAAATACAGAGATAGTTTGTACGAGAAGTGGGGCTCTGAAAACAAAAAAGAATTTGAAGTCTCTAAAGAATATGCATTAAAAGTTGTCGATAGAATTAAAATTTGGATGGGTAAAGACAACTACAAACAAACGAGAACTTTTCCTAAGTATTCTGTTCATACCGATCAAGCCGGAAGATGGCAACCAACACCACCAGCTTACATGGACGGAGTAGAACCACATTGGGGAGAAATCAGAACTTTAGTAATGGATTCGGCCTCACAATTTAAGCCTAAAGCGCCACACCCTTTTTCAACTGATAAGAACTCTTTGTTTTATAAAGAAGCCAAAGAAACCTATGAAGTAGGAAATAAAATATCGGAGGGATTATTAGCTATCGAAAACGCTAAGACTACTACAATTCCTGAAGAATCTGCCATTGCCACTTTTTGGGATTGCAACCCTTATGCAACGGTTACTCAGGGTCATATGATGTTTGCAAAAAAGAAAAATACACCTGATGCCCACTGGATTAATATTGCCAAAATTGCATTGAAGAAAACGAAATCCAATTTTGAAACTACCGTTTTTGCATTCACCAAAACCTCTATTGGTATCTTTGAAAGTTTTATTAGTTGTTGGCACGAAAAATACAGAACGAATGTGATTCGTCCAGAGACTTATATTAACTTGTATATTGACGAAGATTGGAAGCCGCAATTGCAAACGCCTCCTTTTCCTGAATATACCAGCGGACATTCAGTAGTTTCTTCATGTTCGTCAGTAATTTTGACAGAAATATTTGGAGATAATTTTAGTTATACAGATGATTCTGAAATTCCTTTTGGTTTGCCGAAAAGAAATTTTAAATCATTCAAACAAGCGGCTTCAGAAGCTTCAATGAGTAGATTGTATGGCGGAATTCATTACCGAGCAGCCATTGAAAATGGGGTTGTACAAGGAGCGAATTTGGGGAATTATATTAATTCAGAAATCAGTTTTTTTAAATCAAAATAATAATAAATAAGTACAATGAATACTAAAATTAAAGGATCAATTGTTGTCATACTAATCGCTTTTGTTGCTTGGTATTTTTTATTGAAGCCTTCCGATTATACCATACGTTTTGAAGCCAAAACAGCTACAGGAACAATTTTTCAGGGAATTCAAGATTGGTCTGTTGTAAAATCTAAATCCAATGCTGAAAGTTACACCACAATTGAAAAAAGAAACTTCGATTTTATCAAACAAGAATTACATAAAGGAGATGAAGATTTGGTATATACCTGGTCGCTTTCTTCCGTAAATGATTCTACCACAAAAATTGTAGTTGATATTAAAGACGAGAATCACAGTTGGTATAACAAACTTACGGCTCCCTTTATTTCAACTCCTTTTCGCGAAAAGCAAATTGCACGCATTAAAGATTTCAAAGCGGGATTAGAGGAGCATTTAAAAGCATTTAAGGTACGAATTGATGGCGAAGGCGAATCAACTTCAGCAAACATAGCTTATATAAGCCTTACTAGTGTGATGCAAGAAAAAGCACAAACCATGATCGCTAACGATAATATCATAACGGGTTATTTGTTTACTAATAAAATTAAAATTATTGGAAAGCCATTTGTTGAAGTTACACATTGGGATCAAGACAAAGAGATACTTCAATTTAATTATTGTTTCCCAATTCCGAAGGATGCCAAATTTGTCGCAAATCCAAATGTAAAATTCAAAACTATTCCTGCAGTTAAAGGCTTAAAAGCAACTTATTTTGGCAATTTCAGAACTTCGGATAGAGCTTGGTTCGCTTTGCTAGATTATGCAAAAAAACAAAATGTTACATTAGATACAAAAGTTGTCGAATATTTCCTAGCCAACCCATTTAATGGAGGTAATGAATTAGAATGGGAAACCAAGATTATTATTCCTTTTGCAAAAGAATAGGGAATAAAATCAAATTACATATTTTCTTTAACTCGAAAACGTTTTCGCCTTGCGCTAAAACGTTTTTTGGTTTAATAGGGTTTTATTTTGAGATTTTACCTTTACTTTTACAAGCTAACCTGTTAAACCAAACCGTATGAGTGCAAAATTAAAACTAAATTTTTGGCAAATAATTAATATGAATGTTGGATTTTTCGGGATCCAATATAGTTTTGGTTTACAACAAAGTGCTGTGAATCCTATTTATGATTTTTTAGGTGCTAATCCAGATCAAATTCCAAGTTTGAACTTGGCAGGACCTTTAACAGGATTATTAATTCAGCCCATCATCGGAGCAATGAGTGATAAAACGTGGCACCCGCGTTGGGGACGACGTAAACCGTATTTCTTTGTCGGAGCAATGATTTGCAGTGTGGCTTTATTATTATATCCTTTTAGTAGTTCACTTTGGATGGCGGCAGGTTTATTATTGTTATTGGATGTTGGTAATAATACGGCTATGGAACCCTATAGAGCTTTCGTTGCCGATACTTTAGATGAAGAGCAACAACCTACAGGTTTTCAAGCGCAAAGTTTCTTTACTGGATTTGGACAATTTTTATCCTATATTTCGCTATTTCTATTTCCAATAGTTTTTGTGGGTTATACAGGTGCATTACCCAATTGGATTTATGCCTCCTTTTTTCTGGGATCGGTTTTGTCCATTACTTCCATTTGGTGGAGTATGAAAAAAACTCCGGAAATTCCGCCAACAGCAGAAGAATTAGTGCGTTTAAAAGCGGAACCATTAAATATTTTTTCTCCTTTTATAGATATTTATAAAGCAGTTTTAGAAATGCCCAAAGTAATGTGGCAATTGTTTTTAGTGTATTTGTTTCAATGGTACGCTTTGATGTGTTATTGGCAAAACAACGCCAAAAGTATTGCGCTTTCCGTTTGGGATGCGACACCAAAAGACAAATCGCTATATGAAAATGCAGTAGAATGGAATGGTTTAATTGGGGCTTTTGGTTTTGTAATCACCTTTTCTGTTGCCTTTTATTTGGCAAAATTAGCCAAAAAATACAGTCCGAAATTAGTTCACTTTGCGTGTTTAGTTTTAGCAGGTGCTAGTTTTTTAATTTTTCCAACAATACACAATGAGTATTTCTTTTTTGCTATTATTATTGGATATGGAATTGGTTGGGCAAGTATGATGGGAATCCCTTATTTGATTATTGTAAATGATATTCCTAAAGAGCGTTATGGTGTTTACATGGGCATTATCAATATGATGATTGTTATTCCAATGATTTTTCAAAACCTAACTTTTGGATATATTCTTAAAAATTTCTTGAATAATGATGCCCGATTAGCCATTAGTTTTGCGGGGGTTTTACTGTTAATTGGTGCAGCTTGTACTTTATTAATTCAATCAAAAAAGGGTACTCAAAAATAATTAATACAAATAGTTCGTTACCATTGGAAAAAGAAATAGACTTGATCTGTGCCGGAGAGGTACTTATAGATTTTATAGGACACGAAGTAAATACATCTATCAATAGAACCAAAGATTATCACCGATTTTTAGGTGGTTCGCCAACTAATGTTGCTGTTAATGCGACTCGTTTGGGATTAAAATCAGTTATAGTAGCTACTTGTGGTGAGGATGGACTTGGCGAATATATCGTACGAAAGTTAAAAGACAATCATGTAATTACTTCTCAGGTTAGAAAATCTGAAACAGAGCCAACCTCTGTGATTTTTGTTTCTAAATCTACAGGAACTCCTGATTTTATTCCGTACAGAGAAGCAGATTATCAAATTTTGCCATCTCAAATTCCAGATGAATTATTAGAAAGCGCCAAGATTTTCCACACAACTTGTTTTGCATTAAGCAAAAATCCAGCGCGTGCGACGATTGTTGAAAGAGCAAAAAAAGCCAAATCATTAGGTTTGCAAACAAGTATTGATATCAATTTTTCCGAACGTATTTGGCCAGACAGAGAAGAAGCAAAACAAGTATTAAGAGATTATTTGTCAACAAATCCGTTAGTAAAATTGAGCGAAGACGATTGTTACCGACTTTTCGCAGCCTCTAAAACTGAGGATTATATTTTTGATTATTTCCATGAATTAGGTGCGTCTACCATTTGTTTAACCAAAGGGAAAGATGGCGTAGTTTTATCAGATAAAGAACATGGAATGTTTCATCAACAAGCTACTCAAATAGACGACATCAAAGATACTACTGGAGCCGGAGATGCTTTTTGGACGGGTTTTTTATATGCTCGTTTATTAGGTAAAGATTTTGAAGAAACGATTACGATTGCACAAAAATTAGCTGTTTTGAAACTACAAAATGTAGGTCGACTGCCAGAAGGAATCAACATCAAAGAATATTTGGCATCCAGTAAATAGATTTTTGGTTCTTCGAAAGATTATTTTCTTAACTTTAGGGTTCACTAAATCTTAATAATATGACTGTAAATCAAATTCTTAGTTCAAAAGGCAAAGAAGTATATTCAGTACTTTCAACCAATACAGTGTTTGAAGCATTGACTATCATGAGTGAAAAAAATATTGGAGCAATACTCGTAATTGAGGATACTGTTTTAAAAGGAATTCTTTCAGAAAGAGATTACGCCCGTAAAATTGTTTTGAAAGACAAGTCATCAAAAGATACTTTAGTAAAAGAGATTATGGTTGGTGAAGTAATTTGTATTAAACCCTCCGATAATTTAGACTATTGTATGGAATTGATGAATACTAAAAAAATAAGGCATTTGCCCGTGATGGATAATGATGTTGTAGTAGGAATCATTTCGATCAGTGATGTGGTCAAAGCGATTATTGAAATTCAAAAAGACACCATCAACCATTTGAATTCCTACATTACTCAATAGAGTCTATTGTAAATACATATAAAAGCTGCCATTGATGCAGCTTTTTGCATTTTGTAAAAGACTCGTTCTAAAATCCAATTTTTAGTTCAAGAGTTCTATCTTTGTGCATCTCAAAATTCAAAATGAAATGGATAAAAACAATAAAAAAAGCGAGGCGTTATTCTATCATTCCCATCCACAACCAGGTAAAATCCAGGTTATTCCAACTAAAAAATATGCTACTCAAAGAGATTTATCTCTGGCCTATTCACCAGGTGTTGCGGAGCCTTGTTTAGAAATTGCAAAAGACGTCAACGACGTATATAAATATACTACAAAAGGAAATTTAGTTGCTGTTATCTCCAATGGAACTGCCGTTTTAGGTTTAGGCGATATTGGTCCAGAGGCCTCTAAACCAGTAATGGAAGGAAAAGGATTGTTGTTTAAAATTTTTGCTGGCATCGATGTTTTTGATATTGAAGTTGATACTAAAAATGTTGAAGAGTTTATTCAAACCGTTAAAAACATCGCACCCACTTTTGGAGGAATCAATTTGGCAGATATTAAAGCGCCAGAATCCTTTGAAATCGAGCGACGTTTAGTAGAGGAGTTGAATATTCCGGTAATGCATGATGATCAACACGGAACTGCAATTATCTCATCTGCAGCACTTTTAAATGCTTTAGAATTGGCAGGAAAAAAAGCAGAAGATATGAAAATGGTAGTTTCAGGAGCGGGATCAGCTGCTTTAGCTTGTGCCGATTTATATATTTTGCTTGGGGTTAAATTAGAAAACATTCTAATGTTTAATAGCAAAGGTTTGTTGACCAAAGACAATCCTTCACTCTCGCCTTTACAACAAAAATATGCTAAGGACATGCCACAGATGACTTTGGCAGAAGCCCTGGTTGGAGCAGATATTTTCTTAGGATTATCTTCAGGAGATATCATGTCGCCTGAAATGTTATTGACTATGGCTGACAATCCTATTGTTTTTGCCATGGCTAATCCAGTTCCAGAAATTGATTATAATTTAGCAATAGCGACTCGAAAAGATATTATTATGGCCACAGGAAGATCTGATTTTCCGAACCAAGTGAATAATGTTCTTGGGTTTCCTTATATATTTAGAGGTGCATTAGATGTTCGTGCCACTAAAATTAATGAAGCCATGAAAATGGCAGCTGTTAGAGCTTTAGCGGCTTTGGCAAAAGAAAATGTTCCAGAACAGGTAAACATTGCTTATGGAGTAACCAAATTAACTTTTGGTAGAGAATATATCATTCCATCTCCATTTGATCCTAGATTAATAACGGTAGTTGCACCTGCTGTTGCAAAAGCAGCTATGGATTCGGGTGTGGCGTTAAATCCAATTACCGATTGGAACGAATACGAAGAATCGCTATTAGAACGATTAGGGAATGATAATAAAATGGTTCGTTTGATAACCAATAGAGCCAAAAGAGATCCAAAGCGTATTGTGTTTGCTGAAGCAGATCATTTAGATGTTTTGAAAGCAGCGCAAATTGTTCATGAAGAGGGTATTGGTTTTCCGATATTATTGGGAGATAAAGAGGTAATTTTAGAATTAAAATCGGAGATAGGATTTGATGCTGATGTAGTTATTATTGATCCTAAAGTTGGAGAAGAAGAGCGAAGAAATCGCTTTGCATCTTCGTTTTGGAAAACAAGACAAAGAAGAGGAATCTCCTTGTTGGATGCTCAAAAATTAATGCGCGAAAGAAATTATTTTGCGGCAATGATGGTCAATGAAGGTGAAGCAGATGCTTTGGTTTCCGGACATTCTAGAAGTTATCCATCCGTAGTAAAACCGATGTTACAGTTGATCGAAAAAGCGCCAGGAGCATCTTTAGTAGCTACTACCAATATGATGTTAACGGCTCGTGGCCCCATGTTTTTATCGGATACTGCAATTAATATTAATCCATCAGCTGATGATTTAGCCAAAATTGCCATTATGACTGCTAATTCTGCCAGAATGTTTGGTATTGAGCCAGTCATTGCGATGGTTTCTTTTTCAAATTTTGGCTCTTCAACCAACGAAGGCGCTGGTAAAGTAAGAGAAGCAGTTGCTTATTTGCATAAAAACCATCCTGATTTAATTGTAGATGGAGAAATCCAAGCCGATTTTGCCTTGAATCAAGATATGCTAGAGAAAAAATTCCCTTTTTCAAAATTGGCTGGGCAAAAAGTTAACACTTTAATATTTCCTAATTTAGAGTCGGCTAATATTACCTATAAATTGTTAAAAGAATTGAATAATGTAGAATCTATAGGGCCAATTATGTTGGGAATGGGTAAACCCGTTCATATATTTCAATTGGGTGCGAGTGTTGAAGAAATGGTAAATATGTCAGCTATAGCTGTAATTGACGCACAAGAAAAACAAAAAAAGTAACAAAGAGATAATTCCTATACATAATTATGATAGCACATATCCAAGGCAAATTAGTTGAAAAAAATCCGACCGAAGTTGTTATTGATTGTGGCGGAGTAGGGTATCATATCAACATTTCGTTGCATACGTATTCGTTACTTCCCAATTCCGATCAAATCAAATTGTTTACCTATCTTCAAGTAAAAGAAGATGCGCATACATTATTTGGATTTTTCGAAAAATCAGAACGTGAAATATTTAAAATGTTATTATCAGTATCGGGAATCGGGGCAAGTATAGCCAGAACGATGCTATCTTCTTTAGAACCTAAACAAATAATTCAAGCGATTGCCTCAGGTGATGTTGGCACGGTCCAGTCCATAAAAGGGATTGGTTTAAAAACCGCACAGCGTGTCATTCTTGATTTGCAAGACAAAGTGCTTAAATTATATGATTTAGATGAAGTTTCCATGGTATTAAACAATACAAACAGAGATGAAGCGTTATCTGCTTTGGAGGTTTTAGGTTTTGTTCGTAAAACATCCGAAAAGGTAGTAGAAAAAATCATCAAAGAAGATCCAGATGCTTCGGTTGAAACGATTATTAAAAAAGCATTAAAAAGTTTGTAATTGCATAAAGAAACAGGGAATTTCATGAATAAAATTTGCCAGCTATTGCTAATTTTATTTGCCACTTGTGCTGCTCAAGCTCAAGTTACACCAGTAGTTCAAGATACGATTAAAAAAGGGTTTTCAATAGGTAAAATTACTATTAAAGACCCCAAAAGTATTTTGTCGGGCTATACCTATGACCCTGTAACGGACCGTTATGTTTATACCAATTCGGTTAATGGTTTTACAATTGATTATCCTATTATTTTAACGCCAAAAGAATATGAAAGTTTGGTTCTCAAAGAATCAATGCGTTCCTATTTTAGGAAAAAATTAGATGCTGTAGAAGGTAAAAAACAAGGAACAGAAGCGGCCAAAAAAGATTTATTACCAAAGTATTATGTTAAATCAGGATTGTTTGAAACCATTTTTGGAGGGAATACAATTGATGTAAAACCAACCGGTTCAGTAGAAATGGATTTAGGTCTTCGGTATACCAAGCAAGACAATCCCTCTTTTTCTCCAAGGAATCGTACAACAACTACATTTGATTTTAACCAAAGAATTAGTTTAGGTTTAACGGGAAAGGTGGGAAAACGACTAAGTGTTAATGCCAATTATGATACCCAATCTACTTTTTCGTTTCAAAATATATTTAAAATCGCCTATGACCCAACGTATAGTGCTTCAGAAGATGCGATTATTCAGAATATTGAAGTGGGTAATGTGAGCATGCCTTTGAATAGTACTTTAATTCGAGGAGCACAAAGTTTATTTGGGGTAAAAACAAAATTGCAATTTGGAAAAACTACGGTTACTGGAGTGTTCTCTGAACAAAAATCACAAACCAAAAGTATTGTTGCCGAAGGCGGGGGTGCCATTCAAAATTTCGAAATATTTGCATTGGATTACGATAGTGATCGCCATTTTTTCTTGTCCCAATACTTTCGAAATAATTACGATAAAGCACTTTCCAACTACCCTTTTATTAATAGTAGAGTTCAAATCAATCGTATAGAAGTTTGGGTAACTAATAGGCAAAATCGAATTACTACTACGAATAATAATATTCGAAATATTATTGCTATTCAGGATTTAGGAGAGGCGCAATTAACCGGGCTTACAGATGCAGAAGTTGTAGTAAAAGATCCGTCATCTGGAATGTTTAATCAACCACCAAATTCACCTTCAGACAATAAAAATAACGATTACGATCCAGATCAAATTAAATCTGGTACGGGATTGTTGAACTCTAATATTCGTGAAATGGCAACGGCACAAGCCGGTTTTAATTTTACAGCACGTGAAGGACAAGATTATTCCAAATTAGAAAATGCAAGAAAGTTAAATCCTAATGAATTTACATTCCATCCTCAGTTAGGTTATATTTCGCTCCAACAAAAATTAGCTAATGATGAGGTATTAGCAGTTGCCTATCAATATACTATTGGTGATCAAGTATATCAAGTGGGTGAATTTGGAAATGATGGAATTGATGCGACACTGGTAACAGGAAGTACTCCAGCAACCCAAGCTGTAATTACACAAAGTTTAATTTTAAAGATGCTGAAAAGCAACTTGACTAATGTGAAAAATCCAGTTTGGAATTTGATGATGAAAAATATATATCAAATCCCTGGGGGCTATCAATTGAAAAAAGAAGACTTTAGATTCAACATTCTGTATACCGATCCTTCTCCACTAAATTACATCACTCCTGTTACAGGTTCCCCTTTTCCAGTCAACCCAAGTCCGGATAATAAATTAGCTGAAACCCCTTTATTAAAGGTATTCAATTTAGATAAATTAAATTATAATAATGATCCACAGGTTGGCGGAGATGGTTTTTTTGACTTTATGCCTGGTTTGACAATTGATCCTCAAAACGGTCGAATTATTTTTACTGTGAAAGAACCTTTTGGCGAATTGTTATTTTCAAAATTAAAAAATCCAGGATCATCCGAATCCTATAAAAGTGTTGATTCCTATAATCCCAATCAAAAAAAATATGTTTTTAGTAACCTGTATCGAAGTACTCAATCAGCTGCTTTACAGGATAGTGAAAAAAATAAATTTTTATTACGAGGAAAGTATAAATCATCAACAGGTGAAGGAATTCCAATTGGAGCGTTTAATGTACCGCAGGGTTCTGTAAAGGTTTCTGCTGCTGGAAGGATATTGGTTGAAGGTGTTGATTACAGTGTGAATTATCAATTAGGAAGGGTTCAAATTTTAGATCCTTCACTGCAAGCGTCAAATACACCTATAGAAGTTTCATTAGAGAATAATTCTATTTTTGGCCAACAAACCCGACGTTTTATGGGGGTGAATGTAGAGCATAAGATTTCAGATCAGTTTCTGGTTGGAGCTACATTTTTAAAAATGACCGAGAGACCATTTACTCAAAAATCGAGTTTTGGACAGGAATCAGTGAACAATACCATTTTTGGAGTGAACACTGCATTTTCAACAGAGGTGCCTTTTTTAACCAGGTTAGCCAATAAATTGCCCAATATTGATACCGATGTTCCTTCTAAACTTTCTGTAAAAGGAGAAATTGCTTTCTTGAAACCCGATACGCCTAAAGCAGATCAATTTCAAGGAGAATCAACCATTTATGTGGATGATTTTGAAGGATCTCAGTCTACTATTGACATGCGTTCTCCTTTAGCTTGGAGTTTGGCATCTACCCCAGTTAATGATTCTGAAAGCAGGTATAATTTCAATGAAAGTGCCAATGATTTATCCTATGGATTTAAAAGAGCTAGGTTAGCTTGGTATACTATAGATCCTGTTTTTTACACTCAAAAACCAAGCGGAATTTCAAACAATGATCTTTCATTGAATTCAACAAGAAGGATTTTTAGTCAAGAATTATATCCGTTAACGGATATTGCACAGGGACAAACACAGGTAATCAATACTTTGGATTTGAGTTACTACCCTTCAGAGCGCGGACCCTATAATAACAATTCAGCAGTGTCGTCTAATCCTAGAGATAATTTTGGGGGGATTATGAGAGCCATTAACTCCACCAATTTTGAGCAAGGAAATGTCGAATATATTCAATTTTGGGTTTTAGATCCTTATGTTGGAAAAGGCGCTACAACGCCATCAAATGCAGGAAAAATATATTTCAATTTAGGAGAGATTTCCGAAGATGTCCTCAAAGACGGAAGAAAACAGTATGAAAACGGATTAGGTCCTGATCAGGTTGTTGCCAATCCAAGACCACTTTGGGGAAATGTCCCAGCTTCTCAATCACTAATTTATACATTTGATACCAATCCATCGAACAGAACCAATCAAGATATTGGTCTTGATGGTCTTAAAAATGATGATGAAGCAGCTACCTATTCTAATTTTGCCACCGAAACAGATCCTGCGGCAGACGATTACAATTATTATTTAAATGCTTCTGGTAATGTATTGGATCGCTATAAAAATTACAATGGAACGGATGGAAACTCAGCTGTTTCTATTGATACCCCTAACAGAGGAGCCACGACTTTTCCTGATGTAGAAGATATCAATCGGGACAATACCATGAATACTATTAATGCGTATTATGAATACGGCATTGATATGAAACCCAATATGGAAGTAGGTCAAAATTTTGTGACCGATATTAGAAATACACAAGTAACATTGCCCGATGGATCCACAACTGATGCCCGATGGATCCAATTTAAAATACCTGTTTCGCAACCTCAAAACACTATAGGTAGTATTTCCGATTTTCGTTCTATTCGATTTATGAGACTTTTTATGACAGGATTCGCTAATCCTGTTACGGTTCGTTTTGGTGCATTGGAATTAGTTCGTGGAGAGTGGAGAAGGTATGCCAATACATTGGATGTAAGAGATGCCAATGTAGATGATGACAGAACCGATTTGGATGTATTAGCAGTGAATCTTCAGCAAAATAACGAAAGATGTCCAATAAACTATATCACCCCTCCAGGAGTAGTACGAGAGCAATTGTATAATAACAATACTGTTATTAATCAAGATGAGCAATCTCTTTCTTTACGCGTATCTGGAGATGGTTTAGAAACTGGAGATTCAAGGGCAGTATTTAAAAATGTTAGTGTAGACATGCGTCAGTTTAACAAATTAAAAATGTTTTTACACGCAGAATCTTTGCCTAATGAAATTGCGATTCGAGACAATCAAATGATAGGATTTATTCGTTTTGGAAATGATTTTACCCAAAACTTCTACCAAGTCGAAATTCCTTTAAAAGTAACGTTACCCTCTTCATCTTCTAATTCAGATTGTTCACCTTTGAGTCCTGAGGTAGTTTGGCCAGATGAAAATCAAATCGATCTCGCTTTAGAGTTGTTAACCAAATTAAAAATTCAGTCGATGGGAGTTGATCCAACGACTTTGCCTCAAGATGGTATTTACTATCAAAATGAAGAACAGTTAGATCCAAAAGCGGCAAGTAAAACCAATAAATTGCGATTAGGAATCAAAGGAAATCCTAATTTTGGTTTGGTTAGAACCTTGATGGTAGGGGTAAAAAGTAACGAAACATCGAGACGAATTAAAGGAGAGGTTTGGTTCAATGAATTGCGTTTGGCTGATATGGACAATAAAGGGGGTATGGCAGCGATACTGAATGTCGATTCTAATATGGCTGATTTAGTAACGGTTTCTGCTTCAGGAAAGAAAACAACCATTGGTTTTGGGGCTTTGGAGCAAGGTCCAAATGAACGAAGTCGCGAAGATATTCAGCAATACAATATTGTTACTAATGTTAACTTAGGAAAGTTATTGCCCAAAAAATGGGGTGTTAATTTGCCGTTTAATTATGGAGTGGGAGAAGAAATCATTACACCAGAATACGATCCATTCAATCAAGATATTCGATTGAATCAATTACTAGATAACACTTCGGATGCTAATAGTAAGGCGAATATTCGCAATCGTGCCATTGATTATACAAAACGAACAAGTATCAACTTTATTGGGGTGCGTAAAGAAAAAAATCCGCAAAGTAAATCCCATTTGTATGATCCTGAAAATTTCACATTTTCGCAATCTATTAATGAAGTGCAACGTCATGATTTTGAAATCGAAGATTACGCTGATCAACAAGTTACTACTTCAGTAGATTTTGCCTATAGTTTCAATTCAAAACCTTTGGAGCCATTTAATAAAATGGCATTTATGAAAAAAAGCGGGTATTGGAAATTACTGCAGGACTTTAATTTTAATTTTTTACCGGCTAGTATTTCTTTCAATTCAGATATTATTAGACAATATAACCGACAACAATTTAGACAAGTAGATGGCGTAGAAGGAATTGGTTTAGATGCTTTATATAGAAGAAATTATGCATTTAACTATCAATATGGATTCAATTACAATCTTACCAAAGCATTAAAATTAAATTATTCAGCTTCTTCTGGAAATATTGTAAAGAGTTATTTAAATGCTGATAATTCCTCGAATAACGAACTAACGGTTTGGGATGATTATTGGAATATTGGAACTCCTAATCAACACCAACAACAGCTTGTGGTTAATTATGAATTACCGATCAACAAAATTCCAATTTTTGGTTTTATAAAAGCGAATTATTCATACACTGCTGATTACAGTTGGCAACGTGCTTCTGAGGCTTTGTCTGAAATTGAAATAGACGGCAGTTCCTATAATCTGGGGAACACTATCCAAAATGCCAATTCCAATAATTTGAATGCTACGTTTAACATGGAAAGTTTCTATCGTTATTTAGGTATAACTAAATCCAAAGCACAAATCAACTCAAGACCTAAACTAGCCACTCCAAAACCAGGAGAAAAAATTGTGCAGGCTACTAATTCACAAAACCAATCTAGTCCTTTTATGGATGGGTTAATTGGTGTTTTGACTGGTGTGAAAAACATCCAAATGAATTATACCCAAAACAGTGGAACGGTCTTGCCTGGCTATACTCCAGGTATTGGTTTTTTTGGTTCTTCAAAACCTACAATGGGTTTTATTTTTGGAAGCCAAGATGACATTCGCTATGAAGCCGCTAAAAGAGGTTGGTTGACTAATTATCCGAATTTCAACCAAAATTTCACCCAAGTAAAAAATACTATTTTTAAAGCTACCGCCACTGTAGATGTACTACCCGATTTGAAAATTGACCTGAGTATGGACCGTTCCTATTCTGAGAATTTTTCTGAACAATATGATATTGAAAACGGAAATTATAATGCAAGATCGCCCTATAGTTCTGGAATATTTTCAATTTCAACCGTACTTATTTCAACTTCTTTTAACAAAAGCGATGGAGTTTCATCAGCTGCTTTTGACGATTTTAGAGACAATCGAATTATTGTGGCTAATCGTTTAGCAATAGCAAAAGGTATAGATATCGGAAACCCGGCTAATTTAGATGCTGATGGATATCCATTAGGTTTTGGAAAAAATAATCAAGCAGTTTTGTTACCAGCTTTTCTTGCCGCTTACTCGGGATCAAATGCTACGGATGCGTCATTAGGTATTTTTAAAAGTATGCCATTGCCCAATTGGTCAATTCGATATAATGGTTTTATGCGATACGAATTTTTCAAGAATAATTTCAAACGGGTTTCGTTCCAACATAATTACAGATCATCGTATACGATTAATGCATTTCGTTCCAACTTAGAATTCGATAAAAACCCAAATGGGTTGGATAAAAATGGAAATTTTTTAAACTCAACCATTATGTCCAACGTCAATTTAGTGGAACAATTTAGTCCATTAGTACGAATGGATTTTGAGTTGAAAAATTCGTTAAAAGTACTTACTGAAATCAAAAAAGACCGAGCATTATCAATGAGTTTTGACAATAATTTATTGACAGAAGTAAAAGGTATAGAATACATAATTGGATTAGGGTACCGATTTAAGGATGTAATTTTCTCTTCGCGTTTAGCAGATAATCCAACCGGAATTATCAAAAGTGATATCAACATAAAAGCAGATGTTTCATTGAGAGATAATCAAACTATTGTACGATATTTGGATTATAATAAAAATCAATTGGCTGCCGGTCAAAATATTTGGTCGTTAAAGCTAACAGCAGATTATTCGTTGAGCAAAAACCTAACGGCTATTTTTTATTACGATCATTCATTTTCAAAAGCAGTAGTGTCTACTACTTTTCCATTGACAAATATTCGATCTGGTTTTACACTTCGATATAATTTCGGAAATTAATTTCCAATTCTAATTTGATTTTCAAATGAAGATACTACCTTTGCTTTTCAAAATTCAATAATTAATTATACACACCTATATTATGAATATACCTGCAAATTTAAAGTACACAAAAGATCACGAATGGGTTAGCATCGATGGAGATGTTGCTACCGTTGGAATTACAGATTTCGCTCAAAAAGAATTGGGAGATATTGTTTATGTTGAAGTAGAAACTTTAGATCAAACGCTAGATAAAGATGAGGTTTTTGGAACTGTAGAAGCTGTTAAAACAGTATCTGATTTGTTTTTACCGTTGTCAGGAGAAATTATTGAATTCAATGATGCATTAGAAAGCGCACCAGAAAGCGTAAATTCTGATCCTTATGGAGCGGGTTGGATGATTAAAGTAAAAGTAGCTGACTTGGCAGAAGTGGATTCATTACTTTCAAGTGACGCCTACAAAGAATTGATTGGTGCTTAAAAATCTTTATTTTTGGATTGCCTTCTGCTGGACTCTAGTGGTAGCTTATTTTTGTTTGGCGCCTGCTTCAGATATACCGTCGGTCAGCATTCCTAATTTAGATAAATTGGCACATTCTTTTTTTCATTTTGTATTCACTATACTTTGGTTTTTGTTTTTTAGAAAACAAGTAAAAAAGAAAAATCAAACAAAACTTTTAATTGGAGCCGTACTTTTTTCTTTGTTTTTCGGAATCGGAATAGAAATACTTCAGGCTCGATTAACGATCACTCGAAACGGTGATTTTTGGGATGTTTTAGCCAATTTTTCGGGAGCATTACTTGCCTTTGTATTTGTTATAGTTGCAAAACGGTTAAAAACTCAATAATCATAGATTACATAACATGTCCCACTTCGGTGGGATTTTTTTATAAAAAAATATGAAATTACAACCTACTGCGGTTATCTCTTTTGCTCTTTTTCTCATTACTTTGGCAGTCAATTTGTCCATGCCATTATTTCGTCCTTATGCTGAATTAGCAGGATTCAATAACGGACAATTGTCATTAGTTTTATCAGCTTATATATTGGGGATGCTGCCAAGTTATGTTTTTTTAGGGGGTATTTCCGATCGAATAGGTCGAAAACCAGTATTGATTTTTAGTCTTTTTTTAGCTTTTTGTTCCAATTTAATTATTACTATTTTTCCATCGATTTATGCCTTAATTTTTGCTCGTTTTTTTCAAGGGGTTGCCTTGGCATTGAGCATGGGAACAGGAACTGCTTACATTTCGGAATTACTTCATTCTGATGCAAGCGCATCTGTTCGTGCTGCTAATGCTACATCAATGGCAACAGCTATCGGATTTAGTGGGGGTGCATTTATGACAAGTATCGCTTTGCTTATTCATTTTTCGTATTTACCATTTACCTATTTCATTGCAGTTGGGATTACAATTTTAGGTTTGCTACTCACTTTCTTTCTTCCCAAATTACCGCCAATTGGGGGGTCTTTAGTCAGATTGCCTTATTTTCCTCAAGGATCTTTTCCGATTAATGTGTCGATTGCAATTTGCTGGGCAACAACAGGCGTTGTCATTGCAATAATTCCTACGCAATTGGCCACTTTTGGATTTACAGCCTATGCGGGTTTTTGTTTAGTGCTAATTAATTGGACTGGTGGTTTTTTGCAACCAATTATTCGAAAGTATTTCCAACCATCAACAAGTTTAAAATTAGGATTTGCGATAATTCCAATTGGTTTCGGAATCGTAATTACAGGATCGTATTTTGGTTTATTACCATTAGTATTACTGGGAACCGCTTGTATTGGAATGGCAGCCTATGGATTTAGTTACCAAGGGGGTTTAGCGCTTATTGCCGATTTAGGAGGTCTGCAAAAAGC
>JACCDK011817093.1_pt1 | contig 24941 bp, 24 predicted proteins | sample 7445871 | NCBI WGS metagenome assembly JACCDK01 (sample SAMN15323436, study PRJNA562643) | freshwater metagenome | isolation source: river surface water | place: USA:Blue River Watershed | collected 2017-08-15 | reverse complement strand
TTGGTGTTGCCAGCATTGTTTTGCGATCAGATGAAACAAATCCTGCCGCAGATATTCCGATTGACTCAACTGAGTATGAAGCCATTAACTCGCGAGCGACATCTGCAATCGTTTGAGTTAGCGCAGTACCGCCCTCGCGAGGTGTATCCCGACGGGCATCGATAAGAATCTTTCCGGATTCGTCTACGACCCCTCCAAGAACTTTGGTGCCTCCTACATCAATACCAATTGCGTAGCTCACTAGTGCAATTAACCTTCGCAGTGCTCTTTGAGTTGAGCAAGCGCTTGATCAATTGTCATCTTCTCCTGCTTTGTCACCATCATTTGTGGAATTGGCATTGATACTCCCACTGAAAGTTCATAGGTGACTTCTGTTTCATCGCCCAGATCTTTAAGAATATATGCACCATCCATCTTGGTGAGCATATTTGCATCTTCGAGTTCGAACTCAAGACGTCCAGGAGCTCCGTCCCAGTTATAGGAAAGACTTACTTCATCCTTGAGTGCACCTGCGGAAATAGTCAAGGTTGCACCCGTGACACGACCGTTTTCATCCCGCTCGGAAACTTTGACTTTTGTTATGGAATCTGACCATTCCGGGTACTTTTCAAGATCGAAGAGAACTTCGCTGACTTGGCTCACTGGTGCCTCTATAACAATTGTTGATCTGCTCATATCGCTCATAGCCCTAGGTTACCCCGAGAAATCTCTTTCTGGGATCTCCCTTTTTTGTGTTTCCCCCGATAGCGTTTACCCATGAGCGAATATTCAGTTAAACCACTTGTCCCAGTAGCCACGGAGGGAAACCTCACTGAACTCATTGCACATCGTGCATGGTTTGAACCAGAACGCGTAATCATGTCTCGACCTCTTGGTGATGGATGGCAGCCGGTTACAGCCCGTGAAGTTGAAGCAGAGGTTCGAGCAACCGCTAAAGGTTTAGTTGCAGCAGGTATCAACATCGGTGACCGTGTGGCGATCATGGCTCGCACCCGATATGAATGGACAATTTTGGACTTCGCAATCTGGTTTGCAGGCGGATGTGTTGTTCCAATTTATGAAACATCGTCTGCAGAGCAGGTAGATTGGATCTTGAGTGATTCCGGTGCAGTGGGAATCATCGTTGAGACTCCAACTCATCGCGAATTAGCTCAGACAGTTCTTCCTTCACACACAAAGCATCTCTGGACAATGACCGATGATGTGCTCGCAGTGCTAGCTCGCGCAGGTGCACAAATTAGTGATGACGAAATCGATCGTCGTCGAAATTCTTTAAGCCCAGATACTTTGGCAACTTTGATTTACACATCAGGAACGACCGGAAAACCAAAGGGTGTCTCACTTACCCATGGCAACTTCCTCTCTGAGTGTGGAAACGTTGTTCAGGGCGCATCCGATCTATTCTTGAAGCCAGGCGGATCGACACTTCTCTTCCTCCCAGTTGCTCACGTATTTGGTCGCATGGTTCAGATTGGTGCAATAACGGCAGGACTTCACTTGGCACATTGCAGCGACCCAGTGGGGCGTCTCTTACCTGATCTGCAATCATTTAAACCAACATTCGTTCTTGCAGTTCCTCGAATCTTCGAAAAGGTCTACAACGGTGCCGAAGCAAAGGCTGAAGCTGCTGGTAAAGGAAAGATCTTTAGAAAAGCTGCCGCAATCGCTATTGAATATAGCGAGAATTTGGATGCAAAGAAATTTAACCCATTACTCTCACTTAAGCATGGACTCTTTGACAAGCTTGTCTTCTCAAAGATTCGGGCTAGCTTAGGCGGCGCTGTGGAAGCGGCAATTTCAGGTGGCGCACCACTTGGTGCTCGCCTTGGGCACTTCTTCCGTGGTGCAGGTATCACAATCTATGAAGGTTATGGATTAACTGAAACTACCGCTGGAGCAACTCTGAACATCACAGGCAATATCGCAATCGGTTCTGTGGGACGTCCAATTCCCGGAACAACAATTAAGATCGCCGAAGATGGAGAGGTTCTTATAAAAGGGCCAATCGTGATGCGCGGATATTGGCAGAACGATCAAGCAAACAGCGAAGCGTTTGAAGGAGATCGTTGGTTTAGATCAGGTGACCTTGGTCGACTTGATGAGAATGGCTTCCTCTACATCGTTGGTCGCAAGAAGGAATTGATCGTAACTGCCGGCGGTAAGAACGTTGCGCCAGCAGTGCTAGAAGATCGCCTTCGTTCACATCCTTTGGTAAGCCAATGCATGGTTGTTGGTGATAACAAGCCATTTATCGCTGCCCTTATTACTATCGATCCAGAGATGATTAAAGGTTGGATTGCTACCAATAAGAAGGACGGCGCAACGATTGAAGTCTTACGCAATGATCCAGATCTCTTATCTGTCATTCAGGCAGCAGTAGATGAGGCTAATAAAGCTGTAAGTAAGGCTGAATCAATCCGTAAATTCACCATTCTTGCGGAGGACTTCACTATCGCAGGAGGTCAACTCACTGCAAAGCTCTCGGTCAAGCGCCATGTTGTTGCACAACAATATGCTGCGGAGATCGACGCTCTCTACGCAAAAGAATAAAGAGCGTAATTTCCGTGGCGCAATCCCCCAAAGTAGAGATTGCCCAGGAAATTCATGATGGCATCGCACAAGATTTGGTTGCACTTGGTTTTCAACTAGATCTTGTGCTGGCTGCTCCTTTAACGCCTGCACTCATCCGTGATGAAGTTCGCACCATTCGCTTTAGGGTCTCAGAGCTCATAGAAAAGGTGCGAGACGAGATTTACAATCTCAGAACGAGCGCAGAATTCGATGATCAACTTCTAGAAATTATCACATCTATCTCTCCTGCCATCGAGATTTCCGGTGAATTAAGTGAGGTATCCAAGGTTGATGAAGATCTCTTAATTCGAGTTATCCCTGAACTCCTGCGTAACGCTGTTAACCATTCTGGGGCTAGCCAGATTCAGTTAGAACTGATTTCAGGTGAAGATGGTGCCATGGTAATAATTTCTGATAATGGCCACGGTGGGGCTCACGTCACTTCAGCTCGTTACGGAATTTTGGGATGCATTGAGCGCATAGAAAGCCATGGCGCTGCAATTGATATCAATTCTCGAGAGGATGGAACAACCATCACAATCACTCTGTGAGTGCATCAGTTGTCATCATTGATGATCACCCTCTAGTTCGTGATGGAATAAGAAGATCACTCGCGACAGCGGGATTTGATTGCGCAGGTGAAGCTGGCTCTCTTAAGGAGGCGATCGCGATGATTGCCCTACATAATCCAGATGTTATTACCGTTGATCTCAACCTACCCGACGGAAACGGTCTTGAGATCATCGCTTGGGCTAGAAAACATTCACCCACGATTGCAATCATCGTGCTCAGTTTAGATGACGACTTAGAACTAGTCTCTGCCGTATCTCAATCAGGAGCACAAGCATTCATCTCAAAGTCAGAGAGCGCAGACCACCTTATTTCCGCAATCAACTCAGTGCTCAACCAGCCAACGTTATTTATCAGTACCCACACAATTGCCCTGCTAAGTCGCCAAAAGGCTCAAAACCTGCTCACGCCAAGAGAGCGAATGGTGCTCACACATCTGGCGGGTGAATTGAGTATCGCCGAAATCGCTACGGCGATGTTTATTTCTCATCCCACGGTTAAAAGTCATTGCGCAACTATTTATCGCAAATTAAAGACTCGCAATCGCAGAAGCGCCGTAGCGCACGCAAAAGCTATTGGTTTACTTTAAGTAGTTCAGCAAAGCGCGATGACCAAATATCCCAGCGCCATTCTTGAACAATCCACTCTCGACCGGCCAAACCCATTGCTTGAGATCGCTTGGGATCCAAGAGCAGTCCAACGACTGCAGAGGCAACGGCTTTCATACTTGTCCCTTCAACAACTAACCCTGTCTTGCCCGCAAGAACGGCGTCAGGTGCGCCGCCAGAGTTTCCAGCGATAACTGGTAAACCACATGCACTTGCTTCTAAGTAAACAATTCCGAGTCCTTCAACCTCTAAGCCGGCAAATCGTGACCTTGAAGGCATTACAAATATTTCTCCAACGCAGATATAGCGCGGCAAATCTGCATATTGAATGCGCCCAATAAATGTGACTCGCTCTTGTAGCCCCAGCGTCTTGACGCGAGTTTCTAAATAGCTTCGATAGGGGCCCTCTCCAATCATCAGAATGTGTGCCTCTGGAACTTCTTTAATGATGGTGGGCATCGCCTCAATCAATACATCCTGTCCTTTTCGATGCACGAGTCGACCCACGCTGACGATAACTTTTTTATCGGTCAAGCCAAGCTCTCTACGTAATTCACTGGCATCTTGTGGTGAAAAATGGTCAGTATCGATTCCTGGCGCAATTTTGACCATACTCGCTGCTGCCTGATCTGTTATCGATCCAGTTATTGCACTCCGTGTGTACTCACCAAGATAGGTCAGATGATTTACATGTCGAGAGATAAATTTCATGGCGATCGTAAATGGCCACACCTTAGACCACCACACTTCATGTCCATGAGTGAGGGCAACAATGTGCTTTACACCTACCTTGCGAAGTCCTCTCGACAAGAGGCCCAACGGTGCTGCAGCACCGAAAAATACTGTCGAAATATTTTTTTCACGCACTAGATCTTTTACGCAATAGGCAACCCCGGGCGTGGGAAGAAGTATCTTGGACTTATCGCGTACCACTTCTACGCCATAATCCTCTAACCATTTACGATCGTACAGCTCACTATTATCTTGTGCACTCGTGTAGACGATCACGCGCGATTGCGGAAGTCTTTCGATTAATCCAATGACAAAAGTTTCTATTCCACCAGCGCGAGGACCGAAGTCATTTGTGATGCAGAGAATTTTCTCCACTAGAAACGGCGTGCCCCAACAAAAGGTTTTCTTCCGAGATTGCTAGCGCTAGCAACCTTCACACGCGATCCTGATCGCGGCGCGTGGACCATCTTTCCTCCACCCAGATATATTCCAACGTGAGAAACGGGACGACCGAAGAAGACAAGGTCACCTGGCTTTAACTGACTTCTAGGAACTGATCTACCCATTCGTGACTGTGCAGCTGATGAGTGTGGGAGCGAAACTCCCGCTGCTTGGAATGCACGCATGGTGAGCCCAGAGCAATCCCAGTACGTCATACCTGCGGCACCGAAAACATATTTGTCACCAATTTGTTTAAGTGCATACTTGAGTGCGATACCGGCTCGCCCTGAAACACCTGCCGCTGCTTTAGCCTCTGCCAGCGAGCGCTTTTGATCCGCATCTTCTTCTTGTTGAGCAAGGCGCGCCAAACGTTCGCGATCTTCCTTCTTCAACTTTGCCAGAATGGATTCGGCCTCTTTAAGTTTTGCAACCGCTTTGGCAGATTCTGCTTCAAATTTCTTTTTCGCCGCAGTTACTAGCGCCAACTTGTCATTGACTGTGAGCGAGGTTGCGGTCAATCGCTGCTTTGCCGCTTCGTACTTTCGGAGCTGAGTGGCTTTGCTTCGGGTAATTGATTCAAGAGATCCTGCAGCAGAAAGATAGAGCGCAGGATCACTTGAGAATAGAAGCTCTAGGCTCTGTCCGAGCCCACCGTTCTTGTACTGCTCAATGGCTATCACGCCAAGAGAGCGAGAAAGTGTGTCTACCGTCTTACCCTGCACGGCTTGGGCTGCCTGGATGCCTGCTAACTGTTTCTGAAGCGATGCCAACTTCACCTTGGCTTCTTGGGCACCTTCTGCCGCGGCAGTCGCATCTTCCTCAAGATCGCGCACCTTTGCCTGCACCTCAGCCAGTGATGGAGCAGCGGAGGCAGTCGATGGGAGGAAGCCAGCGATAACGATCAGCGCAAGGCCGATCGTCGTCGTTGCTTTCCTACCGGTCAGTTTGCGCATTGACCAAGGCTAACCCCCCTTCGCGTTGGACCTCAACTCAAATTGAGCGTAGATGCTTGCGAATTGGGTGAGAATGGCCCCTCATGTGAGGTCAATTCCGCATTCGCCTACCGAAATTTCTTCTCAGGCAGCGATAACCTTCCCGCCATGAGCGCAGCAGCAGGTAAGGGACAAGTAATTGCCACCTTGGTTGTAGGCAGCGATGGCAGCACAGCAAAAAATGGAACATCGCGCGGAGTTACTTCCACCCTAGATCGAGCTCGTTTTCTAGAGCGCCGTCGTCATGTTGATGCCATTTTGATCGGTGGAAATACCGCTCGCAACGAGCCGTATCGCAAAACTCCCGTCCCTGTCGTAGTCATTTCGACATCGATGATCAACGCCTTGGCTGATAATCGTCAGGCATATTGGTGGAATGCATCTGCCTCAGAAGCGCTCGAGAGAGCTCGTCGCCTCTTTGGCCCAACTATCTTGATCGAGGCTGGGGCTTCAATCATCAACGAACTTATTGCTTCTGGGGAAGTTGATCGACTGGAATTGAGCGTCACCCAAATTACAGGCGGTGAAGATCGAATCGATATTCAAGCGATGCTTTCACACTTTACACATGTAGAAAATGTGACCGAAGGCGAAACAACTTTTTACACTGCAACGCGTCATTAGCTTTATTGGAATGCAGCGATAAGGGCCACTCCCAGAACCGCACTAATAATTCCCACGTATTGAACTTTGTGTAAGCGCTCTTTAAGAAAAACAAATGCGAGCAGCGCCGTCATAATCGGATAGAGCGCGCCAAGAACATTGGCAAGAGATACCAGCCCCTTTGTGGTTGCCACTCCTAGAATCAAATTGGCGCTAAAGTCTGCAACGCCAATAAAGAGTAGAAGTGGAATATTTGCTTTACCCATTCCTCCCGTGCCACGTAGGCGAATGAGAATAACAATGCTCACAATCAAGGTCGCTGCACGCATTGAAACCATCGTCATGACCGCACTCGACTGCGAGCCTTCTGCCATAAATGCTAAACATGTACCAAAGCCAATCGCAGCACCGAGTGCCAACACGATGGGCTTGAGCGGCAACCCTTGTGAAACTTCAGGGCCGCTGGCCATAAATGCACCTAAAAGAGCGAGTACAACTCCGATAGTGACAAGCGTGCTGAATCGCTCGTCAAGAAAGAAAATTGCATAGAGCAGAGGAACCAGTGCACTCATTGCACTTATTGGCGAAACTACTCCCATACGGCCTGTTGCAAGTGCACGATAGAGACATATCAATCCCACATATCCGCAGAATCCAGCTGCGATTCCTGGAAGTAGATAGCCCTGGCTACCTAGTGCCTGCGCATCCCAAGATCCTGTTGCCGTAGCTAGAATAATTCCGAAGACGAGTCCGATTATTTGAGTAACCGAGAGCACCGCTGTTGGAGGAAATCTCTTACTTAAATTTCCTGCGTGGTAATCAGCTGCTCCCCAAAGACCACTGGAAATAAGTGCGAGTAGGGCAGCCATGACGCAGAAGATAGCGCAGAATCGGTCCTGCCTCCCGCAAGTGAGTGCATGCTCAATTTAGAATAAGGCAATGGAGACAGCGGGCTTTAATCGACTGATTGAAGTCCTACGAAGTGCAACTCCCCGCAGCGAAATTATTCTCGAGGAAGTTCCACCCCCACAGAAGCTTGCAACTTACTCCTTTGCCTTCACTGCAGATGTGACAAACGGCCTCATGGGCGAGGCTGAAGATGATGTTGCCACAGGCCGATTTGTACTTTTGCACGAACCTGGTGGTCAAGATACCTGGGAAGGTGAATTTCGTTGCGTCACCTTTGTGAGTGCAGATGTTGATGCAGCTATGCAAGAAGATCCACTTCTGCCCGAAGTGGGTTGGACATGGCTTCTGAAATCTCTAGAAAATTACGGCTGTTCTTATAGCGCGCCATCCGGAACAGTCACGCGAGTCTCGAGTGCATCGTTTGGAAAGCTCTCCCCTCGTAATAATGAATCAGAGATTGAGATACGTGCATCATGGACTCCAGTCATGACGCAGGGCGAAGATATAGGTCAGACACTTCTCAACCACGTCATGGCTTGGTGCAACCTGATTGCTGAAATTTCCTTCCTGCCGCCAATCACAGATGGCGTTGCGTCAATTACTAAGCCCCGTAAATAACTCACCCAGATGACAGAAGAAGTTCAGGTACCAACTCCGCTCTTAGCGCCATCAGCAGGTTTGCCCGATGTAATCGAGACTGAAGAAATGTTTTCAGATGCAATCGCTCAATTGGCGCAAGGAAGTGGTCCATTCGCACTTGATGCCGAGCGTGCCAGTGGCTACAAATTCAGTGCTCGCGCGTACCTGATTCAGATCGCACGTAATGGTGGTGGCCTGCATCTCTTAGATCCAATTCCATTTGGACCAGGTCATCATCTCTTTACCCAACTCAATAACCTGCTAGCAACGGATGAAGTAATTCTCCATGCCAGCACACAGGACCTACCTTGTTTGCGTGAGGTTGGCATCAATCCTGTGCGACTATTTGATACCGAACTCGGTGGACGGTTGGCAGGTTTACCTCGCGTAGGTCTTGGCCCGCTTCTAGAATCTCTCCTTGGCGTTTCACTGGCCAAAGAACATTCGGCGGTCGATTGGTCCATTCGACCGCTACCGAAAGATTGGCTTAACTATGCAGCGCTGGATGTTGAACTTCTGGTTGAACTCCGTGATGAAGTCGATGCACTCCTTGAGTCAGCTAATAAATCACATTGGGCCGAGCAAGAATTTGCAGCGATATTGGCTGCTCCCCCGTCATCCCCACGAGTTGATCCTTGGCGCAGAACTTCAGGGATGCATCAGATAAAAAAGAGGCGGCAACTAGCAGTGGTTAAATCACTATGGGAATCACGTTACGATCTAGGAAAGGAACTCGATGTCTCACCTGGTCGATTATTATCAGATGCAGCCATCTCAGCAATTGCACTTTCTGTCACAGATGAATCAGTATTTGAAAGTAAAAAACACCTTGAAAAAGTATTGCGTCCCATTGGTTTGCGTGCGCGTTGGATGGAGCATTCAGCGCGATGGTTAGAGGCCATCGCCGCAGCTCGCGCCATGGCAGAAGATGATCTTCCACCAACCCGAGCAGCAAGTGATGCACTTCCTCCAGTAAAAGTTTGGCGAGAGAAATTCCCATTGCGTTATGCAGCCCTTACCCATGCCCGTCACAATCTTTCGCTACGAGCAGAGGAACTCTCGATTCCACTCGAGAATATGATTTCACCTGAACATGTGCGCAGAATCTGTTGGAGCGATCCAACGGGCAAGGTTGGTAGCGCCCTCGCCGAGCTCGGAGCACGCCCGTGGCAGATTGAAATCGCAGCTCCTATCCTTGAATCTGCACTGCTTGAGCGCGAGCCCCTGGAAAAACCCGAGCCTGAGGGTGATCAAGACAACTCGGATCAGGGCTGAATTACGCAACAAAAGAGTTGCGTAATTCGCTAGAAGGTTCTAGATTTGCTTCATGCTCAGCACCTTCATAATCGCCCTGCGCGAAGGCCTCGAAGCCGCGCTCATTGTTGGAATCCTTGTTGCCTATGTCGTAAAGACAGGGCGCAGTAGCCTTCTCAAGCCGATTTGGAGCGGTGTCTTGCTCGCCCTTGCCTTGAGCTTTGCCCTTGGTGCTTTCTTAACTTACTCATCAACGCAGCTCAGCGAGCGCGGGGAAGAGATCTTCGCTGGTACATCCTCAGTAGTTGCCGTGGCGCTTGTGACCTGGATGGTCTTCTGGATGAAGCGCGCTGCCCGCGGCCTACGCGATGAACTCCATGGCAAGGTCGATAAGGCCCATCTCGGCGGCCCTTTGACTATCGCTGCGACCGCCTTCTTTGCCGTAGCTCGTGAGGGTCTAGAAACCGCACTCTTTGTCTATTCAAATTTCCGCGCAGTTGGCGCTGCTTCCTCTGCCACTATCGGTCTCGCTCTTGGTCTGACCTTGGCAGTCGTACTTGGTTACCTGCTTTATCGACGAGCAGTCAAAATCAATCTCTCGAGTTTCTTCAAGGTCACAGGTGTTGCTTTGATTATCGTTGCCGCTGGCGTTCTCTCCTACGGAATTCACGAATTTCAAGAGCTCGGTTGGTTGCCTGGTGTAGATGCTTTCATCTGGGATGTCACCGAATGGATGCCTAAAGATTCTCTCATTGCTGGCCTGTTGGGCGGCACCATTGGATTCGACACGACCACCTCATGGCTGCAAGGGCTCTTCTACAGTGTCTACTTGATCGCAGTCTTAGTTCCATATCTTTCAAATAAGGAGTCCACAAAGAGAGTCTCAGCGTCAGCATAATCAGCGTGCGCGCCACTTTCTTTTTGTATTACCGACCAGTAACCTAGAGCCAACTTCACTTTTACGAAAGTTGGAAAAATGGCTACCTCAGCATCTGTAGTTCTTGTCGACGCGGTTCGCACGCCCTTTGGAAAAGCTGGATCTCTCTATGCCGGAACGCGCGCAGATGATCTGATGGTGCGAGCAATGCGAGGTCTTCTCGAGCGCAACCCACAACTTCCACTCGATGCGATCGATGATGTTGCCATCGCTGCTGCAACACAGACCGGTGATCAGGGAATGAACTTAGGACGTAGCGCATCTTTACTCGCTGGACTTCCAAATACTGTTCCTGGATATTCAGTTGATCGCTGGTGCGCTGGTGCGATGACAGCTGTAACAACTTTGGCCGCATCAATTGCGATAGGTGCAAACGATATTGCGATCGCCGGCGGAGTTGAACATATGGGTAACCATCCGATCGGTGACGGACTTGATCCGAATCCTCGTTTTCTTGCAGAACGCATCGTTGAACAAGATGCGCTCGCAATGGGTGCAACAGCAGAGCGCCTTCATGATCGCTTTCCACATTTAACAAAGGAGCGTGCAGATAAATTTGCCCTCGCTTCTCAGATGAAGACTGCCAAAGCATATGCAGATGGAAAGATTCAACGCGATCTCATTCCTACCGCTGCCCGAAGCGCTGAACTTGGTTGGGGTATCGCAACAGTTGATGAGCCTCCACGTCCAACTACAACTCTGGAGGGTTTAGCAACCCTGAAGACCCCGTTTCGTCCAGCAGGTCGAGTTACTGCAGGTAATTCATCTGGACTTAACGATGGCGCAACAGCAGCGTTATTAGCTAGCGAGGCGAAAGCAATTGAGCTCGGGCTATCAATTAAGGCGCGCATGGTCACCTTCGCATTTGCCGGAGTAGAACCTGAAGTAATGGGTTACGGACCCGTCCCATCAACGATCAAGGCTCTTGCAAAGGCTGGACTGAAAATTAGTGATATCGGCGCTTTTGAAGTGAACGAAGCTTTTGCGATTCAGGTCTTGGCATTCCTTGATCACTTTGGGATTGCAGATGATGATGCCCGCGTAAATCCATACGGTGGCGCAATTGCCGTTGGCCACCCACTGGCCTCATCAGGAATTCGTTTAATGCTCAACTTGGCACGAACCTTTGAAGAAAAGCCTGATGTTCGTTATGGAATTACCACTATGTGTATTGGTCTTGGCATGGGTGGAACCGTCATCTGGGAGAACCCACACTTTGGAAAGAAGGCATAAGTGATGACATCAATCGTGCTCCCAGAAGGTGCCCCTGAAGAAGTTATCACCCATGCACTTGTTCGCGATGTTGATCTTGCTGCCTTTGGCGCAACAGGATCGCTAGCTCTCATCACTTTGGATAACGGCCATGACCACACTCGCCCTAATACATTTGGCCCACAATCTCTCATGGCACTTAATGCTGCAATTACAGATGCAATCTCACGTAAGCCTGCTGCGATTGCTATAACAGGTAAGCCATTTATCTTTGCAGCAGGTGCTGATCTCTCTGCACTTTCATTCCTGAATGATCGTTCACAAGCAGTTGCGATTGGAAAACTTGGACACGATGTTTTCCGCAGATTCGATGAGTGCGGCATTCCTACCTTTGCCTTCATTAATGGTTTAGCGCTAGGTGGAGGTCTTGAAGTTGGTCTGCACTGCAAGTACCGCACACTGTCAGCAACAGCATTTACAGGATTGCCTGAAGTCTTTCTTGGTCTTGTTCCAGGATGGGGCGGAGCAACGATCTTGCCTATGCTGATAGGTCCGGAGAAAGCTGTACAAGTAATTATTGCTAATGCCCTCAATAACAACACAATGATGAAGGCGAAAGAAGCCCTAGCTCTTGGTGTTGTTGATAGTGTCTTTGAACCTGCCGACTTCCTTGAAAAGTCCATCGCATTTGCAGCATCCGTCCTTAACGGTTCGAAGAAAATCGAACGCACAGATCACAGCAAAGATCCTGCATGGGATGCAGCCCTTGCCACTGGTCGTGCAATTGCGCTGAAGAAATTTGGTGGTGCAGAGATTGCAAGTCCAACCAAAGCGTTAGAGCTTATGGCGGCTTCTCGTACATCTACTCGAGGAGCTGGCTTTGATGCCGAAGATCAAACACTTGCTGATCTGACAATGTCTGATCCACTTCGCGCTTCACTCTACGCATTTAATCTGATTCAGAAAAAACGTAAGAAGGTTGAAGGTGCTCCTAAGGCTGCGCTAGCACGTAAGGTCGGTAAGGTCGGAGTTGTCGGCGCTGGTCTTATGGCCTCACAACTCGCACTCCTGCTCGTCCGCAATTTGAAGTGTCCAGTTGTTATGACAGATATTGATCAAGAGCGTGCAGATAAGGGCGTCGCCTGGGTTAAAAATGAATTAGCAAAACTGGTTGAGAAGAAACGCATGAGCGCAGAATCTGCTGGCCGTCTCTCGCTTCTCATCACAGGTTCTGCTGATCAAAATGTCTTCGCCGGATGCGACTTCATTATTGAAGCAATCTTTGAAGAGCTCTCCCTTAAGCAGGAGCTCTTTAAGAAACTCGAAAAAATCGTTTCTCCCGAGTGCATTCTCGCAACCAACACCTCTTCACTCTCAGTCGAGAGAATGGGAGAAGGTCTTGAACACCCAGAACGCGTTGTGGGCTTCCACTTCTTCAACCCTGTTGCGATCATGCCGCTCCTTGAAATTGCCCGCACCTCAAAAACAGATGATGCAACAACAGCGACAGCGGTAAATATTGGTAAAGAACTCAAGAAGACGATGATCATCTGTAAGGATGCTCCGGGATTTGTCGTCAACCGTCTTCTTACTCGCTTTATGGGTGAGATCACCGATGCCGTCGATGAAGGAACTTCACCAGAAGTTGCAGATAATGCGATGCGTGCGATTGGTTTCCCGATGACTCCCTTCGAACTTCTTGGTCTTGTTGGACCAGGGGTGGGTCTGCACGTTGCAAAGACACTGCACGAAAATCTTGGTCCGCGCTACCGCATCTCCCCCACTATGGAAGCTATGGTCAGAGAGGGTATTAAAACTTTCTACATTAAATCAGATGACGGTTCGGTTATTGCAAACCCTGCTGCCGTTGCACTCATTCACAAAGGCGATAGTCCATCAACGGCTGAACAAGTTCGGCTACGTGCGCTAAAGGCGCTAGCTGAAGAAGCCCGCATGATGCTTGATGAAGGCGTTGTTGCAACACCTGCTGAGATTGATCTCTGCATGTTGATGGGTGCTGGCTGGCCAATGCACTTAGGTGGAATATTGCCTTACTTAGATCGCGAAGGAATTAGCGATTCTGTCTGCGGCTCTCGTTTTCATCCTGCGGGAGTGGCATCTCTGCCTTCAAAGTAGAACTAGACCATTCCACAATTTCACGGGCGATGTTCTGCGAAGTAATTCCAAGGTCGCTCAAAATCTCTGAGCGTTTGGAATGTTCGATGAAGGTTAGCGGCACTCCGATTGAGTGAATTGGAGTTTCAAGTCCTGCACTTCTAAACATCTCAGAGAGTGCACTTGCTATTCCGCCGTGTGAAATTCCATCTTCAACTACAACAACGCTCTTGTAGCGGTCAGCCATTGTGATGAGTGATATTGGTAGTGGCTTCACCCAGCGAGGATCTATAACAGTCACGCCCACACCTTCGCGATATGCCTGAGACGCAGCTTCAACTGCCAGTGTCGCCATTGCACCAACGCTGATCAGAAGTACATCTGCACTCTCGCCACGGTAGAGAACATCGATTCCTTCACGGCGTTCAAATGCTGGAATATCAGCAGGGACTGCTCCCTTTGGAAAACGGATAACAGATGGCGCGTCGCTAATTGAAATTGCCTCACGGAGAACTTCCTTTAGCCGTGCGCTATCACGAGGTGCCGCTAGATGAAGCGTTGGAACGATTCCGGTCAGCGCCATATCCCAAATACCATGGTGTGAAGGCCCGTCATCGCCAGTTATTCCAGCGCGATCAAGGACAAAGGTAACTCCTGCTTTATGGAGAGCAACATCTAAGAGAAGTTGATCAAAGGCGCGGTTGAGGAATGTGGAGTAGACAGCAACAACTGGGTGTAATCCAGCAAAAGCCATACCTGCTGCACTGGTCACAGCATGTTGTTCGGCGATTCCCACATCGATAGTGCGCTCAGGAAATGCTGCTGCGAATTTATCTAATCCGGTTGGGCCGAGCATTGCAGCTGTAATTGCAACAATATCTTCACGCTCTGCGCCAATCTCGACTAGCTCATCAGAGAAGACTTTTGTCCATGATTTCGCGCTTTTTGAGACAGGAACACCAGTTGCAGGGTCAACAACGCCAACGGCGTGAAACTTTTCAGCTTCATCCTCAATCGCTGGCTGATGACCACGACCCTTCTCCGTGATTACGTGGACCAAAACCGGTTCACCGAATTGCTTAGCCTGCGCGAGAGCTTTTTCAAGAGCAGGTAAATCATGACCATCAATTGGCCCAAGATACTTCAAACCCAAATCTTCAAACATTCCTTGTGGTGCAACAATATCTTTTAGGCCCTTCTTTACTCCGTGAAGAGTTTCGTATATCGGTGCACCAACTACTGGAGTCTTTTGAAGAACTTCCTTTCCCCAGTCAAGGAAACGTTCGTAACCTTGTGTGACACGCAAAGTAGAAAGGTAAGTCGCAACTCCACCGATGGTTGGTGAGTATGAGCGCTCGTTATCGTTAACAACTAGAACCAAGTTGCGATCTTTTGCTGATGCAATGTTGTTAAGCGCTTCCCAGGACATTCCGCCGGTGAGAGCGCCATCGCCAACAACTACTACAACGCTGCGATCGTCCTGCCCGGTAATCGAAAAACCACGAGAGATTCCATCTCCCCAAGAAAGCGCTGTTGATGCATGTGAATTCTCAATAACATCATGCTCACTCTCACTGCGATTGGGATATCCAGCAATTCCACCGCGTTGGCGAAGTAAATCAAACTCCCCAGCACGTCCTGTGACAATCTTGTGAACATATGACTGATGGCCAGTATCAAAGAGAACAACATCCCGCGGAGAGTCAAATACTCGATGGATTGCCATCGTTAGTTCTACAACTCCGAGGTTTGGACCTAAATGTCCACCGGACTTTGAAACCTTCTCAATGAGGAAAGTTCGAATCTCCTGCGCCAGCACGACCAGCTCGTCGTGGGACAACCCCTTGATATCTTCGGGGCCCTTAATAGATTCGATCACAGACGAAATTCTAGATCACCCGAGCAATTGACGTAGGACGAACTGCATAATTCCGCCATGGCGGTAATAATCTGCCTCGCCAGGTGTATCAATACGAACCTTAGCCTTAAAGGTAATCGCACCTGCGGTAACTGTGACTTCCTTAGGAACGCCACCGGTATTGAGGGCTGTAATTCCAGATATTGCAAAAGTTTCATCGCCCTTTAACCCAAGAGTAGATGCGCTCTGACCTTCAACAAATTGCAGTGGTAGAACACCCATTCCGATCAAGTTCGAGCGGTGGATTCTTTCAAAACTTTCAGCGATAACAGCACGTACGCCAAGGAGCGCTGTTCCCTTTGCAGCCCAATCACGTGATGATCCGGAGCCATACTCTTTACCTGCAAGGATTACTAATGGAATTCCAGCGGCCTGATATGCCATCGATGCCTCGTAAATTGTGGCTTGTGATCCGCCATCGAGAAAATTACGAGTGAAGCCACCCTCAACGCCGTCGAGCAATAAATTCTTAAGGCGAATGTTTGCAAATGTTCCACGGATCATTACTTCGTGATTTCCACGGCGTGAGCCGTAAGAGTTGAAATCATTGCGTGCCACTCCATGGGCTTCCAAATACTTACCAGCTGGAGAATCCGCCTTGATATTTCCTGCCGGAGAAATGTGGTCTGTAGTCACAGAGTCACCCAGAATTGCCAGAACGCGCGCTCCCGAAATATCTAAAACTGGAGTTGGCTTTGCAGGCATATTTTCAAAATATGGAGGCTTGCGTACGTAGGTTGATTTAGCATCCCACTCGAAGGTGTTTCCTGTTGGTGTATCAAGTGATTTCCAACGATGATCGCCATCAAATACGCTTGCATAATCTTTAGTAAACATTTCTGATGAGATTGATGCATCGATAACTTCTTGAATCTCTTGAGCAGATGGCCAAATATCCCTCAGGAGAACTGGATTGCCATCTTTGTCATTGCCAAGTGAATCGCTCGCGAAGTCGTGATTCATGGTGCCAGCTAGCGCATAAGCAACCACAAGTGGAGGTGAAGCAAGGTAATTCATCTTTACATCAGGGCTAATTCGACCTTCAAAGTTTCTATTTCCTGAAAGGACCGCTGAAACCGCTAGATCATTTTCATTAATTGCCTTGCTAATTTCGGCAGGCAATGGGCCAGAGTTACCGATACAGGTGACACAGCCATAACCCACAAGGTGGAAACCAAGTTGCTGCATGTATGGAGTTAGGCCGGCTCGATCGTAATAATCAGTAACGACTTTAGACCCTGGAGCAAGTGTTGTCTTTACCCATGGCTTTGAAGTAAGCCCCTTCTCAACCGCCTTTTTAGCGAGCAAAGCGGCACCAATCATCACTGATGGGTTGGATGTATTTGTACAAGAAGTAATGGAAGCAATGACAACGTCGCCATTCTTCACTGTTGTCTGATGCTGGCCTACCTTTGCTGGATATGCGGACTTTCCAGTTTTCTCAGTGAAATACGTAGGTAATATTTTTTCAAATGCACTCTTGGATTCAGAGAGTGAAATTCTATCTTGCGGACGTTTAGGACCTGCAATCGATGGAACAACAGTTGAAAGATCAAGTTCGATATGTTCTGAAAAACGTGGTGACCTTACAGGATCGTGCCAGAGTCCTTGCGCTTTAGCGTAGGACTCAACAAGATCTACTTGATCTTCGTTACGTCCGGTCAATCGGAGATATCGCAAAGTCTCTTCATCGATAGGGAAGATCGCACAAGTTGAGCCATATTCAGGACTCATATTTCCAATGGTTGCGCGATTTGCCATTGGCACGCTCACAACACCAGGTCCGTAGAACTCAACAAATTTGCCGACGACACCGTGCTTGCGCAACATCTGTGTAATCGTGAGTGCAAGATCTGTTGCAGTAGTTCCGATTGGTAATTCACCGCTGAGTTTGAATCCAACGACGCGAGGAATCAACATTGATACAGGTTGGCCCAAAAGTGCGGCTTCAGCTTCGATTCCGCCAACGCCCCACCCGAGAACACCGAGGCCGTTAACCATTGTTGTGTGTGAATCCGTACCCACCACAGTATCTGGATATGCGCGAAGAACTCCATTGACTGTACGGGTCATAACAACACGAGCAAGAAATTCGATATTTACTTGGTGAACAATTCCTGTTCCAGGTGGAACTACTTTAAATTCATCAAATGCTCCCTGGCCCCAGCGCAAGAAGCGGTAGCGCTCACGGTTGCGCTCGTATTCAATATCTGTGTTCTGCTCAAATGAGTCGCGAGTTCCAAAGAGGTCCGCGATAACTGAGTGGTCGATAACAAGTTCTGCTGGTGCGAGAGGGTTTACCTTAGAAGCGTCTCCGCCAAGTTCAACAATCGCTTCGCGCATGGTTGCGAGGTCTACAACACATGGCACTCCAGTGAAATCCGGCATCACAACGCGCGCTGGAGTGAATTGAATTTCAGTATCAGGCTCGATTGCTGGATCCCACTGCGCTAGAGCTTTGATGTGGTCAGCGGTGATGTTTGCACCATCTTCGGTACGCAAGAGGTTTTCGAGAAGAATTTTAAGAGAGAACGGTAGATCAGATGCACCCTCGAGTCCATTGATATCAAAGATTTCAAAATCTTTGCCGCCGACGGTGAGATTTCTCTTTCTTCCCAATGAATTCTTACTCATGGGGTCAAGATACCGCAGTGGGCGTAAAGAGGGCAACGCACTCGATGTGATGAGTCATCGGGAAGAGGTCAAATGCACGTACTTTTTCGAGGGTGTAATTGGCATCACGTAAAAGAGCGCTATCCCTAGCCAATGCAGCCGGGTCACATGCCACATAAACAATTGCTCTTGGCTGACATGTCACCAAACTCGTAATCACATTTTTCTTTGCACCATCTCGAGGTGGATCAAGAATAACTACATCAGCGTTAGAAAAACGTGGAAGAATTTTCTCAACATCGCCAGTATGGATTTTCACATTCTGAGAACCTGCAAAATTAACTTCAGCATCTGCGGTCGCGCTTTTGCTTGCCTCAACTAAATCAATCCGACCACTTGCACCAACATTTTCAAGAAGTTGTAACCCAAAGAGACCAACTCCTCCATAGAGATCAAGGAGATGATCACCGGTGCGAACATCTGCAAATTCATTGACGCAATCAACTAGCACCTTCGGTGCATTAATATTGCTTTGCCAGAATGAATTAGGACTTACTTGATAAATTTTATTATTTACCTTGAATTTTTGAATCTGCTCTCCTTGAATAACATTACCGGCAACTAATCTTGAGGAACCATCGGTTGATGCGCTCACCTCTATGCGGGTGCCAGGTTCCCAACGTTGAGATTGAATTGCCGGATATCCAATTAATGGATGCAGAACCAAACAATCATCAATTGCCATTATGGTATTGGTGCGAGAGGCATAGAACCCTGCTCTCCCCTGCTTATCACTTCCAATTGTGGCTTGAGTGCGCCAGCCCAGAGATTGTGAAACCTCTTCAACTTCGACATGAATATCCATCTTTGCTATGCGAGCGAACTGTTCGGTGATCACAGCTTCTTTAAGTCTTCGTTGAGCAGAAATTTCTACATGCTGAAAGTCACAACCTCCACATCCGTTGCGATTGGCATATCGACATGGGGCCGGAACTCGATCAGCTGAGGCTTCAATGACGGCAACCACATCACCACGATTAAATGACGAGCCCACACTCGTGATTGCCACATCAACAACTTCGCCTGGCAAACCATGGCGAATAAATATGACTGCGCCTTCATATCGGGCGATGAAGTGTCCCCCATGGGCGACTTTTTCAATCGTCACACGAATTATTTGACCCGCGGAAAGGACGGCGCGAGTCGTGGATGTCATAAAGGTAAGCCTAAGGGGGTAAGTTATGTCCTGTGCACGTAGTCATCATGGGTTGCGGTCGAGTCGGTTCCTCATTGGCAACCGAACTCGAAGAGCTAGGTCATACCGTCTCAATTATCGATCAATCGCGTGAGGCATTCCGCCGATTGGGTCCAGATTTTAAGGGACGCACAATCAGCGGCATCGGTTTTGATCGAGATACCCTACTTGAAGCAGGTATTGAGACAGCTGATGCCTTCGCGGCAGTAAGTAACGGTGATAACTCGAATATTTTGGCAGCACGCGTAGCACGTGAAACTTATGGAGTGGGAAATGTTGTCGCTCGAATTTATGATCCAGGGCGTGCTGAGATTTATCAGCGCCTAGGTATTCCAACAGTTGCAACTGTTATTTGGGCTACCGATCAAATTATGCGTCGCCTAGTCCCGGAAGGTTCTCGAAGCGAGTGGCGCGATGCGACAGGAACAATCGAACTCGCAGAGATGCATCCTCATATGCGCTGGCTTGGTATGCCGATTACTAATATTGAGTCTTCAACAACTGCCCGCGTTGCATTTATTACACGCCTTGCTGAAGGTCTTGTCCCCAACGAGCACACCGTTTTACAAGAAGGCGATCTTCTTCACATGATTATTGAGACTGCCCGCGTTGCAGAAGTCGAAGCGATTTTGGCTAAAGAGCCGACGGAGACCTCATGAGAATTGCAATTGCTGGAGCAGGAAATGTGGGTCGGGCGATTGCGCGCGAACTTCTTGATAATGGCCACCAAGTTCTACTCATTGATCGCGACCCTAAAGCGCTCAAAATGGACTCTGTCCCTGATGCCGAATGGTTGATGGCTGATGCATGTGAGATCGCCTCTCTGGATAAAGCAGCACTCGGTAGTGCTCAGGTACTGGTCGCTGCAACCGGTGATGACAAGGTAAATCTTGTTGCTTCTTTGCTTGCAAAGACTGAGTATGGCGTTCCGCGCGTAGTTGCCCGAATCAATCACCCGAAAAATGAATGGATGTTTGATTCATCGTGGGGCGTCGATGTTGCAGTATCTACTCCGCGCATCATCTCGGCTCTTGTCGAAGAGGCAGTCAGTGTCGGTGATGTGGTTCGACTCTTTAGTTTTAGAAAAGGTCAAGCCAATCTCGTCGAACTTACACTCCCAGACTCTTCAAGTTGTATTGGAAAAACTGTGGAAGAGATCGAACTTCCACAGGATGCCTCACTCGCGGCAATCGTTCGCGACGGTCGAGTCTTTGCTCCATCGGCAGCAGATGTCTTTAGCGCTGGCGATGAACTGCTCTTTGTCGCTTCTGCTGCTGCAGAAGATTTGATCAAAGGTTGTTTTATTAAGAGCTAGTCGCTTTTATCCTTCGGCGGGATAGTTGCTGGAACGTTTCTCAATACCATCCAAGAACCATAGACAGTTGCGAAAAAGAGCGGCATTCCCATAGCCAGATTAACTGCCCCTAAGAGATTGACGTTATCGGAGAGATAGATCGGGAATTGCACAATCAGGCGGCCAAAGAAGAGTGCTACCCATATCCAACTTGCACGAATATAGGCGGCCTTTCTGGCTGGATCTTTTCTCCATGCGAAATTTTCACCCAGAATTGGGCCAAGCATCACGCCAAGAATTGGCCACCCTGCGATATTTGCGATGAGGTAGACGAAGCCATAACCAAGATTGGTAAGTAACTTTGGAACGAATACATCGCTTGGATTACCGGTGCGATTGGCAAACCATGCCGAAATAAGAGTTCCGATAAATCCAGAAAGGGCGTGCTGAATCGTATCTTTCATCACTAGGCGAACAATCGTCAGGATCGCCGAAATAATGATTGAAGCAATGAGTGACTTCCACAAATCTTTGGTGATATTAAATGAGATTAGAAAAACAATCGCAGGAAAGCCTGCATCGATAAGACCTTTTTTTCCGCCAAAGGCAGAGAGGATCTTCTCTTTATCTGCTGAATTCTCACTCATGCGCGACCTGTCGATCCGAAGCCATCGACACCTCGACCTGAACCAGGTAGTTCGCGAACTTCAACAAATTCTGCACGCTCTACTTTCTGAATCACCAACTGAGCTATGCGATCGCCGCGCTTAAATGAAACTGGATCACTCTTATCGTGGTTAATTAAGATGATTTGCAACTCGCCTCTATATCCAGCATCAACGGTTCCGGGTGAATTAACCATTGTTACGCCGTGTTTAATCGCTAGCCCTGAACGCGGATGAACTAGTGCCACGTATCCATCTGGAAGTGCAATTGCTATTCCCGTCGGTACAAGTGCCCGCTCGCCCGGAGCCAAAGTGATATCTATTCGAGAGACGATGTCTGCGCCAGCATCGCCACCTTTTGCATAACGCGGTAGAGGTAGCTCTGGATCCAGTCGAGTGATCAAAACTTCAACCGAACTCATGGATTTATCTCGAATTCGGGATCAACAAATGCCAACAATTCTGGAGATTTCTTAATGTACTCAAGGTAATCGGCCGGAGCATTCGACATGAAGTGACTCATGGGAACAATGACAAAGAGCGCTGCAGCACGTACAGCAACCTCTCCATCAGGACCATTGAGGTGACCAACAGCTTCAGTGTAAACCTTGCGTTTTACCTGACCTGTGATTTGTGCTGAAATGTGAAGTGTCGTTCCAATTGGAACAGGTTTCATGAAATCAGTTTCCAGCCGCCCTGTTACCGCTGGAGATCGAATTAGCCACATCAGCTTTCCAAGCGCTTCATCAAATGCGAGCGAGAGCAATCCACCGTGAGCAAGTCCTGGCGCACCTTGATGATTTTCTGTCACCGTAAATTCTGCAGTGAGATCAAGTGCGGATCCGGCGCGTGCAACAAGATGCAATCCGGTGGGATGTAATTGCCCACAACCGAAACAATGTCCAAAGTGGGAAGGTATCTGAGTTCCCGCGGCAGGTGCTAAGGGATGTCGCACGGGAAGAATAGCTCCCTCAGGTGGTGTTGTGCTTGCCACTCTTGTCATGGCTCCACTTTACTCTCTTGATTTCCTATACGGTATCGCTATGAGTGAGAGATTAATCAATTTCCGTGAGGTGATCCGCCCACCTCTCTGGTTGATGACATTTATCTACTTTCTTGCCCTCTCTCTTGGGATAGCGATTTGGGCAGCCATGAATACGATGATTGCAGTAGTTGTAATGGCGCTCTTAACGGCAGCTACTTTTTTAATCTACTTCACCTCTTCCCTCGTGATTGAGATTGATTCTCACGAGCTGCGCGTAGGTAGAGCACATATTGAAAGGAGATTCTGCGGTGAAGTTACGGTGCTAACACCTGCGCAGATGTCCTTGCAACGTACGCGCGAGGCTGATCCAGCCGCCTATTTAGCAATTAGATTCTGGACTGCTCATGGAGTCAAAATTGAAATCACCGATGATCGGGATCAAACCCCATATTGGTTGGTGACAAGTAAGCAAGGATCTGCACTAGCCGAGGAGTTGAAAAAAGTTTAAGCGCATTCCTTGCAAACAGCCTTAGCACCTTCACCCTTAGAAAGCTGGGTGATGTGGTGAATCAAGAAACAGCGCGAACAGGTGAACTCATCCTCTTGCTTAGGAACTACACGAACAGAGAGTTCTTCACCTGAGAGATCTGCACCAGGAAGTTCAAGGTTTTCTGCGGCTTCAGCTTCATCAACATCAATCTGACCAGATTGTGCGTCAACGCGTTGCGCTTTGAGCTCTTCAAGTGATTCTTCGTGAAGTTCTTCATCGGTCTTTCTGGGGGTGTCGTAATCAGTTGCCACGGTCTCATCACCTCGCTCTCTCCACCTTGTATGTTCTCGCTACGGGCGCATCATGGCCCATAAAGGGTGGAATAGACAATGTAACCGTGGGCGTGTCGGATTTATTCCCCGGATGTGTCGAGGGTAACCAACGCTGCGATCGCCTGTGATAGTCCGGCGTCAACTCTGGCGTGAATATGAGTGCCAGCCTCTACATAGAGCTCGGAAATTATCTCACCATGTTCGTGGATGGCACTTACGAGATCTCCGCGATCATAAGGAATAACACAATTAATTTCTATTTGGGGATGAGGAAGAGACTTCTCAATAGCTAGGAGTAGACCGTCAATTCCAAACCCTGTACGCACCGAAAAAGCAAATGCGTTCTTCTCTGTTCGAAGCAAATTCATCACTACCTCCGGATCCGCAACATCGACTTTATTGATAGCGATGATTTCTGGAATTTCCGCTCCGCCAATTTCATTTATTACTTCTCTAACGGCTCGAATTTGTTCCGAAGGATCTGGATGTGAACCATCGACAACATGAACAATGAGATCTGCGCCAGATACTTCTTCTAGCGTTGACTTGAAAGCATCAATAAGTTGATGTGGCAGATGACGCACAAAGCCAACCGTGTCAGTCAACGTGTAGACGCGGCCTTCGGAAGTCTGTGTCTTTCGAACCGTCGGGTCAAGGGTTGCAAAGAGCGCGTTCTCAACTAAGACTCCAGCGTCGGTGAGTTTGTTCAGGAGTGAAGATTTACCAGCATTGGTGTAGCCAGCGATCGCAACTGAAGGAATATTGTGTCGCCTACGTTCTTGTCTTTTAGTATCACGAGAAACTTTCATCTCTGCAATCTCGCGACGCAATTTGGCCATCTTGTCTCGAATACGGCGTCTATCTGTCTCAATCTTTGTCTCACCAGGACCACGGCCACCAATTCCAGCACCGCCTGCTGCTCGTCCACCGACCTGGCGCGAAAGTGAATCTCCCCATCCACGCAATCGCGGAAGTAGGTAAGCAATTTGAGCAAGTTCAACTTGGGCTTTTCCCTCGCGACTCTTAGCATGTTGGGCAAAAATATCCAGAATGAGAGCGGTGCGATCCACAACCTTTACCTTTAATTTATCTTCTAGTTGTCGCAACTGTGATGGAGACAGCTCACCATCACAAATAACGGTATCTGCCCCCGTTGATCGCACAACTTCTTTAAGTTCAATAACCTTGCCCGAACCAATATAGGTCGCAGGATCTGGTTTATCTCGTCGCTGGATGAGTCCTTCTAATACTTCAGAGCCAGCAGTTTCTGCCAGAGCTTTAAGTTCGGCAAGTGAGTTCTCAGCACTCTCAATGGAACCTTCAGTCCATACACCAACAAGAACAACCCGTTCGAGTTGCAGTTCACGATATTCAGCCTCGGAGATATCTAGTAATTGGGTAGAGAAACCTTTGACGCGACGTAGCGCTTGACGTTCAGATAGCTCTTGTGCAGCGCCATAATCCATCTCTTCTTCGGATGAGTCATAGTCGGCGGCTGCACGTGCACTCTCGCGCAACAACTCTTCAAATCGGAGTTCTCTCTGGTCTGGCGTTTCACTCGTCATATGGTGAGATAACTTGTAACGTCATAATCTTTGATGAGTTCGGCAGGTCCAGTCAAAGTTGCATTGGAGTGACCGTCAATATCTACGATTAAAGTTCCCCCCGGTGGCTTAATAATCCAACGTGCCGGCAACTTACCTCGTGTATAGATCGTCGCCGCCAAAGCCACCGCACATGTTCCTGTGCCGCATGATCGAGTCTCTCCGCTTCCGCGCTCATGCACTCTCATAATTAAAGTGTCTT
>JACCDK011323917.1_pt1 | contig 24944 bp, 26 predicted proteins | sample 7445871 | NCBI WGS metagenome assembly JACCDK01 (sample SAMN15323436, study PRJNA562643) | freshwater metagenome | isolation source: river surface water | place: USA:Blue River Watershed | collected 2017-08-15 | reverse complement strand
TTTGCAGCCACCGGCAGGGCCAGTTACGAACTGATTGCCAAGTTTGACAAGGCACCGCTGGCGTATTCTTTGTCTACCCTCAGCGCTTTGGTTTACATAGTAGCTACTGTGGCCCTTGCGAAAAATACCCCGACCTCCAGAAAAATCGCATTCGTAACGGTTGTTTTTGAGCTTGTCGGGGTATTGGTTGTCGGGAGTCTAAGTATTTTTCAAAGCTCAATTTTCCCAAGCTCTACCGTTTGGTCTTGGTATGGGATCAGTTACGGCTGGTTCCCATTGATTATGCCGATTGTTGGCCTAATCTGGCTTCGCAAACAGAAGTCCTAGACTTACGAATTATGCAGCAGTGGATTGGTACGTCATCGGTGACGATAGCGCCATCGGGTTCTGCGGTAACCATAGGAAAATACGACGCCATTCACGTCGGACATCAGGAGATATTTTCTCGGCTGGTCTATATCTCAAAGCGAAGTCACCTAACTTCAGTCGTGCTCACATTTGATGGACATCCGAATGCCGTGTTGGATCCCAAGCATATTCCGCTGCCAATTCTCGGGCCAAAGTTACGGGCCGAATATATCTCAGCCACTGGAGTTGATGCCACTCTCACTATCGATTTCGATTCAGCGCTTTCCGAAATGCCAGCAAGAATTTTTGTCGAGAAATATTTAATCGAGAAGCTCAACGCCAAGGTGGTCATAGTTGGTGAAGGCTTCAAATTTGGTGCTCATGGCTCTGGAACTTGCGACACCTTGCGAGAATTAGCACCAGAATTTGGCTTCGAGGTTATCGAAGTGCCAAGCAAACGAATTGATGGAGAGGTAGTTTCTACAACTGCTGTGAGGCAGGCGCTCGAGAGAGGCGACGTTGCGTCAGCAGCAAAACTTCTAGGCCGAAACCATTTGACCCGCGGCGTAATCGAACACGGGTTGAAAATAGGTAGAACCATTGGTTTTCCAACGGCCAACATGGAACGCGGGGCAGAAGGATATTTGCCATTGGACGGGGTTTACGCCGGTTGGTTGGTAGACGGTGAGAACCGCTATCCGGCCGCAATTTCAATTGGAATCAATGAAACTTTTCAGGCGGTACCGCGTCTGGCAGAAGCGTTTGTTTTGGACCGGAACGACCTAGACCTATACGATCATGTTGTCGATTTCGAATACGTCGGCTTTGTTCGTCCGACCGAAAAATTTAATGGACCGGATGAATTAGTGGCAGCCATCCATAGAGATATAGAGAAAGTTCGGCTGATTCTCAGGTAACTGCCAGTCTGACCGGCCAAAGTACTTCATATGAATGCAAAAATCGAAAGTCCTGAGCCCGAGTACATTCACGAAGATGAGAACTCCTCGCCATGGATAAAGTCAAAAACTGCTAAGTTAATCGGAATCATTGGGGGAGGCGTCCTGGCCCTCGTTGCTTCTTTTGGGATCGGAGTAGCCGTCGGGCACGAGGTGAATCCGAAATCGGATCACATTGCCGGATTTGATCGTGATGGAGGCCACAAGTTTCCTGGTGCGCCGCGACCGCCTCATCACGAAGATCAGGAGCACGGTCACGGAGATTTCCAGATGCCTGAACCGTCGGCAACCCCTGAAGTTCAGAACAACTAGTGGCATCAAAGCCTGATTTGCTCTAGACTCGTGAGGTTGCCGTGTATCGGCCGCGGGTAAAGAGAGCAAGCCCATCGGGGGCTCTGCGCCGCGCAGCAAGAACTGAAGGAGTCAAACTATGGCACTAGATGCAGCAGTAAAGACCGCGATTATCAACGAGTACGCAACTCACCCTGGTGACACTGGCTCACCTGAGGTTCAGATTGCTGTCCTTTCTCAGCGTATTAAGGACCTAACCGAGCACCTAAAGGACCACAAGCACGACCACCACTCACGTCGTGGCCTCTTGATCCTGGTTGGTCAGCGTCGTCGCCTCCTTGGCTACCTTCAGAAGGTAGACATCGAGCGCTACCGTAAACTAATCGACCGTCTGGGTCTTCGTCGATAATTACGAGTCTTTTGGAAACACCCTCGGTATACCGGGGGTGTTTTCTTTTCTAGGCTTTTGCCCTATGCGCTGGTAGCCTTGTCTAGAACGCAAAAGCAGGTTTGCTGATCTCCGGTTGAAGACCTTGAGAAGTTTCCAGATAAATAGTCTCAAGATTTTTTACTGCAGATCAGTTACCGACGATCGTCGGGGCATCCCTCAAAGTGTGGGCAAGTTTGACTTGCTTTCGCGTTCCGTGCAAAAAACCAAATGGGTTTCGCACGTGAGGATATAAAGAGGAGGCCCGAGTGGGTCACGAAGTAGAGACAATGAGCGGTACACAGTACGAGACCGCAGTTATCGACAACGGAAAGTTTGGTAAGCGTCACATTCGCTTTGAAACTGGACGTTTAGCTCAGCAGGCACAGGGTGCAGCGAGCGTATACATTGACGAAGAGACCATGTTGTTTTCGGCTACCACTGCAAGCAAGCAGCCAAAAGATCAGTTTGATTTCTTCCCACTAACTATCGACGTCGAAGAGCGTATGTACGCAGCAGGAAAGATTCCTGGTTCATTCTTTCGTCGTGAAGGTCGTCCATCGACTGAAGCAATTCTTACCTGTCGTCTAATCGACCGTCCGTTGCGTCCATCATTCGTTGATGGTTTGCGTAACGAAATCCAGATTGTGGTTTCGGTATTGGCAATCGAGCCAGATGAGTTGTATGACGTCGTGGCAATCAACGCAGCATCGATGTCAACTCAGCTTGCTGGTCTGCCATTCTCTGGTCCAATCGGCGGTGTGCGTGTTGCACTTATCGATGGTCAGTGGGTTGCCTTCCCTAAGCACTCACAACTTGACCGCGCAGTATTCGACATGGTGGTTGCCGGTCGCGTAATCGTTGAGAACGGCGTCGAAGACGTTGCCATCATGATGGTTGAGGCCGAGGCATCAGAGAACGCATGGAACCTAATCAAGAACGAAGGAGCAGTTGCTCCTTCTGAAGATGTAGTGGCTCAGGGCCTTGAGGCCGCAAAGCCATTCATCAAGGAATTGGTTGAGGCTCAGGCTCGTTTGGCAGCGAAGGCCGCAAAGCCAACTGCCGAGTACCCAGTTTTCTTGCCATACACCGACGAGGTTTACGACGCTGTTTACGCTCAAGCTGCAACCGAATTGGCCGAGGTTTACAAGATCGCCGAGAAGCAGGCACGCCAGGACGCAGATGATGTTCTGAAAGAGAAAACCAAGGCTGCACTTGCAGAGAAGTTCGATGAAGAGACCATGTCTCAGTTCTCGGCTGCCTACAAGTCAGTAACCAAGAAGATCGTGCGTACTCGCGTGCTCAAGGAAGGCATCCGCATGGATGGCCGAGGTAAGAAGGACATCCGTCCGATCACCGCCGAGATTCACGTGGTACCTCGTGTTCACGGTTCTGCAATCTTTGAACGTGGCGAGACCCAGATTATGGGTATCACCACTTTGAACATGTTGAAGATGGAGCAGCAGATTGATGCTCTAACTCCAGTAACTTCAAAGCGCTACATGCACAACTACAACTTCCCCCCTTACTCAACTGGTGAGGTTGGTCGTGTTGGCACGCCTAAGCGTCGTGAAATTGGTCACGGTGCATTGGCTGAGCGTGCACTTGTTCCAGTCCTTCCTTCACGTGAAGAATTCCCTTACGCAATCCGTCAGGTTTCAGAAGCGCTAGGTTCAAACGGCTCAACCTCAATGGGTTCTGTTTGTGCTTCGACTCTTGCGCTACTTTCTGCTGGTGTGCCACTACGCGCACCGGTTGCGGGTATCGCCATGGGTCTAATTTCTGACGAGATCAACGGCAAGACCGAGTACGCAGCCATCACTGACATCCTCGGTGCAGAAGACGCACTTGGCGACATGGACTTTAAAGTTGCCGGTACAAGTGAATTCATTACGGCAATTCAGTTGGACACCAAGCTCGATGGCATTCCTGCATCGGTTCTTGCTGGTGCGCTAACTCAGGCTCGTGAAGCACGTCTGCACATTCTCGAAATCATGGCTGAAGAAATTTCTGAACCAGATGAGATGGCGCCAACTGCTCCACGTGTGATTGCAGTGAAGATTCCATTGGACAAGATCGGCGAGGTCATTGGTCCAAAGGGTAAGACAATCAACGAGATCCAGGATGAAACTGGCGCAGACATCTCAATCGAAGACGACGGAACCGTTTACATCGGTGCCACCGACGGACCTTCGGCTGAGGCTGCCAAGGCACGCGTGAACGCAATTGCAAACCCACACGTACCTGAGATCGGCGAGCGTTTCTTGGGAACTGTTGTGAAGCTAGCCACCTTCGGTGCATTCGTTTCGCTAATCCCAGGCAAGGATGGCCTACTTCACATCTCAGAACTGAAGAAGCTTGCCGGCAAGCGCGTTGAGAACGTTGAAGACGTGCTCGAGGTTGGTCAGAAGCTTCAGGTTGAAATCACCAAGATAGACGACCGCGGAAAGCTTTCGCTAAGCCCGGTTGTTGAGGGTGACGCTGCAGCCTCAGGCACCAATTCTTCAGATTCAGACGAAGACTAATTGGTAGTCGGTCATGTCTGAAATTATGTTTCCGCTTGACCAATCAGAACTCTCGTTCACCGCTTCGGGAGGTAGCACGGTTCACCGTTCTATCCTCCCAAGTGGTGTTCGCGTCTTAACTGAGCACGTGCCCGGCGCTCAAAGCGCAAGTGTCTCGTTCTCGGTTGCCGTTGGTTCCCGCGACGAAGTAGACGGACACTTCGGCAGCACTCACTTTCTTGAGCACTTACTTTTCAAGGGCACTAAGCGTCGCAGTGCTCTAGACATCGCAATTGCATTCGATAGCGTGGGTGGATCTTCGAATGCATCAACCGGTAAAGAGCACACCAGCTATTACGCTCGGGTGCAAGACAAGGCTTTGCCACTAGCGGTAGATGTAATTGCCGACATGCTCACCTCATCACTGATAGATCCGGTGGAATTCGAAAATGAGCGCACTGTAATTCTCGAAGAATTGGCAATGAACGATGATGACCCTCAGGATGTTGCTCACGAAGCCTTCGCGACCGCTGTCCTAGGAGATCATGAACTTGGTCGCCCCATCGGAGGCACCAAGCAAACCATCGAAGCGGTTTCAAGAGATGCGGTTTGGGAGCACTACCAAAAAAATTATCGCCCGCAGGATTTAGTGGTAGCTGCGGCCGGAGGAGTGCACCACGGCAAGTTCGTGGAAATGGTCGAAAATGAATTAAGAGCTGCCGGTTGGGATCTTTCCAAGATTGCGCAGCCAGTTGCACGTCGTGCCAATGTGGCCGCCAAAATTTCTCGCGGCAGAGAGCTTGAAGTCATCAAGCGTCCAATTGCCCAGGCCAATATTTTGGTTGGTATGCAGGGGCTTATCGGAAATGATGAGCGTCGGTTTGCCATGAGCATTCTCAATACTGTTCTCGGCGGGGGTATGTCTTCTCGGCTATTCCAAGAGATTCGCGAAAAGCGTGGCCTGGCCTACAGCGTCTATTCCTTTAATCAGGGTTACTCGGATGGCGCCTACTTTGGCCTTTACGCTGGCTGTTCACCTGCCAAGGCCGGAGAAGTTACCAGGCTAATGCTTCAAGAGCTAGACAATATCGCACAATCCGGCATCACAAAGGCTGAGCTTGAATTGGCGGTAGGCAACATTTCTGGCGGTTTGGCACTGAAATTTGAGAGCAGCCAGGCTCGCATGAGCAGACTAATCGGATCCGAAATGACCACAGGGGAATTTTTAGACCTAGATGAAACTTTAGAGCGTTACGGGCAGGTGACCGTTGACGAGGTGCAGTCACTCGTTCAGTGGTTGCAAAAAAACGATCAGTCGATAGTTGCCGTTGGCGATGTGGAGCAGAAAACTTTCGAGCCTTTTCTATAGGCGATTGGTAGGTTTGAAATCATGACAATCAGCGTTTCGGTGGTCGGGGCTTCCGGCCGAATGGGAAAACTTGCCATCGAGCTAATCGAAGCTGCTCAGGGCTTGAGCCTGCATTCGGCTCTCGATTCAAAGAGTGAACTTTCGCAAACTATCGGCGCCGATGTGATTTTAGATTTGACTCGCCTAGAGGTTAGCGAGCGAGTTGTTGCTCATGCAATTGCCAATAATCAAAAAGTCCTAGTTGGAACCAGTGGCTGGTCGGCTCAACTCCTCCAGCAGGTCGAAGCGCAATTGGAGTTCTCATCTGCAGCGGTTGTAGTAGTGCCAAACTTTTCAATCGGATCAATGCTCGGCTCAAAATTCGCAGCTGAGGCTGCCAAGTTTTTTGACTCCGTAGAAATCGTTGAAGCACATCACGCCGGCAAGATTGACTCCCCATCAGGCACCGCGGTGCGCACGGCCGAAATGATTTCAGCTGCACGCGATGGAAAGAGTATTTTGCTGCCCGGTGTTGGACAACCGGCTCGAGGTCAGGTGGTCGCTGGAGTCCCTATTCACTCGCTAAGGCTGGATGGGGTATCAGCCAAACAAGAAGTTTTGCTAGGCGGCGATAGTGAAGTTCTCAAAATTGAACATGAGGTAACTTCAATCCGTTCTTATGTAACCGGCATTTTGAAATCAATTGAATACACTTCCCGGGCCAAGGGCTTAACCGTAGGTTTGCAGTCAGTAATGGGTCTATGAGAGGCAAGTACAGCGCCATCCTGATGGGACTGCTCACCTTGGTTTACGTGGGTCTTCTTGCCAACACCGGATGGAAACTGGTACTTGTAGACAGCCCAACTGCCAAGCTAATGGGTACATTGATTCTGGTTTTCCCGCTTGTGGCTGTTTGGTTAACCGTTCAAGAATTTCGATTTGGTTTTCGAATCGAAAAACTTTCTAAGCAGATTGAACGCGACGGTAACTGGCCGAAAATGGATTTCGAACTGCGTCCGAGTGGGAGACCGACAAAAGCATCGGCTGCGGTGGTCTTCGAGCAGGTTTCAAAACAGGTTGCCGAAGACGAAAGCAACTATCTTAATTGGTTTGCTCTCGGGCTTGCCTACGACGCGGCGGGAGATCGCCGTCGCGCACGCGCGGCAATGCGTCGAGCGCTAAAACTTAGCCGCGGATAATTCCTACGCGACGAAGTCCAAGGTAAATCTGGCAGCCGAGGCAAAAACCAAAGTATGCCTGCAAGGTTGACGCAGCAAAGAGAGCACCGGCAGCAATCGCAATTCCATATGGAACTGCAAGTGCAGCTAGCAAAAATCCGAGGCTGGTCACAACAAGGCCAACCAACTGCGCAAATCTAGGCGGGCGTGCATCTTCGAGTTCTTTCGGAGCCGATAAACGAGGACGAACAAACTTTTTGTAGATGATTCCGAACGGGTGTTTGGTGTTTCCAAAGAGTGAACCCCACAAAAATGACACCCAGACAATGGCCAAAAGCGATTGAGCTAGTGCCACGGTGGCGTTGTCGAGCGCTAAGAAGAATATGATGATGCTGAAAATATTGATGATGCTCGCACCAAAACGTGGTCCGCGAGGGTCAATTTGCTCAATTTGTTTGCTCATTAGATCTGGAAGTTTCCTATCTCGTCTTGAATGGTTTGGGTTTTGGCTGCTCCGCCGATGCGAGAGGTTACGCGCCCGCGGCTATCTAAAACCAAAGTTGTTGGGGTTTGCAAAATATTAAACTTCTTGGCCACATCTATCCGGTGTGTCAGGTCAAATTCGATGTGCAGGACATCTGAATTCTGTTGCTCAAATTCCCCAAGAAGTCGAGCGGTCTGTCGGCACTGACTGCAAAATTCGGTAGAAAACTGCAGGAAGGTGATCTTCTTTCCAAACTCGGTGACGGGTTTACCATCTTTAGTCGCGCCGAGTCTGGCTAGGTCAATTTGGGTTCCCTCGGCCACTCGCTTGGCGCGACCCGTGCTTTTGCGCCAGTAGAGGCCACCTGCTACCACTAGCAGCACCAGGGCCGCGATGATAAGGAGGCGGATTTCTAGGGACATCAGTCTATTTTCCACCATAAAAAGGCCAACGCTGCAGGATTACCAATTGTTGCGGGCCGGCGCGGGTAGGCTATCTCTCGTGTCTGAGATCAAATTTCGTAGTGATGTAACCGTTGAACTAGTGCGTTCAAGTGCCGCTGACAGCGACGTCTTGTTTGCCGCTCGTGTTTCAACCCAGGGGGAGCAGACTCTTGAGTCTGCCGCGGCAGCAACCGATGCCAGTGAAGACGAAAAGCGCAGCAAGGGTCTAATCAACTACCTGATGCGCGACCGTCACGGTTCACCATTCGAGCACAACTCGATGACTTTTTACGTGCAGGCCCCTATCTTTGTGTTCCGCGAGTTCATGCGTCATCGCATTGCCAGCTACAACGAGGAATCAGGGCGTTACAAGGAACTAAACCCTGTTTTTTATGTGCCTGCTCAAGATCGAAATCTGATTCAGGTTGGTAAGCCAGGGGCCTATGACTTTTTGCCTGGCACCGCGGAGCAAATCGCTCTCGTTCAACAGGAATCTAGAAGTGCATCGACTCACGCTTACGAGTCATACCAGCGCATGCTTGAGGCAGGCGTTGCTCGCGAGGTAGCTCGAATTGTTCTTCCGCTCAACATTTACTCGAGCATGTACGTAACCATGAACGCTCGAGCATTGATGAACTTCTTGAGCCTGCGCACCAAACGCGAGGGCACTCACTTCCCATCATTCCCTCAGCGCGAAATCGAAATGTGCGCCGAAAAGATGGAAGATTTCTGGTCTGAGCTCATGCCATACACCTACGAGGCTTTTAACGCGAATGGTCGTGTAGCGCCATAATCGCTACTCTTTAACCATGTCAAACCACCAATCACATATCTTCGGCCAGACTCTGGTGGCCATGATTACGCCTATGCATGATGACGGCGAAGTCGATTGGAAGTCAACCGAAGCTCTAATGGACTATTTGGTTTCCAATGGAGCCGATGGATTGGTTCTAACCGGCACCACCGGTGAAACCTCGACTCTCACCGATGCCGAGAAACTAAAGCTGGTTGAGGTTGGCAAGAGCGTGGCAAATGGTCGTGCCAAGATAATCACCGGCGGTGGGTCAAACGAAACCGCTCACGCAATTCAGCTCTATAAATTGAGTGAGAAAGCCGGAGCCGATGGCATCATGGTGGTCACTCCTTACTACAACAAGCCCACTCAGGCGGGTGTGCTTACGCACTTCCGCATGATTGCCGATGCAACCGATCTTCCGGTAATTCTTTATGACATTCCAGGCCGAGCCGGTATCGCAATTTCGCACGATACCTTCCACCGCGCGGCTAAGCATCCGAATATTGTCGCTGTCAAAGATGCCAAGGGAGATTTTGCCCAGGCTTCTCGAATAATGAATGAAACAGGATTGATGTACTTCAGCGGCGACGACTCCAACGTCTTGCCGCATATTGCGATCGGCGCAACCGGATGCATATCGGTTACCGCCAACATTGCACCTGCTGCCTATCGCGCCATGATTGATGCCACCAACCGAAACGACTTCGATGCTGCACTAAAGGTTCACAACTCGCTCGAGCCACTTCAGCGTGCCGCCATGACCCACGTGCCTGGCACCGTTGCAGCAAAATACATTCTTGACGGACTGGGCCTGATTGCCAGCCCACGTGTTCGTTTGCCGCTTGTTGGACCAGAGGAATCTGAGGCAGCTCGCATCGAACAGGACATCGACAAGGTAGGCCAAGTTGTTGGCCTGAGCTTCGAAAACTTCCGACCAGACCGCAACGCAGCAGCCGGTGGCGCGCTGCCTAAGGTGGCTGGCACTACTAGATAGGGAGCCCATGGTTCAAACCCTGCCGGCACCAGCCCCGCTAAAAGCGGGAGTCCTTCGCATCATTCCACTCGGCGGCATAGGAGAGATCGGTCGCAATATGACCGTCTTCGAAATCGACGGCAAGATTCTCATCGTCGACTGCGGTGTGCTCTTTCCAGAGGAACACCAGCCGGGAGTGGATGTCATCCTTCCCGATTTTGGTTACCTGCGAGATCGCCTAGGTGACATCGTGGGTATCATGCTTACCCACGGCCATGAAGATCACATCGGAGGAGTGCCATATCTGCTTCGCCTGCGCGAGGATATTCCACTCATTGGCTCGGCACTCACCCTTGCCTTCGTGGAGGCAAAGCTCAGGGAGCACAAGATTAGTGCCAATTCCGTTGTGGTTAGCGAGGGGCAGCGTAAGCAACTTGCCGGCTTCGATCTTGAATTCATCGCCGTAAACCACTCGATTCCGGACGCGCTCGCGGTAGTTATTCGAAGCAAGGCCGGTTCGGTATTGCACACTGGTGACTTCAAGATGGATCAAATTCCGCTCGATGGCCGCCTGACCGACCTTCGTGCCTTTGCTCGCATCGGTGAAGAGGGCCTTGACCTCTTCATGTGTGATTCAACCAACGCCGACGTTCCCGGCTTTACTCCACTCGAAAAAGATATCGGTCCGGTAATCGAAAACGTCATAGCTCGATCAAAGCGTCGAGTCATTGTTGCATCTTTCTCTTCTCACGTTCACCGAGTGCAGCAGGTTGTCGATGCTGCAATTGCCAACAATCGTAAGGTTGCTCTAGTTGGCCGCAGCATGGTTCGCAACATGCAAATCGCGCAGGAGATGGGTTACTTAAACGTCCCAGATGGTGTGCTCATTGACTCTAAGCACGCTAATGACATTCCCGAAAACGAATTGGTCTATATGTCTACCGGTTCACAAGGTGAGCCAATGGCGGTGTTGGCCCGCATGGCAAACCTGGAACATGATATTCAGGTGGGCGAAGGCGACACCGTGATATTGGCTAGCTCCTTAATTCCTGGAAACGAAAACGCGGTATATCGCGTTATCGATGGGCTCACCAAGTTGGGCGCGAATGTGGTGCATAAAGGTAATGCCAAGGTTCACGTCTCTGGTCACGCAGCGGCGGGAGAGTTGCTCTACTGCTACAACATTTTGAAACCGAAAAACGTCATGCCGGTTCACGGGGAATATCGTCACCTGATTGCAAACGGAAAACTTGCCGAGCAAACCGGTATCCCAGCAGAACGCATTTTGATTTCTGAAGATGGTTGGGTAATCGACCTCAAGGATGGAATTGCCGAAATCGTCGGAGCCGTTGAATGTGGTCTGCTCTATGTGGACGGCAAAACCGTGGGCAAGATTACCGAAGAAGACTTGCATGATCGACGCGTGCTCGCCGAAGAGGGATTCATTTCCATTTTCTGCACGATCGATGGTGACACCGGCAAGGTTAAGGTTGGGCCAGAAATTCGCGCTCGAGCCTTCGCTGAGGAGGATCACGTCTTTGACGACGTCAAACCACAGATTTCGTTAGCACTAGCCCAAGCCGCTGCCGAGGGCGTGCGGGATGCTCACGCCATGCAACAGGTGATTCGTCGCACAATCGGCACCTGGGTGAACAAGGCTCATCGCCGTCGCCCAATGATCATTCCGGTAGTCATCGTCGATTAGCCCCCGCTAGCCTCCAATGATTTGGCGGGTCTCTTTGTTACTGTTTCCGCATGGCTACGCGCAAACCAGCTCAAAGAAAACCTGCCCGGCAGGCTTCTTCGGCTGCCCGTGGCTCGGCTACCAATCTTGGCGTTCGAATCTATATGATGCTCGCTCACGCGGTTGGAGCTGGAGCTAGGGCACTTAGCCCCGACAAAATCGCCAAAGAAGACCGCCGAGACGGCTTGCCCTTTGCTATTTTCATGCTCGGTGTGGTCGGTGCCATCGTCGGTTGGTTCCTGATCAAGCAGGAATGGGCCCTAGGTCTGCATGTGGTCACCTTCGGGTTGCTATTCGGCAAACTTGCCTTTGCACTGCCAGTCATCATGGTTATTTTTGCCATATATCTGATGCGCCACCCATCATCGGTTAAAGACAACGGGCGCATCGGAGTCGGCCTCTTTCTATTTCTAGTCTCGATCAGCGGCTGGTTCTGGTTGTTTGGATCTCATCCGCAACCCAGTGATGGCGAATGGAAGCTGGCTTACAACGGTGGACTCTTCGGTTGGCTAATTTCGATTCCTTTTTACAGCACCATCACTATTTGGGGTGCTGTGCCGGTAATGGCATTGATCACCTTCGGTTCAATTTTGATTATGACCAAGACTGCGCCTACTCGCATCGCAGAGCGCCTTAGAGAGTTGAAGCACTATTTGGTTGGCGAGGGTAAATCTCGCGACGCCGAACCTGAAGTAGTTGAGGATGAAGTTCCAGATGCATTCGATGGCACTAAAGTGCCCTGGTGGCGCAAGGGTAAGTCGGAGGAGGCCTTTGATTCAGCCGTCACGGTGGATGGTCAATTGCCAATTGAAGAAGATGAGTTTGACAACTTGTTTGGCAGCCAGCCGGCGACCGAAGACGTCCCTTCGGTTGATCAAACTTTCAGAGATGCAACTCAACCGATTGAAATTATCGATGAACCAGTTGGTGATGACACTGCTCCCGTAGCCATTGCACCTGCTCCAAAACCGATGAGAGTCAAGCCCTACGTGTTACCCGGCGCTGAGTTGCTAAGCGCAGGCACTCCACCCAAGGGCAAGACGGCTGCCAACGACGCGGTGGTTACCGCAATCGACTCGGTATTCAACGAATTTGATGTCACCGCCAAGGTTGTCGGATTCTCTCGCGGCCCAACGGTCACTCGCTACGAAGTTGAGCTTGCTCCAGGAGTTAAAGTCGAAGCAGTTACCCGCTTGTCAAACAACATTTCTTATGCGGTGGCGTCGAACGAGGTTCGCATACTGGCTCCGATACCTGGCAAGTCTCTAATCGGTATTGAGATTCCAAATACCGATCGCGAGATTGTTTCACTTGGCGATGTGCTGCGGTCGCAGGTGGCCAAGGCATCCGCCCACCCGCTCACCATTGGTGTCGGAAAAGATGTCGAGGGTGGCTTCGTCATAGCCAACCTAGCGAAGATGCCTCACCTTCTAGTTGCCGGAGCAACCGGTGCCGGTAAGTCGAGCTTCATAAACTCTTTAATCACTTCCATTTTGATGCGTGCCAAGCCTGCCGAAGTGCGCATGATTTTGGTCGACCCAAAGCGAGTAGAGCTCACCGCCTATCAGGGTGTGCCGCACTTGATCACGCCGATTGTTACCGATGCTAAAAAGGCAGCTGAAATTTTGCAGTGGGTTGTCAAAGAGATGGATTCTCGCTACGACGATCTTGCTGCGTTTGGTTTCAAGCACATCGACGATTTCAACCGTGCGATTGTTGCCGGTGAGGTAAAACTTCCTGAGGGAAGCGAAAGAAAACTTATTCCGTTGCCTTACTTGCTGGTAGTGGTTGACGAGCTTGCCGACTTAATGATTGTTGCTCCACGCGATGTAGAAGACTCAATTGTTCGCATCACTCAGTTGGCTCGTGCATCTGGAATTCACCTCGTGTTGGCAACTCAGCGACCATCAGTCGATGTTGTTACCGGATTGATCAAAGCAAACGTTCCATCGCGCTTGGCGTTCTCGGTTTCTTCAATCACCGACTCGCGAGTTATTTTGGATCAGCCTGGTGCCGAGAAGCTTGTCGGCCAGGGTGATGCACTATTTTCACCGATGGGCACCAACAAACCAATTCGCGTGCAAGGCGCTTGGTTGCCAGAGAGCGAAATTGATCGTGTGGTCGATCACGTCAAGGCGCAGATGCAGCCCGAGTATCGTCAAGACGTGAACGAAGTCAAGGCCAAAGCTGTGGTTGATGCCGACATTGGCGATGATCTCGAGGTTCTGCTTCAGGCAGCTGAACTAATCATCAATTCACAGTTCGGCTCCACCTCGATGCTCCAGCGAAAGTTGCGAGTTGGTTTTGCTAAGGCCGGCCGCCTGATGGACCTGCTTGAGTCTCGCAACATCGTTGGGCCTTCCGAGGGCTCCAAGGCTCGCGAGGTTTTGGTTCGACCCGAGGAGCTCGGCACAGTGCTGGCACAGTTGCGTGGCGAACCCGGCTCGAAGGCGGTTCCGGCGGTGCAGCAGGCCGCACGCACCATCGAAGCCGAAACCACTTTTGGTGCTGGCAATCCTGCCGACTTTGTTGCTCGCAAAAATGACGATGACGATGACGACGGCGATGAAGACGCCTGGCAACTCACCGGCAGGAACTAGGGCCGGTCGCAAGAATTGAATTTGCCAAACCTAATCACCGTAGCTCGAATAGCTCTTGTTCCACTCTTTATTTGGTTGCTGTTTATTGCTCCCGAAAAGCACAGCATCGAACGATGGCTTGCGGTGGCATTTTTTGTTTTGGCAATTGCCACTGACGGAGTCGACGGAGCGATAGCTCGTCGTAAAAATCTGGTGACTAATCTTGGAAAGTTACTTGACCCGATTGCTGACAAAGCCCTGTTAGGTGGTGCCTTAGTTTCGCTCAGCATCATTGGTGAATTGCCTTGGTGGATTACGGTTGTTATTTTGATCCGTGAGGTTGGCATTACTTTTTACCGTTTAGTTGTAGCCAGGAAGAGAGTAATTGCAGCTGCCGGTGGTGGAAAACTCAAAACCATACTTCAATCGGTTGCGGTTGGTTTTATGCTCTCGCCGCTCGACACCCTGATGTCGTGGCTTGTACCCGTGGAGCAAATTTTGATTTACGCTGCATTATTGATTACCTTGACCAGTGGACTGCAATTCATAATTTCCGAGGTAAAAGCAAAGTATGCAAAGTAACGCCGCAAACGTTTTAGCAATCCTGCAGCAGCGGGGATGGAAACTTGCTATTGCAGAGTCTTTGAGTGGTGGCTTGCTCGCAGCCGAATTTGTGGCAGTAGCCGGAGCCTCAAAAGTTTTGCTCGGTTCGATCACCGCCTATCAAAATTCGATCAAAGAGCAGTTACTTGAAGTCTCGGCAGGCGATTTAGAAAGTCACGGAGCGGTGTCAGCTGACGTGGCTGAGGCCATGGCAATCGGGGTGCGATCGGTCTTTGCAAAAGCCGCAGGTATGTCACAAGATCAGGTGGTTGGCATTTCGACCACAGGCGTTGCCGGGCCGGATGCCGACGGAGACAAACCGGTTGGGTTGGTTTACCTTGGTTTAGACATCCCCGGTCAGAAAGTAACATCTCTCGAGTTGCGGTTAAACGGAACCAGGGATGAAATCAGGGCGGCGGCCGTGAAGTCAGCCGTTAGCGAACTTCTGGAACAAATCGGTAACTAAACCGGTTTATTTGAGTGTTGCTCAGGAAATTCCAAGCCTTCGGGTTTAGATTTGTCGCAACCTCAGGGTAAGTTATTGGAATAGGAGGCCCACAGATGGCATTGATTCGTCAAGAAATCGGCGATGTACTTCGCGATTTCCGTCAGCAAAAGGGCCAGACCCTTCGTCAGGTGGCTGCCCGTGCCAACATGGCCCTCGGTTACCTCAGCGAGGTAGAGCGCGGTCAAAAAGAGGCCTCATCGGAGGTGTTGGCTTCGTTAGCCGACGCCCTAGAGGTCCCGGTTTCCGCCATTCTTCGTGAGGTAAGTGACCGTTTGGCAATCCTCGAGGGCATCCCAGACGCCATCCCGGTTGGCTTTGGCGCAAAGTATGGCAAAGACTTTGGCGACGTCGAGCTCGACAAATTCGATGCTTTCCTCGCAGTCAATCAGGGCCTACGCACCAAGTAGTCACCGAGCGTGCGCCTAAGTCAGTTCAATGAACTTATGGTCGATGAGTTCGGCCAAGATCAAAGCAATTACCTGCTCCAAGACCTAGTTTTAGGCGAATTAGCTGACCGCACCAGTAATCAAGCGCTGGCCGACGGCGAAGACCCCAAGGATATCTGGCTCGCGATTTGTCGGGCCACAGGTGTTCCCAAGTCACGATGGCACGGCCAGTTGAAAAAGAACAAAAAGACGAACTAGCGACACGCCAAAACAATTTTTGTTCGAAAATCTGTTCGAAAACCTGCTATTGTTGCTAACAGCCGGTCCGGTTGAAAACTTTTCAACAGAATCGGCGACAGGCGATAGAAATGTCCCCGGTTTCACCTAGTGTCAACTGAAATAGAAGCAGTCAGAAAGAGGATTCCAAATGGCATCAGCAGCAGATCGCGAAAAGGCTCTCGACACAGCCCTCGCCCAGATCGACCGCCAGTTCGGTAAGGGTGCCATCATGCGCCTCGGTTCAGATGAGCGCGCTCCGGTAGAAGTTATTTCAACCGGTTCAATCGCTCTAGATGTGGCACTCGGCACGGGTGGTTTACCAAAGGGTCGCATTATCGAAATCTACGGTCCTGAGTCTTCGGGTAAAACCACTGTGGCGCTCCACGCGATTGCCAACGCTCAGCGTAACGGCGGCACTGCCGCATTCATCGATGCCGAACACGCCCTCGACCCGGTTTATGCTCAGGCACTCGGTGTCAACATCGACGACCTCTTGGTTAGTCAGCCAGACACCGGTGAGCAAGCGCTTGAAATTGCCGACATGTTAGTTCGCTCAGGTTCAATCGACATTATTGTTATCGACTCGGTTGCAGCTCTTGTTCCTCGTGCCGAAATCGAAGGTGAAATGGGAGACGCACACGTCGGGCTTCAGGCTCGTTTAATGTCACAGGCACTTCGCAAGCTAACCGGTGCGCTAAGCACAACTGGCACCACCATGATTTTCATCAACCAGCTGCGCGAGAAGATCGGTGTCTTCTTCGGAAGCCCAGAAACCACAGCCGGTGGTAAGGCGCTTAAGTTCTACGCTTCAGTTCGTTTGGATATCCGTCGCATCGAAACTTTGAAGGATGGTACCGACGCAGTTGGTAACCGCACTCGAGTCAAGGTTGTAAAAAACAAGATGGCCGCGCCATTCAAGCAGGCAGAGTTCGACATCATCTACGGTGTTGGTATTTCACGCGAAGGCTCACTACTCGACTTTGGTGTTGAGCAGGAGATTGTAAAGAAGTCGGGTGCCTGGTACACATATGAGGGTGAGCAGCTTGGCCAGGGTAAAGAAAACTCTCGCAACTTCTTACTAGAAAACCCAGCCATTGCAGACGAGATCGAAAAGAAGATCAAGGTCAAACTCGGAATCGGTGTTCCTCGAGCAGTAGCAGACCTCCCTTCAGAAGACAATGCGGCAGAAGAGATTGCGGCTCCGGTTGCAAAGGCAACTAAGGCAGCAAACGCCAGCTAATGGCGTTCAAAAAGCCTCGAGGTGGTTCGTCGGTGAAAACTGATGAGCCACCTCGTCAACTTTCTGCCGAACGTCAGGAACAAAGAGCGCGAAACGTTTTGCTCTATCAATTGGCTAGGTCGGCAAAGTCAGCCCATCAACTTCGTCAAATCTTAGAAAAACGTGAAATCGATACCCAGATCGCCGATGCGGTAATTGAGCGATTTATTGAAGTTGGGCTAATCGATGACAAATTATTTGCCGAAACCATTGTCAACTCTCGACGCAAATTCAAAGGCGCCTCAAAGTCGGTAATCAAGCGCGAATTGGCGCAAAAAGGGGTTGGGGTCGAGGTTATAGAAACCGTGACAGAAGAAATAACCGCCGAGGCCGAACTGGAGACCGCCACTGATTTAGCCATAAAGCGCATAGCTAGGCTCGCCAATCTTGAACGCGATGTCAGGCAACGCAGGCTAAATGGGTACCTCGCCCGAAAAGGCTATGGCTCATCAGTTGTAATTGCGGCTTGTAAAGCAGCCGAAGAAACCCTGCATTAGCGAGGTAAAATTAGGGTCTCATGACCAAATCAGCTAATTCAGTGCGCACCTATGAGGTGCGTACTTTCGGCTGCCAAATGAATGTGCACGATTCTGAACGACTCACCGGAATGCTGGAAGCCGCCGGCTATGTTCCTGCCGCTGGTGATGATGCCGATGTAGTGGTCTTCAACACCTGTGCCGTGCGCGAAAATGCTGACAACAAGCTATACGGCAACCTAGGTGTCTTGAGCGAAAAGAAAAAAGAGAAACCTGATCTTCAAATTGCAGTGGGCGGCTGTCTTGCTCAGAAGGATCGCGACACCATTGTGGCAAAAGCGCCCTGGGTTGACGTGGTTTTTGGAACACACAACATCGGCTCGCTGCCGACGCTTCTGGAACGTGCTCGTCACAACCAGGAGGCTCAGGTAGAAATTATTGAGGCATTGGAAACTTTCCCAAGTAGCCTTCCTACCAAGCGTGATTCAACATATTCGGGAATGGTCAGTATCTCAGTTGGCTGCAACAACACCTGCACTTTCTGCATCGTCCCGTCGCTCCGCGGAAAAGAGCGCGACCGCGCACCCGAGGACATACTTGACGAAATTCGGGCTCTGGTCTCGGAGGGTGTTATCGAGGTGACCCTGCTTGGACAGAACGTTAACACCTACGGCGTAGAGTTCGGCGATAAGGGAGCTTTCGCAAAGCTACTCAGGGCCTGCGGTGAGATCGAGGGTCTGGAGCGTGTGAGATTCACGTCGCCTCACCCTGCCGCTTTTACTGATGACGTAATTGATGCCATGGCCGACACTCACAATGTGATGCCTCTGTTGCACATGCCTTTGCAATCCGGAAGCGACCGCATCCTAAAAGAAATGCGCCGCAGTTACCGTAGCGAAAAGTTTTTGGGCATTCTTGAGCGAGTGCGAAAGGCTATCCCAGACGCCGCACTTAGCACTGACATCATCGTCGGTTTCCCAGGTGAAACAGAAGAAGATTTCCAAGAGACACTGAGAGTTGTCGAAGAGGGGCGGTTCTCAGTGGCATACACCTTCCAGTACTCAAAGCGTCCTGGCACTCCCGCTGCCGCCCTTCCCGACCAAATCTCAAAAGAAGTGGTTCAAGACCGCTACGTGCGTCTAATCGAGCGGGTTAACCAAATTGCCTGGGAAGAAAACCAGAAGCAAATTGGCAAAACTGTTGAGGTTTTGGTTGCCAATGAGGGGCGCAAGGATGACCAAACTAACCGCATGTCTGGCCGAGGGCGCGACTATCGATTGGTTCATTTTGAGGTACCAGATGGAGAGCCTAAACCCAGACCGGGCGATGTGGTTACCTGCACAGTTACTTCGGCCGCTCCCTATCACCTAATGGCAGATGTTCAGCCGGGCACCAGCTACTCAATGCGACGCACCATTGCCGGAGACGCCTGGGATCGTGCTGAAGCTGAATCGTGTGCAGTACCAACCAAAAACACCAGTCGACTCTCTCTAGAACTCACCGTCAAGAACTCGCACTAATGTCAATCAATTTGATTGCAGTAGTGGGCCCAACTGGCACCGGCAAATCGAATCTCGGGTTGCACATCGCAAGTGAAATAATCAATCGCGGCGGTAAAGCCGAAATTGTCAATACCGATTCGATGCAGTTCTACCGAGGCATGGATATCGGCACGGCTAAGTTAGCAACTGAAGAGCGTGCCGGCATCGAGCATCACATGTTGGACGTTTTGGAAATAAAGGATGAGTCGACTGCTGCCGAATATCAATCTCAAGTACGTCCGCTAATTCTAGATTTGCAGCAGCGAGGCATTACTCCGATTTTGGTGGGCGGCTCGATGCTATACATTGCGGCAGCACTAAATACATTTGAATTTCCGGAACGCGATCAGGAGATTAGAGCAGACCTTGAAGATCAACTTGATAAATATGGTTCCCATGCTCTGCATCGAAAATTAGCTGACCTTGATCCACAGGCGGCATCACGAATCGATCCAGAAAACGGCCGCCGAGTGGTTCGTGCACTAGAAATTGTCACAATCACGGGTGAGCCATTTGCGGCAGCACTTCCGGATAAAACAGAATCTTGGCAGCCGGTTTTAGAAATTGGCTTGAATTCTGAAAGAGCGCATTTGGTTGACCGCCTTGCAATCCGCGTAGAGAAAATGTGGCGGCAAGGCATCGTCGAAGAGGCAGAGGCGCTTATTCCACTGGGCATTAGGGAAGGAAAAACTTCCTCCAGAGCAATTGGCTATGCTCAAGCGCTTGCCCAATTAGACGGGACGATAACGGCCGAAGAGGCAATCGCGGCCACAACCCAGCTGACCCAACGCTATGCCCGACGCCAAATGTCCTGGTTTCGCCGCGATGAACGAATTTACTGGCACGACTATCAAGATCCAAAGCTTAATCAGAACGTTGTGGACTTGATCAGAAACACAGCACCTAATTTGTTGGGCGAATAGGCTAGAGGCATGTCGCAAACAATTCGATTCACTAAAGGTCAAGGAACCGGTAACGACTTCGTTCTGGTTTTAGACCAAGATGGCGAATTGAATCTTTCTGCCAAGCAAATCGCAGCAATTTGCGATCGACACTTTGGAGTTGGCGCCGATGGATTTATTCGGGTAGTCAAATCGGCGAACTTGCCGGAGGGCTCGGCGTCGCTCGCCGAGGAACCAAATGCCACATGGTTTATGGACTACTACAACGCCGACGGAACCACCGCCGAGATGTGCGGCAACGGAGTTCGAGTGTTCGCACGTTACCTAACCGAAAAGGGGCTGGTTGAACTTGGCGACGGTCAGACACTTTCGGTGGGAACTCGTGCGGGTGTTAAAGACGTGCAACGCAATATGGCTGGCTTCGCGGTTGACATGGGGAGGTGGAAATTGGAATCCGAAGAGGTTTTGGTTCACGCCGAAAATCTTCAAGTTTCTCGCCCGGGCCAGGGAATCAATTTGGGAAACCCACATGTGGTGGTCGCCCTCGCTCACAAGAGTGAGCTTGCAGAGCTAAAGCTTGCTGAGGCACCGATCCTCACGCCTGCCCCACCCAACGGAGCGAATGTCGAGTTCGTGGTAGCTGATGATGTGAAAAACGGTGTCGGCTACATTTCAATGCGAGTTTTCGAACGTGGCGTTGGTGAAACTCTTTCTTGTGGCACGGGTATCTGCGCTGCGGCGTTGGCAACTCGCCATTGGGCCGGTGCAGGCGCTCCAAATACCTGGCAGGTAACCGTACCCGGTGGCACACTTGGGGTGCGCATGTTTCCAACCGAGGATGGCGAACATGTTGGGCTGAGCGGAGCCGCCGAATTGGTTTACGACGGAGAAATCAGTCTCTAGTAATCCGCAGAATGCGAAAACCCTTCTCAGTATCCATCCGCTGGGCATCAAAATCGTCGGGTAACTCAGACTGTAGCCACTTCAGCAGTGAATCCGCACCAAGATCCTTAGCCACCACGAGGTAGCTCTCGCATTCAGCCGACAGCCGCGGTAACCAATGCAAAAGGATTGAATGCAATTCGGCTTTACCCACTCGGATCGGAGGGTTTGACCAAATGCCGGTGAACTGGATGTCATTCGGTACCTCATCGGGCAGGCAGGTGCGGATATTGCTTAGCCCTAGACGCTCGGCGTTGGCGCGAGTTAAATCCAGTGACCGCTGGTTTACATCTACGGCCCATACCGTTGACTCTGGTGCCTGCATGGCCAAGGCGATTGCTATCGGCCCCCATCCGCATCCCACGTCAAGCAGGTTTCCTGAAGTCGGCGCTTCGTCAATGTGTTTCAGGAGCATGGCCGTTCCGGTATCAAGGTGATCGGGACTAAAGACTCCACCGGCGGTTTGCAGATTCAAATCTTTGCCGAGAAGGTTAACCCGGATGGACTTGGGTTTGAAATCACCAGCTGGTTCAGCGCTGAAATAGTGTTCACCCGACATGAACCAAACACTATCCCAAACTAGGGTTGATTCGATGGTTCAAAATGATCAAACCCCGGCTGAAGACCGAGGGGCCAAAGTAATCGATCGCATCCTGCGACGCGGTGAACGTGCTGCCGCTCTCGGTTCCGATGAAAGTCATGGTCATGGAGATTTCGACGGGGATCAGTTTGACCTCGAGGCTCGAAGTGCTCTTCGTCGAGTCTCAGGGCTTTCGACAGAACGTGAAGACATCAGCGATGTTGAATACCGTCAACTCCGAATGGAGAAGGTCATCTTGATCGGTATCTGGGGTGAAAATTCACTTGAGGACGCAGAAAATTCTCTTCGCGAATTAGCAGCCTTAGCCGACACCGCAGGATCCGAAGTGCTTGATGGCTTGCTGCAACGTCGTGCTCATCCGGATCCGGCTACTTTTCTTGGAAAAGGTAAGGCTCTCGAACTAAAAGAATTGGTTGCCGCTGTTGGTGCCGACACCGTGGTTGCCGACACCGAGCTTGCTCCGAGTCAACGGCGTGAACTTGAGAACGTGGTCAACGCAAAAGTTATTGATCGCACTGCGGTGATTCTCGACATCTTTGCGCAGCATGCCAAGAGTCGCGAAGGTAAAGCCCAAGTTGAACTAGCTCAACTTGAATACTTGCTGCCACGTCTGCGCGGCTGGGGTGAGTCAATGTCGCGCCAGGCCGGTGGTCAGGCTGCCGGCGGTGTTGGTATGGGTTCACGTGGTCCCGGTGAGACCAAGATCGAACTTGATCGTCGACGAATCAATACCAGAATGGCAAAGTTGCGCAAGCAAATTGCGGCAATGAAGCCGGCACGTGAGACTAAACGAGCCAGTCGCAAAAAGAACCAGGTGCCTAGCGTTGCGATTGCTGGCTATACGAACGCCGGTAAGTCGTCCCTGCTCAACCGCATCACCAAGGCCGGGGTTTTGGTTGAGAATGCCTTGTTCGCAACGCTAGACCCAACGGTGAGAAAGACACAAACGCCAGATGGCCGCCCTTACACTTTCGTCGATACCGTTGGATTCGTGCGAAATTTACCGCACCAATTGGTAGAGGCCTTTCGTTCCACGCTTGAAGAAATTGGTGACAGTGATCTAATTGTTCACGTTGTGGATGCCTCACATCCGGATCCTGCTGGCCAGATAGCCACGGTTCGCGATGTGGTTGGTGAGGTTGGCGCTCGAGATATTCCCGAACTTATTGTTTTCAACAAAATTGATTTAGTCGATGAAACTCAACGTATGGCTCTGCGCGGCATGGAACCTAATTCAATTTCAGTGTCAGCGCGCACGGGAGAGGGAATAGCCGAGCTTGAGGCAAAAATTGCAGAATTACTGCCGGAGCCAAATATAGAAATTGACTTAGTTATTCCTTACAACCGCGGTGATTTGGCTTCACGCATGCACTTGAATTCGAGAATTGTAAAAATTAGCTACGAAGAAGATGGAACTCATGTGACTGCGTTTGTAGCGCCGGATTTTGCGGCGGAGCTTAGAGCTTTCGCAAAACCGTAACTACTTTTCCGAGCACCTCGGCGTTATCGGCGAGAATCGGTTCGTAGTTTGAGTTGCGCGGAAGCAACCAGGTGTGTCCATCACGCTGCTTGAAAACTTTGCAGGTTGCTTCGCCATCAATCATGGCTGCCACAATGTCACCATTGTCTGCCGTCTTTTGACTGCGCACCACAACAAAATCACCGTCACAAATTGCGGCGTCGATCATGGAATCACCATGAATTTCCAGCATGAACAGATCGCCTTTGCCAACTAGGCTGCGCGGCACCGGCATAAACTCTTCTACGTTTTGTTCCGCAGTTATCGGCACACCGGCAGCGATACGCCCGACCAAGGGGATGTGAGCTGCATCACCAAATTGGCTAGGGGAGTCGCTTTCAACCTGACTGAAACCCTCAGGTTCAATTAGCACCTGGATGCCTCGGGCGAGTCCATCCTTGAGGTCGATGTATCCGGCCTTCTCAAGCTGGTCAAGCTGGTGCTTCACACTCGACACCGATTTGAGATCGACGCTTTCGGCAATTTCGCGCATGGCCGGAGCGTAGCCACGTTCGTCCTTGAAACGAATTATGAACTCAAGGATGCGGGCCTGGGTCTGGCTCAGGTGCTCTGCTCGTCTTGCTGTCATTTGCTGCCCCATTCAATCACGGTGTCAATGTCGGTGGTGCCCCAGATACTGGCCTTATCGAAATTTTATTCGAAAAATGGTCAAAAACCAAACAGATTTTCGAATAATTTACGAAAAGACTTGACAAGATGTCGGTGCAATGTCGTAATCTTGTTCTAATTCGAACAAATGTTCGAGAAAGCAGGGCAAAATGAAGGCACTAGTGAATCCTAGAAAGTTCGTTCAGCGCGTGGGCATCATTGTGGTTGCCGGCGTAGCAATCACCGGCTTTATTACGGGCCAGGCTGCGGGCGCTAGCGGATCAGCCGGTCAGGCAGAGCACTACTCGGTGCACCAGGGGGAGACTCTATGGTCAATCGCCAACGCAGTCGCTCCAGACCAAGATCCTCGCGAATATGTAGCGGCTCTGGTCGAGCTAAACCGCCTCGAAACCGCAAACTTAACCCCAGGCCAAGATCTAATTCTTCCTCAGCACTAATCCGTCAAAGAGTGTTAGAGGAGCGGCAGCGGTTGCCGCTACCGGAGGATCATCGAGGTAATTAGATACCCTTATCTAATGGCAAACCTCGATGATCTCCCGATCCGCAACGACCTCAAGGGTCGCAAGCCATACGGCGCGCCACAACTGCACGTTCCAGTCGCGCTAAACGTAAATGAAAATACTCACCGCATTCCTCGAGATGTTATCGAAGATATTTTTGCCCGCATTGCCGAGGCTACGCTCACACTAAATCGCTATCCGGATCGCGAGTTCATGAAACTTCGTGCTGCCTTTGCCGAGTATCTTGGGCACGGACTGCGTGTCGATCAAATCTGGGCGGCAAACGGTTCTAATGAAGTGCTTCAGCACATTTTCCAAGCTTTTGGTGGACCTGGTCGTCTGGCACTTGGTTTTGGTCCAACTTATTCGATGTATCCGCTAATCGCTCAGGGGATAGATACTCGCTACGTCAATGCACCCCGGCTTGACCGTTACGAGCTGACACCGGAGCACATTCGCGAACAAATTCTTACTCACGAACCAAACATCGTGATGCTTTGCTCGCCGAACAACCCGACTGGAACTCCATTGAGTTTGGAATGCGTTGAGGCTGCCTATGACGCAGTCTCTCAGGTGACTGGCGGTGTTGTTGTTGTCGACGAAGCTTATGCAGAGTTCGCGGGTGATAGCGCCGAGTCAGCAATTCAATTGCTGAACGGCCGCGAGCGTTTGATGGTTTCGCGCACCATGAGTAAAGCCTTTGCCTT
>JACCDK011246276.1_pt1 | contig 24952 bp, 22 predicted proteins | sample 7445871 | NCBI WGS metagenome assembly JACCDK01 (sample SAMN15323436, study PRJNA562643) | freshwater metagenome | isolation source: river surface water | place: USA:Blue River Watershed | collected 2017-08-15 | reverse complement strand
GTTAAGTGCCGATGCATACATTAATAATAGGTTCAATGGGGCATTTACGCATTACTTAATTAAGAATTTAAGCCAATACGGGCAGGATGCGAGTATGCAGGAGATTGTAAAATACGTGAACATCGATTTAATGGAGAATGACTATGATCAAAATCCACAAAGCGAGGGGTTATTAGCAACTCAAAAATTCTTTCAATAAAAATTTACAAATATGAGAAACATAATAAATTACAAAATGAAATGTCTTTATTTAATAATGACGTTGAACATTGGAAGCGCGCAAGCGCAGCTCCAACAAGGCCTTATGAGTAGGCTTATTGAAATTAAATATAGTTCCGAATTGTATTTAACCACTCAAATCAAAAATGAAACTAATCCACAAAAAAAGGATAGCGCACTTGCATTATACAATACCATGCGCTGGAAGGTAGATGGATTTGTGTATCAACTAAGTAGTATACTCATAACAAAAAATAGTCCTAAAACTTTTAATCAATTAGACGCCTGGTGTTATGCTCAAAAAGAACCAACACTGAATTTGACTAGTCATCAAAACATAGCTAAGCATCTAGCGAGTTTTACAGAGATCGATGCTCTGTATCAAAATCAGATAGCACCTAGATTATACAACCAGACCAAAAGCTTAAACCTCACCACTAATGTATTTTATTTATTAAAGGACTCCTACTCTATTATAAAGGGACTAAGTGATCTTAAGTCAAGAAAAACTATGGCAATTGTGGAGCTATTGGATCATGCAAGGATGATGAGTCCTGGGGATGTTATGAAAAGTGGGAAATAAACATTAAGTTATAATTTAGTATTTTTAAAAAAAATTATCTGTGATCTACTTACATAAAATACTACCCACATTTATTCTTCCTATTATGCTATTCATTATTGTAATACTCATTGGATTAATCATGAACAAGAAAAAGCTAATCTATATAGCAATAAGTGTACTATATATCATTTCCACACCTATATTCTCTAATAACTTCTTTAAAATAGTTGAAGGGTGTGAATATAGAAAGCCAATAAGCACTATTGATAGTGCAGATGCAATTGTTGTGCTAAGTGGAATGTTGGGAATAAATGAAGTGGAAGATTTAACCTACATAGAATGGGGAGACCCTGATAGGTTTTTTGGAGGAATAGCTTTATTTAAAGCAGGTAGGTCTCAAAAACTAGTATTTACTGGAGGCAAAATGCCATGGCATAATGTAAATAAAAGTGAGGGCGAAGTCCTAAAGGAATTCGCTATTTCAAATGGCATACCAAAAGAAAATATATTTGTAACAAAAGATGTGCAAAATACTGCAGACGAAGTATTGGCAGTTAAGGAGTTACTAAGAACCAATAAACATATTATACTTGTCACATCGGCTTATCATATGTTTAGAGCGCAAAATCTTTTTGAGAAACAAGGATTTAAAGTAATCCCTTATAATTTAGATTTTAAGGTTGCAAGAAATTCAAAAGTAAATATTTTGGACTTTCTACCAAGTGCTGATAATTTACAATTAACAGAAATTGGATTAAGAGAAATATTAGGTAGATTATTCTATCTACATAAAGATTTAATGACTCACCCCCTTGCTAAACAATACATTAGTAAAAGTTTTTACGATTATTTTTATATCTAAAAGGAAAGTACGCGTGTGTAAATAATCTTGTTCTAATTGTACTTTTTTCTCAATAGTAATATTGTCCCTCCCATTAATTTGTGCCCAACCAGTAATTCCAGGTTTTAATTTATCAACTCCAGCTGCAACACGTAATGCCATTAAATCGTCTTGATTATACAAAGCAGGACGAGGTCCCACAAATACCATTTCACCATTAATGATATTAATAAGATTCGGTAATTCATCTAAACTTAACTTTCTTAAAAAGATTCCTATCTTAAGGAGGTACTGTTCGGGGTTATTTAGTAAGTGTGTTGCAACGTTGGGAGTATTCTTTTTCATACTTCTAAACTTATAGATATGAAAGAAAGAATAATTAATACCAACACGCTTTTGCTTGAAAAATAAGGGAAACCCATCTTCAATAAGAATGAAAAATGATACAAATAGTAATAAAGGTGAAAGGATAACAAGAAGAAAAAAAGCAGATAGTCTACTGAGCATTTATATGAAAGGAATTAAATGTTTTAAATAAGCCATTTTTAGAAGAAACCGGCAATGGTTTTCTTATTGCCTTTTTTATCTTTTCGTTACTAACCAAATATGATTCAGTTAGCTTTTTAAGTCTTTCAGTTGTAAGAGGAAAGAATATTAAATCTCCAAATTTAGCAATAGATTGAATCAACCCTTTAGAAATACTCCATATTTTTGGTTTTCTATTTTGTGAGTCGGCCAAAATTGAAATCACTTCATTGATAGAAAGTGGCTCATCATCTGCAACATTATAGACACCAGAAGGGATATCATCTCGCTCAATAAATTCTTTTATGATGAACATAATATTATCAATACTACAGAAAGACCGTTTGTTTTCAAATGCTCCTAAAGGCCATGGAATACCTTTGGAGGCTAATTTATAAAGTAAATTTAAATTCCCTTTATTTCCTGGACCATGAATCATGCATGGCCTTAAGATATAAACTCGCTTACCTTCAGGAATTTTTTTTGATAAAATGTATTGCTCGGCTAATAATTTACTTTTCCCGTAATGGGTAATGGGATTGGGAATATGTTCTTCATTTAACTCCCCCTGTACTTCATCAGCTACTGCTTTCACTGAGCTTAATGTAATAAAAACTTTGGAGTTCGAGGCTAAAAAAGCGTCAAATACTATTTTGGTTAATTCAGTATTAACTTGATAGTATTCTTCTGGATTAGATGTTTTTTTAAGATCGTGGGCTTTGCCTGCTAAGTGAATGACTACATCTTGACTTATTTCGACTTTATTACCTTTTTGATAATTTATAAATTTATTAGAAGCTACTAAAAATTCAATAAGATTTATACCAACAAACCCTGAACTACCAGTTAAAAAAATACTCTTCATAGTTAATAACTACAATGAATTAAGTAGTTTAGCATAATTTGAAACTACAACTTTTTTAGAATATTTATTAATGATCTCATTGTAACCATTGACGCCCAATTCTTGCCTCAATTCCTTATTTTTTACTAATTTTCTTATTGCATTAGTGAAATTGAAATTTCTATCATTAGATACAAGCTCTGCACAATTTTTATCTTTTAAAAAATTATATAGAGGTGTATTCTCACTCGCAATTACTACTAATGGCTTTGCACAAGCCATAATTGTATAAACCTTTGATGGAAATCCTTCTTGTTCCATTTGCTGATTTATAGCAATAAAATGAATATCCGCGTAATTATTTATAATGGGGATTAGTTCTCTCCTTTGATAGGGAAATATTCGAATGTTACTTAAATTACGATCACGAACTTCCTTTTCTAAATATTCTTTTTGAACACCCTCACCTATTATCCAAAACTCTATATCTGCATCTAAAAGCTCTTTAGCGGCATAAAATATAGGTTCCCAATCTTGAAAAAAACCAATATTTCCTGCGTATAAAATTTTAATTTTGTAATTGTCTTCGCCGAATATCTCAGGAAGTAATTGTTGATTTTTTAGAGGCTTGTATAGGTCGGTATCAACAAAATTTGGAATAATATGTAGTTTTCTACTATCATTAAATCTTGGATGAATAGTAGAATAAAAAACATTATCAATGGTAACTACTGCATCGGAGTTATTATAAATAAATTTTTCAAATTTCTTTAGTAGACTAATAATTAATGAGGACCTTAAATTACCTTGATTAATTAATAAATCTGGATAGATTTCCTGTACATTATAGATTGCCTTTGCTCCTTTGATTTTTGCTATTAATAAAGAGATAAAGCCAATACTTAGTGGGGGAGAAGGACTGAGAACAAATTTGATTTTACTTATTGTTAATCCTAAAACTAAAGAGGCTATATGCCAATAAATAAATGAAATGATTCGCTTTAGTGTACTTTTATATTTTTTCAATGGAATATGATAAACTATAATTCCATTGAAAAAACTTACATAATATAAACCAAATATTTTTTTTAAAAGTGGCTGTTTTTCAAGTTCTGATTCGATCAAATTATAATGCGGTGTAGTTGTTAAAACCACCACATCAAAACCTTTATCGACCAGTCCTAAGGCAATATCATTATATAAGTAGGCTGTTGATACCCCATCAGGACTAAATACTATAGAATGAATTAGTACCCTTTTTAAATTTCTTGGCTCCAAACTACTCTTTTGATATAATCAGTATAGCTTATGATTATTCTAACCATTTTATCAGAAACATTTGGCATTGAATAATCTGCAACTCTTCTAAATGATCTTTCCTCTCCTCTCTTTTGAGATTCTAACTGGACTAAAGCTTGTAAAATTCTCTCCGGATTAAGACCAACCATCATTACAGACGCTTCCTCCATTGCTTCAGGTCTTTCATGTGCCTGACGCAAGTTTAATGCAGGAAAATTAAGTGTAGAAGATTCCTCTGAAATAGTACCACTATCAGATAGAACAGATTTTGAATACAATTGAAGTGCATTGTAATCGTTGAAACCCATCGGTTTCAAAAATTTGACTTCTGGTCGCATCTGAATCTGCATTTTATCTATCATCTTCTGAGTTCTTGGATGCGTACTCACAATTATAGGAAAATGATACACATCTGCAATTTTATTTAAGCTTTGCATCAAATTACTAAAGTTGTCTGGATTACTTATATTTTCCTCTCTATGAGCTGAAACAACGAAATACTCATATTTGGTCAGGCTTAGCTTCGACAATACATCTGAAGATTCTATTGAAGGAAGATAATGATTTAAAACCTCAAACATAGGTGAGCCGGTTTTTATAATCCGGTCGGCAGGCAAACCCTCTCTTAACAAATACTCTCTAGCAATATCACTATAAGTTAAATTAATATCCGAAATATGGTCAACAATTTTACGGTTGGTCTCTTCTGGAACACGTTGATCAAAACATCTATTACCAGCCTCCATATGAAAAATAGGGATATGACGTTTTTTAGCAGGGATAGCACATAAACAACTATTAGTATCACCTAAAACCAAAAACGCATCTGGACATAATTCCTCTAATAATGGATCAATTTTTATTAAAATATTTCCTACGGTTTCTGTAGCTGTTTTGCCAGCAGCATTTAAAAAATGATCAGGCTTACGAATACCTAAATCATCAAAGAAAATTTGATTTAACTCATAATCGTAATTTTGACCTGTATGGACAATAATATGTTCAATTGCAGGGCTAGTATCAAGAGCAGCCATAACACGCGATAACCTAATGATTTCCGGACGTGTGCCGACTACAGTTACTACTTTTAATTTTTTCATTATTATACTATTTCAAAATATGTGTCAGGATCATTCTCATCAAAAGGTTCATTGATCCAAAAAATCGTATAAAGTATATCTACTCCGATATTTTTTATATTATGTGTGTACCATATTGGCATATCAACATAAGCGGGTTCATCTCCATCTAAATAAAAATCAAATACTTCTTCTGTTCCAATTCTTCTTAATTGAATTAAAGCCTTTCCTTTTATAACTGCGAATCTTTCAATTTTCCTAGTATGAAAGTGATTGCCTCTTGTAATTCCAGGTAAGGTGGTAGAAAATGAGGTTTGACCAGGAATTCCTTGACGGGCAATTTCTACAAATGCACCTCTATTATCTTCATGCTGCACAAATTTCTTTGGAAAATAGCTTGCCACATCCATATAACATCGATAGGAATTAAAAAGCTTATGTTGGAAATCATTGACCAATACTGGTATTTCCCCATCATCTTGATATGATTTTCGGAAATATTGTAATAAAAATAATATTTCGGAAACTTTGGCTTCAGCGGTATGAGGTATAATTAGTTCATGAGTATTATCATTTTTACGAATAACGTTTATAATTTCTTCAACTAATTCCCCAACATAAATCAATTTTAAATCTCCATCAACATCAATATTAGGTATTTCCCCCCTAGCTATTTGATGGCAGAAAGTAGCAATTACGGAATTATAGTTGGGATGTCCAAAAGGTCCAAAAACATTAGGTATAACCAAGCCGGACAAGCTGCCACCACTTTGATTAGTCCATTCAGAAAGTAGCAATCTCCCATCTTTTTTAGATTTACCATATAGATTATCACGTTCTTCTTGAGTGGAAGATGAAATAATTATATGGGGCATACTACCTGTTCTTTCTAAAGAAGCAATAAGATTCTTAACTAGTGAAGTATTAGTTTCATAAATAAATGTAGGATCATTGTGACGATTTAATGCTGCTAGATGAACAATTACATCACATGAGGATACAAATCCATCCAAGCTTTGATTATCATCAAAAAACCTTCTATCAAACTCAATTAAGGTAAATTCCTGTTTGTGCAAGGCTAAGGTTTGATATAAATGATACCCTACAAAACCTTTACTTCCAGTAATACCAACTTTTATCATTGTAATTTATTATTTTGACTTCGTGATAATTACTTATAACAAAAAATCAGCAACTTCTTCTCCAAATAATTCTTTTTTGACCAGCGCTAATTTAGAAATAAGATTTTTTACTCCTTCTACATTCAATCTTTCAGTATTATGTGAGTGGTAATCTTCAATTTCAGCCAGATTTTTCTCCCCTTCAGAAAAATACATAGAATAATTCAAATCACGATTATCTGCTGGAACTCTATAGAAATTGCCCATGTCTTCGGCTTTTATCATCTCTTCTCTTGTACATAGTGTTTCATAGAGTTTTTCGCCATGACGAGTTCCAATAATATTAATTTCAGTATCTTCTTTCGCTAATACCTTAATGGCTTTTGCTAGATCTCCAATAGTAGCTGCAGGTGCTTTATTCACAAATAAATCACCTTGATTTCCATTTTCAAATGCAAATAAAACTAAATCTACTGCATCATTCAAACTCATTAAAAAACGTGTCATATTTGGATCAGTAATAGTTAATGGAAGTTTACTTTTAATTTGATTGATAAAAAGTGGAATTACAGATCCTCGAGATGCCATTACATTACCATAGCGTGTTAAACAAACAATGGTATTTTGCAGATTTCTAGACTCAGCAATTGCTACTTTTTCCATCATTGCTTTAGAAATACCCATGGCATTAATTGGATACGCAGCTTTATCAGTACTTAAACAAATAATTTTTTTAACTCCATTAAAGCTTGCAGCACGTATAACATTTTGTGTCCCTTCTACATTTGTTTTTAATGCCTGCATTGGGAAAAACTCACAAGATGGAACTTGTTTTAATGCTGCAGCATGAAAAATATAATCTACTCCGCGCGTTGCTGGTTCAATGCTGTCATAATCTCTAACATCACCAATAAAAAATTTTAACTTAGTATTCTTAAGTTGATTACGCATATCATCTTGCTTTTTTTCATCACGAGAAAATATTCTAATTTCCTTAAAATGATCGGTAATTAAAAAACGTTGCAAAACAGCATTCCCAAAAGAACCTGTACCACCTGTTATTAAAAGTACTTTATTTTGTATGTTCATTTTTGTTGATTTTAAAAATTTTATTTTTCTCTAATTGACTAGGGTAATTGATTAAAACAGCTTTGTAAGGTCCTTTGAAAACAAAAAGACTTCCTGATGCTACTCCAATCACTCCATGTTTTTCAATCACTTTTTCTATATCAGCAAGTGATCCAGCACCACCTAAAACTGTCATAGGAATAGTAATTGTTTCAGCTATTTTATCAATCAAATTCATATCGTATCCCTTCATTACACCATCTTGATCAATTGAATTAATGATAATTTCACCAGCTCCTAACTGTTGTAATTCTTTCGCGAATTTAAAGGGATTAATTCCGGTAGATTTTTTACCATTATGTGTATAAATTTCATATCCACCCAATAATTTTTTCTTAATATCTAAAACAACAATTACACTCTGCGAACCTACACGATCAGCTATTTGAGTAACTAATTGAGGGTTTTTAATCACTGCACTACTCAAAGCAATTTTTTCTATTCCTAAACCAAATATTTTTTGAGCTTGTTCAACTGTCTTCACGCCTCCTCCGTAACATAATGGCATACGTGACTGATCAGCTATTTTTTCGATTAATATATAATCTGGTTCTTTATTAAGAGCTGTAGCGTCGAGATCAAAAAAAGCTAATTCATCAACCTCCTTTTCATTAAATATTCGAACCGCATTTATGGGATCGCCTACATATTTGGGAGATTTAAAGTTTACTGTTTTAACTAAGCCCTTATCGTGAAGCAATAAACTTGGAATAATTCTAGGACGTAACATACTTAGAGCTTTGCAAAGTTGTGCAATAATTTTTCACCGTATTGATGACTTTTTTCAGGATGAAATTGAATTCCGTAAATATTGTCTTTATTAACAGCGGAGGAAAAGGATAATCCATAATCAGAGACAGCTATACTATCTGTTGGATTATTACACTTGAAATAAAATGAATGTAAAAAATAAAAAATAGCTTCTTTTTCTAATCCAACAAAGAGTGGGTGATTCTTAGCAGGAGCCACATCATTCCAGCCCATATGAGGAAGTTTGGTACGTTGCTGAATTAAGTTTTCATCAAATTTTAAGATCTCCGAATCAATCCATTTTAAGCCTTCTAATTTACCTTCATCACTCCTGTTACCCATCATCTGCATTCCTACACAAATGCCAATAACAGGTACCTTTTTCTCAAGTACTAACTCATCTAATTTTTCACGCATGCCAGAAGCATTCAGTTGCCCCATAGCATAATCAAATGATCCAACTCCTGGTAAAATCAGTTTTTGGGCATCAGCCAAATCATCATGTGTTTTTGCAATCTTGGTGGGAATATCTAATCTTTTGTAAACATTTTGAAATGCAAATATATTTCCAACACCGTAATCTATTAGTGTAATCATCTAAAAAGGCGTTTTTCAAGTCCTAGTTTTTGCATCATTTTAGCCCCAAAACCTATCAATTTGATTTTATTTTTATAATTATGAAAAGTTTTATTATCACCATCAAAAATTGCTTGTAACTCTGATTTAGTTAAGTCTAATTTATCGGCAACATAGTCAAATTCCTTTTGCAAAAATTCTTCTGATAATTCTGGTTTAGAAATACGCACCAATGCCTCATCACGAGACATTTGTCCAGTTAAAATTAAACTCGAGAAATGTGCCCGACGCTTTTCAAATCCAAATTTTCTAGGAAGCCAAAAATCTTCGTAAAAACGAGTAAAACGTGATTCGTGATGCTTATGCTGAAAAGGTTCCCATCCAAATTTCTCCATCAATAATTTTTCCGAATCTGATTTAATGTATGGTATTAAGTTAAGTGGCTTAAAAACTTGCATTCCTAGAATATATTTATAATATAATTTATATGATAAAATATCTACTAAAGGAAAAGTTTTTAAAGGTATTTTACCAAATTGAGAATGTATATCTTTTACTAATGTAGTATCAATACCAGGGAAACCACCCCACTCTTCTGGCTCTCTACAACATTCTGTTGAGAAATTTCCTCCTGTTAGTATATATTTTATCTTATTTTTTTTTGCAAATTTATATAAAGCTGAAAAAAACGCATAATCTTGTGGTAGATCTTGGTCAGCAATTTGAGATTTTAAAAAAGCAACCTGTAGATCTTTCATCTCTTCCCAATTTATAACATCTGTAAATAGATTTAAATTTAATCCATTACATAATTTTTCTATATTACCAACAGCTTTATCTGTATTCCATCCTGCATCTACATGAAATAATAACGGCCTCAAACCCATAATTTCTTTAGCGACATATGCTACAAAAGAGCTATCTAAACCACCACTTAAGCCAATGATACAATCAAAATCTTTGCCCTTGCCTTCTTTTTTGATTTTATCGGAAATTTGTATTAATTCATTGAAACCTGTTTCATCAGTATGCCAGTTCGGTAAAATTTGTTCGATAAAATTAATATAATAATCACTCTCACCATTTTCATTAAAAATAATATGAGGGTCAGAGGTATCCATAATTGTTTTCGTACAGATTTGATAGCCTTGCTTTTTATTCATTTTTTTGAGATTCAATGAAACAATCATTAATAAAAGAAAAAGTTTCAAAAGAACATCTTTGCCAAGAATATTCAGCTGAAATTGACCTAGACTTTATCGATAATTCGGTCGCGTATATTTTATTATTTATAAGCGTCTCAATTGCATTTGCGATTGAAACTGAATTTTCTGGATCAAAATATTCACCTCCATTACGCAATACTTCAGGTAGACTACTTCTATTTGAACATACAATAGGAAGACCAGTAGCCATTCCCTCTAATAAGGTAATACCAAATGTTTCACAACTAGAAGCAAAAATGAATATATGACTTTTACTGAGTAATTCAATAATTTCATTATGTGATAAAAAATTATATTTAAATACGAAGATACCATTAGGGTCAGATTTAGAAATCTGGTTATTCAATTTACGTTGGGCAGACCCCTTACCACCTCCGACTAATTTAAGTTTTACATTATAATTTTTTAATCTCAACTTTTCAATTGCCTCAACAACAACCCATTGATGTTTATAAAATTCGGTATTTGAAATATATGTACAAATTATTTCATTTTCCCAATCAGCAGTTTTATTCAAATTAAAAAAAATGGGATTAAACCCGTGTGGTATTACAATTGTTTTATTTAAAAATCCACAACTTCTCTGTATTAAATTTGAAGTATAATTAGTTAAAAAAATTACTCCATTTGCATTTTGAAATGCCTTATTTTGAATTAGGCGTATTAAATATAATCTTAATCTACTAATACCAAACCCAAATTTTTTTGTAGTTCCAGGTTCATATGAAAGTAAATCTTGACTTAATACAACTTGATTTTTAAAACTGCATAAAGTACTAGCATCTGCTGTAAATAAAAAATTACAATTATATTTTAATAACTCATTTTTAAAAATTAAGAATTGCCAAAATAATTGGAAAAAGATACTCTTATTCAAGTATGTAGGATTATGTTTAATTAACCAATTTCTATTTGGCAATTTTATTAAAAGATTATCATAAGACCAAATATGAATTTCTTTGATATTAAAATTATATGGATTAAGATATTCTAAAATTCCAATTAAATGATTTATACTACCACCTGATCTGCAACGAGAAGCATCAATTGCTAAAATCATATTAAAGTTTAATTTTTTGTTGCCAATATATTCATATTATGACGTTTTGCGATTTTTAATAAAAAGGATAGGTCATCATTGAGTGAAAAGTTTCTTTCACCATCTAACAGTACAGTAAACTGTGTAAAACCCATTTCTCCTAATGTCTTTAATAATATAAAAGGCTGTTGATTGTTTTTATTGAAATTATCAGTATTAAATTCAAAAATTATTTTTAAATCTTTACTTTGCTTATTTATATTCTTCATCCCAAGTAATGCATTATATTCCTGCCCTTCAATATCCATCTTAATTAGGTCTATAGAAAAAATGTTTTTATTAAGGCAATATTCATCAATGCTAATCGTTGGAATCATAATTGTTTCAGATTTTGTATTTGTATTTTGTGTTATCGAATTGCACTCTGAGTTTTCAGTTACTTCAAAATAAGCAAACCCGGATTTATCTGAAATTGCCATAGGTTCAACAAATACGTTCTGTAATTTATTTGCTGAAATATTTTTACTTAAGTATTTTCTAGTATCAGGGGTCGGCTCAAATGATATTACTTTACCATTTTCCCCTATAAATTTTGATGCTAAAACTGAATAAAATCCAATGTTTGATCCAAGATCAAAAAAAATATTACCTTCTTTTAATATTGATTCTATTTTTTTTAGAGTTACTTCTTCATATCCATTATTAGTGATTATAAACTCAGGTATTCCAATATCTCGCCTACCATAATGAAATATGTATCCATTAAAATTTACATTACCAGTTTTTAAAATATTTAATATCCCAATTTTTCTCAAGATAAGATCAAATTTAACTAAATAATTTATAAAAATAGAGTTCGTTAAAGAATGATTGATCAGAAAATTTCTTACTGTCTTTCTAATTAAAATATACAAACTGCTAATTTTTTTGTTTAAATATTCCATTAGTTGTTTTTTTTCAATTTGTCCATAAAAACATCATCAATAATATTATTGATTGAATAAGTTGGTTTCCAGTTGATTTGCTTGAAAATTTTTTCAATACTTGGAACTCTTCTTCTCATGTCTTCAAAACCCCCATTTGGATAAATTTTTTCATAAGGGACTAATATAATATCAGATTCAAATGGTGATTTTTCTTTAATTTTCTTTGCTAAATCTATCATTGAAATTTCTTGATTTGATCCAACATTGATTACTTCACCTTCTGATTTTTTATTATTCATCAATAAACATAAAGCGTCAATTACATCCTTTACATGACAAAAACATCTTGATTGTAATCCATCACCATAAACTTGAATTTGTTTATCACGAATTGAAGCACTTATCATTTTAGGAATAACCATGCCATAATCAGCTGATTGTCTAGGTCCTACAGTATTAAATAATCTTACAACTACAACTGGTAAAGCAGCCGTTTTAAAATATGCTAATGCTAAAAACTCATCTAAAGCTTTAGCATTAGCATATGCCCATCTATGCATTGTGGTAGCTCCTTCTACTCTGTCACCATCTTCTTTGAAGGGGATATCCTTACTTTTCCCATATACCTCACTAGTACTAGTTAAAAGAACTTTTTTTCTATATCTAGCAGCATACTTAAAAACTACTGCTGTACCTTGAAAAATATTTTCAATTGTATGAACAGGATTATTCATAATCAACTGTACACCTACGGAAGATGCTAAATGGAATATTTCATCGGTTTCTCGAATTAGTCTTTCTAATAGTGATTCATTTAAAACTGTATCTATAATAATTTTCAAATCAGGATTATCAATTATTTGACTAAGATTAGTAATTTTCCCCGTGGATAGATCATCTACTATAGTTACAATATTTCCTTCTTCAATTAGCCTTTCTGCTAAATGTGATCCGATAAAACCAGCACCTCCTGTGATTAAATACTTTTTTTTCATTTTTTAATTTTTTACTTTTTAAACTTTTTGACTATATTATTAAATTGAGAAGACCAGTAATTTGGTGTATAATTCTCACCCAACATTTTACTTTCTTTTGTAATTTTATTTAATTGATTATCGGATAGTTTTGTCATAGCTTCCATTGCAAATAATAAATCCCTGTCTTGTTTTACTTTATAAACTATACCGTTATTTTTGCCGACAAATTCACTTTTATTGCCAACTCTATCACTTAAAATTAGACCACATCCCGAAAGTGCAGCTTCATTAACAACCAAAGGCCAATGATCAGTCAATGTTGGCAAAATTAAAAATCTTGAATTTGCCATAGCTTTAGAAATTTCAAATGGTTGGCAAAATTCATTAACAATTATGCCTTTAATATTTATAAGGTCTTCATATAACGGCCCATTACCAAAAATATATAAATTCCAATCTGGATGATTTTGATAAAATTCCTTAAAAACTCTTATTAATTGTGGAATGCCCTTTTCATTTGTTAATTTTCCTACAAAAATAAAAGATTTAGGTCGATTTTCTAACGAAATTCCAACTGGAAAACTTTTTGGATCAATTCCATACAAACCATCAAATAATTGATCTTTTTTAACGCCATAAAAATTCATTAGACGTATCCCTGATTTACCAGGAACCCAAACTCCATCAAAGTAATTTTTATAAATTAATCTATAATAAATTGATCCAATCCATTGTCTAATTGTATTTTTCCAGCAATTATCTGATAGCAATATAACCTTACCTCCATTCTTTTTAACTTGTTTCCCTAAATTAACAAAAGATTCAATATACCAACCAGCTTGGAAAAAAATATCTGGAATCTCCAAGCCTAAATCAGACCATGTATAAATAGTACGACTTTCTATCCAGTTTATTTTTTGCCCTAAAATTTCATCCATTCCTTTTATAGGAATTGTAGGAATTGTTGCAATTACATCAACAGTATAATTTGAACAATCTATTCCTGATTTTATTAATCTTGCACCATATGCAGGTAATTCATTCCATGAAAAAACAATTTTCATCTTATTTAATTATTATATTGTTTAACCAATTAGTAAAATATTTAGTTTGATTGTTCCAATTTTTTTGTTTTTCAATATATCTTTTAACTCTTTCAGCGTAATCAATTCGATCATAAATATTCCAATTTATAATTTGACAGAGTACTTTTTCTAATGAACTAACATTAGAGGAATTAAAATAAAAAAGAAAATCATCATATTCAGGACCAAGTCCAAGAGTTTTTGTACTTATTATTGGCTTTCCAAAAGATAAATATTTATGAATTTTTGATGGAAAATTCATTTCACCTCCATTAATTTTTTCAGGCCTAGGATTTATAAAAATATCTGCTGAATAGCATAATTTTTCAAGTTCAGCTTCAGACACTAATCCATAAAAAACTATTCTCGAGTCTTTAAATATTGATTTGTTAAAGTATGTGCTAGATTTTCCATGTCCACATATTACTAATTTTATGTTTTGATTTTTAATTTTTAAAAAAGATTCAATTAAAAAATCAACTCCCCCATATTCACCAAGCATTCCAGAATATAAAAGTGTTTTTGTAGTTGAATTTTTAAAATTAAGGTGATTAATGTTGCCGCTATCAATACCACCATCAAAATGAAATAAATTATTAAATGGACATGTAGTATAGGCAAAATAAGATAAAAAAACATGTGCATTTGCTTTTTTTGCTAAATTTGAATATTTTCCCCATTGTTCACCAACATTATATGAATCAGCACATAAATCAATCCAAGTGACGTTGTATTTATTTTTAACATATAGTGCAATTTTAGAATTTTCAAATGTTGGATTATAACTAATAACACATTTTGGCAATCCATCGTTTTTAAATAATTTAATTATTTTAAATTTAAAACCAAGGTAAATTGAAATCTCTTTTAAAATTGGCAGATTTAAGTATAAAGAAGAAATAATTTTAAAGCCATTTTTCCAAAAATCAGTCCCATTAGGTAATAAATTACCAAAAGGGTAAATTCTTTGAAAATGTGTAGAAAGTATAATTAATTTTTCTTGGTTGTATTGCAAACCTTTTAGAAAACTAATTTGCCAATAGTTTGAAGCTGGGCTTATGGCTTTATTATCTTTTATAAATTTTTCTTCATATATACTTCCGATATAAATTATGTAATTATTCATAAAATTTTAAAACAAATTGAAAAAAATAATAAAATACGAAGATTCTATTTTGAAATCTTTAATTAATCGAAAAGTTTATACTATTTAGTACCTATAGAATAAATGATAAAAAATATTATTATAAATTAATAGATTTAAAAAACATAATACAAACTACTGCTAGATAACTAAATTTAAATTAGCCTTTGAATTGTAATGAATGTTTAATTTAAACCCTTCAAGTTTAGTTTCACAAGTGCTAAATATTGTGATGTTTAGCTACTTGGTTACCGCTTTTTTCCGAAGCAAATCCAACAGTGATGCCAGCTAAAATAAAAATATAATGATCTATTGATTCAGAGAGGAAATAGGGATTTAAAATACAGCCTAAAAAAAATGCAACCCATATTCCTAGAAGTACACGTCCTAAATCCTTGTTAGTATTATTTTGCAAAATTTTATTAGCAGCATATATCCATGATAACATTATGCCATTCAATAAAATACCACCGATTAATCCAAACTGTCCAAAATTATCAATCACAGTAGAATGAGAACCTATAATATGATACTGTCCGGTATTTTGATATGATCCAACACCAAAAAATGGGTTAGCTAAAAATGTATTCCAAGATGATTCCATCAAGTCAAATCTGCCACCAGACACAAAATTCATATCAGTATCTATACCTAAAATTAATATGTTTACTATATTAGTAATTTTAAAAGTAACAGAAGAATCGGCAGCAAAATTTATTAGAAAAAAATATAATGAGAAAACAAATATTATAAATCCTATTAAATTAATAACTAATTTATATATTTTCATTTGAGAAAATTTTAATAAAAAAACTATAAAAAAACCAGTTATTAACATAAGTAGAGTATTTGCGAAACCAGATCTAATTACAATTAGAGTATTGCAGAGAAACAAAAAATAAGAAATATAACTATTTAGTACTCTTTTTTTACTTAACTGTATCAGGAATAAAGAAATGATTGAAGAAATAACTGGGGCGATAAGTAAATATGGCGAATATGAACTATATAATTCAGGATTAGGATTATTCTCCAAAACCTCTCTAACAATAAATGAAGAGTTTTGGAAACTAGTTAGTGTTGCTAAATTAGAAATAATTGATGAAGTACAAAGAATAAGAAATATAGGAATTCTCATTCTATGATTTTGAATAACAAAAATTCCGGCAAAAAATAATGGTAGAATTCTTGTAAATTTATAAAGATAAATACCCTGAGAATGATCATGCCCTATAAGGGTAAACAATAGTATTAATAAAAATGACAAAAATAGTATTAAAACATACCCGTTAGCTATTTTAGCTAACTGTATATTTGAAAAAGATATTTTGGAAAAAAAAAGTAATGTAATTAGCACTATTAATATTTGTGAAATCCAAGGAAAATGTATCTTGATATAACCTATTGAACTAAATAAAAGAAAAGATATGAGATAAAATAGTATTGTTTCAAAAATTGTTTTAGAATTAAAGGTAATTTTGGCAAAGATTGAACTATCTGATTTTTTCATAAATTATATAACTTGCTATGCTTTTGATAAATCTGGATGAACTAGCTATCTTTGATTTGGAAAAGCTAAACTTTTTTTATATAATTCAAAATACATATTAGCTTGAATATTTATGTCAAATAATTTTATTGTACGCTCTCTAATATATGTTTTATTGAAATTAGTATTAAGACAATAATTGAGTCCATTCAATAAATCATTTTCATCTTTATAATTTGCTAAATATCCGGTTTTAAAATGTTCGATGATATCTTCAGGTCCTGTATTTTTAAAACTAACCACCGGTATGCCAGAAGATTGGGCTTCACATATAGTTTTACCAAAAGCCTCGGCGATGGAGGGTGCAAAAAAAACATCAGCGACATTGTATAATTTATTCAACTCAAAAGTAGAGTCAAAATATCCAAAATTATAAATCTTTTGTTCAAATTCTTTAGAATTAATTTCTCCTCTACCAAATGTGACAATTACATAATCTGGAGAAAGCTTTTTTAATAAACGCGTAATAAAATCTATACCTTTATATTGTTCATTTATATCTGCAGCACCTAATAATATAATTTTTTTATTTTGCGGTAAAGAAAAATAATTTCTCGATTCGATTTGACTTAAGTTGTAGAATAATGTAGTATCAATTCCACTGTGAATTAAAGATATGGTTTCGTCTTTACAAATAACACTTTCCTCGGCTCGTTGCTTAATCCAATTACTAATTGCAACCCAATATATATGCGTTTTTGAAAAGATTTTTATTTTTCTATTAAGTACTAATTTAGATAAATCATTCATTTTTTTACTGTTTAAAATGTGACAGCTGCCACAATTTTGGATGTATTTAGGACAATCGAATGCCATATGACACCCTCCAGTAAATGCCCACATATCCCTTAATGTCCAAAAAATTGGTTTATTCCAATCATTTATTTCTGATAAATTAATAAATCCGTGATTAGCCCAGTGTACGTGTATAATATCTGCCCACTTAAACAATTTTAAAGATTGTAAATTTAAACCGAATAGACCTGTTGAAAATATTTGTTTTTTTTTATTTCTGTATAAGATTGTAGGAGATTTATCCAAAAAAGTAACTATTGTTCTTTTTAATTTATGTAAAAATGAAATTGAATGATAAGAAAATATGTTATCATTGATAACTTCTTCTTCAACTAAAAATAATATTTTTGATTCTACTCCTAGTTTCAATAGTGCTTCATGAGTAAGTACTACCGCTACTCCTGCGCCAGACTTAGAATTTGCGCCAGATAAATGTAAAATTTTCATGGTTTATATAATTACTAATCTGGAATTAAAATATTATTTTTTTCAATCCATGCAATTAAAATACATAAAGCCCATAACCTTCCTTCAGGTTTTCCTTTATTTAGTGCTCTTAATTGAATATCTAGGAAAAATGGGGAAAACAACTTTAAAGCAGTTTTACTTTTAAGCAAACTATTGAATTTAGTTTTTAATGGCCCCTTCATCCATTCGACAAAAGGCATCTCGAATCCCATCTTTTTTCTATTTTGTAAATCTTTCGGAATATATTCACTAACAGACTCAATAAATATTTTTTTTGATTGTTCCTTACTTAATTTAAGATGCATAGGTAATGAATAAACAAATTCTACCAATAAATGATCTAATAAAACAGGCCTAACCTCTAATCCTTGCGACATACTCATAACATCTCCATCGCGAAGTAGCGTGTTTTGCAAATAAGTATTAATTTCAAAATAACTAATTTGCTGGACGACATCACCATCTTTGAGTAAATGTTTTTTAGACCTGTTTAATATTCGTTCTTGAAAATTTTTATTCCATTTCGGAAGTACTGCATTTTTTATTTCAAAATTTTCAATTACTCTTCTTAACGAAGTTAATCGCTCTAATTGAGTTGAGCATTTTGATAATAACCTGAGTGTGAGAAAGTTTGGTCGGATACTGTGTATTTTTTCAATTATTTTTTTTACTTTATTTGAGCCTGAAAAAAATGAATGGGTATCTTCGGCAAATTTATAAAAATGAGGATAACCAGCAAATATCTCATCTCCCCCCAAGCCGCTCAGCGCTACTTTAACAGATGTTTTTGAAGCTTTTGAAACTATCCATGTGTTAGTTCCGTCAATACTAGGCTGATCTATAATTGCCACTACCCTCTCGAAAATTTTTAATGCGTCATTTGAAGATATTATCACCTCTTCATGTTCAGTTTTCAAATAATTACTAGCTCTGCGAGCATATATCCTTTCATCAATTGAATTTTGAGTATTATCAAATCCAACAGAAAATGTTTTTATTTTATTTTTATTTGCAGAACTCATCAAACCCACAACGGCTGTCGAATCTATACCACCGCTCAAAAACGCTCCTACAGGGACATCTGATACTAGATTATAAGTTGTAGCTTCACATAATAATTCCCTCAAACGCTTAGATGCTTCAGTAAACGTAATATTAAGTAATCCTTCCCGCAACTCTTTTGTATTTTCGTGAAGATCCCAATATTTAACAAGTCGAACTTCATTTTTAAATACCTCCATCCAGTGAGCAGCTGGAAGCGCTTTAATACCTGATATTATAGTACTCGGCTGATTTACTGATCCAAAAGCGAGAAAATCCAATAATGCATCTGGGTCCAAATTTCTTGCTATCTGATCACTTTCTAATAGTGAGCGCAATTCAGAAGCAAAGTATAGCTTAGAGCCCTGTTCAAAATATAAAAGAGGCTTAATCCCAAATCTATCTCGTACCAGTAACAACTCAGGTTGTCCTGGTGGTGGATCTGTATCGACTAAAGCAAATGCAAACATACCACGCAGACGCTTTATACAATCTTTTCCCCATTTCAAATATGCAGCAAGAATAACTTCGGTATCAGAATTTGATCGAAAGATAAAACCATGCTCTTTAAGTTCTAATCGCAATTCTTTATAATTATAAATTTCACCATTAAAACTAATCCAAATTCGGTCATTGGCGTACGACATTGGCTGATGACTTTCAGTTGATAGTCCAATAATCGAAAGCCTACAATGCCCTAGTGTAACTGAAATCTCCGAATTACTCCAAACGCCACTACCATCGGGTCCCCTATGAATTTGTGAATTTACCATTTTACTAACAGTAAGTTCATCCGCAGCGCCATAAATTCCTGCAATTCCACACATTTAAATAAAATTTATAATATTATATAAAATCAAGCATCTTGTCAATTTTTATTTCAATTAATCTAATTGACAAATTTTCATCAAATGTATTTGGTTAACACTTTGAGAGATATAACAATTTAGATAGAAATGTAAATCGTTAACAAAAGATTAAAATTATGAAAATAAATATTTCTATTATTGCCATTTATTTATTAAATTATCAATAACACCAATCAGACAACGTTATCTCAGAATTTTTTCATACGCACCTATCAGTCTTACTTCAAAAAGATTAAATATCTAGCTTTCTAAAATCAGTTTAAACTTTCAATAATGATAGCCTAGAATCCTATTAAATATTACATGAAAATATCTGTAATGACAATTTAGATTAATATACATTTCAGAATCCAAATCGGCATTCTCAATATTCTCACTTAAAGCAATAGTAAATAGAGTTGTAATATGAATTGATTTAAATTTGAATTTATATGGACATTAGATTAATTACCTAAATTTTGATTAGGGGAAAAATAATTATTTTGTAATTATTAGATGTGTTATGTTTATGATAATTCGAATTAAGTTTGATATAGTAATTTGATTATTATAAACCATATTACTATTTGTCCAAAATGCTATCAATAAAACCCCAAAGACGCTGAGATGCCAATCCATCTTTATATCGATGTAATAAATTGCGCATCATCTCTCTTTCCTTTTTATAATAATCTTTTTCTATAAGGCATCTACTAATTGTCTCTTGTAACTTACATTGATTTAGAACTTTTGGACCAGGAGTCCAATCTTCATAAGATTCTATACAAAAGCCTCTAATTTTATTATAAAAATCTATGTCAACAGGAGAGAAAATAATAGGCCTATCCAACAATAAAAAGTCGTCAAATACTGATGAGTAATCAGTAATTAAAATATCAGCTGTATTGAGTAATTCGTAAAGATCTAAGTTGTACTTACCTAAGTCAGTGTTCCTGAGTATATACATGTTTTCCAATGGAAAATTATTCAAATAGTCTAAGACTAATGCTTCTTCATGTGGATGTGGTTTAAAAATTAACTTACAATTATTCTTTTTTAAGAAATTGTCAAAGTCTTTAGCTAAGAACTCATCAAAGCCAAAAGGATTATTATAATTTCTGCAACCTTTTTTTGCTATTTTATCTTCTCTGTAGGTTGGTATAAAGAAAATTAATTTAAAATCGCATATACTTTTGTCAAAAATTTTACTCAAATTAGAAAAACCATTGGAATGAAATAGAAAGTCGTTTCTCGATGCTCCAGTAATGATATATTTCCTTGGATCAGTAATCATGCAAGCATTAAGAAATGTATTATAAGTTTCTGAATACGACATAATATAGTCTACCTTTTTCCATGGGGGAAGAAATTTAGCTGACTTATTCTGTAAGCCCATAACGCCCATTTTTTTGATTGATGAACCATGCCATAACTGTAAATGAATATGATTTCTACTTGGCTTATATGATGCATGGGTTGTTACAATCAATTTGGCAGAGGCCAACAACCTTTGTTTCTTGATTAAACTTACAATATCGTTAGTAATTCCATCTTGGTAAAGTATAATTTCATATTTGTTATGTATTTCCTGATTAGCCAACTTCCATAATGCATAGCTGTTTGAGCCAGAGAATGACTCACGAACAAAAACAACTCTATTACTTTTTTGTGTTGTAAAAAAAGTTATGATTTCACGAATTAACCAATTCATAGTACTAATAAATAGAGTTCTAAACGTATTACTCAAATGGATTTTTTTTCAATTTTAGAAATAACTCACTCAATATCTTTGATTTAATTATTAAAAATCATACCTGAAAATTCTTTCTGAGCCAAAATATAGTCTTCAATAAAATCAATTTCTATAAATTTAGCATCTTGAATATTGAGCATCTCCATTTTTTCAGAGTCTTTAATCGCCTCGTTAATCACAGCTTCCATATAAAATTGTAATTCGCCAGTCTGAAACAAGGATTTTGATTTTTTCTCAAAATAAGGCAAGAAATCTTTAGAAAACTTGGCAATCCCAATAAATTCACCATCTGCATCTTCTGGTACTATTAGTTTTGAGATTTCTAATAAATTATTAGCTTCATCTAACCTTACTTTCATTTCTTCTTCGTGACATTTCTTATTTTTATATGGTAGAACATTTTTATTAGGATTCTCAATCAATTTTTCCCACGCTTTCTTCTCTAATAATGTATCTGCGTGAAGAAAAATAAAATCATCATCTATATACGGAAAGGCCAAATATAAAGACCCTAACACATTGCATGAATTCCAAAATGGATTATAAATAATTTGAATTTTTTTATCTTTGACATGCTGCTCTATTTTATCACTTTGAAATCCAGTTACAATCTTAATTTTTTTAATTCCTAAAGATTGTAACATGTCAATATTATAATCCAAAATTGTATAGTCATGCTTTAAAATCAATAATGATTTCGGTGTCGATTCGGTTAGGTTTAGAAGTCTACTTCCTTTTCCAGCGGCTAAAATAATTGCTATCATAATGAATTAATAAATATATTTCTAATTGTATCTTTGCTTTCATAACATGGATCAAGTTCAACATTTCCAACAACTGCTTCGGTCATTCGTTGAATCATTGTTTCGTCTACATTCCAATCACTTAAAGAGTAATCAATATTTAAACTTACTTTCAAGTCTTTGATTTTAACAATAAATTGGTTAGCTTTTAATTTAAAATGACTCGCTAAATCAGAGAATATTGCTTGGGGTTCCATCATAGGCAGCCAACCTTCATAAAGAACTATCAGGCCCTTTGCATGAGTTGAATTTGTAACAGGACCTAATACATACTGCATTCTGTGAGGCAAACATGTTGAACTATATGATAAATTAACTCCCATCATGCAGGAAGAAATAGCTATAGTTTCCATTGCTTCAATATCTCCATTAACAGCATGATTTAATGAAGAAAAGATTCGATGTATACAATTGATTGATTGATGCTTTACAAATGGGGAAGAGCTTTTGGAGACATAAGTTTCGATAGCGTGTGCCAAACAATCAAAACCAACTTCTGCCTTTAATCTTTCACTTGCACCATTATATAAATATTTGTCTATAAGAACTAAATCAGGAACAATTAAAGGGGATCTAATACCACCTTTAAAATTATTCTTCTTATCGGTCAAAATTGCACCAAAAGATAATTCCGCCCCTGTTCCAGCAGTAGTAGGAACCGCAATAACTTTTATTTTTGATGCCGGAAGATTTTTACTTTTGTAAAGCATTTCTGACAAACTTATGTTCTGCCAACCTAGCGAAATTGCCTTAGCCGAATCTATAACTGATCCGCCACCAATTGCAATAATCAAATCTGGTATAAAAGTATTTATTACTATATTTTCCAGCTTTTCCAAAGGGGCTTCCGGATCAATAAAATGTATGGAGATAATCTTACTTTTACCCATCTCTACAAAAAACTCCTGAACTTCGTCTATCAGATTGATGGTCTTTGAGGTAAGGATAAGAATTTTTTTACTTCCATTATTATTTATGTCATTAACCAAATCGAGTAAGCGTCCGACGATAATTGGAGTATTAAATGAAAAGTTTATCATAAATTTTGTTTGGTTTCCAATTCAACACGTAGTTTTGTATTATTCAATAACTTATGAAATTTATATGAAGGTCCGAGTTGCTCATTTAAATTTTTAAAGAAATTAAAAGAATTTGAATAAAAATCAAGATTTACTTTATTAGGTATTATAACCTTACGCACTGAAATGATATTACTAGACGCCTCTTCATATGAAGAAAACTCTTTTGAAAATAATGCCATCAAAATAACAGCTCCAATTGATGTGCTTTCAAAATTTTCGACTACGTGAACAGGGACATTACAAATATCAGCTTTTAGCTGATTTATCAACTGAAATCTTGCTAAACCTCCACTTACTGTTAGTGCTTCTATTTGGAAACCATTGTGCCTTAGAGAATCTAATAAATCTCTTGTGACAAAGGCGGCAGATTCAAAAACAGCCCTAGTAAAATCATTTTGATTACATTTCCTATCAATACCAAAAAAAGTCCCTTTGGCATCCATATCAAAAAATGGGGCGCGTTCGCCCAGTAAATAAGGTAAAAAAAATACACCCCCGGCTCCCACACTTGAACAATTAGCCTGGTACTCCATTTGAGAATAGACATCATTTATGGTATTATTAAAAAATGCTTGCTTATACCATTCAATAATACCACCACCCAGATTATTAGAAGATCCGACAAGTGTTTTATTTATTACATTAATATGCTGCGTAAGTAATGTAGAATTATTTATTAAATTTCCCTGAGGAGTAAAATCAGTTAAAATTCTTACAGATGTTACTGTTCCAGAAACGTCAGAAGCAGTTGTTTTTTTCCCATCTGAAGAACCAATAACTGCACATATTGCATCATATGTTGTTAGAATGAATTGAATATTTGAATTTAGATTATATTTTGATTTAATTTTCTTACTCAAAGGCAACGTATATCCGATTTCTTTCACTTCAGGGAAAGTTTTAGAATCAATCCCTAAACTATCAAGTAAATCAATTTCATATGAACTTCCATTAAAAAAACATTTTCCGGCATTAAGCGAATCAGTGAAAAAATTATCTGTAAAAAAATAGTTTAAAAATTCACCTGCTCCGAGCCAATACTTTACTCTATTAAACAAATCCAAATCATTGTTCTTAACCCATAAAACTTTGGGTACGGATGATGATGAATTACAAACAGGCTTATTATTTAAGGAAACATAATCTTTACTATTATAAATTTGTTCAACTTCTCTAAAGCTTCGTTTATCAGAAACCATCAAAACTTTTGTTAATGCATTTCCTAGTAAATCAACGCCAAGAAGACATGAAGAACTTGTTGTTACAGAT
>JACCDK011992123.1_pt1 | contig 24986 bp, 21 predicted proteins | sample 7445871 | NCBI WGS metagenome assembly JACCDK01 (sample SAMN15323436, study PRJNA562643) | freshwater metagenome | isolation source: river surface water | place: USA:Blue River Watershed | collected 2017-08-15 | reverse complement strand
CACGCAACTGACGAACAGTTCCTGTTTTATCAAATTTTCTTTTATAGCGCTTTAATGCTCTATCGATATTTTCTCCGTCTTTAATTGGTATAATTAACATAATATAGACACCTCCTCTCGTTAAGGCTGCAAAACTAAAAATAAAATATGAATTATGAATTATAAATTGTAAATTATTTTAAGGCTATTTTCTGAATTAACGCAATAATTAGAATTCCTATTGATAATGGAATCCCCAAAACAGCAATTCCAGCCATTCCAAAGCCACAAATAAATTGATTCTCTTTCGGAAAAATTAGAATTAATGAAATAAACAAAATTATAGACAGAACAAATTCTGAGATAAAGCACAATAGAGTTAATTGCCAAAACTTTAGTTTTATCCAACCAGACAATGACCATGTACCATATTTAAATTGAAAATAAAACGGCATTAACAGAAATAAAATACACAAAATCAAACCCATATTAAACTTTCTTAATAAACTAATAATTACAATTCAGAAAAAACAACAATTAAATCTTTCGTTCAAATTTTCCAGATATTGATTCTTGACTCTTTTATCTATTCGTCTATTTCAAAATATTTCTAGAAATGACTACTTTCTGAATTTCAGTTGTACCCTCTCCTATCGTACACAGCTTCGCATCTCGATAAAACTTCTCTACCGGATAATCTTTGGTATAACCATACCCTCCATGAATTTGAATCGCATCAGTAGCTACTCTTACACACATTTCCGATGCATACATCTTAGCCATTGCCCCAACTGTTGTAACAGGCTTGTGTTGCTCCTTTAAGAAAGCCGCTTTATGCAATAACAATTCAGAAGCTTCTATCTCAGTAGCCATATCGGCTAGCTTGAACGAAATGCCTTGAAATTCAGAAATCGCTTTCCCAAACTGATGTCTCTCTTTTGAATATTTCAAGGAAGCTTCATAAGCACCTTTTGCAATTCCCAAAGCCAAAGCACCAATAGAAATCCTGCCGCCATCCAATATTTTCATAGCCTGAATAAATCCTTGACCTACTTCTCCCAAACGATTCGTATCTGGGATTCGACAATTATCAAAAATCAATTCTGCCGTTTCGCTCGCGCGCATTCCTAATTTATTTTCTTTTTTACCCGAACTAAACCCAGGAGTTCCTTTTTCAACCACAAAAGAAGTCATCCCTTTTGAATCTCCTTTTTCACCTGTTCGAACCACAACTACAGCAATTTGACCTGAAACGGCATGAGTAATGAAATTTTTAGAACCGTTAATTATCCAATCATCTCCATCACGAACAGCAGTAGTATTCATTCCACCCGCATCTGAACCCGTATTATGCTCCGTTAACCCCCAAGCACCAATATATTCACCAGAAGCTAGTTTTGGAATCCACTTCTTTTTTTGCGCTTCGTTTCCAAAAGTCAAAATATGATTGGTACACAACGAATTGTGAGCTGCAACAGACAATCCTATCGAAGGATCTACTTTAGATAATTCTTCTACTATAGTAACATATTCATGATATCCTAAACCAGAACCTCCCAATTCTTGAGGAACTAAAATTCCCATAAAACCCATTTCTCCCAATTTTTTAAACAAGGGAATTGGAAAAATTTGCGCTTCATCCCACTCCATGATATGAGGTCGAATGTTTTGTTCTGCAAAATCTCGTATCGATTGAGCAATGAGTAATTGTGTTTCGTTATAATCGAAGTTCATAATTTATGGTTCTGATTAAAAGTCCAAATATAAACCAATTATTTTTGCTTTATCAACAGGAAAATTTTTAATTTTTATTAAATCATCAACAGAATTGATAGTACCATTCATACTCCGATAAATTACTATTTGTTTTGCTACTGTATATTTGAAGTAAGGAAATTGTGCTAGTTCTTTTATCGAAGCATTATTAACATCTACTTTTTTTATTCCGTTCATCGATTTTACTTTAAACTGTTTATTCAAATTAGCCAATACTTCAGGTGACAAACCCCAAACTTCATTGAGTTGTTCCATAGCGACAAAGCCACCTAAACTTTCTTTATAACTTACTATTCGCTGAGCTATTACTTCTCCGACACCATACACCTTAACTAACTCTTCCGAAGTAGCGATATTGATATCAATAACTATCATTTTTTCTTTTTTAGCAAAAGTTGGATAATTTGAATTTGGAAATGTTTTCCATTTAGTTTTTTGTTTTACCCAATCAGGAAATTTAAAATAAGGAGCAATCACACCTAATAAAGAATCGGATATTTGAGTTACTTTTTGAAATTCTGCAGCTGAATTGACAAACTTGTTTTGTTTTCTAAATGTTAACAATCGATCAATCTCCTGCACTGACATCCCTAATTTATAGCCTTTGTAATCTGAAATAAAATTGGGATTAAAAGGATATAATTTAGATCCTTTTATCGACATAGTCGATTTTAAAGAGTCTATTTCTGTTTGCACTGCAAGCCATTTTTCTTTTTCAGGATTTTCTTTGATTGGCAAACTGAAATCAACAAAAAAATAGATTGTTTGTAAAACAACAATCAAAACAAGCAAAGCTAAAAGACCGGATCGTTGTGATTTAGAAAAATAAAAATACGTGGAGAACCTTTTGAAATTCATAGATTGGGACTGTTTTAAATTGGGGTATTTAAAAATAAGAAAAAAATTGAATTAAAACGAAAAACACACCCAAATTTCATGCATTAAACAATCAACCTCAATCCATAATTCACTTTTTATAACTTTAAAAGCAATTATTGTTTTTATTTTTTACAAAAAACAATACATTTGGAACTTAATAACAATAAACATCATAAATATGTCAATTTGGAAAAGAAAACCATTAGCACAACTTTTGGCAGAAGCCGCTGATTCTGAAAAAGGATTAAAAAGAACGCTAACCGCATGGTCATTAATCGCTTTAGGAATCGGAGCTATTATTGGAGCTGGACTATTTGTTAGAACAGCTACCGCAGCTGCTCAAAGTGCAGGACCTTCAGTAACAATTGCTTTTATTGTTGCCGCTATAGGATGTGCTTTAGCTGGACTTTGTTATGCAGAACTATCATCCTCAATTCCAATTTCAGGAAGTGCGTATACCTATACTTATGCCACAATGGGCGAGTTCTTAGCTTGGATAATTGGTTGGGATTTAATTTTAGAATATGCAGTAGGTGCAGCTACAGTTGGTATTGCTTGGAGTGAATATTTAAATAATCTACTTGTCAATGTTTTCCACGTAAGCCCTATTCCTTATGAATTTTCACATTCTCCTTTTCAAACCTCAGCAGAAGGTGTAAATGGAATTATCAACTTACCTGCTTTATTTATAGTAGGAATCATTAGTTTGTTATTAATCAAAGGAATTCAAGAATCTGCTTTTGTTAACGGAATAATAGTAATTGTTAAGGTAGCGATTGTAATTATGATTATTGTAATTGGATGGAATTTTATTAATCCTGACAACCATGTGCCGTATATCCCTGAAAGTTCAATTTTTACTGATGAACACGGAATAGACCACAGCTATGGAGGGATTATGGGAATTTTAGGAGCAGCAGGAACCGTTTTCTTTGCTTTCATTGGATTTGACGCAGTAAGTACAGCTGCTCAAGAAACTAAAAATCCTAAGAAAGCGATGCCAATTGGAATATTAGGATCATTAGCCGTTTGTACCTTACTTTATATTCTTTTTGCTCACGTTTTAACAGGAGTAGCAACAGTTGAAGATTTTAGAACAGGTGGGAAAGAGGCTTCAGTTGCTTTTGCTATTAATAAATATATGATTGGATACGAATGGTTAGGCCAATTAGTAACCGTGGCTATTCTAGCAGGATTTTCTTCTGTAATTTTAGTAATGTTACTAGGACAATCCCGTGTATTTTACGCCATGGGTAAAGATGGTTTATTACCAAAATCATTCAGTGATTTGCATTCAAAATACAAAACTCCTTACAAAGCAAATATTGCTATTTTAATTATTGTAGGTGCATTTGCTGCATTTGTTCCTGGAGATATTGTAGGTGACATGACCAGTATTGGTACTTTATTTGCCTTCGTATTGGTTTGTATCTCTGTAATTATACTTAGAGTTAAAGAACCTAATATGGTACGTGAATTCAAGACACCATTTGTTCCTTTAGTTCCTTTATTAGGAGTAGGAGTCTGTATTGCAATGATGTACGGTTTAGGATGGACAAACTGGTTACGTTTGTTCGCTTGGATGGCGTTAGGAGTAATTTTTTACTTTTCATACGGAAAAAAACATAGCGTTTTAAACAATCCGAAATAATAAAATACAATAAAAAAAAGGAGCTAGTTTAGCTCCTTTTTTTATCTTAAATTTACAAATCGAATACCGAACTACGTTTGGCTCGAATTAAATCTTTCAAACGAATCCAAAACGCTAATATCAAATAGACCGCAAACCACAAACCCACCGTCACAAAGGACAAATAGATAAAAAACAATCGCACACTACTCGCGCGCATCCCCAAAGCATCTGCTAAGCGGGAAGAAACGTGAAACCCGTGTTTTTCTAGAAAAAATTTTAGTCGGTTCAAAGCAATTTTATTTGAATCCAAAATTACACAAATTTCAACTAAATTATTTATTCTTAATCAATTCTATTCCAATAGCACAAGACAAACATTTACTTTTGTTGCAATATTCATTTTTTAACTGCAACAAAGACTGTGTTTCAAATGCATTATTAGGTTTAATTCCAAAAGACCTGAATTTATCTATAACAGTATTCCGCTCTGGAGCCATTTCTTGTACTAATTGGATCAAATCTTCACTATTTTCTTTCCCTTGGCTTTGGGCATAAGCAAATTGAATAGGCAAAATCGTATTTATGATTAGTAAATCGACAAATGATTTTGACAACAATTTTCTCTTCTTTGGACTCACTTTGTCGAATTGATAATGATTCAACCAATAAGGAGTTGTAGATACTTCGCAAAGTTTATAAATTGCTTCAACAGAATTTGATGCTATGATTTTGGAAAATAAATTGTGCTGGTTGTAGTATAAAGCCGCCAATTGAGCCAGACGAATCGTTGGAAAATTATCCGGTCGATGTTTAAAAAATTGCACAGAAGGTAGTATTGGCTTATCCAACTGGTGCTTTTGAAGCAAATAATAATACCTGAATTTTAAATCTTTAAAATAGCAGTCTTCCTTATCTAAATCCAATAAACCCGCATTACCTAAAAGTAACGCTTCTATATTTTCTAATTCCGAACACTCTTTACGGATTACAGAAAATGGTATTGCATTAACTATTTTAAGAAATTGTTCTCCATTGGTATTCAAACCGAAATTTTTAGCCAATAAACTAAACAATACTGCCTCCCAATCTGAATTAGTTTGAATAAGCAAGTCTAAAATGGGCTTTGATTTTCTTTCTAAACGCTCGAAAAACAAACGCTCTTGCCAATTTCTTAAAAGGAATTCGTCTAAATCAGCCAATTGATTTTCACAAAATAGCCACGATTTAGCAGAACGTAATGATTGGTAATTAAAAAGCGTTTCTGAAGCAACATAATTTTTAAGTTCTAGAACAGGAATAACCGAATTATCACTCCTGAAAATTTCAGTATTATGTTCCCAAACCACATGAAGAATCACATTTTCATAAGCGCTATCTTTTTCATGATGATGCACATACCAATCGGACGATTTTAAATGTATTTCTACATTTCCTGCCCATTTTTGATTCCCAATTATAATCTGAGCATTAAAAAAGTCAGGACCAGCTTGTTCTAAATACTGTCCAACATGAATAATAGTAATTATTTCGCCAGCAGTAGTTTTGAGGGCGGGAGTATTGAAATTTTTAAATTTCCAGAGGTAGTGTAAAAAATATTCTTTCATTCAGGGGGCTATTAAATGAGAAACTAAAATACTAAAAAAGAATTATTTATTTCAGTTCCAAGCCCTAAAGAAATTTAATTTTTATTCAAAGAAATTCCAAACTAAACCAAAACGAATAGTTAAATCGCGATACGGATTATTAGGAGATGCATAAAAATTATTACCCGACAAAGATGAATTAAAATGTTCAACTTTAAAGTAGATTCGGGTTCTTTGAATTTTTGCATTTACGAAAAAGTCAAGATTAGAAAAGTTGCCTATTTGCTTCTCTCTTTGTACAAAAAACTCACCGATTACTGGGTTATACTCATTTGCATAATATTTTGTAAAATAATTAAAGACCACACCAGTTTGTAGATACAATGCTTTTTTGAAAAAATAATCCGTAAAATAAATCGTATTCCTTGTCACTAATTCGGGTACATTTAATACCGCTTGATTTTGCTCTACTTTTTGATATAAAAAAGTATTATCCAAAGCAAATTTTCCAAACTGAAACTCCTTACTCATCTTCAAAGAAAGATAATTAATGGTTCCTGCATATTGAGAAGGAGTCACTATTTGTGTTTCAGCTAATTTTTGAGCTGCAGTAGCAACATCATCAAAAAACAAATGATCTTTTAAGACTGAGAATTGAAATGACGCATTTACCCATGGTGTAATAGTACTAGCCGACAACGAATTGATTTTTTCGTTATTAAAATTATTAGACCAGTTATAAGCTACGTAACTACTTTGGTACAAATTGTAGTTGTTATTGGGTAATTTATTGATGTTTTGATACTGAAATGTAAATTGATTTTTGTCGTCTAAATCGAATTGCATTTTAGCATCTAAATTAGACAAAGACTGATTTGTAAAGGATCTACAATACAAAAACGTGCCATTCCATTTGTTTTTTCGGTATTCGTATTGACCACCTGCACTATTAATTTTTTGGACTAATGCATTCAAAACAGTTCTATTGTCAAAAATCAAAATTTGATTGTAATAATAATTTGATCTAAAATCATCCACAAAAAACTGAAATTTTCCTAAAGAGGTGTTTTCATAGGTTAAGCCTAACTTGTTATACATCCTATTATAATGCGTTTTATCATTAATTCCGTTCGTTTTAAACGAATCACCAAAACGATACACCACTTTGCCACTTGAGACTGAAGGTACTGTGGCTTGGTTGTATTCAAAGAATTTGTTTTCGTAATTGAATAGGTGGTTGATATATAAATTATTTACTCCTTGTCTATTATTTACCCTAAAACCGTGATTAAGAAAAAATCTTTTTCCTTTTAAAAATGATTTTGCATCGGTTAGATAGACTTCTAATCGTTGCCTGTTTTTATAATCTGGATTCTCGCTTTCAAAATCATCAATTGTAGTAATCCCACCATTTTCTTTATTCAAAATATCTTGTTGAGTAAAATGAAAATTAACCCAATACCTCTGATTTTTTGTAGTATAACTAGTTGTGAAACGAAAATTTCCTGTACTTACTAATTGATTAATATATTTCCCCTCCGAACGTAAACCTCTATAGGCAATAGAAAAATTAAGATTTGGTGAAGTATTTAAACTAAAATAAGAATCTACCGATTGTCCCTTTAATTGGGTAGTTTTAAAATACAACTCAGTAACTGGAGTCGCTACAGAAGCATAACGAATTTGATTGGCTTCTAAATAATTGAAATGCTTTGCCTTAAACCCGAATTCAGGATACGGAGAAAATTCCGTTAAACTATATTGAAGTGTATTATACGTTTGTCCGTCGTTAGGGAATGACAACAGTCCGAAAGAATCTCTTCGTAAATAATTATGACTGTATTCTTTTTGAATGGTCAAAGACGTATCGATATAAGTCGTATCTCTATCTAAAGTGATGATTCGATACATTTCGTTTGTAGCTTCTTTTTTTAGTTGCTTCGTTTTAGTAGTGTCTGTAGTACTTTGGTATTTTGTATTGAAATTTAATTCCTTTGATTTGTTTTGGGAAAACAAAAAAGAAGAAAAAAGTAGTAATAAAATAACACAATATAATCTCATGAATTAACACATTTAAATTTTCAATACGAATTACAAAGGTAATTGATAAAGGAGTATAAAAAAAACAGCAGTAAACAATTGCTTACTGCTGTTTTAAAAAATTAATTTACGTTATTTAATAACCTGCGTTTTGTCTCATTGCAGCATTACCATTTAACTCAGATTGTGGAATAGGAAAAGCAAGATTTGTATTTCCATATGCTCTAGCTGTTGCTAAATTAGGATTGGTTGGTATACCTTGACCATTTCTTACCAAATCATCAAATCTAAATCCTTCAAAAGCTAACTCTCTTCTTCTTTCCAATAAAACAGTTGTTTTTGTTGCAACAGTATGTGCAGTAGCACCACGTTGAGCCGCAATTCTGTTAATTTGGGTCAGCGCACCTGCAGCATCACCAGTTTCCAACAATGCTTCTGCATAATTCAACACAATTTCTTCATAACGAATTACTTTAGTGTTGGTGGCTAATTTAGTATATTTTCCTAAATTTCTTAAACCAGCCGATGTACCAATCATAAAATCAGAATTTCTAACATCTCCTACTTCATATATACCTCTAAAATTGTGATTTGGATTAATCACTATATCTCCATAATTAGTATTACCATAAATCTGATAAAGTCCATTAATCCCATTGTTATCATTTGATAATTGCACTAATTCGAAAACAGAATTAACTTGTTTACCATCAGCTGCAAAAGAAGAAACAAAACCAGATTGAGGCACAATTGTAGCAGATCCTAATCCTAACGCAGTGGCAGCTGCATCTTTAGCCACAGCCCAATCACCAAAATAAATTCCCACTCTCGACTTAATTGCATAAGCCGATTGTTTGTTAATTTTAGTATAATCTAAAGTAGAACCAAATAATGGCAAAGCAGCGTTCAAGTCTTCATAAATAAATTGTTTTACTTCTGAAACTTTGTTTCTAGCTGGTGCTAATTGCGATAAATCTCTATACGTTTTCACATAAGGAACACCTAAAGCATCCATTCCACCTGCTCCTGTTACATGGTGTTGGCCAAATAATTTTAACAAATCGAAGTGAGCCAATGCTCTTGCTACTAATGCTTGAGCTTTCAAATCATTAGCTGCAGCACCTGTAATAGAAGAGTTTATAATCAAATTAGCATTTGCAATTACTCTATATATTTGTGTCCAAGTATCTGTTGGATATGCATGTGAGGCTGTCACGACAGTCTGACTAATATTCAAGAATCTTCCTGAAACTCCTGTAGAATAAGCATTATCTGTTCTACATTCATTATAAATGATATAATCTCTACCATAATACGGAACAGCTACCATACGCTTGTACATACCATTAGCTAATAAGTTCAAATCTTGAACAGTACTTGGTGGATTTAAGGTAAAATCTCTACTTTGAACCAAACTAGGTTCTAAAGAATCTGAGGAACATGATGCTATCACTACTGACAAAGCGGTAATTGATAAAATTTTCGAAAATATTTTTTTCATAATTCTTAGAATTTAACATTAATTGAAAATACAACTGATTTTACTGGAGGAGAAGTTAATCTTGTAAAACCATCAGCACGAACTTCAGGATCATATTTCAAGTCTTTATCTTTTACCCAAGTCATAAGATTTGTTCCTCGTAAAGAGAAAGACAAACCATCTAAACTGAATTGAGATAAAATAGCTGATTTAAAGTTATAACCAATAGTTACATCTCTCAATCTCATGTAATCACCATCATGCAAAAATCTAGTTGATGTAGAATGAGCTGTTGAATTACCAGCAGTTTGGGTATATTCTAATTTTGGAACATTTGTGATATCCCCTGGTTTTTGCCATCTGCTCAATAAAGGTTCTGATCCATTATAACTTAACAATGATGTTCTACCTGAGTTTTGAGTATATGTTGCCCAGTCTTCGTAAATTTTATGACCTCCTGCAATATAAAGGGTAGCATCAAAATAAAAGTTGTTTAAATCAACATGGGTATTGAAACCTCCAGAATATTTAGGTAAAGCACTATCACCTTGCCATGTCTGAGTAGCGGCACTGTAATTAGTTGTTGTAGCTCCATCAACACCATTAACATACCAAAGTGCATTTCCATTTGCAGGATCTACACCAGCATACTTTCTCATATACCAGCCAGAAACCGGATGCCCAACTTCGGTTCTTGTTGTTCCACCAGTAATAGTAATTTGAGTACCATTGACTATCGGCATATCTGTTACTTCATTTTTCACAGTGGAGTAATTTCCTCCAATGCTCCAGTTAAAATTATCAGATCGAATTATATCTAAATCTAACTCGAACTCCAATCCACTATTCCTTAATTTACCTAAATTTTGAGTTTGAGAAGTATGACCGGTAGTCAACGACATTGGTAAACTCAATAATAAATCTTCTGATTTATTGTCAAAATAAGCAACAGAACCTTTAATTCTACTATTAAATAATCCAAACTCAATACCAGTATCTAATTTATTTTGAATTTCCCATGTTAATCCAGTTGTTCCAAATTGTGATGGAAACATACCTCCTTGATTATTATAACTTGATGTTCCAAGTAAAGTTTGAAATTCGTTTAGACCAATTGCATTATTACCAGTAGATCCATATGAACCACGTAAACGCAACAAATCAACAAAAGAAACTTTCTTCATGAAATTTTCATTATCAATATTCCAAGCAGCACCTGCAGAGTAGAAATTTCCCCATCGTGTAGCTTCACTAAAACGTGAAGAACCTTCTCTTCTGAGTGTTAAATCCAATAAGAAACGATCTTGAAACTTGTAATTTAAAATTCCTAAATAACTTAAGTTAGACCAGTCATCAAAAGTTGAACTAGCATCTTTGTTAGCAGCAGCATTGGCGACATTAGTAAATCCTAATGGTAATACCTCTCCATAAGCACTAATAAAGTTTAATTTGTTTTTTTGATATTCTAATAATCCTTTAAAATCTAATTTATGATTTTCACCTATTGCTAAACGATAATCAATCGAATTTTGAGCCACATAATTAAAGTTTCTCGATACTGATGCTGAAGAAGTTCCGCCATAAGCAACTCCATCTCCGTGAATAGCATCATTAAAACCTTTGTACGAGTTCATCGTATAATCCAATGAAATAGATCCATTGTAAATTAAATCTTTTGAAATTTTATAGGAAACCGAATTATTTGACATTAAACGGGTCAACTCATTCGCTCTAATATTATTAGCTGCAGTATACAAAGAGTTATGTAATCCTGTAGCTGGTAAAAAATAAGTTCCATCAGCATTGTATGGTGAATTCCATGGACTCATGAAATATCTGGTTAAGTTTGGGTTCGAAAAATAAGCGGCTTGTTCTAAAACACCAGCTTGTTTTACATTCGAAACATTAACACCTGTTTTTAAATCCCATTTGTCTGTCAATTTTCTTGTATAATTTAAATTAGCAGTTACACGTTTGAAATCTGAACCGATAACAGTTGCCTCTGTTTTGTTATAACCGACAGAAGCATACAAAGTTGATTTATCATCTCCTGCAGAAACTGAAAAATCTAAATTATTCATTAATGCGTCTTCATTTTTCATCAACTTCGTCCAATCATATTCTTTTCTACCTGCCGCAATCCAAGCTCTCATAGCACTTGTATTAGCTGCTAAATTAGTAGTAGCCCATGCTAAAGCACCCGCCTTTGTGAAATTATAGGTAGCACCGTAAGTATTAAAAATAGACTCTAAATATAAATCAGTTTTTTCAGCTCCAGTTAAAGGACGTAAACCATCAACTGCATTATTTTGAAAACCTACACTTGAACTTAAACTAAATTGTGCGTCTCCTTTTTTACCTTTTTTTGTTGTAATCAAAATTACTCCATTAGCACCTCTTGCTCCATATACAGAAGTAGCTCCCGCATCTTTTAATACAGTCATAGATTCAATATTGTCTGCAGCAATTGATGACAAAGTAGACAAGGAACTGATATTAGTAGATCCTGAAAAGTTACTATTTATCATTGGAACACCATCAATTACAAACAATGGATCATTTCCCGCATTAATCGAGTTTCTACCTCTAATACGAATATCTTGAGAAGAACCTGGCGTACCAGAAGTAGTTGACATTTGTAAACCTGCCACATTTCCTTGCAAAGCTTGGTCTACAGAAACCATTGGAGCTGCTTTAATTTTATCAGCATTAACAGTTGAAACATTTCCAGTTACTTCGTTTCTCTTTTTAACTTGTCCGTAACCAACTACCACAACTTCATTAAGGGCATTACCTGCTTGAAGTTTAAAATTAATAGTGTTCGTAGCTCCCACTTTAGCAGACACATCTTGCATCCCTACAAAAGATACTACTAAAACATCTCCCACTTTAGCTTTGATAGCATATTTACCATCAAAATCGGCTTGAACACCATTTTTTGTTCCTTTAACAACTACGTTTGCACCAGGAACAGGACCTGTTCCGTCAGAAACAACCCCAGAAACTGTTTTCTCTTGAGCAAAAGAAAACTGCATAGACAACGCTAATAATAACGTATAAATCCACTTGAATTTTAATCTCATAGTAAAATTAATTTTGAATTAGTTAAAAACAAAAGTCTTAATTATTTCTTAATAAACAAACATTTAATTAAATAAATGCTATTTTAACATATGTTGAAGGGTAAATAAATTGAATCACTAATAAATCTTAGATTAATTTTATTATCTCTATTTTTTTTGGATTGTGATTTTATAGTACTAATTTTAATCACATCAAATTTATAACAATGCTCACATTAAATTTTTCATCATTTCTTCTTGAAACCGGCACTGACGAAGCTGGTCGGGGCTGTCTTGCAGGACCTGTAACTGCTGCTGCCGTTATTTTACCAGAAAATTTTGAAAATAAAATCCTCAACGACAGTAAACAATTGTCTGAAAAAGTACGAGAAAAGTTAAAACCAATCATAGAGGAACAAGCAGTTTCATATGCTGTAACTCATTTGGATCCATTAGTCATTGACGAAATCAATATTCTAAATGCTTCCATCAAAGCCATGCAAGAAAGTATTTTGAAACTCAATCCAAAACCAGAATACATTATTGTAGATGGCAATCGGTTTAAACCCGTTTTAGACATTCCGCACAGTTGTATTGTGAAAGGAGATACTAAATTTATGAGTATTGCTGCCGCCTCGGTCTTGGCAAAAACGTACCGAGATGAATATATGAATCGGATTCATGAAGAATTCCCGATGTACAACTGGAAACAAAACAAGGGCTACCCAACACAAGAACACCGAGAAGCCATCAGAAAATATGGAGTAACCAAATACCACCGTATGAGTTTTAGATTATTGCCAGAACAATTAAAACTAGAAATTTAAATCTTTGACTTCAAGCAGAATCTAAGGATTCTACAAATCTAATGATCTAATGATCGAACATTCGAACAATTGACTAAAATGATTTATAATTTTAGATTTCACTTCCGTTTCATCTACTCTTTCAACCCCTAATTCTACATTCAAAGAAGTAACCGCTTTGCCACGAATGCCACATGGGATGATGTTGTCAAAATAACCTAAGTCGGCATTGACATTTAAAGCAAAACCGTGCATGGTAACCCAACGAGAAGCACGAACACCCATGGCGCAAATTTTTCGCGCAAAAGGCGTTCCAACCCCCAACCAAACACCTGTTTCTCCTTCACTTCTACCACAAACCAAACCATATTCGGCTAATGTTAATATGATGGCTTCTTCTAGCAATCGTAAATATTGATGAATATCTGTAAAGAAATTTTCCAAATCCAAGATAGGATATCCTACAATTTGACCTGGACCATGATAGGTTATGTCTCCTCCCCGATTTATTTTGTAGAACGTAGCTCCTTTGGCTTCCAATTGTTTTTCGGAAAGTAACAAATTACTCAAATCGCCACTTTTACCCAAAGTATATACATGCGGATGCTCTACAAAAAGAAAATAATTAGGTGTAGGCAAAGTAGTTTCGTCTTTTCTATTTTGGATTTTTAGATCAACAATGCCTTTGAACAATTCCTCTTGGTATTCCCAAGTCGCTTTGTAATCTTTGTTGCCTAAATCGTATAATTGGATTTGTTTGTTCATCTGTCATCGCAAGGAACAAAGTAATCTTAACTAGTTCCTTTTTTTTGTTTGAGTGACAAAGGTACAAAGTTTTGAAAACAAAATCGTCTTTTCTAGCCCTGATGGAAGCGGCATCCTTTTAAGGCTTGCAGCCTTAAAAGATAGAGCGAACAGCAGGACAAAACGGGATAAAAAAACGAAAATGCCTGCTCCTAAAAAAACTACAATCATTTTCAAATTTTGAAATTGCCACATTTTTTAAATTTAACTATCTTTGCGCTCTTAAAATCAGAATCTAATGGCATTATCCGAACAAGAAATTTTACGTAGAGAAGCACTTACCGAATTACGCAATTTAGGTATTGAGCCGTATCCAGCAGCCGAGTTTACCACCACCGCCTATTCGAGCGAAATCCTTGCTAACTTTGATAAATACGAAGGAAAGGAAGTAATTTTAGCCGGTCGATTGATGGGAAAACGCATCATGGGAAAGGCCTCTTTTGCAGAATTGAAAGATGCCGAAGGACGTATTCAAGTGTATGTTTCAAGAGATGATATTTCGGATGATGAAGAAAAAACAATGTACAATGTGGTTTTCAAAAAACTGTTGGATATTGGTGATTTTATTGGAGTTCGCGGAACCGTTTTTAAAACACAAGTAGGCGAAATCTCGGTTCATGTATATGGCTTAACGGTTTTGGCGAAAGCCTTGAAACCGCTTCCAGTGGTTAAAATCGATGCCGATGGAAAAATCCACGATGCCTTTGCTGACCCTGAGCAAAGATACCGTCGTCGTTATGTGGATTTAACGGTAAACGACCACGTAAAAGATACGTTCATTAAAAGAACTAAATTGTTCAATGCGATGCGTTCGTTTTTTAACGACAAAGGGTATTTAGAAGTGGAAACGCCGGTTTTACAACCTATTCCGGGTGGAGCTGCTGCAAGACCATTTATCACGCACCACAACTCGCTTGATATTCCATTGTACATGCGTATTGCCAATGAGTTGTATTTAAAAAGATTGATTGTTGGTGGATTTGAAGGGGTGTATGAGTTCTCTAAAAACTTCCGTAACGAAGGGATGGACAGAACACACAACCCAGAATTTACCGCAATGGAAATATATGTAGCCTACAAAGACTACAACTGGATGATGAACTTTACCGAAAACCTGCTAGAGCATTGCGCTATTGGGGTTAACGGAACAAGCGAAGTGACTTTTGGCGAACACAAAATCAATTTCAAAGCACCGTATGCTCGTGTTACGATGACTGATGCTATCAAACAGTTTACAGGTTTTGATATTTCTGGTAAATCTGAAGCCGAATTGTTTGTTGCTGCCAAAGGCATGGGGATTGACGTGGACGAAACTATGGGTAAAGGTAAATTGATTGACGAAATTTTTGGTGCTAAATGCGAAGGAAATTATATTCAACCTACTTTCATCACGGATTATCCAAAAGAAATGAGTCCGCTTTGTAAAAGACACCGCAACAATCCAGAGCTAACTGAACGTTTTGAATTGATGGTGTGCGGAAAAGAAGTAGCCAATGCCTACTCTGAATTGAATGACCCAATTGACCAAAGAGAACGTTTTGAAGATCAAATGCGTTTGGCTGAAAAAGGTGACGATGAAGCGAATGGTGTTATTGACGAAGATTTCTTGCGTGCTTTAGAATACGGTATGCCGCCAACTTCTGGATTAGGAATTGGAATGGACCGATTGATGATGTTCTTGACGAACAATTCGTCCATTCAAGAAGTATTGTTCTTCCCGCAAATGCGACCAGAGAAAAAGCAAGTTCAAATTGAATTAACCGCTGAAGAGAAATTAATTGTTGACTTGTTGAAAGCTAACAATAATCAAATGGATTTAGGCGAATTGAAAGCCAAATCAGAATTGAGCGGTAAAAAATGGGATGCTGCCACCAAAGGTTTATCCCAACACAAACTGATCAAGGTAAGTGTTGCTGGCGAAAGCAAAATAATGGAATTGATTGGATAAATTAATTTGAATTTTCAACCAAAATATTTTTGCTGAAAACCTAATATGAACAAGACAAACATTAATAGATTTTCTGATTTCAACAGTGAATTAAGGGTAAAAGGCTTTAAAGTATTTGCTATTGAAAGCGAAAAATATGTTATTCGTTCCTACAATCGTAAAGAGTTTTTTAAAATTTGTATTGATATTGGACACAATGTAGTGCACTATGCCGATAGGAGTTATGAAGTTAATGGCGCAATTTTATTTTTTGGCAACCCTAATATACCTTATGCTTGGGAAATAAAATCAACAAAAAATTACGGGTTTGCATGTATTTTTTCAAGAGATTTTTTAAGCCTAAATGAAAGAACAGAGAGTTTACTAAATTCGCCGTTATTTAACCTTGGTGGAACTCCAATTTTTTCAGTTAATGAGAATCAAAAAGTATTTTTGTGTAATTTATTTCAACAAATGATTACTGAACAAGATTCTGATTACAAGCATAAAAAAGATTTGTTACGTAATTATATTCAAATTTTAATACACGAGGCTTTAAAAATAAATCCTGCAAAAGAAATTACTTCAAATAAAAATGCTTCTACTCGAATTACAACGGTTTTTATGGAACTTTTAGAAAGACAATTTCCAATAGAAACATCCCAAAGTCCATTGCAACTTAAAACCCCTCAGGATTATGCAACTTCACTTTCTATTCATGTGAACCATCTCAATCGTTCTATTAAATCTATTACCGGAAAATCTACAACTTATCATATTTCAGAACGAATCGTTAACGAAGCTAAAACCCTGTTAAAATTTACAGATTGGAACATTTCTGAAATTGCTTATAGTCTTGGTTTTGAATACCCTTCCCATTTTAATTCATTATTCAAAAAAATAAGTGGTGTTACACCAACAGAACACAGACAATCAAATGTTTGATTTCTGTTAGTTACTATTTGATTGCTTTTAAAATATTTTAAACTATCAATGTAGTTTTGTCAAAATATTTTTTTTATTCTAACAAAATGTAAATTGAAAGTAAAAATATACCGTAATCAAAATAATATGAAAAACAAAACACCAGAATTGACTTTTATTTTTCCTAAAGGAGAAAAAGGAACTGATGACTTTTTTACAGGGTACGCCTATCCAACAGCACTCGTTGATGAAGATAGTATCTATAATACTCTAGTTGGAAATGTGTATTTTGAACCTAAAGCCAGAACAAAATGGCATAGTCACCCAGCCGGTCAAATTTTAATTATTACTGATGGAATTGGTTATCATCAAATAGAAGGTAAATCTATTGAAATTATTAAAAAAGGAGATGTTATAAAATGTCCCCCCAATGTTAAGCACTGGCACGGAGCAAGTGCTGAGACTGGTATGCAACAATTATATATAATTACAAATACAGACAAAGGAATTGTTGAATGGAACGAAAAAGTAACTGAAGAAGAGTATTTAAAATAAAAAAAAGATGAAAAAAATCATTAATACAATAGTCATATTTCTACTAACTTATGGACAAACATTTTCACAATCTAAAAATGACGAAATTATCCAATTAGAAAAAACAAATAATTATACTTTTGAATTAAGCCAAAAAGTTCTTAGGCAAAAAGTAACTTTTAAAAACCGTTATGGAATTACAATTTCTGGAGATTTATACATCCCAAAAAATTCAGAAAATGAAAAATTTTCAGCTTTAGCAATTAGTGGCCCTTTTGGAGCCGTTAAAGAACAATCATCTGGATTGTATGCTAATCAAATGGCTGAACGTGGTTTTATTGTAATTGCTTTCGACCCTTCTTTCACGGGTGAAAGTGGAGGAGAAACTCGAAACATAGGATCTCCTGACATCAACACTGAAGATTTCAGTGCTGCAGTTGACTTTTTAGGCTTACAAAAAAATGTAGATCGCAATAAAATTGGTATAATCGGAATATGTGGTTTCGGAGGTTTTAGCTTGAGTGCAGCTGCAGTTGACAAACGAATTAAGGCAGTTGCAACAACGAGTATGTACGATATGTCAAGAGTGATGTCAAAGGGGTGGGAAGATAAAGGCACTTTGGAGGATAGAACAAAAAACTTAGAAAAAATGAGTCTTCAAAGATGGAATGATGCTGAAACAGGAGAAACTTCTTATAGACCAAGTACAAAAAATGAGCCTGAACCAACAAATCCAATCGCAAACGAATATTGGCAATATTATAAAACCCCAAGAGGATTTCATGAAAGAGCAATAAATTCAAATGGCAGCTGGGCAAATACATCTGCATTTCCTTTTATGAATTTCCCTCTTTTAACAAACATCAAAGAAATCTCTCCTAGACCAGTTTTAATTATTGTTGGCGAAAATGCTTTTTCAAAATATTTTGGAGAAGATGCTTATAAGGCTGCAGCTGAACCAAAAGAATTATTTAAAGTTAAGAATTCAGGGCATGTAGATTTATATGATAAACTTGATAAAATTCCATTTGAAAAATTATCAGCTTTTTTTAAAGAAAATTTAAAATAAAATAGTAAAGTAAAATTAAACTAATAAATAAAGGAGCTTCAATTGAAGCTCCTTTTTTAGTTTTACAACGAATAATTCAAATTGACACTCCAGCGGTAATTCGCCTCGACATTGCCTCCAGTTAAATTTTGCTTGATAGGCAACATTGCATTGACACCCAAAGAAAAAGCATTGCGACCCACTTCAAAACCTAGTTTTCCAAACAAAGCGTTTCCGGCAGTTTTGTTTAACTTTTGTCCGTATTGATAATTGCTTTCGTAATTTTCTCCAGCCAGACCTATTTGTGGAGCAAAAGAAAAAGTGTCTTTTTCATATAAATAGAAAAACGTTGCCGCATAATTCAATTGGTTCCCAAAACGATAACTTTTTTGATTTTCGGTTTTGATAATATAATTCAATAGGGTATTCAAACCAAATTGCTTTCTTCTAACAATATATTCGGTTGCCAAAAGATAATCCCAACTACCCGTTCCTAGCTGAAAACTTGGGTTAATCGCTCCTGAATTGGTTTCGTTAAATTTTCCTGTAGGTAGTTTCAATCCACCGCCCATTTGCCAAGTGTGAACCAAATAGGTGCTGTCTTTGTGGGTTTGATACAAACGGTACATCGCCAAAAGTGTAACATCCCCTAATCCACTAATAGCCTGATTTCCTGTCGCTGTTGATCTAGCGTGCGAATGATACGGAAGTAAAACCGACATTTGAAGATTCTCCCTCACAGGAATTCTTGCCCAGACTTGAGTGGTATTAAAATTTTCGGTATACCAAAGCGAATTACTATACAAACCATCCGTCGACTTATAGTTTTGATTGAAATAGCGAATTCCTATAAAATTAGAATTTAACATTGAAGCAAAACCCATACTGCCCCCACTTGCAGAACACCCACAAGCATCACAATCGTCTTCCAGAAAATCATGAAATTTTACAAACGGGTTTCTAAACTGTAAACTGTCTTTTTCGGTGGCGTTTGCCAATTGAAAAAGCAAGATAAAAAAGAGTATTATTTTTTTCATTTACATAAAATTAATATTCGGAAAAACGTTTATCTGTCAAATACTGAGTGTCGGTTAACGTTTTCAAAAAGGCAATCAATTGCGTTTTTTCAACAGTAGTTAATGCAATTCCTAATCTTCCATTGGTTCTCAGAATTGGGTCAAGTGTCGCCGAATTTTCTACCCCAGAGTTATAGTGTTCCAAAACGCCTTCTAGTGTAAGAAAACGACCATCATGCATATAAGGCGCTGTTTTTTCAACATTACGTAAACTTGGCACTTTAAACTTATGTAAGTCTTGAGCCAATTGCGTAACACGAAAGCGACCCACATCATTAATCAAAGGATTTACCGGTAACCCATTATTTCGGAAAGAATTATCAGTCAATAAATCGGTGGCGTGACAAGTTGCACATTTTTGGTTAAAAACAGCATACCCATCTAGCTCTTGTTGGGATAGAGTACCTCCTGCTTCATTGCGTCGGTATTTATCAAAATTAGAATTGGACGAAGTTACCATTACCATAAATTGCCCTAATGCTTTGAGCATATTTTCAGAATTGATTTGCCCATCGGCAAAAGCCAATTGGAATAATTTTCTATACTCAGCATCTCCTTTCATCATCGCAATAGCTTTACTAAAATCGCCATTCATTTCTATAGGACTTGTAAATGGAATAACGGGCTGCAAATCCAAATGAGTTGTAGCTCCATCGTACATAAAACTCGTTTGATAGCCTAAATTCTGAATTGAAGGTGTATTTCGAGTTCCAATAGCATCATTTACTCCGTGACTTAAAGAATGTCCGTGATGTGTAAAAGCGTCCTCTTGTATGTGACAAAATCCACATGAAACGATTCCATCTGATGCCAAACGTCCTTCATAAAATAGTTTTTTACCTAGTTCAAACCCTTTTTGAGTGGGCGGATTATTAGTTAAATCATAAGCCAAAGGCGGAAAATTGGATGGCACTTTGAACTCCAACGGAATATTTTGATATACATCGTCTTGATCATTAGAACAACTCCACAAAAAAGGTAAAATGAGGAACAATTTCAGTTTTATTTTCATTTTTTGAGATATTTAAAGCGGTCAGCTTTTCAACCCAACCGCTTTTATATTGAATTTAATCGTTATGAACGTGTTCTACACTAAACATACCCGGTAAGTTTGCTGTGATTAGAGGTAGTTTTACTCCACTCATGATCATCGCTCCCATTCCCATTCCGTTACTCGCTGTTAAGCTAATTTTATTAGGCCCATCTAACACTTTCGAAACATCAACCATAATATGAACTTGAGGCGAAATAGTTCTTCTTACCAATGCATTTATCGGTAAATTTAAAGTTACCTCCGAATAATTGTAATCTGTTCCTGTTTGACCCGTATGCACCATAAAGCTTGTAGCCGTTGTTACGGTAGATGAAGTAAATGTTCCTTCAAAAGCCAAAAATTTATATCCTGCTGACCAAGACCACATCATACCAGCGGTTTGGGCTAATGTTAAAAAATCACCTTGACCTGTAGCTCCCGCTTCCCACTGAGTTTTATCTACCCCAATACCGAAACTAACTTTAGTATAATTAGCCGCAGGAATATTGGAAAGATTCAATAAAGTACTAGCTGCAGTAGCCTCATCAACTATAAAATAACTCTGTGCCTTTGGAACAACATAAGTAGTACCATCTGCTTTAGTCAACACAATATTACTTACAATATACTTGAGCTTATTGATTTTGACTACTTCTCCATTAGAATTAGTATACGGTGTGTCAAAAGCTAAATTATTAGTATTGTACACATTATCAAATTCTAATTTTAGATTCCCTACCCCAGTAATTACTTCGTCATTTTTATCTGTACAAGAAAACAAAGTAAATACGATAGCCATAACAGCTATACAATTTTTAAATTGAAATTTCATTTTTTAAACTTTATATATAATAAATATCATAAGAATACTTTTAATTTAGATTATTCTAAAAAAAGCATACAAGAATTGATTCGCCTATAAAACGAATCAAAAAGCGCAAAAATGCGTTACAAAATTTAAGAAATAAAGGTGGGTGGATGAAATACTGAATTGGTATTCAAATACGAATACAAATTCAAATAGGAAGTGTTGATTTTAGTCTTAGGTTTAAAACCAAAAGAAACTATTGAAAATGGATTAATTTCTTTAAAAAACAGCACTTCTTGTATCGAAGTATTTTCTTTTTTATCTGAAGATTTTGGATTTTCTGTCTCAGCAGCTTTAGCCAATTCTTTCATTAAATGGCACTTTCCATTACAATGCATCATGGGCTTTGCCTTGTTTTCACAAAGCACTTTGGAAATATATTCATAATTAACAATATAATCTACAACCGGAAATATCGGCTTTAGAAACAGACTGATGATTACTATGAATACAATTTTTTTCACGACGCAAAATTAATCAATTCTAACGTAAATCGACTGACTTCTTATTTTAAAAAAACAGAATACTAAACTTTTGTTAACACTTAAACCTTTTTGCTATCGAAAAGTCTTATCCAAATAACTTTAAAAAATTATAACCATGAAAAAAGTATGTATTGTTGCCCTACTAGTTATTGGACTAAGTAGTTTTGCCCAGGAAAGAAAAGAAAGACACCCCAAAGGAGAAATGGAACAATTGACTCCAGAACAACGCAATCAGTTGCATCTAAAAAAAATGACCTTGGATTTGGATCTCAATACCAAACAACAAGAACAGCTTACTAAAATCTTAGCCGATCAAAGTGCCAAAAGAGAAGCAATGAAAGCAGAACACAAAGCTAAAATGGAAGAGGCAAAAGCAATTAGCTTCGAAATGAAAAAGAAAATACTCGATGAGCAAATTGAAATTAAAAACAAAATGAAATCGATTTTATCCCCAGAACAATTTGCCAAATGGGAAATGAGAAAAGAAAAAAACGGCAAGCGAATGGAGGAAGGAAGAAAAAAACACAAAGAACACCAAAGGGATTAATTCAAACAAAAACTTCCGGTTGATAGCCGGAAGTTTTTTATTGTAATAAATTAAAACGTTTTGGATACTTTATCAATCGCTTGAATGGTAACATCCAAATCTTCGTAGGTTAAGGCATCAGTAATAAACCAAGTTTCATAAGCCGATGGCGCAATGTAAATGCCTTCTTGCAATAATCCATGGAAGAATTTTTTGAAAGTGGCATTGTCTCCTTTGGCAGCCGATTGAAAATCAACCACCGGATCAGCATCAAAATGAACCGAAATCATAGATCCTACTTGGTTAATTGTAAAGATTACCTTATTTGCAGTTAAAACGCGTTCGATTCCCGCAGCTAAATAGGCTGTTTTTTCTTCCAATCGTTGAAAAATAGCAGCATCATTATTCAAAGCTTGCAACATGGCTAATCCAGCGGCCATAGCCAATGGATTTCCAGATAAAGTTCCCGCTTGATAAACCGGTCCTAGAGGAGCCAAATGATTCATAATTTCTGAACGAGCAGCAAATGCGCCCACTGGCAATCCGCCTCCAATTACTTTTCCAAAACAAACGATATCCGCTTGTATATTATATAATTCTTGCACGCCACCTTTGGCTAAACGGAAACCCGTCATCACTTCATCAAAAATTAACAGAATTTCATTATCCGTACACAATTGGCGTAAGCCTTCTAAAAATCCTTTTTGGGGCGGAATACAACCCATATTGCCTGCAACAGGTTCTACAATAATTGCGGCAATTTCATTTTTGTTGGCTTCAATTAAAGTCGCCACATTGTCCAAATCATTGAAACGCGCTAACAAAGTATCTTTAGCTGTACCTTCAGTAACACCCGGACTATTTGGGGAACCAAAAGTAATAGCGCCACTTCCCGCCTGAATTAAAAACGAGTCTGAATGACCGTGGTAACAACCCGCAAATTTGATGATTTTATCTCTTTTGGTATAACCTCTAGCTAAACGAATGGCACTCATACAGGCCTCAGTCCCCGAATTCACAAAACGGATTTTATCAATATTAGGCACCATTGCAACAGCTAAAGCAGCAATTTGAGTTTCTAATTCAGTTGGCATTCCAAAAGAAGTTCCTAATTGGGCTTTAGCCACCACTGCTTCTACAACAGGCTCAAAAGCATGTCCCAAAACCATCGGTCCCCAAGAATTGATATAATCAATCAATCGGTTGCCGTCTTCATCATACAAATAAGCTCCTTTGGCACTTTTTACAAAAACGGGTGTTCCTCCTACTGCTTTGAAGGCTCTAACTGGCGAGTTCACACCTCCTGGAATTACTTTTTCGGCTTCAGCAAACAGCTGACTGCTTCTTTGGTATATCATTGTTATTCTATTTTAATAGTTACTTTAAACGAAGTTTTTGCCCCACATAAAGTGTATTATCTATCATGTTATTTTTTTGTTTTACGTCTTCTAAATTCAAATTGAATTTTTTTGCAATAGAAAACAACGTATCTCCTTTTTGCACTTCATATTCCCCTTGAGATTGATTTTCAGCCAAAACAGGAGTTACTATTTTCTTTTTATTAATTACATATTTCTTACCTAAAACCTGACTATCGTATTGATACAACTCATAACTTTCTATGTACGCGATTAATTTTTCAGGATAACTAGGATCTGTGGCATAACCTGCTAACCGTAATCCTCTAGCCCAAGCTTCATAATCGTCTTTGGGCAAATCAAACAAACTCGCATAGCGATTTCTACCAGTCAAAAATGTAGCGTGATCTTTAAATGACTCCGCTGGATCATTATATTTTCTAAAACATTCTTGTGCCGCATCGTCGTCTTTCAAAACGGTTTCACCCGTCCAATCATTATGACATTTTATTCCAAAATGATTGTTGGCCGTCATGGCTAAAGTACCTCTACCCGCCCCCGATTCTAAAATTCCTTGTGCCAAAATAATACTGGCAGGGATTCCATAATTTTTCATATTGTTCATGGCAACCTCTTTGTAATTGGCAATATAATCATTGACCACCACACTTGTAGAAGCAGGTTTTGAAGATGATGATCCCGTATTTTTCTTGTATTTACTTGAATTGTATCGGTCGTCTTTTTTAGTCACAATCACCGATTTTTTGGCGTGGCAACCTACTAACAGAAATAACACTAAAACTAATACACTCTTTTTAATCATGAGTATTTATTGTTGGTAAACCTTTATTTTTTAATTTTAAATTCATTCCTTGAATCCCTTGAAGTCCACCGGTATGAATTACTAAAATCTTAGAATTTTCAGGAAAATAATTTTTCTCAATTAAATCTACTATCCCAAAAACCATTTTCCCTGTATAAACAGGATCTAACGGAATTTGAGTTTGTTCGAAAAACCAATTGATAAATTCAACCAAATCCGAATTTATTTTTCCATATCCTCCAAAATGATAATCGGTAATCAATTCCCAATTTTCATTTTGCACAAAATTACGAATTTCATCTTGTAAAAAGTCGCCTTTTAGTGCAGGAAATCCTAAAACTT
>JACCDK010126599.1_pt1 | contig 24986 bp, 35 predicted proteins | sample 7445871 | NCBI WGS metagenome assembly JACCDK01 (sample SAMN15323436, study PRJNA562643) | freshwater metagenome | isolation source: river surface water | place: USA:Blue River Watershed | collected 2017-08-15 | reverse complement strand
ACTAAAACGTGTAAGTCGCATGGCACATCCACGCATTTAGTAGAGCCTGATGCAGAGTTCTATCTTACATACAATTATAGAAGACACGCTCTTAAAAGTTATTTTATTGAGATTACAAATAAATGTAACTTAGCGTGTCCGCATTGTTATCAAATGCCAGATAACAAATCTATAGATCCTGACTTAGAATTAATTTTAGACAAAATAAAATCGTGGCCGGACGACGGTTATCCTATAGCACTAGTTGGAGCAGAGCCAACTGTTAGAAAAGATTTGCCGTTATTAGTTGAACGCATCCAGCAACTTCCTGGTAAACCGCGAGGGCTAATGATACTTACAAACGGTGTCAACTTAGCCAACAAAGAATTCGCTAAGTCTTTGTCGCATTTTAAGAATGTTAAATGGACATTTGGTTTAAATCACGAAGACTACCAAGGAACTGTAGTTCGAAAAAAACAAATACAAGGTATATTAAACTGTTTAGAGTTTGGTATGCCTATTAAAAACATCTCTTATACTCTTCTAGACATGACGCAATTAGAAGATTGTATTCTAGAATTAGTTAAATTTGGAACTACCTACTGTGAACAATATAGAATTCGTTGCGGTGCCGACATTGGACGAACACCCGGTGGCGATCAAATATACCTTTCAGACTTAATGAAAGCTACTGAAGATGTATGCATAAAACATGGATTTAAATTTGAAAAATTTCCATGGGACGGAAATAGATCTCACTACGTAGTGACCATTAATGACATTCCTATAAGAATCATTCAGTGGCCAGATGCAACAACACTAGATTTAAGCGAAGTACAAACAGAAGCTATTGCAGACATGTTACCTGGAAAACCGCCTAGCCCGTTAGTACATCAAGTATTGTTAAGGGATGGTGCTATAAACAAAGGCATACCTTTGCTCGATACTATTCCAAAAGAATGGATAGAAAACTACGGAAGAATTAAGGAGTTTAATCACATATGATTAAAGGTATAAACGGCCATCCTTATATTGATATGGAGCCGTATATTGACATGTCCACTTTTGATAATCTTCAACCTGAGATTTATAGAGGATTCGCCGAAGCAAGAGAGTACGCTAAAGAAGGTACATGGATGGCACCAGGCTTTACATTTAACGATATGAGTTATATCCATAACTGGAAACCTATATACAAAGCAATGGAAGAATTTTTAGCTCTGCCAGACGATGATCCTATTAAAAAAGGCGGCATCGATCTCTACAGAGATTTTAAAGATTATAGGGTTAGAAATAAGTTTACTCGATACCTAAAGATGGCAATGGGTGCATACGATCCATACATATATTATTTCTTATGGGAAGAAGGGGACTGGAACGACAGACCCGGTGAAAGACAAATGACAGAAGAAAGTAAACATTTCCCTAATGTTGTCAACTGGATTCTGCATATGAAAGGAACTATCTTTAAAAGTATTGGCCGAGTAATATTCTTTCATTGTGAAGCGGACGGGTTGCCTTTCGAACATAGAGATTTAGATGCAAAGAACGGGTTAAATGTTGTTAAGCCTCATAGGAACGAATTCATACATATCCGACCCGATACACGCAATCAGTTTTACATCTGGGATCCTAGTAAAAAGATGAAGTACGGACTTAATACAAGAGCAGCATGGTGGAACGATGTGGACTGGCACGGTGGAAACAGAGTCATGTCGCAAACTTACAGTCTTAGGATAGATGGAAAGTTTACCGACGAATTTAGAGATAAATTAGGAATAGGTCATATAGAGAGTTACTGATGCAGTACATAGGCAACTATAGCACCTGGATAACAGATCAAGGTGTCCTAGAACATTTGAAATCTTGTATAGGAGATAAAACTCCTGTATGGCAACCAGAACGATGGTCTGGTAATCCTACACTAGAAAAATTTAAAGAAATGGCAAGGCCTGGTTATTCAGATAATAAATTTTTCTTTCATCAAATGAACCCGTCTTCAAAAGAAATGCAAAACTTTAAATTTGCATTGCCAAACTTACCAGAAAAACGAACAAAAACTAATTGGTGGTTTGTAATGTTATATCCTGGCGAGTTCCAAGCCATGCACGTCGATCCTCAACTAACTGAAGTAAAAAATCCTGTAAGATACACAATGTTCTTACAGGACTGGGAACCTGGACACGTTTTTGTCTATGATGATAAAGTAGCTGTGAATTACAAAGCCGGGGACTTGTTCGAATGGAGCGATCCTATGATTGTACATGGGCCGGCTAATATAGGTTACAATACTCGATATACACTACAAATAACGCTATGGGATCAGTAACCAATTATATGGAACATATACTTGTTTGAAAGTCCACCGTTTATTCCGTTGTGCCAATCTCTATAGTGATTCCAGCTTAACACAGTTCCTTGGTTCTTATTGTAATGATAGTCTTTGTTTAAAATAAACAAATGTCCTATATCTGGTTTACTGATAAAAATAGAATACCTTTGAATTTGTCCTTTCTTTAAGTATTCAGATTCGTTATCATCTATGTCGTAATGGTAGCCTGTCATAAACCCTGGCTCAACACAACTTATCCAACTACGTAATGGAGTTATATTAAGACTTGTGGCAACTGTCTTTTCAAGATTTCCATAATTATAAAAGTTAGTCCATTTTACACTATTGGTATTGAAATTATTTTTACGCCACAAATCTAACATCTGAGCATATTCAGGGTTGTTCATATTCCATCTTGCAGGGTCAACAGTTACTACTCGACCATCTGTAAGACTTTGAATCACATCATCCCAATTAATTGTTTGCATATAACTCGTCATAAAATATAGGAAACGGAGAGTCTGGCCAAGACATTCCTAGATGTTTTTTTAAAGTAAGCTCAAAGAACTTTCTAAAATCAATCATACCGCTGTTAGTAGATTCATTGAATCTGTATTCACCGTCCTTACCTATTACACCTTCTATTATTTTTCTTTCAACAAATCGTTCATTAAACGGTACCACAGAATAAAAGTCTATTGTTTTAAGTTGCTTATCTTTTGAAATATAAAAACAATGAGGATACAAAGCCATCTTAAAGTGCTCAACATCTTTAAGTCTTTTTAGCATATCATATATTTGTTGTCGCCATTCGGGAAACTCTTTTTCTAAGTTTCTATTTTTGTCAAATAAAATTTGAGAAAGTGTTTCTTTATTCCATTCAATAAAAATTTTATTTGCCTTTAAATCTACTTCATAGACAGCTGGAGTTGTAGGTAACTCTGACAAGTCAGATAAAAATTTAACTTCTCTTTTAAAAAACCAATCTATTAGTTCTTGATTTATCTTTTCTTTGCCGGGCCTGTATACAGGATCGTAGCAATAATGCATACACAGAACGTTGCCTTCTGGATTCATATAAGGAGTATACAATAGATTAGAATCTGTAGCAACTCCGTCTGGTCTTAATTTATAGTAATAGTTCCAGTTTGATATGTCTGTCATTTATTCCAACTCAACTTTTTATCAATATAGCTTTGAACAAAATTTTTAAATCTTACATCTTCTGGTTTAGCATCGGATATCTTCTCGTCATATATATCTTCGTAAACATTTGTTTCGTGGTATCTAAAAAGTCGATCTGTGAGGAAAGGATTACATCCTCTCTTACCTTTATATCCATCATCAGAATAAAACTCGTTAACTAGAGCTTCTGCTTGATACCAATCCATATCCTTATGTTGCCATACAACTATGTCGTTTCTTGTAGATCCAACTCCACCGCCATGTACAGCTTTAAACACAACGTCGCCCTTTTCATCTTTGTAAACTTTATATCCTGGATGCTCTTTTGAATCTAGTTTCTTTAATCCGTTCTCTAGAAGCTGTTTAGTAAATTTACTTTGATTTGTTAGTGACTCGTCATAGTCAGGAACTTCTAATATCCATGCACTGGCGCTTTGTCTAAGCCAATGTGTGTTTAGCCACTTCATAGAATCATACCATGACTCAATAGTCTCTCCCGGGATCCCACAAATCATTTGTATGTTGGCTCTATAACGTCTAGGAGCATGAGTGTCAGTATATGCTTGAAAATCTAATAAACCTGCTTTTAGTTGATCAGGATCCATTCCTTTGCGAACAAGTTTTCCTGCTTCTTTGTTAAAAGTTTCAATACCCATACTATGTCCAAGGAATCCTAAACGAATATAATCATCCCAGTACTCCTTGTGTTTAACAACTAAGTCGCCTCTAGCAAATCCACAGATCCAAGGATGGTATCCTAGCTCATCAACTGCTTCTGCATACTTTCGAATTTTTTCTGGTCTGTCGTTAGTAGTTTCATCCATTATTCTCCAATTGACTATTCCCCACTTTTCGTAACCAGTTTGCAGTTGCCTCTTAAATTCTTCTTTACTAATGCTCACATCTTTAGTCTGTCCTATAATAGGAAAATTGCAATAACTACAACTAAACATGCACCCCCTTGCTGTTTCAATTTGCGGACAGTCATATGGATCCATAAAATCTCTTGCTTCATAATCTATAAGATACGAAGACATTGGAGCACTAGGGTAATGTGTAAGACCTCTTATAACTTTCTTGCTTCCAAAAAATGCTGGGTCTGTTAGTAAAGGAGACCCAAGCGTTCCTATAAGATGCTGACATAATGCAAGTACAGCATTTTCCCCGTAACTATCTACCCAGTAGTCAATGTTTTCAGCCTTAGTAACAAGGGCATTATTCCCGCCAACAACACGAGCCACATTTGGGTACTCTTGTTTTAGCCACAAAATAAAATCGTTTATATAAGGGCTCCATGGATTTAAAAATGCGGTGCCAAAGCAAAACATAACAGTATTAGTAGATACTCTAGACCTAACTAACTCTTGTAATTCTTCTAATTTCCAAAATGCAGTAAAGTCAACAACTTCTGCGTCCCAACCTTGCTCTCTAAGAAAAGAACCAACTCTGTGAGGCCATAGAGCTCGTTCCCAGCGTTTGCCTGTTAAAGAGAAAAATAAACAATGGTGTTTCATAATACCCTAATTAAAAATTTATTTTTTGAAAAACTATCTAAATCTATTACACGAGATGCGCTAAGTTGAAACTGAACACCGTCTGCTAAAACAGCAAATTTAGATAGTGCATTTTCTTTATTCATCCTGTTTAACCATGGACTTATTTCGTCATCAAATTCGTATCTTGGTTTCTCACCAATAGGTTTAATAGTAACACTAACATAGTCACCAATGTCATTGTTATTAAGTAACTTTCTAACAACTAACTGTACTCTATCTACATTACCAAAATTAACCGCCGAGTGTCGTTGGCCGGCATCCATACTGTACCAAATTCCGTCCGATACCTGAGGATACATTGTTGATGTTTCTAAGTTAACCAAATAGCAGTTCTCCCCAGACAAATTTAAATGATACCGATCATCTATATCGGCATGACTAAGATAGCAAGTTCCAGGCTTAAGGACAATAATACGAGCTTCCCCTATTGGAAACTTTAAAGAATTAAGTAGCTCTTCAAACACCGTTCCTTTGTACACGGAATTCATTTCCCACGGGTTATAGAAAAAATCACCCGAAGCTTGGTTAATAGTTGTCTTAAACTCATCAGTTTTGATTAGAGATAATGCTTGTGAAAGCAGTTCTCTATTGACTTGGTATCCAGCAGGTGTTATCATAAAATTATTTATAGTAGCAGTTTATCAGTTAAATATATCGTGAATAACAGTAAAACATTTTGCCTACATCCGTTTACCGGACTTGCAACAAGAGAAGACGGCGCAGTCAAGATTTGTTGCCGAAGCCAGCCAATTGGTTGGATCCAAAATACGTCTTTAGAAGAAATTTGGAATGGTAACACTATGCGCGAAGTTCGCCAGCAAGTACTGTGCGGACAAAGACCTGATGTTTGCAAACCTTGTTTTGACTTAGAAGACCAGGGCGTTGAAAGTTTAAGACAAAGGCATATTAACGGTATTATCCCAGAAGCACGGATTAACTTATATCCTAATGCACTAGAAAATTTACGGGAAGATTTTACGATGCCGTTTGAATTTCCAACTATGGAAATTAAACTTAATAATCTCTGCAACTTAAAATGTCGTATGTGCAACCCGTTAGACAGCACATCATGGCAGGATTGGAACGAAGTAACACCGTTCTACGAAAAAGAAAATAACTACCTTGTTCCAACTATAGCCAAACTTGTTCGTAAACCTGGGCAATATATTGGACCGTTTGACGATACTGATAACTGGTGGGCAAGTTTTGAGAAGTTACTTCCTTACTTTCGTCGAGTAGAATTTGCTGGAGGAGAACCACTTATGGATCCTCAGCATTATAAAATTTTAGATATGCTCAAACCTTATGGTAAGAACATAGAAATCAAATATGCAACTAACGGCACAACATTAGGTATCAGTAGAGAGAGAACAATTCATGATTATTGGCCACATTTTAGAAGCGTTGCCGTTAACGTCAGCATTGACGGCATTCACGATGTTTACAATTACATTCGTGGTAACGGTAACTTTACGGAAGTTGAGCAAAACATTAAAGAAATAAAATCAATTCCTAATGTTAGTAGGGTAGTTGGTGCATTTACCGCACAGGCAGGAAACATATTACAAGCTGCAGACTGTATTGAATACTTTATTAACAAAATGGGTATTGTGTTTTATAGTCACCGTGTAAGTTATCCCAATTGCCTATCGGCACAAGTCCTTCCATCTAATTTGAAAGATTTAGCAATTAAGCGTTTACAATCAATATCGTTAAAAGTTGATACATGGGATATTGTTAAACAAAACCCATTACTGAGTAAGATAACGCATCAGCAGATACAAGATAATATAAACTACCTACAAGCAAAGGATCAAAATCATTTATGGTCTGATTTCTTAAATTTTAATTTTAAATTAGACAAGACACGAAATCAAAGTCTGCTAGATGTAGTGCCGGAGTTTAAACCATATGTTTAATGTAATATTATCAAACGGGGTCGAAGATATAACATTAGAATTTAAATTGCGAAATACAGATATTGCTCGCAAGTGGTTTTCTGAAATTTCTAAAAATTACAAGTTATACGAAACAAATAGATTTAGTAATTGGGGTAACAATAATTATATTGATAGGTTAAACTATCATATAGATATAATCAATACCTATGATAACATAATAGACTCTAAAGTTACAAAATGTTCAACTCAGCAAGATTTAAATTATCTGCATAAATTTTTTGAAGACCTTAGAGGAGATGTTGTTACAGGCACAGTATGGTACAACAATGCACCGCAAACAATTAAACATTCTATTAACGAATTTAATATTTTGATCCATCAGTTTGAATCTTATCTAAGAACAAAAAATAAACACCCCACAGTTGTTGTTACATTTAAGGATAGACCCACCATAAGTTTAAACAAAAACGATATGGAACATTTTACGTTTAAATGGACTTCTGGCACAGTATACATAAACTATTGTCAAACAGGCAAAACCATACTAGATGTATTTAAAGATAGAGATAATATAGCTAACGGTATCAGACCTCAAGAATACTATAGTGCTGATTTTATGATTAAATTTGGAAAAAGCACATCTTGGGTAGAATACATTTTTAGAAAACTATATATTTTGTTGTGGATACGATTTAAAAATTTCAAATTTAACAATTTGAATTTAGGAATGATACCAGTTGCAGATTTAAAAACAAAGATAGATACAACAATGTTATTTAAATTTAACATAGTAAAAGAAATAGTATGTATAAAGTAACCAGTCGCTGGCCGCACCAGGACAGTATTAAAATTGAATGGAATCTTGGCAAGCGTTGTAATTACGATTGCAGCTACTGTCCTTCTGCTATACACGATAACACTAGTCCGCATACTGATATAAAAGTCTTAAAGAAAGCAGTTGATAAATTGTCAACACTAGGTAAACCTATTCGATTAAGTTTTACTGGAGGAGAACCTTGTGTCCATCCTAAGTTTGACGAGCTTGTAAAATACGCAAAATACAAAGGAGTTGCATGGATCAGTGTAACGACCAACGGAACTAGACCTTACGAGTTTTATGCCAGTCTACCAATTGACCAATGTGTTGTTAGTATACATTTAGAATATGATTGGCGTCGTGTATTCAATACTATAGAAAGTCTTGTCGATTTGACAAAAATAAAAGTATTAGCACAAATAATGGCACACCATGATTGCATGGATGCTGCGATGCAGTTACGTGCTCGATGCCTTCAAGCACAAATTCCAAATACTATTAGACGTATTCGATGGACTGAGGGTGATCATGATTTATTTGATGACATGCGTTATCACCCAGACGACCTTGCATGGATAAAAGAACAAGATGCTACTGTTTTAGGAAACTGTGTAATTGACGATAAAGAGATTATTCATGCCAACGATGTTATTAAACTCCATCTTAACAAATACAAAGATTGGAGTTGTAATGCTGGTATTGAAAGTTTGATGATCAACTGGGACGGTGAAGTACATCGTGCAACTTGTAGAGTTGGCGGCAGTCTAGGAAACATCTATCAAGACACGTTTGAACAACCTGAAGATCCTGTTATATGCACACGAAATTTCTGCACCTGTTCGGCAGATATACCAATTACAAAATATGCAAAAGACAATAGCAATTAAACTAGTGCATAGTGAACCTATGATGGTAACTTGGGACGTTGGTCGCAGATGTAACTACGACTGTAGTTATTGTGAAGCATCTAGACATAACAACACAAGTAAGCATAGGACATTTGAAGAAATGAGTACTGTTCTAAACTTTATAAAAGAGTACTCATCCATTTACAATCAAGAAAAAATAAACATAAATTTTACAGGCGGTGAACCTACTAACAACCCTATATTTTTTAAGTTTGCAGAGTATGCTAAAACACAAGGAAACTTTGGGTTAGGGTTAACAACAAACGGAGCCTTTAGTTTTAAGTTTATCGATACAATTGAAAATAACTTCGATTGGGTTACTGTAAGTTTCCATGCTGAAGCTAATTCAAAACTAAAAGAATCAGTAATAGCAAATATCAAAGAACTCAGTAAACGAAACATAAGACTAAGTGTTAATGTTATGATGCACGTTGATTATTGGGAAGAGTGTGTAGAACTTTGTAACTTACTAAAAGAACTCAATATAAAATTTAACCCAAGACCAATAGGCGACGGTAACTTAACAGTTAAGGGGTGGTTCAAAGACACCAACGGAGACATGCGCAGGACTAGCCACGAGTACTCTGAACAACAACAACAATGGTATTTTGATATCATGGGACTAAACAAAATTGCTACGGCAGTAAAGCAAGGAACAGAGCTTGGAAGAAATTGTTGCGGTGGAAGATGTATTCAAGGAAAAGTTAATGACAACTGGACAGATGTTAAACTAGTTGACACGCATTTCAAAGGCTGGTTCTGTAGTGTTAACAAATATTTCTTACATATAGACCACGAAACAGGTTTAGTATATCACCATCAAACTTGTCAGGCAAAATTTGATGGCACAACTGGTAGTATTGGCAGTTTAGATAATATTGGCGAGTTATTAGAGTATGCTAGGAAAAATCTTAACGACACAATCATTTGTCCTAATGACAGATGCGGTTGCGGCATGTGTGTTCCAAAAGCACAAGAGTTTGTGGACTATATTAAAATAACCAATCAAACTCTGGAAATGTCTTCTTAAAATCCAATTCTCGTCTTTTGTCATACTCGGATATAAAGTCTTTAAGTTGACTGTAATCAGAAACTCGTCCTGAATCATAGTATGATATAACTTGTTCAAATCTTTTACGAGTTTGATTGTTATTAAAATTGTTGTTAATATAATCTAAACTTTCTAACAGTTTAAATCTATATTGATCAGGCAACAGCCTTATACTTAGAAACGAAGGATCTCTCAAGTATCCAGGCATAAAAATAATTCTTTCCTCAGTGTGTAAATCAATTAAATTTTTAACATCTTTAAGCAAATCTAAAAAGCTAAACGTAGATAGTAAATTAAAAGTAGCCATAAATCCCATCTTTATATGAGAGGAACTATTGAGTACCTTATTAATGTTTAGTAGCCATTTAGAATAATTCAATCCGTGACGTATGTATTCTGCCTGCTGATTTGCAGCTTCGTTACTTGTATAAACAGAAAGGCTGGCTACATGTTTTCCCTTTTCTATCTGACTAATCAATTTTATAAACCTATCAATAAGTTTATCTTCCACACAAAGGTTACTATTAATTGTAAGATGCAGATCACTATTAGGATTTTCTAGTATATGTTCAAGGCATCGGTAAGTGTCTTTAAGCATCAACGGTTCTCCCCCGTTGAGTATTAAATTATTTAAAGTAGGGTAAACTTCTTTAAACCAATTCCAAAATAATTCTGTGTAAGGGTTTTCTGATACAATCGTTTGTAAATCTAAAGGAATAGGATTATATCCGTTTGGATAAGGCCCGTTGATTTCTATATCTTTAACCCACGTATTACTACTGTGAGGTCCACAATAACTACAGGCTAGATTACAAGTGTTACCAAACGATACGTCAATGGAAGATGGTTTAAAATCTTGACTCCAATCATTTACTATAGAATCGTAATGCTTTTTATTTCTTGGTTTTTCAGACACAATTAGCCTATCACTAATGCCGCCTTGATCTTCAACCGCCCAACAATAATTACATTCGCTAGGGCGGCCTCCCTCTATCATAATTTTACGTTGCTCTTTCTTGTAAGGAGTGTTGTGTATGGCATGTAAATTTTTTTTAACTTCTTCTAAAGGAATAGTATGACTTTTACAATGATGACAACTATTAGTAACTCCTCGTTGCAAATGAAATACGGCACTAGTCCATTTTTCTAAACAGAAACCTGGTCCTACTGTATCTAATTTTAATTTAATATCATTGTACACTTTTTATATACCTAGTCATCATGTTATTATAAGTGTTCATGTCGTTCGCTTTTGGAGCACACAATCCGCAGAAACACATTTTCTTTTGGCAAACCATAACTGGCCGTGTTCCTGCCGTAATTTCCTCTCGCATTTGATCAAGAATCTTTCTAGCATCTTTCATGTATCCCATTGGACCAACTGTGCCATCAAATCTCATACGACAGTCCTTGTTATGTAAAATACTTTGATCGTCCTGTTTTACAAAAACAAAGAATCGATTTACACTACAATGCCATCCTTTAAATCTGTTATCAGGTACAAAAAAGACCTTGTCTTCAAAGTTACCGTCTACACACAGCGTTTCGCCGCCACAACAAGCTCTGCCAACTTTTGTCATGTTGGTTTTATAATTAACTAGTTTCTTAAATAAAAATTTAATTTTATCTTTTAATTTAATTTTAGGTTTTGATACATTTTCTATTTTAATGCTAGGCAACGGTTTTGTACTTTTTCTTTTATAAACACCTTCGAACCATTGAACTTGATCATCAGTGTAATTGTATTTTCGTGTAGACCACCCCCAGTGGTCTAATTGTCTTGGCAGGTAGTTAATGTTGTACTGTTTACAAAATTCAATAAAGGATAAATTTTTATGAAACAAAGGAGCATTCATCATTACTGATACATGATAGGCATTTGTTTTTTGGTGAAGGACTAATACGTTTCTTCTAAACTGCGCTTCTTGTTTTTCATTATTTTCTGCATGATAACTTATGGTAAACGCATCAATAAGCTCAATAGTTCTGTCCCAAATTTTATCAGCAGCAATAGCATTGGTTATCAGGCACAACGACAGTTCCCACTTATGCCGATACTTTGAATTATACTCGCTTCGAATATATTCTAGTATTTCTACAAAATTAGGATGATAGATTGCTTCTCCGCCAAATAAATTAAAAATAACCTTTTTGTGTTCTAATACACTATCTATAAAATTTATATCAGCATACTCTAACAAGAAGTCAACTGTTTCTAAACAATCTTTAAGAGAAGGATGTTTTTTAGAATTGTCGTGACTTCCACAATATCCACAATCTAAATTACACTTTAGTGTAACTTCCCAATCGACATGGAACACTTGCGGATTGATAGGTTCTAATCTTTTAAAATTTGGCATGTTTGTTAATTACAATTTCACTAGTACATCCACAAATAAGTTGTCGACAAGTTGTTGGAACAATTTCTGGATTAAACACTTCTGTAAAGTTAGTAGAATACAGATTATAGTATCCATTGTAGTTGTATATTTTCTGTCTACAATTGCCAGATATAGTCCCGTCTTGATAAATTTCAATATGGTCAACACCGAGGTTGCAACTCCAACCGCTGAACTGATTAAAATTGTTTAACGTATACCAGTTATCATTATAGACAGTTTTAGTAGTACCGTCTTTATATTTTACTTTAGATTTAGTTTTTAATACGGGATTTTTTAAAGTTTTTACATACCAAAGAATATTAGGAATTCGTTTAAGGTTAAATTTTAAGAACTGTTTCTGTTCTTCGGTGTATCTAGTCTGACCATTGTACTTTACACTCTTTGCAACTACACCCCATCTGCGTTTGCTAGATTTAAGTTCTGTGATGATACCTTGACATTTTTCAAAATGATTAGGATCCATTAACACATTGCACACCAAGTTTATATTTTTAGAATATAGCAAATCAGCAACAGAAATAATATGGTTAATATTAGCAAACTCGTGATGCACCGATATCTCAACATTGTCAAACAAGCCACCGTTGTCTTGCCACCAATCTAACTTGCGAGTAGCATTGGTTGATATGTTAATAATTGTATCGTACTGAGATTTTAAAAAATAACAAAGTTCAGGTAACTCTTTCCAAAGTGTTGGCTCTCCACCTACTAGATAAAACTGAAACTTATTTTTTCCGTGATGTTTATAATGATCAAGTAAATGTCCTAGATTCTGTTTAACTTGATTTATATTGGGCCAAGGATGTGTTCCTTCGTTACTGCCTGGAAAACAATAAGAGCACTTATGATTACATAAGTTACCTAACATGTATTCTATTCTTAAGAGATTAGAAGGATAGTTATTTTTAATTTCTGTTATCATACTAAATGACTTAACTCTGGAAACACAGACTTAAAATCTGTTTTTCTAATTACTTCCAATCGTTCGACGTATTCTTTAAGTGCAGGTAGTTGATCAGAATGATCTTCACTGTCCATAAAATCTAACACAGCTTGCCAACGTTTCCAACCATAAGGATTTTGTTTCCAAAAATCTTCATCTTGTCTATAGTTTTCATGTAACCAGTTTGCAAACTCTGCAAATAATCTACGCACCTCGGCTTTATCTTCTGGGGGCAAACATTTAATACTTAAGAACGTTGGAATGTATAGTAGGTGCATATTGAATATGCCGCCGCCTGCTTGGATTCCCCCGGTGTTGTTTTCAAAATTAACTTTTTTAAAGTTTTGTGTAATTTTCCAACGAGCAAATTCTGGAAGGTGTTTGATGTTTAGAATTTGTATAGCAGTTGCAATACTGACTTCTATGTTACTTGGCGTATTATCTAGTTTGTGTAAATTTTGTACAATAGTTTCCCAATCACTAGGATAACGAATATAGTGATTTTTCTGATCTGTACCGTCTAAACTAAATCCAACTTTAACTTTTTTAAACTTTTTCCATAGATCTATGATATCGTCATCGACTAGTAATCCGTTGGTATTGTAACGAACCAATATTTTGTCAGCATACCCTTGCTTAATAATCTCTTCTAAGAATAGTTTATGTTCTCTAATCATCAAGGGCTCGCCGCCCGCAAAATAAACTTGTTTGAGATTAGGAATCTGTGCATACATCTCTTTCCAGAACTCTGGATTTTCATGCCAAAAATTGTTAAACTTTTCTCTTTCCCATCTCATAGTTTCTTTTAAGATTTTATTCTCAAACAACGGGAATATCTTTTTATGATCGCCTACCCACTGACTAGAATCATGCGGGCTACACATGACACATTTCAAATTACAAGTGTGTCCTAGACGAAGATCCAGGTAAACTAATTTTTCTGGAACAGATCCGTCTTCGCGTGTTTGCTCAACAAGTTCTTCTACGTCAATGCCCTCGGTTATCCATGCACCAGTTTCCCACATACGTTTACTGGCAACACCTTTACTTTCTTCATCAAAGCATTTTTTACAGCTTGATGGAATATCCCCGTTCAACATTGTTGTTCTCACCGAACGCATATATTCGTTATTCCATGCACTCATAGGAGTCTCACGTCCAAAGTTAGCAGGTTTTCCGTGTTCCATTTTTACAAGTCCAACTTCGTGGTCCGACCCTGCACCACTGGCATTAGACGAACAGCATAAACGCATGTCTCCATTTGGACGAGTAGCAAAGTGTATCCAAGGTAAAATACAAAATGTATTACTACCTGACAATTCCGATACTTTATGTTGCCAGTGTCCTAGTTGGGTTGTCTCTGGCTGTAACCAATATACATTTTTATTCACTAAGGTTCTCTCTTTCAATAAACTGATCCATAGGTTTTGATATATCATTTTTACCGCAAGTCCTGGCACATGTGATTAACTTCTTACTACCCCAGTACTCTTGCCAAACAGTTTGATACTGATGAGAATTGACTATATCTTTTATGGATCGTTTAGTTGTGTCTAGTTGTCCTAAACTTTCAACAAGGTCGTTATATTGTTGTAATAGTTCTTGTCTAATAGAAAAAATAGGACTTGATTCTTCTGTGTAATTATAAGGCGCTGATGCGAGAAAGCAACAGGGCATTAAATTTTTATAAGCGTCAATGTAAACTTCTTTAGTCTTTTTTACATAGCAATCTATTTCAGTGTTGGCTACTATTGATTTGTAATTAGATATAACTTCTTTATCTAAGAACTTAATTACAGAAGAGGTAGCAGGCCTTAGTGTATCAACTATGTTTCCGTTTTTATTTAAAACTGGAAAATTTTTATCGGCTATAAACCTACTGCTGTTTTTAACTGTAAACCTTCTAAATCCATTTTCTTGAGCAATGCTCCTTGCTTCTTCAATTTGGTGTTCGTTGTGCTCGAACACTAAGAAGGCCCATTCGGCTATTCCTCCTGCCTGTATAAAACTTCTAGCATTGTTTAAAATTTTATTATAATCTGTTCCTATCCGATATCTAGAATGTGTATCTGCTAGTCCATCAATAGCAAAAATAACTACATGGTCTTGCGGTAATGACTTTGCAAGACTAGCCCACCAAGATGCGTTTCGTAAACTTCCATTGGTATGTATTCTTATACTAACGGTACTATTTCTTTTAACATACGAACACATATCAACTAAATTATCGTTGAGTAACGGATCTCCAAAGTTTCCACAAAAATATATGTTGTCTATCTGATCAAGCACTTCTTGATTTATTACCGTTTTAAATTCTTCTAAAGACCATTCTTGTATCTTTATAAGTGGATTATCCATACCCCCGTGGTTGTTTCTGCTACACATAGGGCAACTGGCTTGACAATTATTTGTAATTTCCAAATGTAGTTGTTTTAATTCTTCAAATGCTAACATTTATTTTTGGCCAATAATCATAAATCGTTTGTATAAAGGAAGCTCTAATTCTGTTGCACAAAGCACTTTAATTTGAGACTGCTCAATAAATTCTTCTAAATCGCAAGCAATACGAACATGCTCTGTAATTTTATAATTGTTACTTTGCAAAACTATTAGGCTGTTTTGTGGGTGCCCGCTTAACCATAAGTCATACTGGTCTTGTGTAATATGTTCGCAACTAGTATTGATAATGATATCGGCATCGCTTCGTACATTACACATATCTGCGGTCACTGCTCTAAAGCGTCCTTCGATTTCTTCTTTTTTGTTCATCATTGTAGAGGTAGATTCACAACCTGGATCTATATCAATACTACGAATGTGTTTGATTGGAATAGCTGATTGGAATAGCATACTAGCAAGGACGCCTACCCACCCGCCATGTATGTCTACAGATAACGGAAAATTTAGCGTTTTATTTCTTTCTGGGAAAATGTAATCTTCTAAGTTATTAACTAGCCATTCTTTACTTTTTAATTGTCCTTGCCAGAACGCATCAAGAGTCCTTAAGGGATCCTTGCTTTCTCTTATAGCACACATCCAATAATGTAGATGTTCTAGGTCAACTTTCATTTGTTGGCCTCTATGGCTTTTTGTCTAAACTCGTCTGTAAAGATACCGTCTATACGTAAGGAATACGAAGGATTAAAAACTATGTCGCCGCCGTGTACATCTTTGTCGTTAAACCAACCAACCCTTGTTTGTATGTAATGACGAGTTTTCGTTTGCGGATTATAAACATAAAAAGGTCTTATTAAGTCGGGTCTAATATGTATAAACTCAGATACTTCAGGAGATGCTGCATCGGCAGGTTCATCAAAATGTTCAAAAGACAACCCTCCAGATTCTATAGATACAATGTATGCACGACCTATAAAAGAAAATATTTTATCTTCTATAAGTTTGTCTACCCATTTAACTGTCTCTGGAAAAAATCTTGCAAGGTCGTCTAGTTGGCGGGGGTCTGTATTTTCCTTCCACCCTGGCTTCTTAGTATTCCAAAGGTAATACAAATATATAGAATCGTGTGCTTGAAATGCGTATTTTAAAAATTCTAGGAAAACAGTATTATCAAATTTTCTTAATTCTTCTCCAACTACTTTTATTTCAGAGTCGTTGGGTAATGCCATGTAGTCATCGTAGGCATAAAAGATAGGGTTAATTTTATTTTCTTTATAGGAAAAACTCAAATTCTCTGGTAACACTGGGTTAGAAAATTGTCCGCGATGTGCAAGGGGCTTTGCAAGTGCCATGCCCTTCCATAATTCAATTTGAATCTTTTCAAAGGATTGCATGTCAATAAACTGTTCAAGTTCGAGATGTGTTTTGCCATGAACACCTATCATCCCAGGTTTTACATCCGCCATTCTATTTCCTCTTTGGTATCTTACTATCTGCTGAACTCACACATGTTGGAGTAATACAGCGTTTAGGCTCTTTGAATAATTCAAAATTTTCAAGTGTACCTAGTGCCATGTCGTGACAACTATAGCTTCTTTTAACCTCATTACCTCTAATTATAACACTTTGATAACCAGAATTACAACTCCAATTGGTAAACTTGTTAAAGCCAAACGCATTAAATCTTTCCGCCTGGTCAAAATAATAATCTTTGACTCCGTCATTAAGTCGTATTTGATACACTTCTTCATTATGTGCTGTTTGCGGAAAGCCAGTTTGCATTTTGTGTATCATGTCTTCTGTGTAACCTTCTACAATAGCACTAGCGGTTTCGTTGCTTTGCGGCTTCAGGGTAACATTAATGCCTCGCTGATGTAACCTAGACATACGGTCATATAGCTCATAAAACTTTTCTGGAACCATTACTTGATTAACAGTAACAAAAACATTTTCATACATCAACTGTAGGCATTTATCTCCAAACTCTTGTTCCTTAGCGAACTCTGCATGATAGCTGGCAGTGATACTTCTACGTTGTAGTGTTGATGTAATGTCGCACCAAGTTTTCCACCATTTGGATCCCGGACTTAAATTTGTAGTCATGTGGATACTTTGATATGTACTTCGTTTGTCTGTTTCAAGGTATCTAACCAAATCTAATAGTTCTTTATATGCTGTAGGTTCACCACCGCTGAAGCTCCAATGGAACTCTGTAAACCCGTTATTTTGGGCTTGACGTTTTATCTCATCGACTGTATACTTGTAAACATCTAGAGATTGATAATCTAATTGATCACTTCTAGCATAGGGCCAGCAGTAGGAACATTTATAATTGCAAAACCGACCTAGTATCCAACTAACCGAAAATAACGGTCTGTCCAGCATAGTCTGTTGTCCAAAACGGACGATTTGTTCAAATGGTATTTGGTTAAAGCTCATCAGGTGTATTTAACAGTAGTTTATACGGGTACCAAAATAAGTTGACTTTTACCAAAATTGAATATATACTAACAATGTAGACGTGAGTGGAATTGGTAGACCTCCCCTGTGGTGTAACGAACGGCCACAGGGGGAACGGGCCTAGTCAATATGGCGGCTTTGTAGGTTCGAATCCTACCGTCTACACCAGATTAACAACACACAGAGGCACACATGAAAAAGGCAATTTTTGGTACTTGTATAGCTTTAATTGCAGTATTCTTTCTTGTTGGACAAGAACGCGACCAAGGTCCGGTTATGACTTTCGTTGGTTGGGAAAATCCTGAGACACGATTTGATGCAACAAAAAACGAAGTCATGGATGTGCGTTTGCGTTGGAAGGTTGTAAAAGATGTTAGAAAGGCCTGTAGCGAAGAAAGTGTGCGCCGCGGAGGCAAAGTTTTCAACTACGAAATACAAGCCTGTTCATTCTGGGAAGGTAAAGAGTGTATTATTGTCACTCCACGTATGGCAACCATTCACAATGTCGGTCATGAAGTTCTTCACTGTTTCCGAGGAGACTTCCATTGAAACCTGTATCTTCTAGTCCCCAGCGTCATACCTTCCAAAAGGAAGCATATCTAGAACGATGTGCTAAAGACGGCAAGGAACCTAGCAAAGCATATCTCGAAATGTGGGAAAACACAGCCAAGCAAGATGCTGAATGGGCTGAGAAAGAACACAAGAACGACATGGAGTACGACCTCCGTACTTGCGAATGGATGCTAGACAAAGTGCGCCAAAGCGATGCCTACGCCCAAAATCTATATGCTGCCATGTGCAATATGCAATGGCAAAGCCGTGAGTTTTGGCAAGAACTAAAAGGTGAAACTTGGAGTTGCTCTTGGAGATATGCTGGCGGTATAATTGCTGATATGCGTCAAGAAGGTGATTACATTGATTGGTACTGTTCGGGTATGGGTGGACTTAATCAAGAGTACGAAGGTGAAGAAACTAACGAAGAATGGCAAAAGCGCACAGGCTATGTCCCCGAAGGTTATGTAACCGAAGAAATCGAATTTGACTTGAATAAATTGGGGTGGAGGCCAGTACCTTACTCTGATGACGAATTAACAAAATAAATATACCATGGAACAAGAAAACGAAAAATTCATTTTTACAGCAGAAGACATTTTTCAAGAAATCCCAGGAGATCCTGATAATGTTATGATGAAGTTTCCAGACGAAGTATTAAAACTTACTGGATGGAAAGAGGGAGACGTTTTGGATATTAAACTAGAGGACGGTAAAATCGTAGTAACTAAGAATGGCTAAAGACGACATTTTAGAACTCACAGGCACAGTTGACGAAGTACTACCGGGTAACATGTTTAGAGTAAAAGTTGATAACATGAATCAAATTATACTCTGCTACATGGGCGGTAAGTTGAAACAGCACAAGATTAGGATCATTCTAGGCGACAAGGTTAAGATCGAAGTTAGCCCGTATGACCTTACAAAAGGTAGAGTAACTTATAGGTTATAATATGAACTCAGTAATGGAAACCGTTTGTCTAGTATGTAACAAAGTGCAGACACATAATTCAAACGGTTCAACATTTACTGAGGTGTTAAAGTCTCTACGCAAAGAATTTAAAATCCACGACATTGAATTAAAAATACGTAGTCGAAAAGACAAAACGTTAGACTCTGCTGAGTTTTATGTTCACGCCTATTATGACGCTTACGATGATCAAAACTTAGACATTCCAATCGAAGTTGTCATCAATAATAATTTTGATAAAGAGCAAGCATGGGATACTAGGCAAGTCAAAGACTTTTTGATACAAGTTTACGATGCAGTAGTACACGAAAAAAGACACCAGCGACAAAGTAGAAAACGCAACTATGAACAATATTGGGATCACCATGATGCGGGTTACCACTATAGAGAATACTTACAAGACCCCGACGAGCTCGATGCGTATGCGTTAAGTATTGCTATAGAGCTTTGTCGTACTTTGGGCAAACATCGTGCGCTGAGGTATATGCCCAAATTTACCACGCTGGCTAGAATGAAAATAAACGGCGATTTTGCCAGCCCAAACCTAAATGCGTATGTAAGTCATTTTGAACGTCCAGTTAGTCCAATCTTAAGACGTTTAGCTAAAAAGGTTTATGTACGTTTGAAAAAGATTGACACTGACTACATTTTCCAGTAAAATATAACATATTGTTAATTTGAAAGAGCGAAATGAATCACCCACTCCAAACGGTGTTGGAATTGGCTTGTGCGGCACAGCGAATCAACAAAGACTACATTAAGTTTACTGAGCCCGTTTATTCGGATGATAATAAACTCATGGCTTATAAATGGGATAACAAACTGTTGATGCGGCTGACCTTGGACCCAAATGTGTTCAAAGCTGCGGATGACGGGTTGAAACCTCCCTTGTTGTGTACTAATAAAGAAGATACAGATCTAGCAGATGAAATCCAAAAGTTTTATCGTAGACTGTTATTTGCTGCTGTTGAAGGCGAGAATGAGTTCTTAACCGAAATTAATGCACTTCTTAATTCCACAGAAGTCCCAGAAAATAAATTTGGTTTTATTGCCTGCTTGCCCAGCGTATTCAAACGTGACTATGGCAGGTATCAAGTTGAAAAGAAAGTTAAACACGCAGATGCAGAATATCTAGCAGACATTGGAGAAACTCTTTTGGACCTAGATTGTGATGTGTTGTCTTGTCAACGCTCAAAAAACTTTGATGCATTTAATGTTGATGCTATAATTAATAACAAAATGGTTTCTTGGATGAGCAAATATGAACTCAAACTTGGACCTGCCGTTATTGTAAAGGCAAAGGTGAAAGACCATAACAAACATTGGAAATTTGAAAATCCTGTAACTAGATTAAACTATGTAAAGGCAGTGCAATGAGTGAAGAACACGAATACGAAGTTTATGCCAAACGAATGGAAAGTCGTTTTCCAAAGATGTATGGCGGAAAGTACGGCGGGTTCGCTATTGGTAAAGGTTGGTATCCGTTGATCGAACAACTGTCAGCAGTTATTCAAAATCATATTGACAACAAACAAAAGCGTGGTGAAGATTGCCCGCAAGTTATTGTAGAACAAGTTAAAGAAAAATTTGGAACACTTCGCTTTTATTATCAAGGTGGCGATGAATTTATTAGCGGTGCAGTTTGGCTTGCCGAAAGCATGACTGGACACCTTTGTGAAGAGTGTGGCGGTCTCGGCACCACTCGTGGTGGTGGATGGGTACGCACCTTGTGTGATGTACACGAAACAGAGCGTCAAGCTCGTATTGAAGAACAAGCAAGAAAGGATGGCTTAGAGCTATGACTGATAAAAAAGAATTGAAAATTAATTTTGCACCAGGATGCTTTGATAACTTTGAAGGCACACAAGAAGAGCTTGACGAGCTCATTGCTGACATTCAAAAAATGTTTGAGGGTAAAACCGCAGAAGAACTTGAAGCAATGAGTCGTCCAATGGATGACGATGACTTTGAAGAACTGCCAGAAGAAGTTGTAGAACAACTAATGAATTCTTTTAACAACAGTGACAAAAGGAACTTGCAATGACTCACTTAAAAGACTTTATCGAAGCCATTGAGTACAAAGTAACTGGTGGAAGTGAATACCAGTGGGATTGCTTTGGCCCCAACGCCCGTTACATGGATTGTGACGACAACGAAGGATTAGGCAAGTACAGTATTATTGCTATCTTCGATACTGTAACCCAACAAGTATATTGTATTGAAGTATGGGATTATATCAACAACAGAGAATATCGCTGGATTGATAAAGCATACATCAAAGACCATATGAAGGCGTGTACCGAACACGAAGTAGATGTGTACGAGTCTATGGATGGACGTAACTATATTGATTTGGACATAGCAGAGGACATTCTGGAAAAGGCTAATGCTTTAGTTAACGAGCAGGACTACGATACTCGTGTTAAAGTTCCAGTTGACTTTTCGGATGCAGATCTGCTACAATACATGAAACTAGCACACGAAATGGACATTACATTTAACGAGTTAGTTGAACGTGCTATCAAAGCCGCAATTGAAGACTTTGAACGCAACCCTAAAGAGTTTAAAGAAAACGCAGAGAGATTTATCGATGAAAATTACCCTAGCGTCTGACCTCCACTTAGAGTTTTCAGACTGCTACGACCTTAAAAACGAGAACAATGCGGATGTATTGATCCTTGGCGGCGATATCATGATTGCCGAGGATCTTCACGACCATCCTCATGTTCCTAGCATCTATGAATACGGTTCATTTGCTGAACTAGGTCGTAAGCAGAAGCGTGTGCAGACATTCCGTGACTTCCTGACTCGTATGAGCAACCTGTTTCCGCATGTTGTTTACGTTGCAGGGAATCACGAATTCTATCACGGCAAGTGGGTTAAGGGTATTCAGTACCTCAGAGACGAGTGTGCAAAATTCCCTAATGTTCATTTTTTAGAACGCGACTCGGTTAAAATCGATGATGTAACTTTCATTGGTGGTACCTTGTGGACTGATATGAACAAGCACGATCCTCTTACACTTCATGCTGTTCGTGACATGATGAACGACTTCCGTATCATTAAAAATGACGAAAAGGGCTACACTAACCTGAAGCCTGCGGATACGGTTATTCGTCATCGCGAAACGCTGGCATATATCAAAACTGTTATAGCAGAAAAGCACGATGAAAAATTTGTTGTCGTAGGACATCACAGTCCTAGTCATCAAAGTGTTCATCCACAATATGTACACGAAACACTGATGAACGGTGCTTATCACAGTGACTTGAGTGAGTTTATTTTGGATCATCCACAAATCAAATTGTGGACACATGGACACACTCATCACTGTTTTGATTACATGGTAGGAGAGACTCGTGTTGTATGTAACCCACGTGGTTACCAAAGCGACGGTTACGGCGAGAACACTGGCTGGAACCCTAACATTATTTTGGAGATTTAAATGGCAGAAGAACAGAAATTATCTGTTGTTGATATGATTAGACGTACTGGTCATAACACCGCAGAGTTTATGGAAAAGGTAGCGGCTCATATTGAGCAGTTAGAGTATGAAGTCGTTCGACTTAACGAACGAGTCAACCAACTAGAAAGCCAAAATGGAAAAGTTGAATCTAACTGAACAGGAATTGGTACTATTTAAAAAATGGCTGAAAGGCCATTTGGCTTTTGGTCCAGTAACTATAACTTTTACCAAAAAAGACGGTACTGAACGAGTGATGGAGTGTACAACTGCTCCTTCGCTTGTTCCACTTGACTTAACTGAAGAAAAGCATTATACTAACACTGACAGTCCAATAAACTTTCCGGCACCAAAGCGTGAACGCAAAGTAAACGAAGATGTTTGCCCTGTTTACGATTTGGAGTCAAAGCATTGGAAAAGTTTCCGTTGGGATTCAATTAAACAAGTAAGATTGGAAATAAAGTGAAAATTGGTCTTAGTTATAGCCGTTGCGTTCGAGATATTGTAGAAGGCAAAGTCGACATTGACGATGTTTTGGTTATCATTGCTCGAACAGATTTCGATCCTAGAGATGACCTACAATGGAAGAGTATTTGGCAGGGCTACGGTGGTGGCAGTGACGGCAATATGATGCGTGGCTTCTTTGGTGGTAGTCATCCAGAGTGGGCTGGATATACTGATGCAGACGAAGAACAATTCCGTAGTGTTAGTATCGCTCTGGTAGAATCTGGCAAGTTCCACGAGCCTAGGAAGTTTGGTGCTCACCCGCGCAGGCTCCCGCATATTTGGTTGGAAACAATTCTACCTAGTGAAGAACTAGATAAAAACCCAGGTGTTAAGGCTGCTTGGCAAAAGTTTCAAATGCTGGCTGGTCTTAGCGATGTTCAACTTGTTGATGACCACAGAGTGTGAAAACATTAATCGTCTTGTTGACAGCGGCACTGGTTGGCTGTAGTGGCCAGCCTTTGCCTACTTACCAACAACTACAAAACTATCCTCTAGATTGTAAGAAACGGGCTGACCAAATTTGGGATCTCAAGGATATCTTACGTCTAAAATTCATGGATCGTAGTACTGAGAAACTCGAAGGAGAGGACAAGGCATACCATTCTCTCTTAAAAGAACACATTTGGTGGTTTGCTTATAACTGTGAACAATGAAAACTATTCTTATAACTTTACTGTTGATTGGTAATGTTGCTTGGGCAGATTGCACCATGCGGCAAGCCAGCCAATTGACTAAAGATAGGCAAGTTAGCGATATTGAGAATTTGGTGAAAGAAAAGAGTCACCAAAAATGTCGTGTTAAGTTCAGCGTCAAAGTTGACGGCGACACACATAATGTGGATTGGACACACGAAGATTATGGCGATCCAGAAATTAGTTGCCAAAAAGCCATACAAAACGGAATGAATGAGCTGTACATAAGATTGGGTGGAGACTTTAGGACCGAAGTCCATACTGTTTGTAAAGAAGGCCCAGTACCAACTAAAGTTCGTTGGAAAATTGGTGACACGGCTATGGAAAACGAATTTAGTTTTGATCCCAAAAAACCAAAATACTTTAAACATGACAGTACCAAATGTCGTTTCTTTACCGAACGGTTTGAAGGAAAAATGTCCAAAGGCGTAATTTGTAAGAACGATGATGAACTTTGGACTGTTATGGATAAATGGTAGGTTGACATTCGAACACATAGAACATATACTAACACTATCGCAACACACACAGGAGAAGATTGTGACTAAGTGGATTGTTATTTTGGCAATTGTTATTTTGGCACCTACATTTGTTGTTAATGTTTTTTCAAATGGTGTAAACTTTGTAAGCACCCAAGGTAAAGCATTGGTGTCAGAGATGGCAAAGGAAGCAACTAAAACCGTTCAGGAGTCGTCAAAATGAAAACATTGATTACTGTTATTTTGGCTGCTACTGTTTCTGCTTGTAGTACATCGGCAGGTTTGGTCAAAGGACTAGGCGAAGATATTAAAGCCGGTACTGACTGGACTGCTTCTAAAATCAAATCCAATTGAGGACTAAAATGAAAAAGACACTATTACTTCTACCCGTT
>JACCDK010078463.1_pt1 | contig 25016 bp, 21 predicted proteins | sample 7445871 | NCBI WGS metagenome assembly JACCDK01 (sample SAMN15323436, study PRJNA562643) | freshwater metagenome | isolation source: river surface water | place: USA:Blue River Watershed | collected 2017-08-15 | reverse complement strand
GCGCGGACCTCGACCAGCGTCTCCTCCATCTCGAGGATGATCATGCGGATCATCTTGGCGGGGTCATCCGCCTTGTCGAGCATGTCGTTGAAGTTCGCCGCGATGATATCGCGGGTGCGGCTGAAAATGCCCATGAAGGCTACTCCATCGAGAAACGAATTGACCCGGTCCCGCGGAGCGACTCGGTCGCCCTGCGGGTCCTCGGGGGTGCGCCGTGACTGTGCCGGGTCGGGGCGGCGACGCAAGGCCTCGATTTCCTCGTCGAGGCGCGACAGCCGGCCTGCCGACAGCAGGCGCGAGGGTTGGGCCGGAGCGTCGCTGCTCTGACGGGCGCGCGTGGGCCTGGCGCCATCGGCAGCTTCGGCGGGGGGGACATTACGCTCCGGCCCGAGGGGGTCAAACGGGTCGCCCACGTCAGGCGATCTCGATCATTGCGCCGCTGGTCGCGGCGGGGTGGGCGATCAGGGCGGCGGTGGCCGCGCCCGGCTGGATCTGCGAGGACAGCAGCACCATCATCGACATCGCAGCGATGCTGGCGATGGCGGCGTGTCCGAGCTTGGAGCTCCAGAAGCCGGCTTTGGTGGCAGAGCGGTCGATCATTGTGGCCTCCCGGGCGTTTCGTGGTCTTGCCGGATATTCTGCAACCGCCGTGCCAAACTTGAAGAATGGCGGAATTCGGGGTTTTTTCTGCACCCGAAGGTGTGGCACCTTGGCATCTATTGCCAAGCATTGGGGATTTTCACTATAGTTTGGACATGAAATTGGAGAGCCAGTTCATCGGCCAGTCGGGGGCCTTTCTGGACGCGGTCGAACGCGCCAGCCGGGCAGCCTCGATGAACCGCCCGGTGCTGGTGATCGGCGAGCGCGGCACCGGCAAGGAGCTGATCGCCGAACGCCTCCACCGCCTCTCCACCCGCTGGGACGAGCCGCTGGTGACAATGAACTGCGCGGCGCTGCCCGAGACCCTGATCGAGGCCGAGCTGTTCGGCCACGAGGCGGGGGCCTTCACCGGCGCTACCAAGTCGCGCGTGGGCCGCTTCGAGGAGGCCGACCGGGGCACGCTGTTCCTCGACGAATTGGGCACACTCTCCATGGGCGCGCAGGAGCGGCTGCTGCGCGCGGTCGAGTATGGCGAGGTCACCCGCATCGGCGCCTCGCGCCCGATCCGAGTCGATGTGCGGATCGTAGCGGCGACCAATGACGATCTTCCGGCGCTGGCGGCCTCGGGAGACTTCCGCGCCGACCTGCTCGACCGGCTGAGCTTCGAGGTCATAACGCTCCCCCCGCTCCGGGTGCGCGAGGGGGATATCGGCGTGCTCGCGGAGCATTTCGGGCGGCGCATGGCCGCCGAGCTGGAGTGGGATCGCTGGCCGGGCTTCGCCCCGCACGTGATGGACGCGCTCGAGGACCATCCCTGGCCCGGCAACGTGCGCGAGCTGCGCAATGTGGTTGAACGCGCGGTCTATCGCTGGGCCGATCCCGACATGCCGATAGCGCATGTGCAGTTCGATCCTTTCGACAGCCCGTGGCGTCCGCGCCCGCCCGAGCATCGCCGCAGCAGCGCCCCGGTCGCGGTCAGGGCAGGGGCTGACGCAGCGCCCGCGCCGACCCAGTTCGACTCGATCGAGGATTTGCGCGCGGCGGTCGACGCGCACGAGCGTGCGATTCTCGCCCACGCCCTCGGCAAGCACCGCTGGAACCAGCGCCAGACCGCCCGCGCGCTCGGCCTAACCTATGACCAGCTGCGCCACTGCATCCGCAAGCACGCCCTGATGGAAGGGCAGGACTGACGCCTTCGGCGACGGGCGGTTCTTGGCTCTTGCCAAACCGGGCCCGAGCGCCTAGGTGCAGCGCCAATCCCGACATTGTCGCGACAAGGTTTGGATGCTGGCGCCTCCGGGGGCCGGCCCCACACCGCGTTTCTGCAACTCGTCACGCTAGAAAGACCCGATGGCCGACATCGCCCGCCTGTCCACGCTGATCGAACCCGAGGCTGCTGCCCTGGGCTTTGAACTCGTGCGCGTGGCGATGGTGCCGTCCGAGGCAGGCGACGGCGGCATGGCGCTCCAGATCATGGCCGAGGACCCGGCGACCGGCCAGCTGGTGCTCGACCAGTGCGCCGCGCTCTCGCGCCGCATCTCCGACGTGATTGACGCGGCCGAGGAAGCGGGCGAGGAACTGGTCGAGGGCGCCTATCACCTCGAAGTCAGCTCGCCCGGGATCGACCGGCCGCTGACCCGCGACAAGGACTTCGCCAACTGGGCCGGCCACGAGGTGCGCATCGTCATGGACAAGTCCTATGACGGCCAGCGCGTCAACAAGGGCGTGCTCGGCGGGCTCGAGGATGGTATGGTCCTCGTCAAGGAAGTGAAGGCGGGCGATGTCCGCCTGCCGCGCGCAGACATTCATTCCGCGAAGCTCGTCCTCACCGACGCGCTGATCGCCGCCACCCGCCCGTTGGACACCAGCGGGGCCGACGAACTCATCGAAGAAGATACAGAGAAGGCAGACGACTGATGAGTGCCATTTCCGCCAACAAGGCCGAACTCCTCGCCATCGCCAACGCGGTTGCCTCGGAAAAGATGATCGACAAGTCGATCGTCATCGAGGCGATGGAAGAGGCGATCCAGAAATCGGCGCGCAACCGCTACGGCGCCGAGAACGACATCCGTGCCAAGCTCGATCCGCTGACCGGCGATCTGACGCTGTGGCGCGTGGTCGAGGTGGTGGAAGAGGTCGAGGACTACTTCAAGCAGGTCGATCTGAAGCAGGGCGAAAAGCTCCAGCCGGGCGCGAAGGTTGGCGACTTCATCGTCGATCCGCTGCCCCCGGTCGATCTCGGCCGTATCGATGCGCAGTCGGCCAAGCAGGTGATCTTCCAGAAGGTCCGCGATGCCGAGCGCGAGCGGCAATATGAAGAGTTCAAGGATCGCCAGGGCGAGGTCATCACCGGCGTGATCAAGTCGGTCGAATTCGGCCACGTGATCGTCAACCTCGGCCGTGCCGAGGGTGTGATCCGCCGCGATCAGCAGATCCCCCGCGAAGCCGCCCGCGTGGGCGAGCGCGTGCGCGCGCTCATCACCAAGGTCGAACGTAACAACCGCGGGCCGCAGATCTTCCTCAGCCGCGCGCACCCCGACTTCATGAAGAAGCTGTTCGCGCAGGAAGTGCCCGAAATCTACGACAACATCATCGAGATCAAGGCCGCTGCCCGCGACCCGGGCAGCCGGGCCAAGATCGGCGTGATCAGCCGCGATTCCAGCATCGACCCCGTCGGCGCCTGCGTCGGCATGAAGGGCAGCCGCGTGCAGGCGGTGGTGCAGGAACTCCAGGGCGAGAAGATCGACATCATCCCCTGGTCGGAAGACACCGCGACCTTCGTCGTCAACGCGCTCCAGCCCGCCACGGTCAGCCGCGTCGTGCTCGACGAGGATGATGGCCGCATCGAGGTGGTGGTGCCCGACGATCAGCTCAGCCTCGCCATCGGCCGCCGCGGCCAGAACGTGCGTCTGGCGAGCCAGCTCACCGGCCACCAGATCGACATCATGACCGAGGAAGAGGCTTCCGAGAAGCGCTCGAAGGAATTCGCCGAGCGTTCGAAGATGTTCGAGGAAGAGCTCGACGTTGACGAAACCCTCTCGCAGCTCCTCGTGGCCGAAGGCTTCGCCGAGCTCGAGGAAGTGGCCTATGTCGACCTCGCCGAACTCGCCAGCATCGAAGGCTTCGACGATGAACTCGCCGAGGAACTCCAGAGCCGCGCGCTGGAAGCGATCGAGCGCCAGGAAGCCGCGCACCGCGAAGTGCGCCGCGGTCTTGGTGTCGAGGATGCGCTCGCGGAAATCCCGCACCTTACCGAAGCGATGCTGGTCACGCTCGGCAAGGCGGGGATCAAGACGCTCGACGATCTGGCGGACCTCGCCACTGACGAGCTGATCGCGAAGAAGCGTGAAGCGCCGCGTCGCCGCAACAATGATGCTGCCGGCCCGCCGCAGCGCCGTCCGCAGCGCGAAACCGACAAGGGCGGCGTGCTGGGCGAATACGGCCTCTCGGAAGAGCAGGGCAACGAGATCATCATGGCTGCGCGCGCGCACTGGTTCGAAGACGAGCCTGTTGAGGAGGCCGCCCATGCGGACTCCACCCAATGAGCGCCTGACGTCCGACATCGCTGAGCCGTCGCTCCCCGCCAAGGCCGGGAGCGAGCGGCGCTGCATCCTCTCCGGGGACACCTCGGCGCGGGACGGGCTGGTGCGTCTGGCGATAGCGCCTGATGGGCTGGTGCTGCCCGATGCCGCAGCCAAGGCCCCAGGGCGCGGTGCGTGGATCGGGGTGACCCGGCCCGAGCTTGAACAAGCGCTGGCCGAGGGCCACTTGAAGAAAGCGCTGATGCGCGCCTTCAAGGGCGCCCCTCTCGCCATTCCCGACGATCTTCCCGCACGGATCGAGGCAGCGCTTGCGCGGCACCTCGGCGACCGGCTGGGGCTCGAGCTGCGCTCGGGCAATATCGTGCTCGGCTCGGCGCGGATCGCGGAACAGGCGCGCGGCGGGCGGATTGCGGTGCTGCTCCACGCGAGCGACAGTTCTGCAGACGGGCGCCGCAAGCTCGATCAGGCCTGGCGGGTCGGCAATGATGCCGAGGGTTCGGGCGAGCAGGGGCAAGTCTTGCCACTGGACCGCAATGCGCTGTCTGTGGCATTGGGCCGCGACAACGTGGTCCACTTGGGGGTCGCCGGCCATCCCGGCGATATGCGGGCCGCAAACCGCGTGCTTCAGGCGGTATCCCGGCTGGTGCATTACGCCGGTGATGACGGGACGCAAGCGACGCATGATGATGGCCGGGACGCTCCCGGCAACGCTGACCTGCCTGCGGGCGGAGCGGCGCTTATTGATGAATACAAGGACTGACGAGCGATAATGAGCGACGACAACGACAACCAGCGCGTCCGCAAACCCCTGGGCCTTAGGCGCTCGGTGGATGCGGGCGAGGTCAAGCAGACCTTCAGCCACGGCCGCACCAACAAGGTGGTGGTCGAGGTGAAGCGTCGCCGTGTGCTCGGCAAGCCCGGCGAGGCCGCTCCGCCGCCGGTCGAGGCAGCACCGGCACCGGCTCCGGCACCGGCTCCGGCTCCGACCCCGGCGCCTGCGCCGACCCCCGCGCCCAAGCCCGCGCGTCCTGCCCCTGCTGGCGAAACCCCGCAGGAGCGCGTCAAGCGCCTCCAGCTCGAAGCCGAGGAAGAGCGTCTGCGCCTTGCCGAGGAAGCCCGCAAGCGCGAGGAGGCCGAGGCCCGCGAACGCGAGGAAGAGGAGCGCCGCCGCGCCGAGGAAAACCGCCGCGCCGAAGAAGAGTCCGAGCGTCAGCGGGCCGCTGCGCCCGCCGCCGCGCCCGCGCCCGAGGACGAGGCGTCCGCCGCCAGCGGCGAGGACGCCGCCGCACCGTCAGCCAAGGCCGACGCCGTGCCGGCCGCGCGCCGCTTCACTCCCGTCGAACGTCCCGAGCCCAAGCGCCCGGTCGAGATCAAGGGCAAGAAGAAGGAAGAGAAGCGCACCGCCCCTGCCGACGAGGGCAAGGACAACCGCCGCTCGGGCAAGCTCACGGTCACCCGCGCTCTCAACGAGGACGAAGGTCGCCGTGCGCGCAGCCTCGCCGCGTTGAAGCGCGCCCGCGAGAAGGAACGCCGCGGGCAGGGCGGCCCCAGCAAGCCGCGCGAGAAGCAGGTGCGCGACGTCGTCGTCCCCGAGGCGATCACCGTCAGCGAGCTGGCCAACCGCATGGCCGAAAAGGGTGCTGACCTCGTGAAGGCGCTCTTCAACATGGGCATGATGGTCACGGTCAACCAGACCATTGACCAGGACACCGCGGAACTGCTGGTCGAGGAGTTCGGCCACAACATCCAGCGCGTCTCGGAAAGCGATGTCGACATCGATACCAGCGAGGACACCGATCCGGAGGAGACCCTGCGTCCGCGTCCGCCGGTGGTCACGATCATGGGCCACGTCGATCACGGGAAGACGAGCCTGCTCGATGCATTGCGCGGCACCGACGTTGTGAAGGGCGAGGCCGGCGGCATCACCCAGCACATCGGCGCCTACCAGATCACCACCAAGGACAAGTCGAAGATCACCTTCCTCGACACCCCGGGCCACGCAGCCTTCACCGAAATGCGGATGCGGGGGGCGAACGTCACCGACATCGTCATTCTGGTGGTCGCGGGCGATGACGGGCTGATGCCGCAGACCATCGAGGCGATCAACCACACCAAGGCGGCCGGCGTGCCGATGATCGTGGCGATCACCAAGTCGGACAAGGCCGAATTCAACCCGCAGAAGATCCGCGAGCGCCTGCTCGAGCACGAGATTGTCGTCGAGGCGATGTCGGGCGATGTGCAGGACGTCGAAGTCTCGGCCAAGACGGGCGCGGGTCTCGACAAGCTGATCGAGGCGATCGGGTTGCAGGCCGAACTGCTCGAACTGAAGGCGCGGCCAGACCGCGATGCCGAGGCGACCGTGATCGAAGCCCAGCTCGACAAGGGCCGCGGGCCGGTTGCGACCGTGCTTGTCACCCGCGGGACGCTCAAGCGCGGCGACAATTTCGTCGTCGGCACCCAGAGCGGCCGTGTGCGCGCCATCGTCGATGACAAGGGCCAGCAGCTCAAGGAAGCCGGTCCCTCGATGCCGGTCGAGGTGCTCGGCCTCGGCGGCGTGCCCTCGGCGGGCGATCACCTCACCGTGGTCGAGAACGAGCAGCGCGCCCGCGAGGTTGCCAAGTATCGTCAGGAAAAGGCGACCGAGAAGCGCACCGCGCTTGCTCCCACCAACTTCGACACGATGTTCGCCGGCCTTGCCTCCAACGTCATCGAATATCCGGTGGTGGTGAAGGCCGACGTGCAGGGCTCGGTCGAGGCGATCGTCAACGCGCTCCACAACCTCTCGAACGACGAGATCAAGGTGCGCGTGCTCAATGCGGGCGTCGGCGCGATCACCGAGAGCGACGTGCTGCTGGCGGCGGCCTCGAAGGCGCCGATCATCGGCTTCAACGTGCGTCCCAACGCCAAGGCCCGCGACCTCGTCAAGCGCGATAACGTGCGGATGATGTATTACGACGTCATCTACCACCTCACCGACGCGGTTGCGAAGGAGATGGCGGGCGAGCTCGGGCCGGAGCGGATCGAAACCGTGGTCGGCCGCGCAGAGGTCAAGCAGGTCTTCCCCGCGGGCAAGAAGGACAAGGCAGCCGGTCTGCTGGTGCTGGAAGGCGCTATCCGCAAGGGGCTGTTCGCCCGCCTTACGCGCGCAGATGTCATCGTCTCGGCCACCAAGATCGCCTCTCTCAGGCGCTTCAAGGACGACGTGGACGAGGTCCGCGCGGGTCTCGAATGCGGCGTGGTGCTCGAGGACACGAACGACATCAAGCCGGGCGACATGCTCGAAGTCTTCTCGGTCGAGGAGCGTGAGCGGACGCTGTGAGCCTGAACGATCCGCACTACCCCGAGGATGCCGGGCAGTCGCCGCATACGGCGCTGCTCGGCTCGCAGTTCGTCAGCTTTGACGAGGCGACCCAGACTGCGACCATGCGCTTTACCGTGAAGCGCGAAATGACCACCTGGCGCGGCGGCGTGCAGGGGGGGCTGGTTGCAGGCTATCTCGATGACGTCATGGGCTATGCCTATGTCGCGGCCACGGGCGGCGTCATGGCGCCGCTCAACCTCGACATTGCGATGAGCCTCATTCGCCTGATCCCCGAGGGCGCGACCATCATCGGCAAGGGACGGGTGGTCAAGGCGGGCCAGCGGGTGATCTTCCTCGAGGGCGAATTGCTGGCCGAGGACGGGACGATCTACGCCCGCTCTACCTCCACCGCGATCCCCACGCCGCGCCCGACGCCCGAAGTCACGGTGCTTGAGCGCTGATGGCCAAGCAACCCTTCACCGCCGAACAGCAATCGGTCCGCGTCCTCAAGGTGGGCGAGCGGGTGCGGCATATCCTCTCGGAACTGCTTGCCCGCGGCGAGGTGCATGACGATGTGGTGAGCGCAAGCCACATTTCGGTCACCGAGGTGCGCATGACCCCCGACCTGCGCCACGCGACGGCTTACGTGAAGCCGCTGCTGGGGGCGGGCGAGGACGAGGTTGTTCACGCTCTCCGGCAGAACACGGCTTTCCTCCAACGCGAGGTCGCCCAGCGCCTCGGATTGAAGTTCGCGCCCAAACTCCGCTTCCGCAAGGACGAGAGTTTTGCCGAGGCCGACCGGATCGAAGCGCTGCTGCGCGATCCCAAGGTGCTGCGCGATCTCGACGAGGATGACGAAGGCGAATAGCAGTGCTCAGCGCGGCACCATCCGCGCTCTCAGCGTGATGTCGACCTGATTGCCAACGATCAGCTGATAGGATTTCATCCCGAACTGCCGCCGGTCGATGGTGGTCGTGCCTGTGAAGCTGACCGGCTTTCCGGCCTGCGCGACCGGATCGGCATCGAAGGTCACGGCCAGCGTCGCCGGGCGGGTCACGCCTCTTGCGGTGAGATCGCCCGCCACCGTCCCGCGCGTCGCGCTCGAGAGCTTGAGCGAGCGGCCAAGGAAGCGGATGGTGGGATATTTCTCGACCCAGAAGAACTTGTCGCCCCTCAGGCGTGCGAGGGTGATGCTGTCCGGGGCCTCGATCGCGGTCGCATCGAAGGTCACGTCGATCACTGCCTGCTCGGGCGCGCCGGGCACGATCGTCACCGCGCCTTCCATGCGCGGGAAGCGGGCGGTCTTGCTGGCGAGGCCAAAGAAGGGAACCTTGGCCGACACATTGCTCGCCGCCGCATCGAGCGTATAGCGCTGCGGGACGCTCGCGGCATTGGCGAGCGTCAGCAGGGCCAGCAGCGGCAGGACGGCGAGGCGTCTGAGGGGGCGCGGCAGGGTCATCTTTTCCAATACGCCCGAACGGGGCAAAAGGTTCAAGTCCGCGCTCGTTCTTGGCGCCGCAAACGGTTAGGCAGACGCGATGGCCAAGCTCTATTTCTACTATGCCAGCATGAATGCGGGCAAATCCTCGCATCTCTTGCAGGCGGACTTCAACTACCGCGAGCGGGGGATGGCGACGATGCTGTGGACCGCCGCGCTCGACAGCCGCTCGGAAGGCATGGTGAGAAGCCGCATCGGGCTCGAGAGCGATGCGCACAAGTTCACGCCCGAAACCGATCTGTGGGCGGCAGTCTCCGACGCGCACGCCGCAAGCAAGCTCGATTGCGTGCTGGTCGACGAGGCGCAGTTTCTTCAGTCCCAACAGGTCTGGCAGCTCGCCCGGCTGGCGGACGAAGCGGGCATTCCGGTGCTATGCTATGGCCTCAGGACCGATTTCCAGGGCGCGCTGTTCCCGGGCTCGACCGTGCTGCTGGGGATCGCGGACGCGCTCGTGGAGCTGAAAGCCGTGTGCCACTGCGGGCGCAAGGCGACGATGAACCTGCGCGTCGATGCCGAGGGCCATGCGGTGAAGCAGGGCCAGCAGACCGAGATCGGCGGCAATGACCGCTATGTCGCGCTGTGTCGCAAGCATTTCTCCGAGGCGCTCCGCGCATGAGCGCGCCGCTTTCGGGCTGGCTGATCCTCGACAAGCCGCGCGGGATGGGGAGCACCCAGGGCGTGAGCGCGGTCAAGCGCGTGCTGCGCCAGAACGGCTACGCCAAGACCAAGGTGGGCCATGGCGGAACGCTCGATCCCTTGGCAGAGGGCGTGCTACCGATCGCGCTGGGCGAGGCAACCAAACTTGCCGGACGTATGCTCGACGCCAGCAAGATCTACGAGTTCACGATTGCCTTCGGGGCCGAGACCGATACGCTCGATACCGAGGGCGCGGTGGTGGCGGAGAGCGACACGCGTCCTTCGCTGGCCGATGTCGAGGCGGTTCTGCCGCGCTTCACTGGGTCGATCGAGCAGATCCCGCCCGCTTATTCGGCGCTCAAGGTCGATGGGCAGCGCGCCTATGATCTGGCGCGGGCAGGGGAGGCGGTGGAGCTGAAGTCCCGCAGCGTGACGATTTTTTCCCTCGCAATCCTCCCCGGATCGGTGGTTGAGGATGAAGTGACCCTCATCGCCCACGTCTCCAAGGGCACCTACATCCGCTCTCTTGCCCGCGATATTGCCCATGCCCTCGGAACCTGCGGCCATGTCACCTATTTGCGGCGCATCAAGGCTGGCCCGTTCCTTGAAGAGCAGGCGATTTCGCTGGACAATCTGGAAGGAGCAGCTAAGGGCGCAGGCCTTGAACACCTCCTCCTGCCGCTGGAGGCAGGGCTGGACGACATCCCGGCCCTCCACCTCGACCAGACAAGCGCGCAGGCGGTCCGACAGGGCCGGGTGCTGTCTGGCATGCCCCAATCATCCGGGCTCTACCTTGCGAAACTGGGCGCTGTCCCGGTCGCGCTGATGGAGATCACGGACGGGACGGCTACGGTCGTCAGGGGTTTCAACCTTCCCGATGTCGCTGAGTAAGAGAGAATTGATATGTCGGTGACCGCCGAAAAGAAGCAGGAAGTCATTGCCTCGAACGCCCGTGATCCCAAGGACACCGGCAGCCCGGAAGTCCAGGTCGCGATCCTCACCGAGCGCATCCGCAACCTCACCGAGCACTTCAAGGATCACCACAAGGACAACCACTCGCGTCGCGGGCTTCTGATGATGGTGAACAAGCGTCGCACGCTGCTCGCCTATCTCAAGAAGAAGGACGTCGAGCGCTACAACGCCCTGATCCAGAAGCTGGGTCTGCGTAAGTGACGCAAACGTTCGGCCCGCCATCGGCGGGCCGTTTACGTTTTGCGTCATCCTGAACTTGTTTCAGGATCCATCGGGCCGCAGAGCCCGGACGTGAAATGGATCCCCGCCTTCGCGGGGATGACGACAAAGGGGTGCGGCTCGCAATTCGGCGACCACCGCCTCCGGGGCCGAACAGCGCCCCGCACCGGACCGGGACGGTCTTTTTCCCGGCACATGAGGCCCCGCCCGGCAATATGGCCGCGCGGGTCAGAAGGAAAACCAATGTTCGACACGAAAACCGTATCGCTGGAGTGGGGCGGAAAGACCCTCACTCTGGAAACCGGGCGTATTGCCCGTCAGGCCGATGGCGCCGTGCTGGCGACCTATGGCGAAACCGTGGTGCTGTGCGCCGTGACCGCCGCCAAGTCGGTGAAGGAAGGGCAGGACTTCTTCCCGCTCACCGTCCACTATCAGGAAAAGTTCTCCGCCGCCGGGCGCATCCCGGGCGGCTTCTTCAAGCGTGAACGCGGTGCGACCGAGAAGGAAACGCTCACCAGCCGCCTGATCGACCGTCCGATCCGTCCGCTATTCCCCGAAGGCTTCTACAACGAGATCAACGTGATCGCGCAGGTCCTGTCGTTCGACGGCGAGACCGAGGCGGACATCGTTGCCATGATCGCGGCCTCGGCTGCGCTCACCATCTCGGGCGTGCCCTTCATGGGCCCGATCGGCGCCGCGCGCGTCGGCTACATCGACGGCGAATACACGCTCAACCCGAAGCAGGACAAGGCGCTCGCCGAAGGCCGGCTCGACCTCGTGGTCGCCGCGACCGACACCGCCGTGATGATGGTCGAATCCGAAGCCAAGGAACTGACCGAAGCCGAGATGCTCGGCGCGGTGATGTTTGCGCATGACGAGATCCGCAAGGTGATCGGCGCGATCATCCAGCTGGCCGAGAAGGCCGCCAAGGATCCGTGGGACATTGACCTGAGCGACAACACCGCCGACATCAAGGCGAAGCTCAAGGAACTGGTTGGCGCCGATATCGCTGCCGCCTACAAGCTCACTGACAAGTCGGCGCGCTCGAACGCGCTGAACGAGGCGCGGGCCAAGGCCAAGGCGGCCTTCGCGGACGAAACCCCGCAGACCCAGATGGTCGCGATCAAGACCATGAAGAAGGTGGAAGCCGACATCGTGCGCACCGCCATCCTCAAGGAAGGCGCGCGCATCGACGGCCGCAAGCTCGATCAGGTCCGCCCGATCGAAGCGATCGTCGGCTTCCTGCCGCGCACCCACGGCTCGTCGCTGTTCACCCGCGGCGAGACCCAGGCGATTTGCACCACCACGCTCGGCACCAAGGATTCCGAGCAGATGATCGATGGTCTGGAAGGCCTCAGCTATTCCAGCTTCATGCTGCACTACAACTTCCCGCCCTATTCGGTCGGTGAAGTGGGCCGCTTCGGCGCTCCGGGTCGCCGCGAAGTCGGTCACGGCAAGCTCGCCTGGCGCGCGCTCAACCCCGTGCTGCCGAGCAAGGAAGACTTCCCCTACACCATCCGCGTTCTGTCGGACATCACCGAGTCGAACGGCTCGTCGTCGATGGCGACCGTGTGCGGCGGCTGTCTGTCGATGATGGACGCTGGCGTGCCGGTGAAGGCTCCGGTCTCGGGCATCGCTATGGGCCTGATCCTCGAAGGCAGCGAATTTGCCGTTCTGTCGGACATCCTGGGCGATGAAGATCACCTCGGCGACATGGACTTCAAGGTTGCCGGGACCGCCGAAGGCATCACCACGATGCAGATGGACATCAAGATCGCCGGCATCACGCAGGAGATCATGGCCAAGGCGCTCGAGCAGGCGAAGGCCGGCCGGATGCACATCCTGGGCGAAATGGCCAAGGCGCTGACCGGTGCCCGCACCGAAGTGTCGAAGCACGCACCGCGCATCGAGACGATCCAGATCGACAAGTCGAAGATCCGTGACGTCATCGGCACCGGCGGCAAGGTGATCCGCGAGATCGTCGCCGAAACCGGTGCCAAGGTCGACATCGACGATGAAGGCGTGATCAAGATCTCGTCCTCGAACCTCGATGAGATCGAAGCGGCGAAGAAGTGGATCCTTGGCATCGTCGAGGAAGCCGAAGTCGGCAAGATCTACAACGGCAAGGTCGTCAACATCGTCGATTTCGGTGCCTTCGTGAACTTCATGGGCGGCAAGGACGGTCTCGTCCACGTTTCGGAAATGCGCAACGAGCGGGTCGAAAAGCCCACCGATGTCGTCTCCGAAGGCATGGAAGTGAAGGTCAAGGTTCTCGAGATCGACCAGCGCGGCAAGGTCCGCCTGTCGATGCGCGTGGTTGATCAGGAAACCGGCGAAGAGCTGGAAGACACCCGCCCGCCGCGCGAACCGCGTGAACCGCGCGGTGACCGTGGTGATCGCGGCGATCGTCGCGGCCCCCGTGGCGGCGGCGACCGTGGTCGCGGCGGTGATCGCGGCGGACGCGGCGGCGGTGATCGCGGCGGGCGCGAGCGCGACAGCGGTCCGGCGGGTCTGCCCGACTTCCTGAAGGACTAATCACCTCACCGGAGGTATGAATATCGGCCGCCCGGAGCGATCCGGGCGGCCTTGTTTTTGGAATCTTGACCGATGCTCCAGCGCGAACTGATCGACACAACCCAGATCGAGGACGGTGTGAGCCTCGAACTCTACACCCATGCCGGTCATTTCATGATCGTGATGGGCCGCAACGAGTTGATGAGCACGCGGATGCGGTTCTCGGAAGAACAGCTCGCCGACCTCACCATCGACCGGCTCGGCAAGGACAACCCGCGCATCCTGATCGGCGGCTACGGCATGGGCTTCACCTATCGCGCCGCTGCGGCCCGGCTCGGGGCCAAGGCGCAGATCGTGGTCGCGGAGATTTCCGAGGCGATCATCGATTGGGCCAGAGGGCCGATGGCGGCGCTCACCGGCGCGGGCCTGTCGGACCCGCGCCTCGACCTGAAGATCTGCGATGTTGCCGCGTTGATCGACGATGCCAATGATGGCACCTGCGCCAAATTCGACGCGATCCTGCTCGATGTCGACAACGGCCCCGACGGGATCGTGCGCGATGCCAATAACCGGATCTACTCGCGCACCGGCCTTGCCAAGGCGCGCGATGCGCTGAAGCCCGGCGGCATTCTGGCGGTGTGGTCGGCAGGGCCGGACCCTGCCTTCCGCAAGCGGCTCCACGACATCGGGCTCGACGTCACCGAATGGAATGTCCGCTCGCGCCCGAACAACAAGGGCGCACACCACATCATCTGGTTCGCCCGGAAATCCTAGCTCAGAAGTCGTAGATCAGCGTCACCCGGCTCAACGTGCCGGTGCCGACCGCACGTGGCGGCGGGTTGCTGTCGTACTCCCACGAGTAGGAAAACCGCGCCGAGACCTTGTAATTGGGCTCGTAGCGCCCGAGGAACTGCTCGCGGTTGGTGACGCCGTTGGCGCGCTGGTAATCGGTCCGGGCAAACAGCTTGTGTCGCCAGTCGACGCCCTGGCGCTCGGCGGTGAGGCTGGCACTCAGGCCGGTATTGGTCGAATTGCCGGTTGCGCGAAAGCCCCCGAGCTCGCCCTTGCCCGCCAGTTCTCGAAAAACCGCGCCGAACGCAGCCTGGCTGTCCTCGCAGCAGCTTCGGCGGCCTTTGCCTCGGCGAGCTTCGCCTCGAAGCCTGCGAGAATCGTGTCGAGCTCGTCTGCGTCATCGGGGTTGGTGGCGCGGGCGATCTCGATGATGGTGCGCACCTTGGTCTCGTTGCCCGTCGCAAGTGTGGCGCGCTAACCGGCTTTGGCGTTCAAGGCGCAAATCCTTCGGACGCGGTTTCGCCGCCCCTGATCAGCGGAGTGGGACAGGGCAGGTGATGAAGTGCGGCCGCGCGGCCTCACCCCACCCGGGCCGGGCAGGGCACCTCGCGGCGGCGCTTATCGCACGCGCGGGCCACCGAAAGGCAGCGGCGGAGGCGGACGGCGCACGCCGCGCGGCAGCTGTGCCTGATAGGCACGCCCGCAATGATCGACGCAATAGGGGAAGCCGGGGTTCACCGGCTCGCCGCAGAAGTGGAAGTCGGGCTCGCCCGGATGGCCCATCGGCCAGCGGCACACCTTGTCCGACAGATCGAGCAGGCTGGTCTTGCCGGCGATCTCGGGGCTGGGCTTGGCCGGCACCAGACGGCGCGGCGGAGCGGGCGGAATCGGGGCCTGCTGGTCGCCCGGGCCCTGACGCAGGAAGCCGCCCGGGCCGACCGAGACGATCTTGGGCAGGTCCGCCTGCGGCACGGGCTGGGCCTGGGCCGGGGTTGTGCCGTCGTTGCCGCTATCGGGACGCGGCGTGGCACGGTTGGCGGTGCGGGCCGAGGACCGGTCGGCCGGTTCCGAATGTCCGGCCGCGTCGGCCCGCGGCTCGACCGCCGGGCGCGGGGCGGACGCGGCTGCCGGCTTCTTGGCCGGTGCAGCAGCGGCGGCCTTCTTCTTCTCGTTCGCCTTGACCGGCGAGGGGCGCGCCTTGAGCCCCAGGCGATGCGCCTTGCCGATCACGGCATTGCGGCTCACGCCGCCAAGTTCGGTGGCGATTTCGCTGGCAGTCGCGCCGCCTTCCCACATCTTCTTGAGCGTTCCGATGCGCTCGTCCGTCCAGCTCATATCGTCTACCTGTTCCTGTGTCCGGCGCCGCAAGGGGTTGCGGGGTGCTTGTCAGAGGCACTCGTGAAGCCTAGGCAACGCGCCATGGCCGAGAACGCTCCTGCACATCCGCACGGCAACGCCGCTCCCGTGACCGAATTGACGGCGGATGACAAGACCGGCGGGAGCACCCGGTTTGCCCCGCGCGGGCAGCCGGTGATCACCGGCATCAATCGCGTGGGGCTTCTGGCTCTCTATATGAAGGAGGTGCGCCGGTTTCTCAAGGTCCAGACGCAGACGATCTGGGCTCCGGCTTTCACCACCTTGCTGTTTCTGGCGATTTTCACTGTCGCGCTGGGCCGCGAGGGGCGCGAGGTGCTCGGCGTACCCTTCGCGACCTTCGTTGCGCCGGGGCTGATCATGATGGCGATGATGCAGAATGCCTTCGCCAATTCCTCCTTCTCGCTGCTTTCGGGCAAGATGCAGGGAACGATCATCGACCTGCTGATGCCGCCGCTGTCGAGCGGGGAACTGATGGCGGGCATTCTTGCGGCCGCGATCACCCGGGCGCTGGGCGTCGGGCTTGCCGTGGCGCTGGCGATGGCCCTGTGGCCCGGGGTCTCGCTGGCGGCGGCGCATCCCTGGGCGATCATCTGGTTCGGCCTGATGGGCTCGCTGATGCTGGCGACCATCGGCCTTGCGACCTCGATCTGGGCCGAGAAGTTCGATCACAACGCGGCCGTCACCAACTTCATCATCGCGCCGCTATCGCTGCTTTCGGGCACTTTCTACGTGATCGAGAACCTCCACGGCATCTTCGAGTCGATCAGCCGTGCGAACCCGTTCTTCTACGTGATTTCGGGTTTCCGCTATGGCTTCCTCGGCGCCAGCGATATTGGCGGGGCCGACCACGTGGCGGCGGCTGGCGCGGGGCTGCTGGCGCTGAACGTGGTGCTGGCCGCGGCGGTCTATGCGTTGCTGCGCAGCGGCTGGAAGCTCAAGAGCTGAGCGTGCCCGTCCCGCCGCCAGGCGGCCTTGCGCCGTCGGCGATCCGGTCGATTGCCGCTTGCGCTCCGATGACATCGGCGACGAGGCCAATGTCGAAGCTTTCGGTCTGCCTGTCGCCATCGCTGTCGCGCCCGACCCGTATCGCGAGGCTCAGCGTACCCGAGCCGTCGGCCCATTCGCGCCGCTGGACGAGGCCGATGCGATCGCCCGGCGCTGTCGTGATCGTTTGCTGGCGGCCACCACTGAGCTTCAGCGCCCGCCGGTCGGTCACCACATAAAGCACGCGCCCGCGCTCCCAGAGCGGCACGAAGGGCAAGCCGAACAGCGGGAATGCCCAGGCGAAAAGGCCTAGCCCCGTCTGCTCGGACGCCAACACTGCCGTAAAGGCAATCCCGGTCCACGCCAGAGAGAAGGCAGTCCAGGGTACCGCAAAGACGTAGCCGAGGAAGTGGCGAGGATCGATCCGCCCGATTTGCCAGCCGTGCCACTGCACCGTCTCGTTCGGGTGGAGCTCCCGCTCGAGCGCAAGCCGCAGCTGTATCATGGCGGTATTGTCGGAATCGGGGTGCGTGATGTCCACCATGGCCCCGCGTTAACGGGGCAAGGTTGTCAATGGGTTAGCGAAGCCCTCATCCGGTAGCGCCCGTCCTTGAAGCTTTCGAACAGCTGACGCACCGTCGGGTGGTCGACCGGGCCGCCCTGCGGATCAGCCACTAGGTTCCCCTGGCTGACATAGGCGACGTAGGACGAATCCTCGTTCTCGGCGAGAAGGTGGTAGAAGGGCTGCTCGCGGGGAGGGCGGATTTCCGGAGGGATGGATTCGTACCATTCCTCGGAATTGGCGAAGACCGGATCGATGTCGAACACCACGCCGCGGAAGGAAAAGAGGCGGTGCCGGACCACATCGCCGATGCCGAAGCGGGCGCAGGTCTGGCGCGGCGCGACAATGGTGCGTCCGGCCTGGCTCGAGAAGAACTCTGCGCGTTCCATGCGGCGCAATATGGACCTTCGCCGCTGCAAAACAAGCGCTGCGGCCCGGACGGGGGCGGATATGCCCGCATTTTGTGCGGTTGCGCCTCTTGGCAAGCGGCAGAGCTTGGGCTAACGGGCGCCCTTCCTGTCGCCAGCCGCCCTCGACCAGCGGCCCTCAACGGCACGACAGGCCTCGCGGAGAGGTGGCAGAGTGGTCGAATGCGCCGCACTCGAAATGCGGTTTACCGGCAACGGTAACGTGGGTTCGAATCCCACCCTCTCCGCCAATTACCATTGATTTAATTGTATTATTTTGCACATTGCGGCATCGTTACCATAAATGATCCCCAATAAGGTTGGCGCTTGCCCCGCCTTCGCGACCATTCAGTCTGAAACGCCTCTCTCTCAGCGTCGCACGGGTGAGGTGATTGCCTGCTGCTCGAAGGGGAAAGCATACAAGCGACCCGGAAGCCGCCACTCGCTCAAAGAAGGAACAAATGGCGGCCTTCCGGACTGACTGACAGCGCCGGCCTACTTTTCAACGTGCGAGGCGATCAATTCTTCAGATAACCTTCGGCCTTGCCCTCGCGTGCGCAGGCGGCGGATGATGTCCATCCTAAGACCCAGCAGTGCCATGAAACGGATTAGCGCGAGGGCGAAGGCGCCCACCGCCACGTTCAGACATAAAATCCTGATCTAGAACAAGAAATTCCATTTATGGATGAAATTAAAGGCGAGGCGTTCGGGCTTCTCCGAGTCGGATGCTTGCCCCCTGCCGGTCACATTCGTCCGGTTGCCGCGGATTGAGGCTACGGCCGCCCATCGCGGATCAGTTCTCAGTCTTTGGGCAGGAACGCGGCTAGCTCGTCGCGGGTCAGCACATCGCCGCCTGCCCGATAGGCATAGCCCGCTTGCATCGGGCTAACGGCGATCGCCTTGCCGTAGACCACACTTTCATCGTTCATCTGGTCTGCGGCAGGCGCGGCGGTGTTGAAATCGAAACTTACGCCGGGCAACGGGGGGATTTCAAGACCGCGCGCTTTGACCATCATCTGCATCATCGGCGACGCGCTGGCGGCCATGTTTGCGGTGAAGCCAACCTTGTAGGCATTGTAATTGCCGATCTCGGTTAGCTGCCAGCGTGCAGCTTCGAGCGTATCGGGGAAGTTGACGTTGAGCGCGAGCCCTGCCGCGAGCAGCGCCCCTCCATTTGCCTTCGCCTCCAGCGCCGCCACCAGTTCGACCGAACGTCGGGCCACTTCGTCCGAGAGCGGATTGTCGAGGCTGGCCGCCTCGGTATTCGTGCCCGCGCTCAGGGCAATCGCGGGGATGCCCATAACGGCGGCATATTGCGCCGCGCTGACTGTGCCGGAAGACAGGATGATCGCGCCGACATTCTGCCCTTCATTTGGGCCTGAGAGCACCAGATCGGGTGCCTTGCCCCAGCGCGCCATGGCGATCACATCGATCCCCTGAAGGAGCGCTGCGACAGTCTGAGGCAGGCCATCGATGCTCACCGAGGTCCAACGGTTGGGCGCTCCGCGCACCTGAATGTAGCGCGCCTGACCCTGATCGAGCTGCACCGCAACGCCCGGTAGACGGGCAAGCGCTGCGGCGATGTTCTCGTCCGGGAAGCGCCCGACCGAGTTGGCGGTGGCAACATCAGTGACGTTAAGCGCCGCGCGCTTGGCCCCAGTCGCGTTTTCGAGCGAGTCGCGGATCGAGCCGGTGACGACGATTACGTTATCGCTCTCTCCTGCGCCCTCGCTGGCCGGATTGTCCTGCGCCATCGCAGGGAACGCAAAGGTCAAAGCCGAGATGGCTGCGCAGCTCAGATAAAGCGCGCGCACGGAGGTGAGATTTGCATTCATTTTTCGGGCCCTTTGTTTTGATTTGAGGGCCGCCTAAGATGATTATAAGTAAAAAATGTTATAGGGCGATTTTATCTCAAACAATTTTCTAAAAAATCCAATTATTATACAGTAAAAATCTGCAACAATGCCGACATTTGAATATAATTCAGTCATATAAACATCTTAAAAATTACATAATGTGATTTATTTAAGTGCTTATCATCCTTTGGATGGGATTTTTGGCGCCAAAAGGCTCTTCGCTGTGGGGGTGTGGCGTCGGCGCAGCGTCCGATAATTGTCATTTTTCTGTAGTCGACGTGCAATCGAAGTCTAACCGAGCCGCAATAATGCTGGCCTAGGGGGCGCCCCTGCAACCACATCATAACGGGGCAACATCATGAAATCCTACCTTTTGCGTCACGCATTTCTCTCCAGTGTCGCGACCATCGGCCTTGCAGCTGCGTCGCCCTCCTTTGCGGCCGGGGCGGACGCCGATGCGGAAGCGATCGCCGAAACCAAGGATGCCATGGCAGAAGAAGAGCCATCGGAAGGCGGCGAGATCATCGTCTACGGCAAGGGCGAGGTTCGCCAGGTAACCGAGATCGGCGCAGCCGACATCCAGCTCACCACCGCCGGCTCCAGCCCCTTCATCGCGCTGCGCAAGCTGCCCGGCGTCAACTTCCAGTCGGCCGATCCCTTCGGCACCTATGAATGGTCGACCCGCATCACTCTGCGCGGCTTCAACCAGAACCAATTGGGCTTCACGCTCGACGGCGTGCCGCTCGGCGACATGAGCTATGGCAACACCAATGGCCTGCACATCAGCCGCGCGATCATCGCCGACAATATCGGCCAGACCCGCGTGAGCCAGGGCGCGGGCGCGCTCGGCACCGCCTCGACCTCGAACCTCGGCGGCACGCTCGAATTCTTCAGCCGCGCGCCGCAGGACGAACTCGGGATTGCTGGCAACATCACCTATGGCGATAGCAACACCCTGCGCGGCTATGCCACGCTCGACACCGGCGATCTGGGCGGGTTCAAGGCCTACATCAGCGCCGCGCATATCGATGCCGAAAAGTGGAAGGGCGTCGGCACCCAGCGTTCGACCCAGGTCAACGCCAAGCTGGTCGCGGATGTCTCTCCCACAACCACCTTCACCGCCTTCGTCAATTTCTCCGACCGCAAGGAGAGCGACTATCAGGACCTCAGCCTCGATATGATCAACCGTCTCGGTTACGACTGGGACAATATCTCGGATAACTGGCCGCTGGCGGCGCAGATCGCCTTCATCGGCGCCAATCGCGGCGATACCGGCGTGGTGGTCGGGCCGAACACCTTCGGCACCACCTACCCCGCCCCCATCCGCACGGTTGACGATGCCTATTTCGACGCCGCCGGCCTGCGCCGCGACTGGCTGGCGAGCGGCCGGATCGACCAGCAGTTCGGTGATGCCGTGAAGGCCGCGGTGCAGGTCTACTACCACACCAACAAGGGTCAGGGCTCGTGGATCACGCCCTACCGCGCCAGCCCCGGCGGCTTGCCGCTGAGCTTCCGCACCACTGAATACCAGATCGAGCGCATCGGTGTGCTCGGCGATGTGGTGGCCGAACTTGGCGCACACACCGTCCGCCTCAACCTGTGGTATGAAAACAACGATTTCGAACAGGCCCGCCGCTTCTACACCATGGGCACCAGCCAGACCGTGCCCGGGGCGAACGCGCTGGATTACCAGTCGAACCCGTTCTTCACCCAATGGAACAATGCCTACAACACCCGCACCTTCCAATATGCAGTGCAGGACCAGTGGGACGTGAGCGACGCCTTCACCGTCACGGCGGGCTTCAAGGGCCAGAGCGTCAAGCTCGAAGCCACCCCGATCAACCCCGTCCCCGGCCCGCTGGCGCTCGGCCAGATCAAGGGCGAGGACCTGTTCCTGCCGCAGGTCGGCGTGCTCTACAAGCTGGGCGGCGGCAACGAGATCTTCGCCAGCTTCACCCAGAACCAGCGCGCCTTCACCGCCGCAGCGACCACTGGTCCCTTCGCGACCTCGGCCGCGGGCTTTGCCGCGCTGCGTGACCGGATCGAGCCGGAAAGGACCAACACTTACGAAGTCGGCTTCCGCTTTGGCGAAGGCCAGCTGACCGGGGTGATCGCGGCCTACCTCGTCAACTTCCAGAACCGCCTGCTCGCCATTCCGCAAGGTCCAGGCATCGTCGGCAATGCCGCGCTGCTCTCCAACGTGGGTGACGTGCGCTCGGTCGGTGCGGAAATCGGCATCCAGTGGGAACCGGTCGACAACTTCACCGTGACCGGCAGCTATGCCTATAATGAAAACACCTACCGCGATGACGTGATCAACCAGTCGGGTGTGGTGGTGCAGCGGATCAAGGGCCGCACCGTGGTCGACAGCCCGGAAAGCATCGCCAACCTCGAACTGGCCTATGATGACGGCCAGTTCTACGCTCGCGGCAATGCCAACTACACCTCGGAGCGGTTCTTCACCTTCTCGAATGATCGCTCGGTCGAAGGGCGCGTTCTGGTTGACGGGCTGATAGGGTTCCGTCTGCAGAGCGACAACCGCTTCCTCAATGGCCTCGCCATCGAAGGCACGGTGACCAATCTGTTCGACGAGGAATTTGTCGGCACGATCGGTTCGAACGGCTTCGGCTTTGCGGGCGACAACCAGACGCTGCTGGCGGGCGCGCCGCGGCAGGTCTTTGTGACCCTGCGCAAAAACTTCTGACGATGCTTTGGGAGCCGCTGGAGTGTACCCCGGCGGCTCCCATGATAATGGCCGATGATTTCACTGTCATCATCGGCCATTCTTGTTGCCATCCTGCATTGACACCGCGACGAGGTTGCCCGTGATCCGTAACTTGTTTGAGAAACGTATTTCGCGCCGCACCACGCTCGCCAGTCTGGCAGCAGGGACAGCGACTATGTCTTGGTCCGATATGGCCTTCGCTGCGACTGACGGACCCTTCCGTCACGGCGTCGCGAGCGGCGATCCCGATGCGACCAGTGTGGTGCTGTGGACGCGTGTGACAACGTCGGGTGATGTGACGCTGGTAGGCGAGGTCGCCCACGACCCCGATTTCACCGCTATTACCGCCAGCACCCAACTGCCGACCGGGCCGGACCGGGATCAAACGGTCAAGTGGCTGGCACACGGCCTTGAAGCCGGACAGACCTACTATTACCGCTTCCGGCTCGGCGAAGCTGTGTCCCCTACGGGCCGCGCCCGTACGCTGCCGAGCGGCAAGCTCGACCGGTTGGGCATCGCGCTCGCTTCCTGTTCCAACTTCGCCTTTGGCTATTTCAATGCCTATGAAGCCATCGCCCGTGATGCGGCGGTGGATTTCGTATTGCATACCGGCGATTACATCTATGAATATGGCCACGACGGCTGGGGCGACGATGTCGCCCGTGATCTGGGCCGCAGGCATGACCCAGCACACGAAATCGTCAGCCTATCCGATTATCGCCGCCGCCATGCGCAGTACCGGACCGATGCGGGCGCACAGGCTATGCACGCAGCGCATACATTCATGGCCTGCTGGGATGATCACGAAAGCGCCAACAATCCTTGGACCGGCGGCGCGCAGAACCATCAGGCTGGCAGCGAAGGCGACTGGCAGGCGCGGCGTGAGGCCTCGGTCCAGGCCTATTTCGAATGGATGCCGGTGCGCGAACCCGAATGGCTCGACCGTCAAGGTTCCACGCGGATGCAGTTCTGGCGCAGCTATAGTTTCGGTGATCTCGCAACGCTGACCACGCTGGAAACCCGCCACACGGCGCGGGTCGAGCAGGTCGATTATGCACCGCTGATGGCGCAGACCGGTGATACAGAAGCGATCGCGCGGTTCCGCCGCGATGTGCTGGGGGCACCGGGCCGCCGGATGATCTCGCCCGAATGCGAGGCCGATCTCACCCGCAGCCTTGAGCAATCTGTTGCGGCCGGGCAGCCTTGGCGGCTGATCGGGAACGCCATCCCGATCGCGCGCACGGATGTCCCCGACCTCGTGGCGCTGGGCGTCCTGCCAGATCCCGATGCGCCCGGCGCTCCCTTTGCAGGTGCCGCGCTTGGCAACGCAAAGGTGCTGGCCGCCAAGGGCCGGGCGGGCCTGCCATTTTACCCTGACACTTGGGACGGCTACCCGTGGGCCCGCGAACGCCTTTATGATCTCGCGCGCAAGGCAGGGGCGAGAGACCTGATCTTCCTGACAGGTGATAGCCATAGCTTCTGGGCCAACAGCCTGAAGGATGCTGTGGGCCGACCGGTAGGCGTCGAACTGGGTACCGCTGGCATCACCTCGCCGGGTGACTTCGTGGAAAGCGGTTTCGGAGACGCCTTATCGAAGGCGCTCGACAAGGCCTTCGCTGATCACGTCCCCGAAGTGGTGTGGACCGACAACATGCATCAGGGCTACGTTCGGATTGATCTCGGGCGTGAAGCTGCTGAGGCAACCTTCATTGCGGTCGATACAATTACCACTCCGAATTTCAGACCGTTTATCGTAAATCGTGTCGGGATTGGCCGGGTCGCCGGAACTGTCGGCTTCATCTGATCTGGCCAACCAGAGCGAATATCCCCTTGATGCATGTCAATTTCCTGTCATAATCAGACTGTTGCGCAGCTTCGTAAAGTGGCGCATTTGTCAGGCATGGGGCGAGAACGTGAATTTTTGCTTGGCCGGATTCGGCTTGCGCTGGCGGGCGACGACGCTGGCGATGAACAACTGGTAACCAGCCTGCCAAATCCCAGCGCTCTCGACCGCCTAGAGAAGGCGGCGTGGATTGCTTTGGATCTGTGGGGTGACGATGCCGAACTTCGGGCATCGCACTGCCGCTGGGAGCATTTTGAAAGGCAAAGACTTCAAGACCTATCGGTCAGCCTCTTGACCGTGTGTGCCGAACGATAGCGCCCTGCTTCCGGCGGCCCGAGGCCAATAGCCACTGAGCTTAGCCCATTGCCGCAAGCCTATAAGGCTGCTGTGAACTCGTCGAATCCTGACGCATGATCATTGGTTGTGCCGCAGTGTCGGCGGAGCGAGGAGCCATTCAGGTTGCCTGCCAGTGTCAGGCGTTCCAGTCATGACGCTCTGCCTTTGGACTGCGTGCCTGCTGCATTTGCGCGAAAAGATGGCCTGACGCCGACCTGTCATTGCCCGGACAAGGCCGCCGATCAGTTCCACACCAAGGCTACCCGGCCGAACGAGATGTGGCAGACCGATTTTACCTACTTCAAGATCATCGGCTGGGGTTGGATGTACCTGTCGACCGTGCTCGACGACTTCTCTCGCTACATCATTGCATGGAAGCTGTGCACCAACAGGCAAACCTCCCGGCACGACGACAATGCGGCGCATCTTGCGACGCTGTCAGCGATGACCGCCGGGCTGATTTTTAATTGTTTCGCAACAATTTCGTGTCAGTCGGCATGCGCGCCCGACTCGTCACCTCCGGCAAGGACTCTGCCCGCTCTTATGGCGATTTTACCGATCGTGATGGGGACACCCGCGACCGGCCGCCGCCCTGGCCTGCTGCCGCGTGCGAGCCGGCGCCACCTCACAGCAAGGTTCGATATGTCGACCCAAGATGATGCTCCCGTGCCGGGCGAAGGCTTCAAATTCCAGCCGCAGGACCGCAATGCCCTGCATACCGGAGAGAAGATCATCGGCGTGGTCCTGTCGCTGATCGTGGTGGGCCTGGCATTCTACCAGTTGCGCGAGATCGACCTGTCCAAAATCGTCAGCCTGGTGCCCAGCTCCCGGGTCTTCTGGTCGATCTTCTGT
>JACCDK010631848.1_pt1 | contig 25069 bp, 28 predicted proteins | sample 7445871 | NCBI WGS metagenome assembly JACCDK01 (sample SAMN15323436, study PRJNA562643) | freshwater metagenome | isolation source: river surface water | place: USA:Blue River Watershed | collected 2017-08-15 | reverse complement strand
TATCCCGTCGGCGCGGCGCTGCTCTTCGATGACGGGGCGGTGATCACCGGCTGCAATGTCGAGAACGCGAGCTATGGCCTTGCCCTGTGCGCCGAGACCGTCGCGGTTGCCAAGGCGCTGGGCGAAGGGCGGCGCGGAGGGTTGACGGCGGTGGCCGTGGTCGGGCTCAAGGCCGATGCCGAACCGATCACCCCCTGCGGACGTTGCCGCCAGGTGCTCAACGAGGTCGCCGCGCTCGGCAGCACCGATCCGCTGGTTCTGTGCGTGGCGGGCAAGGGCGAGGGGGACGACGTGCGGCGGGTGCGGCTATCCGCGCTGCTGCCGCACGCCTTCGGGCCATCACACCTCAGTTAGACGTCGATCTTCACGCGTCCCTGGCCTCCAGCCACTCGGCCAGCGCCGCGAGACATTCGCGCCCCAGCAGCTTGCAGCGTTCGGGCGACCAGCCCTGTTCGGGCTCGGGGAAGTCGGCGAGATCCTTGTAAGGCATCTCCAGCGTCATCGCGACCGCACCGAAGCGTTCGGCAAGCTGGTTCGTGCTCATCGAGAGGTTCGCGGTGCCCGGGCGCGCCTTGGGATAGCCGAGCTTGGTCTGGAAGTCGGGGGTGCGCCGGTCAAGGATGCGCTGGTAGCGATAGAAGCCTTCGCCCTGGCTATCGGTCCACGAAGGGATGCCCTCGAAACCGGCGAGGAAGACGGCGGGAATGGCCTCGTCGGCATGGACGTCGATCGCGAAATCGACGCCGGTCTGGTCCATGCGATCGCGGATTGCGAGCACCTCGGGGGATCTCTCGGGGGAGGGATCGGCCCATTCGCGGTTGAGGTTGGCGCCAACCGCATTGGTTCGCAAATGCCCGCGCCGCGAACCATCGGGGTTGCAATTGGGCACGACGTGGATGCGGCATCTGGCCCTCAGCGCGCGCGCGACCGGATCGGCGGGGTCGGTCAGGCATTCGAGCGCGCCTTCCATCCACCATTCCGCCTGGGTCTCGCCCGGGTGCTGGCGGGCATAGAGCCAGACCTGCGTCGCGCCCTCGCCCATCTCGAGGCAATCGATCGGCTGCCCGTCGAGCGTGGTGCCAAGACGGATGTATTCGACGCCCTCGGCCGAAGCCGCTTCGGCAACAAGATCGTGGTGACGCTCCATGGAATAGGGTGCGAAATAGGCGACCCAGAAGACGTCGGTGGCGGGGAGATGACGGATCGTCAGCGTGCCGTTTTCCTCGGCCGGATCGAAGCTGGAAGCCGCGCGCATCCAGTAGGCGCGGTCTTCCGAGACGCAGGCGTCATAGTCCGGCCAGCCGCCCGGATAGGCGCTGGCATTGAGGCCGGTGAGCTTGAGCACCACCTCCTCGCCCGCCCTGGCCGCCACGCGGAAGTGGAACCACTGGAAGAAGTCGGAACTGTTGTCGCGGCGGATCGCGAGGCGCGCCGTCGCGCCCTCGATCCCCAGCACCTCGATATTGCCGCTATCGAAGCCGGCATCGATATGGAGAGAGGTCATTGGGTTCCTTGAAGCTTCCTGACGTCGATCGTCACAGTCTCGCCATTGCCACCGGGAAAGTCCCGGAACAAGGCTGCGGCAAGGGTGCGGGCGCTGGTGTCCACCTGCGAGTAGGGCGATTTCACGCTGGTCGTGATCTGCGCGCGCCCTTCCCAAAGGGTGGCTCCGCCGCTGCGGGCGATGCGCACCGATAGCTCGGTAATGGTGCTCGGCCCCTCGTGTCCGCCGCCCAGATCGAAGCCGACCCCAAGGCCGACGCCCGAGCCGAAACTGCCGGTGCCCCCGCTGACCCCGACGCTGACAGGGCGCTGGCGCTCGTCGATAGGTGCTGCAGTGATCGGGCTGCGGGTGGTGCGGATCGCGGCGGTCTGGTCAGCGGGAGCGCCCTCGGCCACCACCGTGTAGCCGAGCCGCGCCAGTTCGGCGACCACGGCTGAGGCGAAGGCTGTTCGCGCCGCTTCGTTGGCAATCTTGTCCGGGAATGTGACCGCGATGGTGCCGCTCCCGAGGCCCGCGCGCTCGGGGCCGGGTGAGACGAAGCGGGTCACCTCCACCGGGCCGGTGTAAGGCGTGGTCGCGCAGGCCGAGAGCGCGAGTGAGGCGGCGGCGACGACAGCGATGGGCAAGGCGCGAGGCATGTCAGGGACTTCCTTTCGTGGCGCGGCATCATAGGCCGGAGCCGCTCACGCGCACAGACCTGTGTTGTCTGCTCCAGGTTGCGATGTTCTGACCGGAATTTGTGCTACGGGCCCCTGCCATGACAACCCAGAGCAAACCTTCCGTCCTCGTCACCGGCGGTGCCGGCTATATCGGCAGTCATGCGGTTCTCGCCCTGAAGGACGCCGGTTGGCCGGTGGCGGTGATCGACAACCTCACCACCGGCTTCCGCTTCGCGATCCCCGAAGGCGTGCCGCTCTACGAGGGCGATATCGCGGATGCCGACCTGCTGGCGCGGATCTTCGCCGAGCAGCAGACCGGTGCGATCATGCATTTCGCCGGTTCGATCATCGTGCCCGAGAGCGTCGCTGACCCGCTCAAGTATTATCACAACAACACCGCCAAGAGCCGCGCGCTGATCGCCGCCGCCATTGAGGCGGGCATTGCGCACGTCATCTTCTCATCGACCGCGGCGACCTATGGCATCCCCGAGGTCGCCGCCGTGAGCGAGGATACGCCGCAGCGACCGATCAATCCCTATGGCTGGTCGAAGCTGATGACCGAGCAGATGCTTGCCGATGTCGCGGCGGCGCATCCGATGAATTACGGGGTGCTGCGATATTTCAATGTCGCGGGCGCCGATCCGCAGGCGCGCAGCGGGCAATCGACTGCGGGGGCGACCCACCTCATCAAGGTCGCGATCGAGGCGGCGCTCGGCAAGCGCGAATCGGTAAGCGTGTTCGGCACCGACTATGCGACCCCCGATGGCACGGGGGTGCGCGACTACATCCACGTCAGCGACCTTGCTGCCGCACATGTGCTGACGCTGGAGGCGCTGATTGCGCAGCCTGAGCGCTCGCTCACCATGAATTGCGGGTACGGGCGGGGCTTCTCGGTGAACGAGGTGCTCGACGCGGTCGACCGGGTGACGAATCGCCAGCTCGACCGCCGGATCGAGGGGCGGCGCGCGGGCGATCCCGATTCGCTGATTTCCGATCCCGCGCACCTCAAGGCGACCCTCGGTTGGGAGCCGCGACACGCCGATCTCGACACGATCATCGCCCATGCACTCGCCTGGGAACGAAAATTGACCGATCTCCGGGGCGCCGCCTGACAGACTCGCATTGACGCGCCCGGGGCGGGCCGCTAACGGGGCCGCTCGAATTTCCGCGCGTCGGACCGATCCGGCGCGCTTTGTATTTGGAAAAAAGCCATGAAGATCGTCAACAGCTTGAAGTCGCTGAAGGGCCGTCACCGCGACAACCGCGTGATCCGTCGTCGCGGCCGCACCTACGTGATCAACAAGACCGACCGCCGCTTCAAGGCCCGCCAGGGCTAAACCGGCGCGGCTGCCCGAGGGGCGGCTGATGAATTCGCGGCCCGCCTCCCATCCGGAGCGCGGGCCGCTGGCTTTCGGGGGGCGGAAAGCGCAGGGGCGATGCAGAAGGCGGTTGTGTTCGATATCGGACGGGTGCTGTTCGAGTGGCGGCTCGCAGCGCTGTTCGAGAAGCTGATCGAGGATCCGCGGGAGCTCGACTGGTTCCTCGCCAATGTCGTCACCGAGGAATGGCACTTCGAGCATGACCGGGGGCGGGCGCTGGCCGAGATGCTGCCCGAAAGGATCGCGCTCTACCCGCAATACGAGCCGCATATCCGGGCCTATGCCGCGCGCTTCAACGAGACGATTCCCGGACCGGTGGAAGGCTCGCACGCGCTGGTCGAGCGCCTTGCGGCGGGCGGCGTGCCGCTGTTCTGCCTGACCAATTTCGGCGACGAGTTCTGGGGGATGTTCCGCCCGGCACAGCCGATCTTCGACCTGTTCGCCGACATCGTGGTCTCGGGGGTGGAGAAGATCGCCAAGCCCGATCCGCGCATCTACGCGATCGTCGAGCAGCGCAGCGGCCGGAGCGGCTCCGACCTGTTCTTCACCGATGACAACGTCGCAAATATCGCCGCGGCCCGCGCGCGCGGCTGGGATGCCCACCTGTTCACGGACGCCCAAGCTCTCGAAGTGCAGCTGGTGGCAGCCGGGTTGCTCTAGTTTCCGTCCGCGCCTCCGCGCGGACATCCTCGGCGCAGTTCCCGCCGTTCCGCGCCGGGCGCCTGCGGAGCAGCCGCGTGGCCTTGCGGACCCTTCAGGTCCGACCAGGCCCATTCCTCTCGACCACATCAAAAAAATCCCCCGGCGCGCTCTGGGGATAGCGGGCGCCGGGGGTTCTTGGAGCTCCGTCCGGCGGAGAGAGAGGGACAGTCGGACGGAGAGGAATGCTGGTGTCAGGCTGCGATCAGCCGTTGCACTTGGTCAGTTCTTCGGCGGCGAGCAGTTCGCCATTCACCTTGAACTCGGCGACTTCGCCGAATTTGCGGTTGAGGCCGCGGCACACACGCAGCGGGCGGGCGGAGGTCTTGTTGGCGACGCAGGTTTCGCCCTGGCACGCCCAGGCAACGCCATCGGCGACTGCGCGAAGGTCGCTCGCGGGGACGGTGAGCTTGGCGGTGTAATAGGGCGTACCGGCCGCTTCCACGGGTGCCGCAGTGGTGGCAATGCCGAAGCTGAGGCCGGTGTAGACCAGCGCAGAAGCAAGGACGGCAAGCTTGCCGGAACGGGGGAGGGAGAGGGTGCTCGTCATCGGGGTATCCTTTGCCTTTTCTTTGATGGGGGCCGCTGCCCCTTAGGTCTCTTTACCATCGTTTTGCAATGCAACATTTCGATTCGAAACCGGTTGCTCTTCGCCACCTAACTTACTAGGTTGCGGGTTGCAACTGAAAACTGAATCTTTTTGTGAGCCGCTGCAAAAACGGCTACACACCGCCCCGAAGGGGAAGGGAAACGAGACCTATGGGTGAGCTGAGAGAACCGCTGCGCGAGCTGATCGAATGCGGATTGCCGCAGGCGCTCGAGGTGATGGGGGAGCGCTGGTCCTTCATGATCCTGCGCGCCAGCTTCAACGGTCTCAAGCACTTCGAGGAGTTCCTGAGCGAACTCGGGATTGCCCGCAACATCCTCTCCAACCGTCTCGCCAAGTTGGTCGAGCACGGCATCCTCAAGCGCGAGCCCTGTGCCGATGACCGGCGCAAGATCGAGTACCGCCTCACGGAAAAGGGCTTCGACCTGCTTCCGGCGATGGTCGCACTGCGCCAGTGGGGGCAGAAATATGCGGTCGAGACGGTCGTGGAGGATCCCGTGCTGGTCGACGAGCGTGATCGTCTGCCGATTGGTCCGGTTTCGATCCTTGCCCACGATGGTCGCATTCTCGGCCCTCAGGACCTGTGGCTGACCCGTCCCACGGACCTCGGCAAGCGTGCCGATGGCACGATCGCGGCACCCGGTGCGGCGCTCGGCAAGGGCGACGTGGTCGATCTGGCCGCTGCCAAGAAGGCCGCCGCGCGATAATCGGTCGATAGGTCGCACCGGCGGGTGCCCATGCCGCAGGGCTTGGGCTAGGCGCGCAGCCATGTCCGGCCTCGCCACCCCCGACCTCCATGACATCCTGCGCCGCACCTTCGGCTACACCGCCTTTCGCGGCCAGCAGGCGGCCGTCATCGACCGGGTCATGGCGGGGCGGCACACCCTTGCCCTGATGCCGACCGGGGCGGGCAAGAGCCTGTGCTACCAGATCCCTGCGCTCGCCCGCCCCGGCACGGCGGTGGTCGTCTCGCCGCTGATCGCGCTGATGCATGACCAGATCCGCTCGGCCGGGGCAGCGGGCATCCGCGCGGCATCGATGACATCGGCCGACAGCGACAACGCCGCCACCGCCGATGCCTTCCGCCGAGGCGAGCTCGACCTTCTCTACGTCGCCCCCGAGCGGGTTTCGACCGCCGGCTTCCAGGCTTTGCTCGATCGCGCACCGATCGCGCTCTTCGCTATCGACGAGGCGCATTGCGTCTCCGAATGGGGGCACGATTTCCGGCCCGACTACCGGATGCTCCGCCCGGTGCTCGACCGGTTCCCGGATGTGCCCCGCCTCGCGCTCACGGCCACCGCCGATCAGGCGACCCGCGTGGACATCCTCCACCAGCTCGGCATCCCCGACGAAGGCCTGATCGTCGCCGGGTTCGACCGGCCCAACATCCGCTACGCCATAACCCCGCGTGATTCGGGCACGCGCCAGATCGTCGAACTGCTCCGGCGCCTCGAAGGGGCGGGGATCGTCTACGCCCCGAGCCGCAAGCAGGCCGAGGATCTCGCAGCCGCGATCACGCGGGCCGGGCGCGAGGCGGCCTTCTACCACGCGGGTCTGGAGCCTTCCGCCCGCGCCCGCGTCCAGGCCGACTTCGTTGCCTCGGAAAGCATGGTGATGGTCGCCACCATCGCCTTCGGCATGGGCATCGACAAGCCCGACGTGCGCTTCGTCATCCACGCCGGGCTGCCCAAGTCGATCGAAGCCTATTACCAGGAAACCGGCCGCGCGGGCCGCGACGGCGATCCTTCCGAGGCGCATCTGTTCTGGGGCGCCAGCGACTTCGCCCGCGCGCGGCAATGGCTTGGCGAGGTCGAGCCCGAGCGTCTTCCTGCAGAGCAGGCGCGCCTCAATGCGCTGGCCGCACTGGTCGAGTCCCCCACCTGCCGCCGCGCCATCCTGCTGCGGCATTTCGGCGAGAACCCTGCCCCGCAGTGCGGCAATTGCGACAACTGCCTCGAGCCGCCGCAGGTGCGCGACGCGAGCGAACTGGCGATGAAGCTCCTCTCGGCGGTTTATCGCACCGGGCAGAGCTTCGGCATCGGCCATGTCGAGAAGGTTTTGCTGGGTCAGCGCGACGAGCGCATCGAATCCCGCGCCCATGACAAGCTGTCCGTGTTCGGCATCGTCAGCCGCGAGGAGGCCCCGCTGCTTCGCCCCCTCGCGCGCACGCTCATGGCGCGGGGGATGCTCGCGGCGACCGAGCATGGCGGGCTGATGCTCGGACCCGAAGCGCGCGCGGTGCTCAAGGGCGAGGCCGCGGTGGCAATGGCCGAGCCTCCCGCGCGCGCCCGCCGTTCCCGCCGCGAGCGCCAGCGCGGCGACACCGCGAACCCGGTCGGCAATCCGCTGTTCGAGGCGCTGCGCGACAAGCGCAAGGCCCTCGCCGCCGAACACGGCCTGCCCGCCTACGTCATCTTCCATGATTCGGTGCTGCGCGACATGGCCCACCAGTGCCCCGAGACGCTCGCGGAACTCGGAAGGATCCCCGGCGTCGGCGCAAAGAAGCTCGAGACCTGGGGCCCCGACTTCATCGCAGTCGTGCGAGAGCACCTGAGCAGGGGATGAGCGGTTCACTCGCGTGAACCGGTCTGCGTCTACATCAGCGCGGACGCTGGCCGACCGAATAGGTGATCCTGATCCGCACCCAGCTGCCGAACTGCTCCCGCCCGCCGATCCGCGCGGGGCGGACCCGGAACTGCCAGGCGGCGGCCAGCACCGCGCGCCCGATCTGGGAGCCTTCGGGGCTTTCGCCGACGAGCACGCAATCCTCGACATAATATCCCGCCACCGTCTTGCAGGCGATCAGCGCCACCCCCGGGCCATTCGCGGTCGAAAGATAGCCCGCCAGCTCCTGATCGGTCGGTTCGCGGTACCAGCGCGCCGCATAGAGCGGCTCGCCATTGGGCGCGGTGCCGACCCGCTCGCTGTCGCCGGCGGTCCGCGGGTTGCCAGTGTCGGCCGGGCCATAGCCGGCGTTGGGCCTGATCCTGGCGCCGATGGTCGGGGCGGCGCTCGGCCTGGGCTGGGGCTGCGGCTGGGGCTGGGGCTGCGGCGGCGCGGGCGGCGGCGTCGGGGCCGACTTCGGGTTGAGCGCCAGCGGGGAAGGGCGCGGCGGCGCGGGCGCAGGGGTGACGGGCTGGCTGTCTTGCGGCGTCTCGGGCTCGCTCGGCTCTGCGGGTTCGGGCTGTTCGGGCGCGGGCGGTGCGGCGAACTCCAAGGATTTGAACGTCACCGCTTCCTCGTCGCCGTCCTCCACCCCTGCGATGTTTGCGCCGAGGGTGAGCAGCAGGAGCAGGATCAGCCCTTCGATCGCCAGCGCGATGGCAAGGCTTGCCAGCTTGCGCCGCCGCGAGGCATCGCGCCCGGCGAGGCCGCGCGGTTCCTTGGTCACCGATGCTGAAGTCTCGTCCGGAATGGCCAAAGCGCCCTTGATCGGCCGGCTTCAAAGGGGGCGAGCGGCCTTCGGACGCGTCCCTTAGCCGCTCGTCAGCCGATAGGATAGCGCCTCGGCGATGTGGACGCGGCCAACCGTGTCCGCCCGGGCGAGATCGGCGATGGTCCGTGCGACCCGCAGCATCCGGGTGTAGCCGCGCGCCGAAAGGCGCAGCTTTTCGGCCGCCTGGAGCAGCAGCTTGCGGCCCGCCTCGTCGGGCGTGGCATGGTGATCGAGCCGCTCCCCTTCCAGCTCGGCGTTGGAGCGCACGCCCCGCGCCGTCTGCTGCGCGCGGGCGGCGGCGACCCGGCGGGCGACCTCGGCGCTGCCCTCGGCGGGCGGGGGGAGCGCCATGTCCATCGCGCTCACCGCCGCGACATGGACGTGGAGGTCGATGCGGTCGAGCAGCGGGCCGGAGAGCCGCGCCTGATAGTCCCCGACGCAGCGCGGATACTTGTTGCAGTTCCTTTGCGGATCGCCCGCATAGCCGCAGCGGCACGGGTTCATCGCCGCGACGAGCTGCACCCGCGCCGGGAAGGTCACATGGGCATTGGCCCGCGCGACATCGACCGTGCCGGTCTCGAGCGGCTGGCGCAGCGAATCGAGCACCGGACGCTGGAACTCGGGCAGCTCGTCGAGGAACAGCACGCCTAGGTGTGCCAGGCTCACCTCGCCCGGGCGCACCTTCAGGCCGCCCCCCGTCAGCGCCGCCATGCTCGCCGAATGGTGCGGGGCGCGGAACGGTCGGGCGCGGCTGATCCGGCCTGCCTCGAGCATCCCCGCCACCGACTGCACCATCGACACCTCGAGCGCCTCGGCCGGACCGAGCGGGGGGAGGATGCCGGGAAGGCACGAGGCGAGCAGGCTCTTGCCCGATCCGGGCGGGCCCATCATCAGCAGGTTATGCCCGCCGGCGGCGGCAATCTCGAGCGCCCGCTTGGCGGTCTCCTGCCCGCGCACCTGCCTGAGGTCGTTGCCCCCGGGGCTGTCGGCGACCGCGCCGCGTTCCGGCTCGGGGAGGACCATGCTGCCCTTGAGGTGACCGAGCAGGCTGACGAGATCGCGCGGAGCGAGGACCGGCACGCCGCTCGCCCAGCGCGCCTCGGGGCCTTGCGCCGCAGGGCAGATGAGGCCCGTGCCCGCCTCGCTCGCATGGAGCGCGGCGATCAGCACGCCGGGGCTCGGCACCACCCTGCCATCGAGCGCCAGCTCGCCGACCGCGATCCAGTCGCCCAGTTGCTCGGCGTCGGTGACGCCCATCGCGGCGAGCAGGGCGAGGGCGATCGGCAGGTCATAGTGCGAGCCGTCCTTGGGCAGGTCGGCGGGAGAGAGGTTCACCGAGATGCGCTTGGGCGGCAGGGCAAGGCCCATGGCGGCGAGCGCGGACTGCACGCGCTCGCGGCTCTCGCTCACGGCCTTGTCCGGCAGGCCGACGACGTTAAAGCGCGGCAGCCCCGGCGCGACCTGACACTGCACCTCGACCTCGCGGGCCTCGAGCCCCAAGTAGGCGACCGTTCTCACCTGCGCGACCATCGGCGTGCCTCTGTTGCGTTGCCCGGGGGCAATTGTGCAGGGGAATGAGGCACTTGTCGAGCGGCAGGCGCTTCTTCCCGCAAGTTGATAAAGGCCATGCTGGGGTGCGGTTTCCGGCGCGGGGCTGTAGGAATGGCTTTGCACGCTTCCTAGCGTAGGACATCCGGCCGCAACGAAGCGTGACCCGAGGCGCGGGCGGTGCGGCGCTGCTTGACTCGTCCGCGGCTTTCCCATAACGGCCCCGGTCTGTTTTGCGGCGTGCAGCGATGCGGCCCCGGCGGCCCCGCCGGTCACATTTTCGAGGACGATATGAAGCGGACTTTCCAACCCAGCAATCTCGTGCGCGCTCGTCGCCACGGCTTCTTCGCGCGCAAGGCGACCCCGGGTGGCCGCAAGGTGCTTCGCGCCCGCCGCGCCCGCGGCCGCAAGAAGCTCTGCGCGTAATTCTTTGCGCACCCGCCTCCGCGGGTGCGATATCCTCGCGCATGCGGCCTGAAGGCCGCGTCGCTGCGAGTGGCCGGTTGGCCTTGCGGGTCCCCTCCGGGGACCCGATTGCATTTGCGACCTTGCTGAATAGAACGATTCGAACCGCGGCAGCGGTTCGCAAGCGCGCCAAAGGGTTCTGGCGCGCGCCGGCCGGTCGGCCGAAGCCCAGGCGGACGGATGTTCGCCGCCCGGCGTTTGAGGGCGCAAACAAATGACTCTTTCCGTCCTCACCAAGCGCGCCGATTTCCTCGCGGCCAATGCCGGCACCCGCAATGCCCGCGCCGGGTTCGTGCTGCTGACCCGGCCCAACAACGGGCAGGGCATCCGCTTCGGCATCACCGTCACCAAGAAGATCGGCAACGCCGTCGTCAGGAACCGCATGAAGCGGCGCTTCCGCGAGCTGCTGCGCGCCGCGCTCCCGACGCTGGGCCTTCCCGACCACGATCACGTGCTGATTGGCCGCGCGGGCGGGATCGAGCGGGACTTTCACCTGATGGCCGAGGAACTCGCCAGGGCGCTCGCGCGCGCGCGCGAGGGGCGCGGCGATCCCTCGGGCGGGCGGCGTCCGCGCAAGGGTGATCGTAAGGGGGGCAACCGCCCATGAAGCAGATCCTGATCCTGATCGCGCGCGGCTGGCAGCTCGGGCCGTCGCGCATCCTGCCGCCCTCGTGCCGCTACTCTCCCTCGTGCAGCCAGTACGCGATCGAGGCGCTCGGCAAATATGGCGCACTCAAGGGTGGATGGATGGCCTTCAAGCGGCTAATGCGCTGCCATCCCTGGGGAGGTCACGGGCATGATCCGGTTCCCTAGAGCAAATCAGCCCCGGGGGTGGAATCCGGACCGTTCTATCCCCATAAGACACCGACCTGTCGCATTTCCTTGAAGGCCTTACCTTGGACAACCGCAATCTTCTGCTCGCCGTCGTGCTTTCGGGCCTGCTCATTCTCGGGTGGGACGTGGGGATGCGCTACTTCTATCCCGAGGCCGCCGTCTCGACGCAGGCCTCCTCGCCGACCGCCAGCAAGTCCGCTGCCGCAACCCAGGCCGCTCCCGCAGCCCAGCCGGGCGGCACCGGCAGCATCGGCGCCGACGCGGCGGCGCGCAAGGTCGATCTCGAGACCGCGCTGGCGGGCGGAAACCGCGTGGCGATCGATACCCCGCGCCTTGCCGGCTCGATCAATCTCCTCGGCGCGCGGATCGATGACATCGAGCTCAAGGATTACCGCGAGACGGTGAAGAAGGACTCCGGCCCCGTCCGCCTGTTCGCGCCCGAGGGCACGCCGGGACAGTACTTCGCCGAGTTCGGCTTCGTCACGGGCGGTGTGCGCCAGCCTTCGAACGCGCTTTGGCAGGCCGATGGCAGCAAGCTCACCCCGGCAACGCCGGTGACGCTGACCCGCACGGATGCGAGCGGGATCACCTACAGCATCCGCTTTGCGATCGACGCCGATTACATGATCACCGCCACCCAAAGCGTGAGCAACCCCACCGCCACTGCGGCGATCATCCAGCCCTTCGCGCTGATCAAGCGCACCGACACCAACGCCACCATCGATCAGTACGTTTCCCATTCCGGCCCGGTCGGGGTGTTCGGCGATACGCTGTGGGATCCGCATTCCTACGCGGAGATGGCCGAGGTCGGCACTGAAAGCCCCGAAGGCACGCCCGACTGGCTCGGCTTCACCGACCAGTACTGGCTTGCCGCGCTGATCCCCGGCGACGGCAAGGGCAATGTCACCGTTGACGATGCCGGCTTCCGCTCGCTCGGCAACAACCTGTTCCGCAGCGATCTGCTCTATGGCGCGACCACCGTGCCGGCGGGCGGCAGCCTCGGCCAGGAGACCCGCCTGTTCGCCGGTGCCAAGGAAAGCCAGGTGCTCGATCGCTACGAGGAGAGCGGCATCACCCGTTTCGGCCTCGCGATCAGCTGGGGCTGGTTCTGGTTCTTCGAAAAGCCGATCCTGTGGCTGCTGCGGCACTTGAACAGCCTCGCCGGCAATTTCGGCGTGGCGATCATCCTGCTCACCGTGGTGATCCGCGGCCTCATGTTCCCGATCGCGCAGAAGGGCTTTGCCTCGATGGCGGCGATGAAGGCCGTGCAGCCGAAGATGAAGGAGATCCAGGAGCGCTTCAAGGACGACAAGCAGCGCCAGCAGCAGGAGATCATGAAGCTCTACAAGGACGAGAAGGTGAACCCCCTCTCGGGCTGCCTGCCGATGCTGATCCAGATCCCGGTGTTCTTCGCGCTCTACAAGGTGCTGGTGCTGGCGATCGAGATGCGGCACGAGCCGTTCATCCTGTGGATCACCGACCTGTCGGCTCCCGATCCAGCGCATATCCTCAACCTCTTCGGCCTCTTGCCCTATGCCGTGCCCGCGGGCTTCCTCGCGATCGGGCCGCTCGCGGTCCTGCTCGGCATCACCATGTGGCTGACCTTCAAGCTCAACCCCTCGGCGATGGACCCGGTGCAGCAGCAGATGTTCGCGATCATGCCGTGGATCCTGATGTTTGTGATGGCGCCCTTCGCGGCGGGCCTGCTGCTCTACTGGGTGACCTCGAACCTCCTCACCGTGGCGCAGCAGAGCTACCTCTACTCCAAGCACCCGCAGCTCAAGGCCGCGAATGCGGCGGAGAAGCAGAAGGCGGCGAAGGGGTAGCCGCGGGTGACCGATCCTGAAGATCAGGCGCTGCGCGAGGAGGCGGCATCGAAGCTCTTTTCGGGGCCGGTCGATTTCCTGCGCTCGGCCCCGCAATTGCAGTTTTTGCCCGACCCGGTGGTGCCCGAGATCGCCTTCTGCGGCCGCTCGAACGTCGGCAAGTCCTCGCTGCTCAATGCGCTGACGGGCCGCAAGGCGATCGCCCGCGCCTCGGTAACGCCGGGGCGCACGCAGGAGCTCAATTTCTTCGATGTGGGACGGCCCGAGGAGGAAGGCGCGCTTCCGCTGTTCCGGCTGGTCGACATGCCCGGCTACGGCTTTGCCAAGGCGCCGGTGAAGGTCGTCGAGAAGTGGAAGTCGCTGGTCAATTCCTACCTGCGCGGGCGGCAGGTGCTGGCGCGCACGCTGGTGCTGGTCGACAGCCGCCACGGGTTGAAGGACGTCGACCGGACGATGATGACGATGCTGGATCAGGCTGCGGTCGGATACCGCATCGTCCTCACCAAGGCCGACAAGATCAAGGCGAGCGAGCTTGCCGCCGTCGCCGAAAAGACCGCCGCCGAGGCCAAGAAGCACGTCGCCGCCCACCCGGAGATCCACCTCACCAGCAGCGAGAAGGGCATGGGCATCGAAGCCCTGCGCGCCGCCGTGGTGGCGGACGCGCTGGGCGAGGGGTGGATGGGTTAGGTAGGCCTCGCCCCGCCTATCACTTCCGCAACTTTGGAAATCCCGGCTTTACGATAGCTTCCCTGCCGATCCGAATGCGGGACGGGGATAGCGACAATGTCAGGGGCACTTTCAGGCAAGAACGCAATCGTGACCGGCGCGGCTCGCGGGCAGGGGCGGGCAATTGCGATTGCCCTAGCCGAGGCCGGAGCGAATGTAGCGATCTGCGATGTCGGTGCAGCCGCCATGGTTAGTGTCGGCTATGCGCTCGGCGGCGCGCTTGACGAAGTGGCGCGGGCGATCGAGGCGCATGGGGTCCGTGCGCTCGCCATGGCCTGCGACGTGCGCGATCAGGCGCAGATCGATGCCTTCATGGCCGCGACGACTGCCGCGTTCGGCGGGGTCGATATCCTCATCAACAATGCCGGCATCCTCACCGGCGGGCGGCCCGCGCACGAGCTCGACGATGCGACGTGGACCACCATGATCGACGTCAACCTGACCGGTGCCTGGCGGATGGCGCGCGCCGTTCTGCCCCAGATGATCGCGCGCGGCCAAGGCGGGCGGATCGTCAATGTCGCCTCGGTCGCGGGCCATGTCGGCACGCCGAACTATGCGCATTACTGCGCCTCCAAGCACGGATTGATGGGCCTCACCCGGGCGATGGCGGGCGAGCTTGCTCCGCACAAGATAACCGTCAATGCCCTGTGCCCGGGGCTGGTCGACACCGCGATGGTCAGCCATGCGACCGGGGAGGTGGCGAAGGATCACGGCCTCACGATCGACGAGGCCTACGAACTGCAATTGACCCCGCACCTTATAAAGGAGCGGATCACCTCGGAGCAATCGGCCGCCGCAGTGATGTATCTGGTGAGCGATGCAGCGCGAGTGGTGACAGGATCGGCGCTGATGATCGATGCAGGGTGGTCTGCGACCTAGGCTAGGTTGCGAACAGCTTCCCCATATCGGCAAAGGCCTTGAACTCGAGCGCATTGCCGCTGGGATCGCGCAGGAACATCGTTGCCTGTTCGCCGGGCTGGCCCTTGAAGCGGATCGTGGGTTCGATCACGAAGTCGCAGCCGCCTGCCCGAAGGCGCTCCGCAAGCGCCTCCCATGCTCCCATCTCCATCACGAGGCCGAAATGGGGCACCGGTACCCCGTGCCCGTCGACATGGTTGCTCGCCCGGTCGCCCGCCTGCCCGGGCGCGAGGTGGGCGACGATCTGGTGGCCGTGGAAGTCGAAGTCGATCCACTCGTCCGATGACCGCCCTTCTGCGCATCCCATCACCTCGCCATAGAACCGGCGCGCGGCGGCAAGGTCGTCGACGGGAAAGGCGAGGTGGAAGGGGGGCAGGTTCATGGATCGGGGCTCCGGTGAAGGCTAACTTGCGATAGACCGTTCAGCCTCGACAGGGGAAGCCTGAATTCCTAGGGGAGCGTTTGTCTGCGCTGGCGCGCGATGCAGACCACCCGCCCCGCCTCCCCGCCCAGCCACCAATAGTCCACTATGGTGTGGTGGCCGGGCGGGGAGGCGGGGCGGGGGGTCTGCGCCACCGAAGGTGGCCGCAGAAACAGGAACGCCCCATGAAACTCATCATCGGCAACAAGAACTATTCGAGCTGGTCGCTGCGCGGCTGGCTCGCGGTCAAGCAGTCGGGGCTCCATTTCGAAGAGCTGACCGTGCCGATCATGGGCGAGGAGTGGGACCGGCTCAAGGAGGAGATGGGCGAGGTCCAGCCTTCCAGCGGCAAGGTGCCGATCCTGTGGGACGGCGACAGGGTGGTGTGGGACAGCCTCGCGATCATGGAATATTGCGCCGACAAGGTCGGGCGCGAGCGCTTCTGGCCCAAGGATGAGGCGGCGCGCGGCATGGCCCGGGCGATGGTTGCGGAGATGCACGCGGGCTACCAGAGCTTGCGCAAGGAACTGCCGATGAACGTGCGCCGCCGGGTGGAGCTGCTCGGCGTGTCCGAGGCGACCCGCCACGACATCGTGCGCATCCTCACCCTGTGGGCCGAGGCGCGTGCGCGCCACGGCAGCGCGGGGCCCTATCTGTTCGGAACCTTCGGCGCGGCGGACATCTTCTATGCTCCGGTGGTGACGCGTTTCGTCACCTACGGCATCGGCGTCCCCGGCTTTGCCCAGGCCTATATGCAGGCGCTTCTGGAGCATGACTGGATGGCCGAATGGATCCGCGCGGCAAGCGAGGAGGAATGGGTGATCGAACAGTTCGAGCGGGTGCGATGACAAGAAGGCTGGTTCTCGCCCTCGCCGCCTTCGCGGTGCTGCTCGTGCCGGTCCAGGCCGGGGCATGGAGCTTCTACGCCCACCGCAAGACCGCCGAAATCGCGCTTGCCAATGTCTCGCCCGAGGTGCGCGCGAAGATCCGCGCGCTGCTGGTCCACGCGAAAGACCTCGGCACGCCGCAATGCCCGATCCGCAATCTCGAGGATGCCGCGGTGTGGGCCGATTGCATCCGCGCCGAGGGCTGGCGCTGGGGCTATACCGGCGCATGGCACTACCGCACCGCGCCGATCTGCAAGGCCTTCGATCCCAGGGCCAATTGCGCCGGGGGCAATTGTGTCACCGCGCAGATCACCCGCACCCACCGCATCCTTGCCGACGAGAGCCTGCCGCCCGCCGTCCGGCTCGAGGCGCTCGCCTTCATGGTGCATTTCGCGGGCGACGTGCACAACCCGCTCCATTCGGGCGACAACGAGGATCAGGGTGGCAACCAGGTGAAGGCCGATTACGGCATCAAGCCGGGCTACAGCCTTCACGCGATCTGGGACAATCCGCTCGCCGAGCGGGCGATCAGCGATCCGGCCGACCCGGTCGCGCGGCGCTATACGGCCGAGGAGCGCAAGACGCTGGCCGGAGGAACGCCCGATGACTGGGGGCGCGAGAGCTGGGAGATCGCGCGCAGCTTCGTCTATCCGACCGCCTTCGACACCGACGACGTCTGCGCAAGGCCGCTGCCCGAGCGGACCGCGCTCAGCCAGGAGGACATCGTTCGCGCCGTGCCCATTGCCCGGCAGCGGGTGGTGCAGGCGGGCCTGAGGATCGCGGACCTGCTCGACAGCGCTTTCAAGCCGGGCCCGCTTGTGCCCGGCGAACCGCGACGGCGTCGCTAGGCGAAGGCCTTGGCGATGAACCAGGCGGCAACGCCGAGCATCGCCAGCGCCAGCCCCCGCCGCACCATCCGCGCGCGGGCCTCGGCCATCAAGGCGACGCGGACGTGTTCGGCCAGCAGCACCAGCGAAAGGTGCACCCCGGTGGCGATGCCGACGCTGACGGTGGCGAGGGTGAACCCCTGCGCGAGGCTCGGCCGGCCGTCCGCGACGAACTGCGGCATCACGGCGACGAGGAACAGCGCCGACTTGGGATTGAGGAGGTTGATGACGAACCCGGCGAGGGCATGGCGATCGCTGGTGGCCTTGGGCGCGGCGACCTGCGAGCTGTCACCGCTCTCGCGCCCCGAGGCACCCCACGCCTCCCACGCCAGCCACGCCATCATCGCCGCCGCGAGCAGCGAGACGCCCTGCGTCAGCCCCTCGCCCTGCGCGAGGATGAGGCTGGCCGCGAGCACGCTGAGCGCGGCATTGGCGGCGAGCCCCGCGGCGACGCCCGTGATCGCCCCGAGCCCGGCACGCCGCCCCTCGGACAGGGTGAGCGTCACCAGCCACGCCATGTTGGGCCCGGGCGTCAGCTCGATCAGGAGGACGGCCAGCGCGAAGCCCGCAAGATCGATCACAGGATCGGCGCCGACCCGCTCGCCGCGTGCAGGCGGGGGATGGGAGGACAATCGCACTTTCTCATTCCCGCCATCTCCTGCTAGGCCCTTCGACCATGCTCGACGTAGCCGACCTTGCCAAGCGCCTGATCGCGGCGCCTTCCATCACACCGGCGACCGGCAGCGTGTTCGACGTGCTCGAAGCGATGCTGGCGCCGCTGGGCTTTGCGGTCCACCGCTTTACCCGTGGGCAAGGCCCCGAAGGCTCGGACGAGGCGCCGGTCGAGAACCTCTTCGCGATCCGGCACGGCCCGGCAGGCTCGAAGCACTTCGCCTTTGCCGGACACCTCGATGTGGTGCCCCCGGGTGAGGGCTGGGCCTCCGACCCCTTCGAGCCGCAGGTGCGCGGCGAGCTGCTTCACGGGCGCGGGGCGGTGGACATGAAGGGCGCGATCGCCGCGATGGTCGCCGCCGTTGCCGAGGTGCCTGCCGAGGCTGGCACGATCAGTTTCATCATCACCGGCGACGAGGAAGGCCCCGCGCTCCACGGCACCCGCGCCCTGATCGACTATATGGAGGCCGAGGGGCACCGCCCCGACCTGTGCCTCGTCGGCGAGCCGACCTCGGTTCACCGCCTCGGCGACATGGTGAAGATCGGGCGGCGCGGTTCGGTCAACATCTTCATCGACGTCGAGGGCACGCAGGGCCACGTCGCCTATCCGCACCTCGCCGACAATCCGCTGCCCAAGCTGGTGGCGATCCTCGCCGAGCTCGATGCGCTGACGCTCGACACCGGGACCAAGTGGTTCCAGCCCTCCAACCTCGAAATCACCGAAATCACCGCCCCCAACCGCGCCCACAACGTCATCCCGGCGGCAGGCTCGGCGCGCATCTCGATCCGCTTCAACGATCTGCACACCGGCAAGAGCCTGTCGGACCGCGTCTGCGCCATCGCCGAGCGGCATGGCGGCAAGGCGCGGCCCGTGATTTCCGGCGAGCCGTTCCTGACCGAGCCGGGCGCTTTCTCGAAGCTGGTCAGCGCCGCCGTCACTGCCGAGACGGGGCTGACGCCCGAACTCAGCACCACCGGTGGCACCTCGGACGCGCGCTTCCTGCGCGCTGTCTGCCCGGTCATCGAATTCGGCCTGTGCAACGCGACGATGCACAAGCGCGACGAGGCCGTGGCCATCCCCGATCTTGCCGTGCTCGCGCGGATCTATGCCCGCATCGCGGCAGGCGCGCTGGCGCTTGCAGAAACCGGAAATTAGCGCAGGCCCAGGCCGCGCGGGAGAGACCTCGAAGCAATGGACCGCAAGCTTACCCTCTACATCCTGATCGGCATGGTGCTTGGCGTGATCGTGGGACAGGCGCTCAACACCATGGTGCCCTCCGACGTCATCAAGGCCGACATCGCCCCGTGGTTCAAGCTGCTCTCGGACATCTTCCTCAATCTCATCAAGATGCTGGTCGCCCCGCTGGTGCTGTCCACCATCGTGGTCGGCATCGCCCACATGGGCGACAGCGCGGCGCTGGGGCGCATCGGGGTGCGCGCGCTCGCCTGGTTCATCACCGCCTCGCTGGTCTCGATCGGTCTCGGCCTTGTGCTCGTGAATGTCTTCCAGCCCGGCATCGGCGCGCCGATCCCCGATGTCGCGGCTGCCACCGCCGCTGTCGGCGAGGTCAAGGAACTGAAGGCGACCGACTTCATCCTCTCGATCTTCCCCAAGAACGCGGTCGAGGCGCTGGCGACCAACAACATCCTCCAGATTCTCGTCTTCTCGATCTTCGCCGGGGTTGCCCTGTCCGCCATCGGGGAGCGCGGGCAGGCGCTGGTCAAGGGCGCGGATGCGCTGGCCGAGATGATGCTGCAAGTGACCGGCTATGTGATGCGCTATGCGCCGGTCGCGGTGTTCGGCGCGCTGGCCAATGTCGTTGCGGCAAGCGGGCTTGCGATCCTGGGCACCTATCTCCAGCTCCTCAGCGAGTTCTACCTCTCGCTGGTGCTGCTCTGGGCGATCCTGCTGGGTGCCGGGGCGCTGTTCCTCGGTCGGCGGATCTGGGCGCTGATCCGCTATATCCGCCAGCCGCTGATGATCGCCTTCTCGACCGCTTCGTCCGAAGCTGCGCTGCCCAAGCTGTTCGAACAGCTCGATCGCTTCGGCGTGCCGCGCCGCATTTCCGGCTTCATGCTGCCGCTGGGCTATTCCTTCAATCTCGACGGCTCGATGATGTACATGAGCTTTGCGACCCTGTTTATCGCGCAGGCCTATGGCATCGAGCTCAGCGTCGGCACGCAGATCATGATCCTGCTGACGCTGATGATCTCGTCCAAGGGCATCGCCGCCGTGCCGCGCGCCAGCCTCGTGGTGATCACCGGCACGCTCGCCATGTTCGGCCTGCCGGTCGAGGGCGTGGCGATCATCCTTGCCATTGACCAGTTCCTCGACATGGGCCGCACCGCCACCAATGTGGTGGGCAATGCGGTGGCGACCGCGGTCATCACCAAGTGGGAAGGTATGCTGGAGGTCGAGGAGCCCGAGGTGGTCGAACACCCCCACGCCCCCGCCCACACCGCCGCCGATGGCCGCGCGGGGCTCGATCTCGACCCCAGCAATTTCGGGGAAGGCAAGGGCTAGGGCCGCCATGCCGGACGCGAAGGCCAAGGCGGCGGAGCGGCGCTGGCCAACCCGCCACCCCGGCCCGGCGGTCTATTCTCCCTGCGCAGGCTACCGCTACCGGCTCGAGCGCATTCTGGGGCCCGGGCCGACCATGGGGATCGTGATGATCAACCCCTCGCGGGCGACCGAGGATCTCGACGACCCGACCATCTCCAGCGTGCAGACCCTGTGCGCGCGGCTGGGCTTCGGGCGGGCGATCATCGGCAACCTGTTTGCCTGGCGCACGCCTGACGTGTCCGACCTCGCGCGCGTTGCCGATCCGGTCGGGCCGGAGAATGACAGCCACCTTGCCGCCATTGCCGCGGATTCGGACAGGCTGGTGGTTGCCTGGGGCGCGGCGGGCAAGCTGCCGCGCGCCCACGCCGATCGCTGGCGCGAGGTGGTGGGCATTCTGGGGCGTAGCGGCAAGCCGCTCCATTGCCTCACCCATCTGAAGGGGGATCATCCGCGCCACCCGCAGATCCTGATCCACGAGACGCCCTTGCCCTTGTGGCGCTGCCCTGCCTGAAGCAGGCCGGGGATCAGCCCTTGGCGTTCTTCACATATTCCACCGGCACGAACGGCCCGAGCGAGCACGCCGCGCCGCGCTGCACGGTGCCCCCGATGTTCTGGAGCGAATAGACGATCTGCTGGGTGCACAGCTGGTCGATCGACGTCTCGTAGGTGATCGCGCGATCGAAACCGAGGCCCGGGCAGCGGCTGGTGAGCGTGCTGCGATAGACCGTGCCGCCCTGCATCTCGAAATCGATCACCCGATCAGAGCGCACCACGGTGTTGCGCACCTGCGAGCGGTTGATGCAGCTCTCGCCCTTGCCCAGCACCCGTGCGGCCGGCGCGGCGGCGATGGCGGCCTCGGAACGGGCTGCCTCGCGCGCAGGGTCGGCAGGCACGCAGGCCACCAAAACGGCGAGGGCGAGGGGGGCTGAAGCGAGCGGGCGCAGGTCCATGGCGTGTCTCTCCACCTGAGATTGCGCCATGATCGCCCCGACGCTTGAACGGCGGCTTAATCCGCGCCAGCCGGGCTTGCGGTGCGGCCCTTGGGCGGTGCCATGACCTTCTTCCTGAAGGAACACAGGTCCGCGACCTTGCAGCGCCAGCATTCGGGCGTCCGCGCCTTGCAGACATAGCGTCCGTGCAGGATCAGCCAGTGGTGCGCGTGAAGGCGGAAGGGCTGGGGCACGCGCTTTTCGAGCTTCGCCTCGACATGATCGGGGGTCTTGCCCTTGGCCATGCCGGTGCGGTTGCCGACGCGGAAGATGTGGGTGTCGACCGCGAAGGTCTCCTGCCCGAACCAGCAGTTGAGCACGACATTGGCAGTCTTGCGGCCGACGCCGGGCAGACGGACGAGATCTTCGCGGGTGGCGGGCACCTCGCCGCCATACTCGTCCACCAGCAGCTGCGAGAGCGCGATGACGTTCTTGGCCTTGGAGTTGAACAGACCGATGGTCTTGATGTGCTCGCGCAGCCCTTCCTCGCCCAGATCGAGCATCTGCTGCGGGGTCTTCACCCTGGCGAACAGCGCGCGGGTCGCCTTGTTGACGCCGACATCGGTCGCCTGCGCCGAGAGCGCCACAGCGACGACGAGCTGGAAGGCATTGCCATATTCCAGCTCGGTCTGGGGCGCCGGATCATCCTCCGCAAGGCGGCGGAAGAATTCGAAGATCTGGTCCTTGGTCATTTGCCCCCTGCCGGCGCCTTGGGATGCGCGGCCTTCCACTCCATGGCCCGCAAGGCACGCTTTTCGACCGAGGGGTGGGTGTAGAACAGCACTTCTTCCAGCACCGATGGACGCGGGTAGCGGTATTCGGCGGTCTTCACCAGCGCAGTCGCGAGCGCGTCGGGCTCGTTCACGGTCATCAGCGAATAGCGGTCCGCCTCGCTCTCGCCCATGCGGGTGAGGGTGTTGGTGAGCGGGGTCACCAGCAGGCCGAGCACCGATCCCACCACCGCGAAGACCGGCAGGCCGCGCGGCTCGTCAAGCCGGGCGTCGCTGCCCAGCAGGCGCGCGGTGGGTGCGAACAGGCGGTTGAGCAGGAAGAAGAACACCATCGCCAGCACCGGGAAGATCACCGCATAGCGCCACACATGGCCGAGCTTGTAATGGCCCGCCTCATGCCCTGTCACCGCGCGCACCTCGGCGATGCTCGCCTGCTTCAGCGCCACATCGGAAATCGCGATTCGCGCGGTCGGGCCGATGCCGGAAACATTGGCGGTGAAGCGATCGGACTGGCGCGAGCCGTCATACATGAAGATCCGGTCGTGTGGGATCTCGACATCGTCCGCGATTGCCTCAAGCGCGGTGCGCACCTCGCCCGGCGGCACCGGCTTGTATTCGTTGAACAGCGGCTCGATCAGCGCCGGACCGGCCAGCAGACCCAGCAAGGCGGCACCGCCCGCCAGCCCCCCGCTCCACAGCCACCAGCGCGCGCCGGTGCGGCGGATCAGCGCATAGACCCCTGCCAGAAACAGCCCGCCCATCACCATCGTGATCGCCTCGCCGATGGCCGCCTGGCCGAGGAAATCGCCCAGCGGCTGGCTGGAGAGGCCAAAGCTGCGCTCGCGATACCAGTCGGTATAGATCTCCCACGGCAGCGCGATCAGGGTGGAGATGATGAGGAAAGCCGCGCTCACCGTGAAGGTGGCAAGAAAGCGTCGCGGATCGCCAAAGCGCGCCGCGACCCGGTCCAGGAGCTTAAGGCGCACCATGACGAGCGCGACCAGCAGCGATACGCCGACATTGATCAGCAGCACCCAGTGATTGCCGGTGGTATAGGCCTGCGCCTGCGCCAGCGCGTCAGGTCCGAGGGTGTCGACCAGCCGCGCGGCTTCCTGCGTGGGGGTGAGGGTGGCAGTCATGATTAAGGCTCCCAAGTGTGTTGCCTAGGCAATGCACCATGCGCCATGGCGGTCAAGCATCACAGGCCGAGCACGTCGTTCATCGAGTAGCGCCCGGGCCCCTTGCCGGTGAGCCATTGCGCCGCCTTCACCGCGCCGCGCGCGAAGATCATGCGGTTTTCGGCCGAGTGCGAGAGGGTAAGGCGCTCCTCGCTGCCCGCGAAGATCACCGAATGCTCGCCCGCGACCGTCCCGCCGCGCAGGGTGGCGAAGCCGATCGCGCCCTCGGCCCGGGCACCGGTCATGCCGTGGCGGCCGCTCTCCATGTTGTCGCCGAGCGCGATACCGCGCCCCGTGGCGGCGGCCTCGCCCAGCAGCTTGGCTGTCCCCGAGGGCGCATCGACCTTCATGCGGTGGTGCATCTCGAGCACTTCGATATCCCAGTCCGGCCCGAGCCGCGCTGCGGCCTCGCGCACGAGGTGAGCCATGAGCGTGACGCCGAGCGAGAAATTGCCCGATTGCAGCACCGGCACGGCGCGGGCGGCCTCGGCGAGCATGACGAAATGGGGCTCCTCGAGGCCCGTGGTGCCGACCACCACAGGCTTGCCGGCCGCCTTGGCTGCGGCAAGGTTGGCCGCCAGCGCGTCAGGCGCGGAGAAATCGATCAGCACGTCGCACTGGCTGGCAAACGGCCCGATGCTCCCGCCCGCATCCACGCCGGCAAACAGCACATGTCCAGCATCGGCAATCGCTGCTTCCAGCGCCTGACCCATGCGGCCCTTGTGCCCGATCACTCCGAATTGCAGCATCATCTTATCCCTGTTTCGTCATGCTGAACTTGTTTCAGCATCCATCCCGCGTCTAGGCTCAATCCGCGCTCGTGGAGCGATGGACTCTGGAAGCGAAGCTGACCAAAGGTCAACCAAGTTCAGGGTGACGACAAGGGAAAGACATGGCGGCACCCTGCAGCATCGTCATCCTCACCGGCGCAGGGATTTCCGCCGAGAGCGGGATCGACACCTTCCGCTCGGCCGGGGGCCTGTGGGAGCAGCACCGCATCGAGGACGTCGCCACGCCCGAGGGCTTTGCGCGCGATCCCGATCTGGTGCTGGGCTTCTACGACATGCGCCGTGCCGCACTGGCGAATGTCGCGCCCAATCCCGCCCACGCGGCGCTCGCGCGGCTGGAGCGCGAATTTGCGGGCGAATTGCTGCTGGTCACCCAGAATGTCGACGATCTCCACGAACGCGGCGGATCGGCCCGCGTGCTGCACATGCATGGCGAATTGAAGAGTGCGCTGTGCGCCTCGTGCGAGATGCGCAGCCCTTGGGAGATGGCGATGATCGACCGCCCGCCGTGCCCCGTCTGCCGCGCGCCGACGCTGCGCCCGGACGTGGTGTGGTTCGGCGAGATGCCTTACGAAATGGGCCGCATCTATCAGGCGCTGGAGGCCTGCGATCTGTTCGTCAGCATCGGCACCTCGGGCGCGGTCTATCCCGCTGCCGGTTTCGTGCAGGAGGCGCGGGCGAGCGGGGCGCGCACGCTTGAGCTCAATCTCGAGCCTTCCGAGGGATCGCGGCTGTTCCACGAGAGCCGCCGCGGGCCTGCCAGCCTGCTGGTGCCGCAGTGGGTGGAGGAGGTGCTCAGTCCGGCGGAGGCATAGGGGTGGGCTATGTTCGCGCTGTTTATGGGAGCGGCGCTGCGGGAGTGATCGGGCCGTTAGTCATGGTCTTATGGATCGCCATCTACAGGCAACGCGTGGCGGCGCGGCGGCGCGCTTAACCGCAGGTCTTGCAGCCCGGGTCCTTGGCGATGCGGAACGTGCGCATCCCGGGTTCCAGCCCGTCGAGGATGTGGAGTTTGCCCCAGCCCGGCTCGCCCAGGGCGGCGGTGCCGGCCAGCAGCACCTTGATAGCCTGAAGCGCGGCAAAGGTTCCGGTCCAGCCCGCCATCGCGCCGAGCATTCCGTCATCGGCGCAGGTGTCGCAGTCCTCGGCATCGAAGGCATCGCCCACGAAGCAGCGGTAGCAGGCCTCGCCCGGCAGGTGGCCCGCAAAGGCGCCGACCTGTCCTTGGAAACGACCCACCGCGGCCGAGAGCAACGGGATGCCCGCCGCGACGCAGGCATCCGAGACCGCAAGGCGGGTGGCGAAATTGTCGGTCCCGTCGATCACCAGATCGCAGCCGGCCATCAGCGCGG
>JACCDK010027272.1_pt1 | contig 25103 bp, 21 predicted proteins | sample 7445871 | NCBI WGS metagenome assembly JACCDK01 (sample SAMN15323436, study PRJNA562643) | freshwater metagenome | isolation source: river surface water | place: USA:Blue River Watershed | collected 2017-08-15 | reverse complement strand
TCAGATGCATCCTGAGCTGCAGCTGTTGCTGCATCTGCTGCATCTGCTGCTGCAAGAGCTGCATCTGTAGCTGCGTTAGCTGCATCTGTAGCTTCGTTAGCTGCATCTGTAGCTGCATCGACGCCTGCTGCATTTCCAACTGATACCTTCGCTGTAACTGTTGTAGTAGTTGCAGTGTTAGCAGCCTGGTAGGCAGCTGGGAAGATTGTTCCAGGAACAGCCTTCACGGTGAGCTCAGTTGCCTGCAAAGGCATGTACACAGTCCATGTTTGTAGACCTGTAGTTGCAGATACGCGCGCGAAGGTAGCTGTCAATGTGTCGCTACCTGTATAGAACGCGTAATCAGATGTGATTCCACCTGTTGCCCATGTATTGGCATAGGTTGAGTTATCAGCTGATCCTGCAACTGCATTTCCATCAGCATCAAGAAGCGTCAGGGTCAAAGTTGCCTTTTCACCTGGAGCGTATGAAGTCTTGTCAAAAGACAACTTCGCTGTTGCTGGAGATACTGAACCTACGCGAATAGCTACAGCATTTGAATCAACACGTGTTGTAGGTGTTGTTGCTGTTGCTGAAGCGCGGTTTGTGAATGTGATGTTCGCTGTTCCTGCTGCTACTGGAGTTACATCGCAGTAGGTAACAAGATCAGTTGAATCCCAGTTACATCCTGTTGTTGAATATGAATTTGACAGCACAGAAGCTGCTGAAGAAATCACATAGACAGTTGGATTGTAGATCTGGTTGCCGTCAGCATCCTTGGCAACAACTGAAACTGCATCTGATGCTGAAGTTCCAGTAGCAGAGACAACAGGGTTTACTACCGCAGCTGTCAATGTTGCGATTGTGGTGCCTGAGAACAGAATTGTCTTAGTTGCATACGCTTGCTTTGAAGTAGTTCCTGAAAGCGTAATCGTTGCCTTTCCAGAAGTTCCATCACCGTAAACGTTGATGTAACCGACTCCGCTGCCAGTTTGGCAAGTAAGTCCACGACCACTTGATACTGCGTTCGCAGATGTCTGTGTAGGACCGCAACCAATTGTTCCAGGACCTGTAATTGTCGCTGTGATTGATTCAGATGCAGCTGCACCTGTTGATCGCAACTGCGTTACCTTAATGTTTGCAGCAGCATCTGCGGTGGCGGTCTTCGCAGTATTAGCAGCTACTACAGCCGAGAGGTCTGTGGTTGCAGTTGGTTCAGTAATTCCGGCTGAAATGTATGCAGTCGACAATGATGAAGACTGTGTTGCTGCCGCAATTGTGATTGTAATGTCCTTGGATGTAGCTGTTCCAGCGGTCGGTGCTGCTACTGGAGTAATACGTACAACGTATGTACCAGCCACTGCAACGCCACTATCCTTTGATGCACCAATGTACACATTGAACTTAGCGCTAGTTGCATTGTCAGCAATACGGGCTTTAACGCCGACTGCGTCATATGCTGTGTATTCCTGGCCAATTGCTTGAGCAGAAGTTACAGGTGTGGTTGTGTTAACCATCGCATTCGAAGTTTCAGCTAACGCAATACGAGGGAACAGTGTGTTTCCAGCTGGACCTGATACAAGTGCAGCTGTAACTGTTACTGAGTCATTTGTAACGTCGCTTGCCAAGAAGCTGATTGTTGTTGTTGCTGAAGTCGCTGTAACAGTATCTCCTACTGTACCCGTTCCATCAGTAACTGTGAGGGTATCCATAGCTACGGCAGCAGATGCAGGAGCAACTGTTGACATAACGCCGAATCCCAAAGCAGCAACTGTAACAAGCGCGATGCGCTTGAATGTTGTCTTTGTAGACATTTGTTTCCTTTCGATAGTCGAACTACGGACGATCCGTGGTTCGGCTTTGGAGCCAGTTTCCTAACTCCGCTCGATTCATCGCACGTGCTGATGAATCAAATTCTCCACCGTGTATCCGGACGCGGTGAAGAAACTTATTTAATTATGCTCCGGGTACTAGTACCGCCTGAGCCAAAATTTGGGTCTTGCTCGCGTTGAGCAAGAGACGAGACGTGATCGTCTTAGGTGCGCCAACAACATCAAAGCCTCGGTCGCCGACCGGAATAGCAAAGTCTGAAGTTGGGGTTGAGAGTAGGGAAATTGTAACGGTCATAAGGTACTGGCCATTGGACATACGCTCAAAATCGACGTTCGTGGCGGAGGCATCAGCCACCAACCAATTACCTTTGATTCCGAATGAAACGTAACCGACCTCATACTTTGTGCCGTTGCCATCGACTGTGACGGTCTGATCGATCATCACGTTTGGTCCACCCCCAGATGTGATGGCCTGGGTGGCCAAAATTGTGCCTTGCTCGGTCGCCACTGGGACATTGCGGTTTACGCGAATCTTCCCTGCTGGACCATTCTCACCTGTGACGGTGAAACCTGTTGGAACGCCTTCGGCATCAAGGCCAGGCCATTGAGCAGCCTTGCCAGTCTTGACGTATACGCCAGAGACCATGGTTGATGACTTCTTGGCTGGCATCGAGATAGATGGGGTTGGAACTGCTGAATCCACACTTGGAGCAGATTCTGCAACCACGCCCGCTGAATCATTAGAAGAGACAGTAGGAAGGATGCCCTCACGGCCTGTTATTGAGTTAAAGCCAAGGAAGGCTGTGACTACTAATAGTAAGGAAAGAGCAACTCTTGAAGACTTGGCAGCAAGCTCAGATGCCTTCTTATAGGTGGTTGAGAGCATATCGAGGGCTGTAAGACCACGCTCTTGATCGATAACAAGCTCTGAAAGCACTCGACGAAGAGATGTGCGAGCGCGTGAAACAGTGTGGCGCACTGCAGATTCCTTGATTCCAAGCTCTGCTGCAATCTCTTCTGTTGAACGGCCCTCCATCTCCCACATCACAAGCGCAGCGCGCTCAGCAGGGGAAAGTAGGGCCAAAGCCTGGCGAATAATCGCTGCATCCTCAGCCTGAGAAAGAACCTCTGAGTGATCGCCAGAAACCTGCCACTTAGCCTCAACTTCAGCCTGGGCATCATCAATGACCACAAGATTCGGGCGGCGCCCTTCCATACGGAAGTAGTCGATGCAGAGGTTTTCGATGGTGCGGTGTAGGTAAGAAAGAGCGTGCTCTTCTGATTCAAGCTCAGGGGCTGCAAGCATGAACTTAATAAGTGAGTCTTGGGTGATCTCTTCAGCCTTAGCTGAATCCTTCAATACGCGATTGGCATGCGAAAGAAGCTCTGAACGGTGCTCAGTGTAAAAAGCCCCCAGTTCAGCAACTGTCCATACGCTAAGTGCCACTTGATTGATCCTTCATTAACCGGTTTTGTCCTGCAGAGCCAACCGTCGCTGCCTCTAACCCCTACTACGAATCCCATCCTAGTTTGTAGTGGGAAGGGGACAAAACGGACATTTTAAGGTCTGCTGGCTCTAGCCCCAAAACGCCAATCCCCTGGCTGGAACTGCGCCTCAGGATCAGAAGGGTTATAAATCTGAATTTTAGAAAAGCCCACAGTTTCCATCATCTGCCTCACTTCCTGTGGAGACCAAGCACGGAGTAGATGATTTTCGGTTCGTAGAATTTCTTGATTTTCGGCCGAAATCAAATCAATTTTTAGGCTGTAAATGTCTCCCGAAGAGTTGTTCAAATCTGGAGTCACTCGTCTCATCACTTCCCCATATTGAGAAAATACAGTCCGTTGATTCACTCTCGGAGGATCCATATGAACTCCTCTCGAGTTCCATGAATCGATGAGGCAGTATCCCCCCGGTTTAGTTCTCTCAAATAAGCTCAAAATCAATTCAAGAGCTGCATCTTCTGTAATTTGATAACTGATAACGTCAAAGAGGCTATAAGTAAAATCGTACAACTTAGTAAAATCATTTATGTCGGCGCTGAACTTTATTAGGGGGTGATTTGCCCGCGCTACATCCAGCATATCCACACTTATGTCATAGCCATCCACTTGCGCCCCAAGTTTTAAAAATTCAGATGCATGCATACCCGTACCGCACCCGAAATCAAACCCTGATAATCCCTTAATGTCACTCTGACCGAGCGCAGTAATAATTTGTTTTACTTCATGACTATAGTCTTTGTTTGAGTGGAAAAGGTTGTAAAGATGTGCGTAAGAGCCTGTGAACATTTAAAGTCCCATTAATTTGGCTTGTTTATCAAAGTTAGGGACCAGTTGACGAACTGCCTCAAAATTTCCTTGGGCAAGTATTTTGCCATCTTGTAAGTAAATTACCTTGTCGGCATCTCGGACTGTAGAAAGTCTGTGTGCAATAACCACCACCGTAACCAAGCCCTTTAGTTTAGAAATTGACTGGGTTATAACTTCCTCGGTGATTCCATCTAAAGCGCTCGTGGCTTCATCCAAAACTATAAGTTTTGGGTTAGTAACCAGGGCTCTTGCCAACCCAACTCTCTGGCGTTGCCCTCCACTAATTTTTGCCCCTCGCTCACCTATTTGTGTATTGATTCCATCCGGAAGTGTGTGAATAAATCCCTTTAACTCCGCTAATTGCAAAATATTCTCCATTTGAGCATCGTCAATCGCTGTGGGTTCAATGCCAAGCAAAATATTTTCTTTAATCGATCCTTGAACAAGCATGATCTCTTGAGGGACATACGCAATTGCACCCGGCCAATTCATGATCGCTGCTTGGCAGGGTTCACCGGAAATTAGGACTGTCCCCCTTTGCGCCTTCAGGACGCCTAGGATGAGGTCAGCCAGTGTGGTTTTTCCAGAACCAGAAGGACCAACGATTGCTACAAAATCTCCTGGCTTTATATCAAGACTCAGTGAAACAATTGTAGGTTCTGACTTAGTTTCATACTTGAAGGTGACTTCTTCCAATTGTACTGTGGGTGAAAATCCATGATGAATTAAATCGATTGGATTTGCCTCTAACAGAGTGGATGAAGCCTCGAGCTCTCTATATAAATTAATGGTCGGCATACACGCGCCTATATTTGCTCTGATTGAAGTTGCATTCTGCTGTATTCGCAGAACTGCTGGCCCCATTCTTGTGCCAGCTGCCATGAAAATTGCTAGAGCTCCGATCGCTCGAACAGAATCTTGCAGAATAAACTGGAATGCGCTTATCGCAAGAGCGCCTACGATGATCGTAATTTCAATGACGTACTTGCTGACACTGGGGATGAAGGCAGAATCAGCAATATTTCTAGATAAGCTCATTCTTAGCTGAGAAATATCTCCAACATAATTATAGAGCCTGTCCTTTACTTTTAATTCACGATAGGCGCCATATAATTCCAAGATTTTTTCATCACTTTTAACTGACAAAATTGTTTGGTTGCTACCAAGTACGCTGGCGCGGTGGTGCATAAATTTATAGAGCGTAAATCCAACAACAACAAATAACACTAAAGTTGAAATCGCAATGGTTGTATTTACATATATCAAACCCACAAACATGATTACCAGTAACGATAAGTCCCCGATGAACATTGCAAATGCACCGATCACGCCAATTGTGAGGTTGAGAACTCCAGAGGTGGTGGACTGCAAGAAAGAGGGACTTGAATGCAATTGGATTTTATCCAAAGGCTGAGAAAAGTATCGCGAGACGAGTTCAGTCGTGATGGCTGCCGATTTCTTACTAAGAAAGCGTAGAATTTTTCTGTTGAAGTAAATTGCGATGACCGTTTTGATGACCATGACTATGGTTGCAAGGAGAGCAATAGCCATAGCCTGACCTTGGAATGTGAGATTTTCGAGATTTAAAAACTCAAGGAGTGCCTGTGTTCGCGTCCCAGGTTGTCTAGAACTCACTCCGTTTACTGCTAATGCTCCTAAAAACCCAAACAAGCCCACCCCAACCAAATCAAGTAGATTTGTCAAAGATTGAGCAGCTACCAGCCCTGCTAATCTCATCACATCCCGTCTACTCATTCCAATTAGATACTTTTTAAACGAATGAGTTGGGTGGATCACTATTTTTTCTCCTTTAAGACCTGGGGATAGTATGCCAGTTCTTCGAAAATATCGTTTTTGGAGAGTTTTTGCCTTGATACCAAGGCGTTGGGCACATCACTGTTGGTCGGGAACTATAAGAAAGTATTGCGGCCCACCAACTATAGGTTGAATTAGCCAAAACATATCCGTGTCCGTATCTCATTGCCTCAAAGGTAAGTGACGGGGAATTGTCAACAGATTCGATCCAACGTACATGCTTCTGATACTGCAATGGAATGTAATTATGCGCGAAATCAATTTCATCAGAGAATACCCAAATCTTGTGAAACTTCTTATCATCCCAAATTTGAGACAGCGCGGCCTGATAATAATTTATGTTTAGAAGCCCAATATTCTCTTCATTTTTGTAATCTCCCAGACGCACATGCACTACCAATGGCTTCTCACTTTGGCTCAAATTTCTTAGCTCCAATAGTGCTGGTGATGGGGACTTGATCTTGAGGCTTTTCATTTTCTCAAGAACATACTCATTTTCAATAATTCTAGAAGTTTGAAAATACCCTAGGTTAAGACTCGCGCCTGGTTTAAGGCTTAGCTCAGAGTCATCAATACCTTTTGCGACGGCAACTCTAATTCTCCTGCCGAAGTTACTTCTTGTTAAAATTGAAAGGATAGAGGAGCAAAATTTGACAATGCTGGTTACTAATCGACTCGGCTCATTCTCCACTGAAAAACGAATCAGAATATTGTGGATTCGAATAAACAAGCGAGTAGGACTTTTTTCAATATGCCTAGCATGCGCTTCTGCAGAAAAGGAAAGGATTTCTGGTTTTCCATCTTGATTTTTTCTGGTGTGAGACAATCCGGAAACAAGAATTGGTTTGTTATTTGAGGGCAAACTTAATACGTAAGCAAGCTGAAATAATTGATTACCCAATCCTCCGATTAGAGATACGTGATGTGTGGCATCGGAAGTTGGCTTTTTTTTCACTCTATTAATCCTGGTTTCCTGCCTCTCCGAGAGAACTAGATTCTATACACACGCCTGAGTAGAGATTTTCGCACGGGGGCGCACTCGCCACTCTTCGGAATAGATTTGTTGGAGTTGAGGTGTCGAAGTCTTCCTGGTGCCAACAAATCAATTGAGTGCAGGGTTACCTTAAAGCTTTTCACGCCAGCATACCTAGATTCCATATAACATGTTCCTCTATAGAGATAGGAGCCTCCGGAATGCGCGTAGGAGTCTTGGTTGGAAATCTGAATGTCAAGGCAGGGGGATCTCACACCTACGCAATGCAAATTTTAAATTACCTCGAAAAGAGTAAATTTCCAAATATTGAGTTTTCATTCATTTGTAGCGGTGATCAATTTGATTTTTTGAACGAGAGGTTTCATGGATCTGTCGTGGCCTTTAATGAGCCATCGAGATTTAAAATCCAACGATACCTAGGATACCTTTTCTCTGCGATTAATATTTTCTTCTCAAAAAAAAGGCTAACTCGTGAAAGAGTTCTGAATCTAAAGTTGATCACAGCAGTAGAAAATTCTTCATTAGACATAGTTTGGTCCATTGAGCCGATGGCTTTTCCTCTAGATGTTCCTTACGTCACCACGGTTTGGGATTTGGAACACAAAAGACAACCATTTTTTCCTGAAGTTTCCGGCAATGGGGAATGGGAAAGGCGCGAATCTGGATATTCAAAAGTGCTAAGCAGAGCAACGTTTGTCATTACAGGAACTTTCATCGGTAAAGAACAGATTGAAAAGTTATATGGAGTAAATTCTGAGAGAATTATTGTTGCACCTTTTCCGTTGATTCCTAGTTCAAGTAGTGAAGTGACGACCAGGGATCCAAACTTAGTTTTTTACCCTGCTCAATTTTGGCCTCACAAGAATCACGTAAATCTAATACTTGGATTCAAACTAGCGACACAGGTAGAACCATCTTTGCGCTTAGTGCTAGTTGGCTCAGATAAAGGAAATGAAGAAAAAATTCGAGGGTTAGTCTCGGAGTTAGAGCTCGAAAAAAACGTAGAATTCTTGGGGACTGTCACCAGCGAAGTTTTGGAAAGTTTGTATAGAACCGCTTCGTTGATGATCTACCCTTCGCTTTTTGGGCCTGATAATTTACCGCCCCTTGAGGCCATTTCATTTAAGTGTCCTGTGGCGGTTGCAGACCAACCGGGCAGTCGTGAACAACTGCTTGGCGGAGTACCGGTTTTTGATGCCACTGATGAGGAAGACATTGGTAACACAGTATTAGCCCGACGTAAATTTGAAATTAGTGACAATTACTACGAGGAAATGTTGGCTAAAAGGGACTCTCGCCTGTTTTTTGACGAAATCCTCGGAAATTTGCAACGCTTCGAGAGAATTGCTCGAAATTTTAATCGTTAAGTTAGAATTCGATTAAACGGCGTGAGGGGTTAACCATGAGTATCGAGTTTTTTGGTGCACAAGATAATCCAAGTGCGATTGTGATTAGGCGTAATGCGCGTACTGAGAATATTGAATTTTTCTCTCCTACTCATTTCCCACAACAAATTGGTTTGATGAGTCGCCCAAATGGATACTTAGTGCCGAGCCATGTACATAATGAGATTACCCGAGAAATAAGTTTGACTCAAGAAGTTCTGATGATTCGAAAGGGTAATTGTGAAGTCATTCTCTACTCTGACAATTCGGAGGAAACACGGATCGAGTTGGGCGTAGGTGACGTAATTTTATTGGCCTCAGGAGGTCACTCAATCCGCATGTTAGAAGATTGTGAAATCTTAGAAGTAAAGCAGGGCCCTTATCTCGGGCCCGATGATAAAACATTTTTATGATTCCCGTAAATCGTCCTTTAATTTCACAGCAAGACATCGATGCGGTTATGAAGGATTTAAATGACACTTTTATTTCTGGTGAATCCCCTCCGGTTGCGCGTATGGAAAATGCTTTGGCAGAATTTATAGGCACGAAACACGCCATAGCACTCTCATCAGGGACAAGTGCAATAGATCTCCTTATTGACCAGATAGGAATAGGAAAGGGTGATCTTTGCCTACTTCCTACATTCACAATTATCTCAACAGTTTCTCAGTTACTACGCGCTGGGGCTCGCGTGAAACTCATCGATGCTGATATCAACACTTGGTCGGTTGATGCCCAACAAGCCGCAGATCAAATTACCCCGAAAACAAAATTGGTTCTTCCCGTTCATATATATGGCCTTCCAGTAGACATGGACCCGATACTGGAGAAAGCGGCCGCTTACAACGTTCCAGTAATTGAAGATGCCGCTGAAGCTTTAGCTGTTGAATATAAAGGCAAGAAATGTGGAAGCTTGGGGTTTGCATCTGTTTTCAGTTTTTATGCGAATAAGTTGGTTACAGGTGGCGAAGGTGGGGCCATTACAACTAACGATGATCAATTGGCCATAAAACTTCGAAAGTATCGTTCACTTGCCCATGAGCAAGAAAGATTTGTTCACTCAGATTTGGGCTGGAACTACCGAATATCTGGTCTAAGTGCGTCATTGATAGCATCCCAGCTTTCTCGAATCGAAACTCTTAAGTCTAGGAAGTTGGAGATAGGTCGCTTATACAACAGTGGTCTCGCCGACCATCCTTGGATTTCATTTGCACCAGAAAACACAGGGTACGCAAAAAATCTTTACTGGGTATTCCCAATACTTCTCAATCCCTCATCTCCGTTAGACGCAAAGAGTTTGCAAGTCAAACTCCGTGAACTTGGTGTTGAAACTAGACGATTTTTTTGTCCTATGCATTTGCAGCCATTCGCCAAGAAATATGATTTTGAACCATTTTTGGAAAGTGATTTTCCTGTTTCGAATAATCTTTGGACAAAGGGTCTATACCTCCCGAGTGGGTTAGGAAATACAAACGAGGAGATTTATTCTGTCATCGAAAAACTTTGGTCTATTAAATAATCTTGTCATTTACTATGTATTCTGCGTGCTAAAGTTATGTGGTGAGTGAAACCTTTTACCTCCCAGGTGGCGATGATATTTCCAGCACAGTTTTATGTAATGATGAGATTTTGCGGATTTATAGAAATCCAGAGTCATTCCGCGAAGCAGTTTCAATTCTAAACATCATTCAAGGCGAGCCAAGACTTAATGGTTTGGTTGTTCCGACAACAATCCAAAATAGTGCTCAAGAAAATTTTACTCTTCAGCATGACACGCTTTCCTTTAATCTTCCCGAAAATTGGACTTTAAATCAATATGTTGAAGTGGTTGAAGCTCATTTAGAATTATTAAGGATTCTCGCTGAAAATGGGTTAACACTAAAAGATCACTTACCGGAAAACTTTGTGCTCAATCAAGGTAACCCCGTTTTTGTCGACTTTGGATCTATAGTCAAAAAGTCTGCTCGGAACCAAATACCCTGGATAAATCAACTCCGAGGCGACAAAAGTGTTGAAAAATACTTAATCTCAGAATTAATGTTTCCATTTTTGCTTTTGCCGCTCTTTGTAGGACTAATTAATAGCGAAAAAGAAATGCGGCAAATTTTAAAATTTGAATATTGTAACTCTGGGTTACCCGCCCTTTCCAGGAAAAGAATTAGTTTTAAGAATCTATTCTTTGCCTTCAGCCCAAGCATCTCCTTTAAAGTTTGTTTATTTTTGCTCTCTAAAAAGTTTTTCAAGTCAGAAATCAAAACTTTAAGTAAGGGGGTGCAACTTTCTAAGCTTTTGTTAAGCAGTTTAAATAGGACTTCCAACTATCTGGACTATTATAAAAAAAAGGATGAGGAATTTGATCTTGATGACCCAAGGTACTGGAATGATAAGCAAATTACGGTTCGTAATCTAATAAGCAGGGAGAAACCGAAGGATATTCTTGATTTGGGTTGTAACACTGGGTGGTTCTCTTTACTTGCAACCAAGAACAATTGCAAAGTTAAGGCAATAGACATTGATTCTGTAATTGTTGACCACTTACACCTTCAGGCAAAACGAGAGCACCTACCCATTGAGCCTAGTGTCCTCGACTTTGAGACACTCGCATTTTTCAAGGGAATAACTCTTTCGGACAATGATTTGTCTTCGACTTGTTCAAGAAAATTGCCAAAATCTTCCTATGATGCGGATTTAGTTCTGGCTTTAGGCTTGATTCACCACTTGGTCTTAGGTCTTGGCTATTCACTTGAAAGAGTTATGGAACTTCTCTCCTCTTTAGCACGAGAGACATTAGTCTTAGAATTTGTCAGCTTGAATGACGACAAAATATTGTCAGAACAAGACTTTTTCCCAGCTTTTAACCAATCTAAATCAAGCTACACTAAAGAAAACGTTATTATTTTCGGTCTGAATTATTTCGAAAAGGTTGAAGTATTCCCGTCTAACCCAGACACTCGAGAGATACTAGTTTTTGGAAGAAGCTAAATTTACAGCCCGAATTACTTGCTTCTCAAGTGATTCGACGGAGTAGTGATCCTTCACTTTTTTATAGAGATTCTCGCTCAACACTCTGCCAAACTCAGTATCAATAACCCTAACAACTTGGCGGGCGAAGTGGTCTGGACGATTTGCAATTAACAAATCAATTTCCTCCTCAACGTTCAATCCCTCCGCGCCTAATGAGGTTGATACCACAGGAGTTTTTAGCATACCTGCTTCTAAAATTTTATATCTGGTTCCCGATTCAAACCACAGTGGTACTATGCATGCTGCGGCGTTTGCTATATGTGGTGTTGTGTCTGGCACCCAACCAAACACATCAATGTTCGGTTCGCTTAATCCGGACCAAACGACATCCGAGTTCTTGCCGACGATTCTGAGTCGCAAATCAGGATATTGCAGACTTATTTGTGGCCAGACCGACTGAATAAACCACCGAGTTCCATGATCCATTGGGCTATCAAAATGTCCAAAACTGCCTGTAATGATTACATACTTGGGGGAAACCCGAAACTTCTTGATTTTATAATCATTTGTATCCACAACATTGTACGCCAGGGTGGTGTTCTTTGATTTCGAAATCGATGAATAAAACTCTAAATCTACCTCCGAAACAGCCGTCAGGGAATCACAACTATTGACCAGCCGAATTTCGTTCTTGATTTCTTTGATTCCCTCAATCATTAACTTGATTTTCTTCTTTTTTCCCACAAATGGAATACCCCGCAATGTGTACCTAGATGAAACAGAGTCGGTGTCTGCAATTAGCTTTAATAGCTTTCCATATTTTCTCAATACAAGGAATTGGCTTGTGTGGTAGTTTGAATAACTAAACCAAACTATGTCTGTCTTATTCTGGTTTGCTATTGAGAGAATTGATTTAGCTACAGCTTTACGATCGCGTGTTTCTTCTAGTGCAAATTTGTGTCTGATCAATCTCCAGGCTGTCAACGCCTTTCCTGAGAGAATTCTAGAATGGATTCTTAAGCTCTTGAATTCACGTCGCTTTACATAGAATAGCTCGATGTTTTTTTTACTAAGGAACCTCGTAAATTCAGGGCTATTAATTTCTTTCCACAAAATCAGTTTTACCTCATAGGTATTGCTCAGCGAAATAAGTATGTTTTTTACCTTAAGTTCCGGGCCTCCGATAGCTGGATAGCCAAAAATTGGGGCACAGTAAATCACTTTTTTCTTCATTTGATGTCTATTATAGGTGTATCAAGCGTATCTAAACTATGATTCGCAAGTGTCAGTTAAAAAAATCGTGGTTACTGGAGCCTTGGGCCAGGACGCCTTTCATCTTTTTTCGGGATGTTCGAAAAGTGGCGAACCGACTGAGTTGCATGGATTTGTTCGAAGTCTTTCGGACTCAAGATTAGTGCAATTCAAATCTAGATACCCTAAAGTGACTTTTTCTGCGGTAGATATCACTCAGCCTGATGTCGTGAAGGCTGCAATATTGAGAATCAAGCCAACACAAATCTACAACCTGGCAGGTATTTCTTCGATTCAGGATAGTTGGAAAGATCCAGGGCTTACGCACAATGTCAACTTTTTGGGTTTTCAGAATATTCTTAAAGCTACGATGGAGTTACAGGATGTCACTGGTGAACATACTTCCATCTACCAGGCATCAAGTTCTGAAGTTTTTGGTGACACTTCGTTCAGTCCTCAAAATGAAGAGACACCATTTAAGCCAATTAATCCCTACGGGGTATCGAAAGCTAGAGCTCATGAGCTTGCCCTGGAATACAAACTGAAGTATGGGCTCAGAATAGCAATTGGAATTCTCTATAACCACGAGTCACCCCTTCGCACTACAAAATTTGTATCTATGAAAATTGCACAATTTGTCAATGGTATTGGTTCTTCTGGGCCGAGCATTTTGGAACTAGGGAATATTGATGCCCAGCGAGACTGGGGTTATGCCGGTGATTATGTCGTAGCCATGCAGAGAATGCTGGACCTACAAAAATTTGAGACTTATGTTGTCGCCACTGGGATTCAGCACTCAGTTCGAGATTTTCTTGACTTAGCATTCAAGACTAAAGGCATAGAATCTTGGTCAAAATTCGTTACTTTTAATGAGGAATTCAACCGAAAAACAGATCATCACAACCTTGTGGGGGATTCTTCCAAAGCTTATGCTGAGCTAAATTGGAAAGCAAATACTACATTTCCCGAATTAGTCCGATTGATGGTTAACGCGGGCCAAACTTATTTGAGATAAATACATTTCGCAACAGTTTCTCGCTCAGCAGTATTTTAATCACACCAAATAGATTGCTCAATTCTATATCGAACTGATTGCTAAGCCTGAATATCTTAGCAAGATTTAATCTGTGATGGTCCTGATTTTTGATAAGTGTCAGAAAAAGTCTTCCTTTTACCGTGTCCGAAAATCTGTTTCGGAGAATCAAATTTTTGTCGATTGCTTTGCAAATCTCAATTAGCACTAACGAAACTTCTTTCCTTGCAGGCACAAGAGCTGTCAACTGGTTCGGATGTCCCCGAAAATACGAGTAAAAAATATCTTTTGAAAATTTCACTTTTCTTGATCCGAAATTCAATTTCACAAGGAAAAGTTGGTCTTCCCCCATTCTGTAAGGCGCAAATCTCAACGTCCCAATTATTTCGGACCTAAACACCATCCGCCATAATCCTGGATTTAAGGCAACAATATCAAGATTGTTGTGATGAAAATGGTTTGTTAATTTATCTGTGTTGATAATGGAATAGTTTCCAATTAAAATTTCATCTGTTGGATCGGCTTCCCGAATAGCTCTCAGGACGTTTTCTACATGGGGCAAATCATCAGAATCCCAAAAACACACCCACTTTTTAAGATCGAGAGCTAAAGCCTCATTGCGTGCGGCCCCAGGAGAACCAAAATGGCCCTCCAGGAAAACTATGTTGAGAGACTTATATCTGTCGATAAGTATCCGAAGATCTTTTCCGGTGCCCTCATCCTGCATGTCGTGGATAATCATTACTTCTATCGGCAGGCCTTCTGATTGCCTCAGCCAAGTCTCAAGCTCTCGGAGTCTTCCAGCCATCCTACTAACTGGGACTATCACGCTTAATTCCGTAGCTTCAGTCGAGTTCGCTCTGTTCACGCTTCATTCTAATACTTCAATACTAGATTTCATATAACCTTCCGAGGGTGAACGCAATCTTAATTCTCGCCTTCAGACGCTCAGAAAATATTCAGCTGATCCTTGATGTGTTGGGAAAACACTGTGAATTTACTTTTTATGTTCATGTCGACAAGGGCCGAAACTTAGATTCTGAAAAAGATGCACAAGACGTTATTGATGAGCTTTTAAAATACCGAAGACAAACTACCCTAGACATTCGAATATCTCGGCCTGCAATGAATCAAGGAATTGCCGTTTCGATGATTGCATCAATTAACAAAGTTCTTGAATCACATGACAAGCTAATAATTATTGAAGATGACTGTGTCCCCGGCGATGATTTTATGAAATTTATGCTTAAATCTTTTGAGTACATGAGTGAGAATGATTCAGTCGCACTTGCGTGTGGGTCTCAGTTTGCACCTAGAGATCTGATCAGTGGTGAGTGTGTCTTGACGCGTTACCCCCTAAATTGGGGCTGGGGAATCAATCGCACTTCCTGGATGACAATTTCGGAGTACCTGCTCTCAAAAGATCCTTTGAAGTATCGCCGAGACTCGGGTTTAACAAGATCGGAAATTGTCTATTGGAATGCGGGAAGTAGGCGGGCGCTTGAAGGGTTCACTGATGTGTGGGATACGATTTTGGTCAGAGAATTACTTCGACATAGTTTCCGTGTTCTATTGCCTGCTGAAAATTTGGTTCAAAATACAGGCGACGAAAAATTTGCAACGCACACTAGTGGTACGCAATTGTGGACACGCTTTCCCGTAGGAACTTTTGGTAATTCAGATTTTTCGCCGAATTTTTTAGCTCCATTAGACAGGTGGATGAGGAAAAGGCTTTTTAAAATCTCAAAACGGCACTTAGTTACTACAAGGCTCACTTGGTTGATGGATCGAGTGGGTTTCAGAGAAAAGCGGGCCAATCTCGCGGAGAGGGTTCAGTCTGCAGACATTAATTTTGATTTGTAATACTCCAAGTGTCGCTTTGCTACCCGCTCTGGGTCCGTGAGCGACAAAGCTTTCTCTCTTAGACTCTTTGGGTCATACGCTTTGATTTTTTGCTTAGTTATTGCGTTATACATAGACTCAGAATTCCCATATTCAAAGATCTCCATGTTAAATAGTGCCGCGAGTTCGGGAATGCCTCCCCTATTCGAACCAACGAATGGGACTCCACAGGCAAGAGCTTCAAAAATGATATTTGGGCTGTTGTCCGCTGAGCTAGGGACTATGAGCAAATCTGTGTCCAAATAGATATTCCTCATTTCGGCTTCGTCAATTTTTGAATATTGCCTGTATACCAAATCTTCTATGTTGACTTTATTACCCTGTCCCACAAATTGGAATCTTATTTCTTGCGCCTTGAATTCTGATGAAAAGTTCGAGATGCAATCTATCAACGTGTCGAAGCCTTTATACTCATTATGCAGTTCTTGAGCAACAAAAGTTACGACAAACTTAGATCTTGATTTTTCTACCATTGGGAGTTCTTGCACATATATGTTGTCAATAGCATTGTAAATTTTGACAATGGTGGATTGACGCATCACGGCACTTTCTCTTGCTTTGATATATATCCATTCGGAAGGGGCAACTACAGATAAATTTGAATGATTACCATATCCATTTTTGATTGATAGCAGTTCAGCTCTTGGCAGACGTGAGAATGGTTTGTTTACATACGGACATTGCGTGCAGGAATCTTGATATTTCGTGCACTCAAAGCTTTGATGACATCCACCGGTGAAGAACCGCTCATCGTGCAAGGTTAGGAACACAGGTCTACCTAAATTGCACAACTCTAAAATAGAATCAGAATCTAAGAAATTGTAGGCACTATGGATATGAATTATGTCTGGGTTTTCATTCCTTATTAAATCTAAGTCCAAAATTCGAATAGACAGTGCTGTTACCAGATACTTATCCTTCTGAATTACCCGACTTTGGATGTAAGTTAGCACTTTTGAAAGTATGCGCTGCCAAGTTGTCTTCTTTATATTTTTTTCGTTCTCTCTTGGCGTTTTTGCTCTTGAAGTTCCTGTTATGAGCACAGAATCAATCCCTGCGAAATTTAAGGAAGCATTAAGCCTGCGCGCGGCGATTCCCGCTCCTCCGGAAGTTGTTGTTGCAATATGTACAATTTTCATGATTACGATTTCCCCGCAACGACCATCTCAAAGTGTAACTAGCGTACATGAAGTTTCTTGGCCAAATGAATGTAGCCCTTCTCCTCATCCTTCCTTGATATGTGGATTTTCAGTGTAAAGTAAGTGCATGCGAGTCTTAGTAACCGGAGCAGCCGGATTTCTCGGTTCACACTTAAGTGAAGCGTTGTTGGATCAGGGGCACGAAGTGCTTGGTTTAGACAATTACTACACAGGCACTAGGGCTAACGTTCAACACTTACTTGATAATCCAAGCTTTGAGTTGATTCGCCATGACATTACGCTCCCGCTTTTTGTAGAAGTTGATCAAATCTACAATCTTGCCTGTCCTGCTTCACCGATTCATTACCAAAAGCACCCCGTACAAACCATCAAAACCTGTATTTTGGGCGCAACCAATGTGCTCGGGATCGCAAAAAGAACTGGCGCTAAGGTTCTTCAAGCCTCAACAAGTGAAGTCTACGGAGATCCTCTTAACTCAGAGCAGCGGGAAGATTATTGGGGAAATGTAAACCCAATCGGAATTCGTGCTTGTTACGACGAGGGGAAAAGAGCTGCAGAAACCTTATTTTTTGACTACTGGCGGCAATATGGAGTCCAAATCAAGGTTGCTCGAATCTTCAATACGTATGGACCTCGGATGAGCTTAAATGATGGCCGCGTAGTGAGTAATTTTGTAGTTCAAGCCCTTAAGGGTCAGCCAATAACAATTTTTGGAGAAGGAACACAAACTCGTTCATTTTGCTATGTGAGCGACTTAATTCCTGGGTTAATCAAGCTAATGAATACACCAAGTGAAATTACTGGACCTATTAACTTAGGTAACCCTACCGAATACTCAATGCTTCAATTGGCGGAATTAGTTCTCAAACTTACGGATTCAAAATCAGAATTAGTCTTTGAAGATTTACCGTCAGATGATCCCAAGCAAAGAAAGCCTGACATCGAAAAAGCAAGGAATACCCTAGGTTGGGTACCCTCTGTTGCTGTTGAAGAGGGTTTAAAGCAGACTATAAGCTACTTTGCGAGTGAAATTGGAAATTTAAAGCACTAACTATGCGGGATTTTGTGCGCCAGTTACAGGTTTGGCTGTCTGTACCTCGGGATTGTGAAACAGTACGTAGGTCAATTTTACGAAGGCTGAAATTTCATGTTGACTTATCAACGAATGAGTTAATTAGTGGAGATGGTTTTAAGAGTGCGTGCGACTTTGTCGTTGAGGGATTCATCGAGAATAGTATCGAGATATTTTCAAAATTCCGAAATGGGCACGGAAGGCTTTTTGTCCAAGCTATGCCAGGTTCAAACGCCATTGCCGTGCTCATTGATGCATGCTTGTACGGGTATGAATTCCCTGAAATCGATTTGATAATCCATAACGGAGATATCGTGCCGAATGAAGTAGAGATGGAACTATTGAGCCGTTCATTTCGATCCATTCGTTCCGTAAACTGGTTAGGAATGGATACTGTTGCTAAGCCGCTCCCAATTGGGCTCGAAAATGCCTCAAAAATGCGTAATGGAGTCCCCGCTGATTATTTGCAAGAAATTGAACGCGGGTTGAAATCGTTTAATAGCCGGGATATTGAGTTGCTTGTTTGTTTTTCTCTTTGGACTAATTCTTCGGTGAGAACTGAGGCATTAAGTTGGGCAAAAGGGATTCCTGGCGCAATAATAATTGACAATCCCATTACTCCTAGGGCTTACCGAAAACTAGTGTTAAGGAGCAAATATGTCTTATCCCCACCAGGAAATGGACCTGATTGCCACAGAACTTGGGAAGCGCTTTATCTCGGCGCTACACCGATCGTTCTCAAGGACTACTGGCCCTTCCGTGGCTACGAACTTCCAGTAGTTTCTTTAAATGGCTGGGGCGAGTTAGAAAGAGTAATTTCTCAGCCATATCTATCAAGATCAGATCATTGGAGAGAATTGGCTAACTGGTTAAAGTGAAGAGTAACTTCGCGAGAGAACAAGCTAAACGTCTATATTTCGTTTCGACGCGCGCTTTAAAAGTACTTTTACTCCGCTCGATAGTTTTGCCTGTTCGGTTACTTACGAAAGGCTTGTACTTGTCATTTGACTCTCGAACAGCCGTGGATGGTACGGGGGCACAACTTCAGCGTTTAATTTCAGTTGCCGCTTTTAGCAATTACTTCCGATTCAAATTTATTCCTTCTAAGATAGAAAATTTCTCTGTTCATGCATTAGACCCTTTTCAAAGCGAATCGTTATATCACGACCAATTGTCGCGATTAAATCAATTCATAAATTTTCCTGATACTGATTTAGGGGACGAAGAGTTAGAACTAGAATCCATTATTATTCGGAGTTTAACAATTAAGAGATTTATCTCAGTGATTGTCAGGCAACTGATTAGCCCGAAGCCAAGGAAATTGGTAGTTCTCGAGGTGTACCCCGTTTCGGAATTTTGTCCAGGTATCTTTGATGACTTTAAATGTGAGCTCTCTGAAGCAATTGATGCGGGAGAAAAACATTTAGGGAGTAATTTCGTCATCCATTATCGACAAGGAGTTGGGGGCAACGTCATCTATCCTGGCCAGAAAATTCCACGTCAGATCGAATTCTCTCGAATCCTTGAACTCATTCAGAAATTGTCTAGCTGCAGCGAATTCGGCTCAGTCTCACAGATTACAATCCTAACTGATGCTCCGGACTCTGTTACCTTCTACACCCCGCCCCAAAATCAACGTGTGCTTTGGGAAGGTACGCCAGGTTTCTCCGATGGGGTAATGACTATTCAGCCTATGGACTTTTCAGAACTTGGAAGAATAACGGGGATCCCAATTAATGTAATCCGTGGTGGAAATCCTTTGGATGCGATTAGAATTATGGCCACTGCTGAATTCTTTGTTATGAGCAAATCCAGTCTTAGCTACGTGGGCGCGCTTCTCAACAGCAATGGGAAAATCTACTTCCCAACAAGCTTCTGGCACAGACCTTTAAAGTCGTGGTCTAAATACGATGGGTAGTACCGCCACTGAAAATGAACCTTTCGTTAGTAGCGAAATAGTAATTTTAGGCATTTGCCGTGATGTAGCAAAGGATTTAATTCCAACTCTAACTAATCTGCTTAAAGCTTTTGCTGCATTCAAAAGAATACATATAAGAGTTGTTGAATCAGATAGTTCAGATGACACAGTCCAAGTACTGAGAGAATTCAAAAATAGTTACCTACATTTTGACTTTGAGTCCCTTGGAAAATTGGAATTAGATATTCCAGACCGTTGGGAGCGAATAGCCTTCTGTAGAAATCGCGCTGCAGAGATCCTTAACGCGGATCCTCGACTACAGAGCTGTCAGTGGATTGTTGTTGCCGATTTGGATGGAGTAAATTCTGAATTAAACTCGAGGGCGGTCGCATCCTGCTGGGTTCGTGCAGATTGGGATGTATGCACGGCAAATCAATCGGCTCCTTACTACGATGTATTTGCTCTTCGACATCCTACTTGGTCGCCAGATGACTGTTGGAGGCATGAAGAGAGCTTGCTGAGCCAAGGGTTCAACCCTGTACATGCGCGCGAGGAAGCCGTTTATCGGCGTCAAAAGTTTATCCCTAGGAATGCCCCGTGGATTGCTGTTGATTCCGCGTTTGGTGGTCTTGCCATCTATAAAAAGGATTACTTCATCTTGGGAGAATACCGGGGCCACGGAGCTGACGGATTTCGGACATGCGAGCACGTACCTTTCCATGAAGACCTCAAAACGGCCGGAGCCCGAATTTTCATCAATCCGGCTCTTATAAACAGTGGCTGGAATGAGCACAATTCTCAACACTTGCCAATAAATAGGTTTAAGAGACGCCTAAAGCTTGTATTGATTAGTTTTGGCCTAGCAAAGATATTTGGCTTAGATTAACTTTTCCAATTTAATTCTTTATGAGATTGTATTTAATTATACATCGCACCGCACTCAAGCCATCTTTCCAAGTTATTTTCTTGCCTTCTTCATAGGTTCGCCCATGATATGAAATTCCAACTTCATATATTCGTGCATTCATTTTGGCGAGCTTAGCTGTAATCTCGGGTTCTATCCCAAAGCGATTTTCTTTAAGGTGGATTTTTTTTGCAAAATCCGTACGCATGACTTTATAGCATGTCTCCATGTCGGTAAGATACAAATTCGAAAATGCATTCGAGAGATTGGTGAGGATGCGATTTCCCATGCTGTGCCAAAAATAGAGTGCTCTGCGAGAGCCGTAACTTAGGAATCTTGATCCAAATACGGCATCTGCATGTCCGGATTCGAGTGGACCAAGAAGCCTGTTGTATTCTTCGGGGGAATACTCTAGATCTGCATCCTGAATTAAGACATATTTAGAATTAGCATTGTGAAAGCCCAACCTTACCGAGGCTCCTTTGCCAAGATTGCTTTTATTCTGGAAAAGTTTGACTTTTTCATTTTGTATTTGGCGAATCACTCCAGTTGAGTTATCAGTTGAGGCATCATCAATAACTAAAATCTCTTTCACGCACTCTTGATCCAAGACGCGAGCAATAATTTCTGCGATAGTGCTTTCTTCATTGAAGCAAGGGATAACGACCGACAGACATTCCTTCATGCTTCATTGCCTTCTCTCATTTGATTTCTTTCGAGCCAATAAAAGCCAGCAATTAAAGAGTATGTAAAGCCAATAATAATTGAAGACATGACATACCGTGGGGCGGGAATCGGTCCGAAGAAAAAGAGAAATAAATGATTAGTCAGAAGTGGATAACTAACGGCTAACAGGTCCAATGATTTCTTCTTTCCGAAAAGTAGCAGCGGGATCAAGAGGGTAGGCCAAAGCCAGAGACCACCCCAGCCCCAAAACCAAGATGCCTGATTTATTAAGAATGAGAAGAACAACAGAATGCTCTCTAGGTACTTCAATGGCCCGAGTTCTATTTTGAATGAAGGATCATCGATAGATGGGTGAAGAACCTCTGGTCCGAGTTGGAGTGCGGTATTTGTATTAAGCCCAACTGGGTTGTTGATATCACGGTCAACTTGATTCTGAGGTCCTTGAAAAAAAGGAGGGGGTAGGGCCACGCTACTTCTTTGTAAATGTGCCTGAATGACAATTGCAGGGTTTTTAGACGAAATTGAAAGATAATTTTTCAGAAATTCTCGTTTGTCTATGGACTTAAACTGCGGATTCTCAAACACATCCAGTGCAATATCCATCGATGAACAAGTTGCTGGCTTTCTCCATTCAGACATCTGCGCAATTGTTGACAGATATTTCATCTCTGCAGCAGAAATATCAGCTTCCGGGTGTTGTGCAACGCACTTGAGATCTGCAACAGCTGGCATTATTTCAAGGGGAGTTGGAGTTTTAGTAACCCCTAAACTCGAAATCAAAAAGACAAATAGAGTGAACCCTGAATAAAGTAGAACTCTTGTTTTGGGAACTTTGACTAGTAAGAGAAAAAGTAGGAACGAAACAATTACTATGTATCCGCTTTTAGAACATAGTAAAAGACTTATTATGATGTAAGGTAAAGTCTTTCCTTGAAAAGAGAGGTTCTTGCTTTTTCTCCTGAATGAATATCCCACAAGAAGCATAATTGCCGATACAAAAAAGGTGTCGTGACTCAAATTCACCCCAAAATTTCCAAACAAAGGGGAAACGCATACAGCAAAAAGGGTTTTGTCAAGAATCTCTCTTCTTATAGGTAATGAATAGAGAAAATATTTAAAGGATAGGTAAAGAATTGTTAGTGAGACTAGCGACGCCAACCAAATACTGCTACCTCGAAATGTAGTAAGTTCCAAAATTCTAAAATACAGACTTGTCCACCAATCGGTAGAATGGTCAGTGCGCATAAGCTTGATTGCTTGAATCGGATCATATCCAATCCGACCTGGAAACAAGCCGATGTACCAAATCATGACTGCTGCCAAAGATGCAGAATTCCAATTTAGGGTTTGCATTCTTACCCGTAGTCCAGGCATTGTGAGTAACTTTTTCACTATTTCTCCCTTACGCCTACGGTGCCTCAATCCATCAACTTTAACATTTTCTCTGAAGTATGAGTGGTTGCTGATGCGCTACTATTTCGCGTGCAGTTTGAAGGAAAGCCAGAGTATCCCGGAGCTAATGTTCTCTCCGAAATAGATTCAAATTTGGTGAACTATTCCCGAAGCATCGCAACAAAATTGCTTAAGCATTCAAATTTGTCTGGGAAAACCGCTCCCCGAGTCTTGGACTTTGGAGCCGGTGCTGGGTCTTTAACCCAAATTTGGATTGGGATTTCAGGAATAGCTCCTGACTGTGTTGAATTGGACCCGAACCTACGCTCACAATTGCATTCAAAAGGTTTGATGGCGGTGGCTAATTTGTCGGAGTTAACCGGACTTTATGACTATATCTACACCTCTAACGTATTAGAGCACATAGAGCATGATGAAGTAATTCTGGCTCAATTACGAGATCTGCTTAAAACTGATGGAACACTCGGCATTTATGTGCCAGCCTATGAAGTTCTCTTTACAGATTTTGATGAGTCTGTGGGTCATTATCGTAGATACCGCAGAAGTGAACTTCGGGAGAAATTGAAAAGAAGTGGATTTGCAATCACTTTTTCAACCTACTGCGATAGTTTAGGTTTTTTCTCTGTTATGGCTCTCAAATTTTTTGGCTTTGGCTTTTCCCACGGCGTAAAGACTTCTAAATTAATGAAAATTTACGACAGATTCTTACTTCCATTTAGCTTACTACTGGACTTCCTGGGATTTAGATTAATCCTGGGCAAGAATTTGCTGATGACGGCCCAAAAAAAATCTTAGTCTCAGGGCGGCCAGTGCTAATCAAGAAGTATCTGCCCTTTTGGTGTTAAAAGTTTTACCGCAGTGATGCCTGCTTCTCCAAAATTGTTACTTGAATCCATCCAGTTAATCTTTACCGCGCCAAGCGAATCCAAAATTTCCTCCTTAAACCAAGAATCTGCTAGTTGATTTTCGTCAGCGATTGAAATTTCCTGAATTTCTGCGAGGGGTGTCCCATCCTGCGAGGGGTGATCGTTAGAGAGCCATTGAATAAAGAATGGGAATTCCGGGGCATCTACAATCTCTTTCACGCCAATTTGCTTCCACTTTAAGTCTGTCCCATTAGGGCGGGTTCGGTGCCCTTCAATGGCTTCACGGCCAAATTTTTCGGCTATTGGCGAGATGTCCTCGGTGCTAAAAACCCATGTGAACCAACCACCACCTTCGTTAGCTTTCTTCGAGACTGCCTTACCCCAGGGTGTTTGTTCTGTTGCTGGGTGATCTAGCGGGCAGACAACTTCTATGTACTGGCCATTTTTTAGAGCACATGTGAAGTTGCGTGTGCCAAAACGTGGATGAATTCCACCATCAACGAAGGTGCTACCGAGGCGCGAGCCAAGGCGCTGCACGGTATCGGATAACTGATCATGGGAAGTCACATAAGAAACATGGTCTAGGCGCATAGTCGAATTCTGCACCATCACAAGGGGTGGTTTCGACCATCCTTTAGGACTTAAGAAGCTCCCTATTTGCGCGCCAACTCGCACATTAACGCCTCACAAGTCACCAATGGGGCTGCGTTCATAGCTAGATGATTTCGAGCTTCCAAAATTGTGCTCATCTTTTGAGCCGCCGTATGCGCTGGGGAACTTGTAGCGTAACTTTCTATCTCAGACCGCATGTCTGAATTAATCATGGTTTCCGTAGAACCTGCTTGAACCATCATTACGTCGCGATAGAAGGTAGCGAGGTCAAGGAGCGCTCCATCGATTGAGTCGCGAACCATACGCGTGGCTCGGGATTTTTGTTCCTTTTCTAACTCTTTCACGGCTTTAGCAGCACCTGTCGCCATACCTCGGCCAGTTGCTCCTTTGCCGTAAGCCTCTTGGAGTTTCTCAATCTCTTTTTCATCTCTGCTTTTAGATGATGCGTTGGCTTGTTCAATTGCTAGATCAATCAGAGTTTGGGCTGCTTGGAAGGCAGCAGCGAGTGAGCCAAGTTGTAAAGGGAGTTGTATGATTACCTTTCTATTGCTGCGCACTGATTCGTTCGTTGCAAGATATCTGGCTCTCCCAATATGACCCTGACTAATACGAGCGGCAAGTTCAGCCATCGTTGGTGAAATGTTGTCACGTTTGATGAGTACTTGCGTAACTGCATCTATTGATGGTGCGCGCAGTTGTAGATGACGGCAGCGCGAACGAATTGTTGGTAGAACATCATGAAGTGTTGGTGCGCAGAGCAACCAGACCGTGCGGGTTCCTGGTTCTTCAATTGCTTTAAGAAGTGCGTTTGCTGCTGATTCAGTAAGTCGATCTACATCTTCCATAACGACTACACGCCAACCGCCCATAGATGGTGCCCAGGCAACACGGGTCAGTAGTTCTCGTATTTCTTCTACTTTGATTGAAAGTCCTTCGGTGCGGATAACTTCAACGTCAGGATGCCCACCTGTTGCAGCTGATTGGCATTCATTGCAGGCGCCAC
>JACCDK012160710.1_pt1 | contig 25154 bp, 23 predicted proteins | sample 7445871 | NCBI WGS metagenome assembly JACCDK01 (sample SAMN15323436, study PRJNA562643) | freshwater metagenome | isolation source: river surface water | place: USA:Blue River Watershed | collected 2017-08-15 | reverse complement strand
GCTGCATCTTCCGCAGCAGAAATAGCCTGTGAGTGATCGCCGTCTACTTGCCACGCAGCTTCAACTTCAGCCTGGGCATCGTCGATAACCACAAGGTTTGGACGACGGCCTTCAAGGCGGAACAAGTCGATGCAGAGGTTCTCGATAGTCCGGTGTAGATAAGAAAGTGCGTGATCGTTTGATTCAAGCTCTGGGGCTGCAAGCATGAACTTAATCAAGGCATCTTGGGTGATTTCTTCAGCCTTGGCGGAATCTTTTAGGACGCGGTTTGCGTGGGCGAGAAGCTCTGAACGATGCTCTGTGTAGAAAGCACCGAGCTCTGCGACGGTCCACACGCGAGGACCTGCAGAGGCTGCAGACTTCTTAAATGCCACTTTGGGACTTCCTTCTTAACCGGTTTTGTACTTCAGCGACACCCGTCGGTGCCTCTATAGCCTTCTACGAATCCCAATCGAGTTTGTAGCGGGAAAGGGACAAAACGGACATTTTGTAATTATGCCCTTTAACTTGGAAAGTAATTATTCGTGGAGGCGATGGGCCTTTGCATAAAAATTGATCTGGCCATTCGAATCGTCCGAATTTGCGGTGGGGTATTTGGAGAATTAGATAAAATTTCGAGGTGAGTATCCAGACTATATCTTGAGTTAACATCCCATTCGGTTCGTTTTGAATAATCATTAATTAAAAAATCTGCCGCACCGCGATTAAGTAAGTAAGCTTGGGCTCCTGTTGCAAAACCATCTAAAGGCTTCGCTCGAACACCAGTGAACTTTCTAAGGTCTTTCTGCAGTTTCTTGTATCTGAATTGACCCAAATTTTTTATGATCTTACGCAACGGCTCTTGGTCGAATCTGTGTCGCCCTCTGCAAAAGAAATAAAGATTTCTCAAAAATTTAGCCATAAAATTTCTTTTATTAAAACCCATATTTCCAAATTGAATTATTGAATACTCATCCGGTAAGCATTTCATGATGGCATCCAAATTTGTTAGTATCCTGTATTTCAATTTCAAATCAGATTCAAGATCAATATCATCTTCAAATATTAAACAACATTCATTAGTTTCATTTAGGAATCTAGTCATGGCGCGCACGTGAGAATCCCAAATTGCGATAGCAGAGTTTCGCTTGAATTGAGGTAAATCATTTGGCTTCGTCGCATCCAAAAATTCAAAGTCGACACCTAAATTGAAAAGATGCTGAGTAATGTACTCTCTTCGGCTTACGCTTTCAACTAAAGATATAACAATAATCTTCATTTAGGTTGGAGGCTCCTCATTAAGAATATGAATGTACGGAAATACTGCAACTATTGGGGAAAATGGAACACACTTCAGTTAATTCCGAGTCCGATTGATTAAGCAATTTCCTAGAAAACTGATCGTTTGCAAATCTCGAAAGTTTGACTCGATCGCAATGAAAGTTATACATGTACATCCCATAGGTGTTGTACTCCGAAATTGGACTTAATTCGTCTCTATCCAAGCTGCTAAGCCACTCACCGAGTCGATTACCTGACCAGATTTCACTTACAACATCCTTTTGCCACAACTGATGGTGGGTAACAAAAGTTAGACCAAAATCTTGAATTTTAGGGGAAAATTGCTTCATGTGTCTTATGTATGGAACATGATATTCATAGGCAAAAGATAATAATTGAATTTTTCCGCTAACAAACGTTTTTGGTTTTCTTAGAATAGTGTCTGCATCCAAAATCAGAACATTGTCAGCTGAATCTTCAAGACAAAAAAGGATTTTTATAAGTTGTTGCTTAATCCAACCTGAATCAAAATGCAATCCATCAAGTAAGTTCTTAACTTCTGGCTGATCTAAGAAATGCTTATCTGACAACACTCTTACTTGACCTAAACCCTTTGGAAGCAAATTAGCGTCAGGTGTTACAACAACGATTTCAAAAATTTGGTTCTTTATATTCAGCCTAGCTTCTTTGATTACTTTTGAAAGGATTCCAAAGTCTTTTGCAGAACATGGAATTAAAACAGTTAGACTAGTTTCCCGACAACCTAAATCTCTCAGTGGGTCTATCGGAACTCTTGAATCAATAAACTTTTTAAAGTGTGGGTTTTTAGCAAAAGATAAAATCTTGAGATGATTCAATGAGAAATCAAGAAATTTGAGAAAGCTGGACTCGTTTGACTTTCGAAATAGTAGAGCATTGGTTAGAAATTCAAAGAACACCCGAGAGGTTCTTGTAAATACTCTTCGAAAAAAATTCTGCGAAATTCCCACTCAATGCCATCCATCTATGTAAGTCCATTGTGGGCTTCTAGATAAATTACTCGAAGCGTTTTTCATCAGCGGATCAGGTGCAATAACAGTTGCGCTATCTTCTGCAAGATAACCGGCCCACCAAGAAAATGTAGAATTGGAAATTATCAGCCGTGCGTATTGACTCATAATTAGGAGTTCTTCCTCTGGCCTTAGGTTTTCTATTTCAAGCGTATTTACCAACGTACAACCCATTTGTGCTAAAAGGTTTTTCCCTTTTTTAATATCATCAGTGAATAGTTGTATTTCAATATCTTGAATTGAGCCATTTCTTCTGAAAAAGTTAAGTGCCTTTGAGTAATATTTCTCATCCAGATTACCGTACTGGGCGGCAATATCTAGCTCTAAGAAATCACCAAATCTCATGTGGATTGCTACTGCTGAATCAAAGTTCTTAATCTGTAAACCGTTCAAGCCAGTATTTTTCAATTTAGCTGCCTTCTCATGAAGCATTAAATCTACCTTTAGCGATTCAAAAAAAGAATATTCGTGTTGGCTTTTCGAAATATTTACTCGCCTCGAGACTTTCTTATTCTGCAAATCAGAAAATGAAGAAACTTCAGATGCAAATAATTTTCTTTGAAGAAGACAAATCTTATATATCCCTCGAAGAATTAAATTTGCTTCCTTCATCGGCTTTTTTCCGATTAATTTCAGTAGGAAGCAGGTTCTTGTGATTCTACTGGGCTTGAAATTCAGTAGGAGTTCAAGAGCATCGGTGTTTTCACTTGAATGAAAAATAATTTTATTCTTAACACTTTGTGAATTTAGATTTTGGCGAAGGGACATTGCCATTGAAGCAAAATACAATTGATTACCTAATCTCCCAGATGGGTAGACGTGAATTTTAGTAATTTTCCGCATTTAACTTCTTGAGTGACCTGTAGAATTGTTGTTTACTAGGTTCTCCGGAGCAAAATTGGGTACTAGGCTTTGTACTTCAGAGAAGGTTCCCTCGGCGATAATCTTGCCTTTTTCCAGATAAATTATCCTTTCTGCATCTTTTATAGTGCTTAATCTGTGAGCAATTACAAATAAGGTGATCTCTCCACGGAGCGAATGGAGCATTTGAGTGACGTTAGCCTCAGTATCCCCATCAAGGGCTGAGGTTGCTTCATCGAGTACCAAGAGTTTGGGTTTGGTATATAGCCCCCGTGCCAGTCCAAGTCTTTGGCGTTGACCGCCGCTTAGATTCGCCCCACGTTCTCCAATGGGATGCTCTAACTCCAGCGGCAGAGAAGAAACAAATTGTTCCAACTGTGCCGATCGAAGCGCTTCCCATACATCCTCATCTGAAATTTCAGAAGTTGGATAACCAAGGGCCACATTTTCTCGAATGCTTCCATCGACGATAAGCACATCTTGAGGAACATAAGAGATTTTACCCTTGAAAGTTCTGGTTGCAGTTTGTGAATCCATGCCCGAGATGAACACGTGTCCTTGAGACGAATCGAGCACTCCTAAAATTAGATCTACAAGCGTAGTTTTGCCAGCACCAGAAGCTCCAACAATCGCAACCATCTCGCCTGACTTAACCTTTAAATTAATTCTTTCAAGTGTCGGCACAGATGAGTTTGGATAAAAAAAGGATAAGTTTTGAATTTCGACAGTTGCGTCAAAGTAGCCCTCAGATTCAATATTCGCATTGATCCGTCCAACGTCTTTGGGGTTAGTCTGAATCCTATTCCAAAGATCTAGGGTATTTGCTGCAACTGCGATATTCGATCTAATTTGTATGGCGCCTTGTTGCAGCCTCAAAATAGCCGGTGCAATTCTAGAACCTGCGGCTATAAACACTGACAAGATGGAAATAGCATGAACAGCGTCATACAACAGGAACTGTGTTGCTGCGAGCAGTAAAGACCCAATTACCAAGGCCATTTCAACAACATATTTGCTAATAGTTGGAATGAACATAGCCTCTGCTTGAGCCCGGGCCATTTTGTATCTGTAATCCGAAATCAAATCAGAATAATAATCTCTACGATTTCGGACGGTGGCTTCACGATAAGAAACTAAAACTTCGGCAATCTTTTGATTACTCTTGATAGTCCATCCTGCGTCATTTGCTGCTAAAACAGCTGCTCGATGTTTCAATAGCTGGAATAGAAGGAATCCAACTACACAAAAAGCTAAAGCAGTCAAAATTGAGATCGTAATGTTTACAAAAGATAATCCGATCAACATCACTGCCAGGAGAGCACAATCGGCTACAAGCGAAACTCCAATAGCTATAACCCCATTGGTTATAGCTCCAACACCGATGGTAACTTGAAATATGGTTTCTTGAACTGATTTCTCTTGCACAACTAGCAGGGGTTGCTTGAGAAGTTCTCGAATCATCTTGGAAGAAAACTCCGCGCCTTTTAGACTCAGAAATAAAAGTAATTTTTTTGAAAACCATAATGCTAAAATGGTTCTTAGGATCAATAAAAATCCAGACATGAAGCCGAGTAATGCTGCCTGTTGTTGGAAACTTAAGTTATCAATTCCTAAGATGGACAGAGCATCCGAAACGGTTCCGGCAGGTCGCTTTGATTGGATCCCGTTTATTGTTAGTGCGGTCAGTAACCCAACAAATGCGACACTTATCAAATCCAAAAGGCTCAGACAGATTTGTATTACGGTTACAATTAAGATGCGAATCTGGTCTTTCTTGGTCAAAATGCTTTTTATGTCCCTATACACGCCAATGGCTTGTGGAGCGAAGTTTAACCGCGGCGCAATTCGCGTAAACAAATTAGAAGGGCTCATCAATTTCATTCCATTCTGGAGGTGTTATGTGTAAAGGTGATCTAGCGCTTTTAAACCATGGCGTTGGTGTAAATCTTGGGCACTCACGAGTATAACTTAGATAGGCAGCCCACCAGCTGAAAGTTGAATTTGAAATAACATATGCTGATCCGTGACGCATTAACTCAAGGGTTTCGGAAGGGCTTAACGACAAATCATTAAATATTCTTGCTTTATATCCTCTTGGTACGTACTCATTGATGTTAATCGAAAATGGTTCATCCGTGAAAATCCAAACATTTTTGGAAGCAACCTTAAGTCTTGGATCACTAAGAGCTCTGTAAAAGTAATTGGGTTTTAGTACTCCAATGCCTTCTTCATTTCTGTAGTCACCTAGGCGAACATGAATTATAATTGGTTTTGTTACATTAATTATTTTAATCCAGCCGAGTAGCGATTGACTTGGTGATTTGATTCGCAAATTATGAAGTTCTTCATAAATGTGCTCTTGTTGTGGCCAAATGTAGCTTTGGAAATATCCGTTTAGAATCATTCTGCAATTAACTTTTTTCAATACAAAAAAACCAACCCCTTTACCAGGAATTAATTTGGTCCAGGTTCGATTCAAAACCGAAAAATATACATCTCCTAATAGGCTAGAGGTGCGAGCGAGCGCTTGGTGTACTTTTGAATTTTCACCATTCAGACCATTTACGAGATTCCAAGAGAGTAGCTTCTGAATAAATCTATTGCTTGAACCCGGTTCTATTGAAACGTTCGACGGTAAAGTGAAAAAGGCCAAGTCTACTTCACCGTTAGTTGTGCGAGGTTGGCCAACTTGCGTCCAAATCGAAACTTCTCGTTCAAATATAGAAAGTGCGGCGGCAAATTGAAATAGTTGATTACCTAGTCCTCCGCGCAAAATTAACGGGCTCACAAATTAGACCTAGATACTTCTTGAAACTTTTTGCCCTTGAGAAGAGACATCTTTACTACAAAAGATAATACATTCTTTTTGAGTTTAAAAATAAAGCAAAAGTTTTTCACAAAAAGTATTACTGGATATTTAAATTTTAAACGCTTGATTGAACTTGCAAATAATCTCATGTAGACAATCGAAATAAATCTGCTCGCGTTATATCGAGAATTTAGTATTGAAGTCTGAATCAATGTCAAGGCATCCAGTGAATTTAAGTCGACTCTCTTAGTTAGTTGGCCTTCTAGTTCTGTTCTATAGGAATAAGTTATTGCATTTGAAAATTCGATTTTTCGGTTGCTCAAATCAACATCTAACAAAAAAATTTGATCCTCTCCCATGTGTAAATTTGTAAATTTTTTGTCTTTAATTGTATTTGTCTTGAATACCATTCGCCATAATCCTGGGTTAATTGCAACTTGGTCTAAGTTTGAGTTGTGGCGCACGACTGTCGATTTGTTTTGACTTAATAATCTAAAATTCGATATTATTACGTCGGCATTCGAGCTAGACGCGTGGATACTATAGAAAACTCTTTCTACGTCAGGAATGTCGTCAGAATCCCAAAAACAGCACCATTGGGTTTCAGTTAATTCCAAACCCGCATTTCTTGCCAAGCCGGGTGATCCAAAATATTTCTCAATGAAGACAATCTGCTCCGATTCAATAGACGAAATAAACTCCTTTAACTGTGGGCCGGTATCTGCATCTTGGACATCATGTACCAATATGATTTTTAAGTCGCACCCGATTGAGGACGATATCCAAGTTTTTAAGTTGTTGATTTTTCCAGCCATCCTTGATATTGGAACTATCACGGTTAATAAATATTCACGGTTAGCGTTAGTGTGTGCCACGCTGAAAATCATACTGGCGTACACCTTGAGTCCGAGATACCCTTGAGCTATGCGCGCCATTCTAATAATCGCCTACCGCCGCGCTGATTCGCTCTCCAAAATTCTTGAAGAGTGCCTTATTTCTGGCATAAGGAATGTTTACATCCAGATTGATGGTCCAAAGAATCAGGTGGCGGCTTCTGATGTGGAAAAAGTTCATTTAGTCGCTCAGAATTTTGCAAAGAATGAAAACATCAATGTCAAGATCTCTGCCAAAAGAGGTAATTTAGGATGCTCAGTTTCACTTATTTCCGCTCTCGATTATCTCTTCGAGTCTCTTGATGAAGTGATTGTCTTAGAAGATGATTGCCTACCTAGTAAGGAATTCTGGAAGTTTGCAGATCAAGGTTTTGAAATCATGAACTTGGAGGCTTCGATTGGTCTCTTTTGTGGGCCCCAATTTGGTCCCAAGAATTTATTATCATCAGAATGGTTTCTGTCGAGTTATCCGTTTCATTGGGGATGGGGCATTAATTCTCGTAGATGGCTTGAGATTCGAGATGGATTATTTTCTACTATAGATTTAAATGGATCTACTAATATTTCTGTTTTTGAATCGCGTTACTGGAACGCGGGCTGCCGGCGCGCCGTGGATGGCTTTACCGATGTTTGGGACACTCTATTCGTTCGCCAGATGCTCCGTTTAGGATTAAAGGCATTACTTCCTCCTGAAAATTTGATCAATAATCTGGGAAATGATGAAATTGCGCTACATACATCCGAGAATAGTATTTGGACAAACTATGAGATAGGAAGTTATCGGATCCAGAATAAATTTCCCAAAAATAATCCTAATTTTGATCAATGGGCCAGAAGTGAATATTTCAAAATTTCTCGACGCCATCTGATCTCCACTCGATTATCTTTAGTTCGTGACAAAATTAAAAAACCAAAATATTACAAAACTTTACCTGACCGTCTTGAAGCCTCTTCCGTAATCTTCGCTTGATATAAAACTCTTAGCGTCTCCGCGATTTTTCTTGGATCAACACTTTCCAGGGCCGTTCTTCTAATCATTGCTCTATCGTGCTTAAAGTGCTTTGCTTCAATAATTCTCATAAATAGGTTCTCTGAGTTTCCATATTCAAAAGTCTTAAATCCAAAAAGCTCGCTCAATTCAGGGAGGCCTGCTTTATTTGACCCTAAAAATGGAGTTCCACACAAGGCAGCCTCAAAAACCACGTTAGGGCTATTGTCAGTTTTACTTGGAACTAATAATAAATCCGTGGATTTATAAACCTCGATTAAATCCATTTCCCGTAAATTTGGAAGTTGCGTATGTTTAACGCCACTCACATCTAATTTCGGACCGTGCCCAACGAACTTGAATTCTATGTCATTCGACGTAAATTCCGCCGCGTACAACGAAATGCATCTAAGAATCTCTTTAAGTCCTTTGTACGAATTCTGCAGATCCTGTGAAATAAAAGTAACCGTAAAATTTGAATCCGCTTTCTTATTTCTTTGAGAAATTGTGGAATTTAAGTAACTTTTCGATGTTGGATTTCGAATTATTTGAGGATGGGTAATTGAGATCAACCCCGCTTTTTCCACTTGCTCTGCCATCCATTTCGAAGGGCAAACAAGTGTTATACTTTGGCTGTCTAATATTCCACGCCATTTTAAGCGCTCATTCGATATCGATTGTCGGAAGCAAATTTTGGTCTGTGGGCAACTTTCACAAATTGCCTCAAAAAGATTGCAGCCATTTGTACAATGGCATCCACCTGTCAAAATTCTCTCATCGTGCAATGTGAAAATAATTGGAATTTTAGTGTCAATAAGCGTTTTAATGTCTTTTGTATTAAGTAGGTTGTAAAAACTATGAATATGAATTAAATCCGGGCCCAAATTCAATATTTCTTTAAGATTGAGTGTGGAAGCAGAAAAAAGCGTTACTAAATCTTCTCCTCTTTGAACCACTTTTTGTTGCGAGAATGTCACGGTTTTTGACTTGACGGTGTCTATTTTCGATTTCTTAATTCCGATCACGTTAGGATTTTTTGACATCTCGTTTACACTATTCGAAATTAGAATTGAATCCATTCCGATTAAATTCAGCGCATCGTTCATTCGAATAGCTGCAACACCGGCGCCGCCGATTAATGATGTTGCTATATGTATAATTTTCATTCTATTACCTCAGCCAAGTTCTGATTCTCCGCAAAAGCGAGATTAGAACTTGGTTGAAGAATATACGATAATAGAATTTAGAATATTCCGTTTCTCTAATTTTCAATAATTTGTCAATTCTTTTTTTCGGAAGATTAACTTTGAAAAGACCGAGTTGCTTGGAAGTTAGATGAAGGCAATAGATTGGTATTGAAACATCATTGAACTCTAAATTAATGAATTCCCTATCTTTAGAATAGTTTATTTTCCATGATCGAATGTTCGAGAATTCTGAGGGTACGTCTCTTTGTAAGAATGAACGACCTCGTGCATTCCTTGGATCTGTTCCAAAAAAGAAACCACCTACATCCCAACCATCAAAAATACCTCCAAATTTGTCGAGATCGTTTTCCCAACTTTCTAATAACGCATCCGGTAAAAAGTCACGATAATTTTCGGCGCCTTTTGGGCCAATTGGTAGTGGCAGTACTTCATTCGATTGTTTATACAAATTTCCTAGAATAAGCATGTCCGAGGTGTACGGATCCATCAGCGAAGAAGTGTGAAGTTGTTCCAAAAGTTTATTTGATGAATCTTTGTTAGGCAAAAAAAGTATGCTAGCTATTCCTCTTTCGTTCGATAAGATAGGGTAACTGATTTTTGAAACTGTATATTCAAAAATGTTTAGTGGGAAGTCTTTAGAAACTATGACATCTGACTCTACATGCAGAATAGGTTCATTGATCCTGTTTTGATAGTCGGCCAGAGCCAGAAACCTACCTAAAGATGTCATCCAAAAATTGTTTCGAAAATTTTTTGGATGCTTAAGTCGGTCTTCTACTTCAAACCACTCTTCAGTTTTAGTGAATAGTTCAAGTTTGATTCCTTTCGGGACGTTCTGATTCATATTTGATATTAGGGTTATTTTTTGACTCGGAAATAGTTTCCGAGAGCGGCGTAAGTTCAAAAAAAGATGGATAGGAATTCGGCTATTTAGGTGTACGTACACAATTTCCACGTCTAAACCTCTTTTCCGATTCGAATTTCACTATAATGATTGCGTGCCTTCGCCAATCCATTCTATATTACGAAGAGTAAAAAGTTATATACATCGAATTCTTACCCGATTAGGTTTGCGCCTCTGCAGATTTTTTATTGGTGAGAATAATCCAAGAATTACTTTTGCAGTTGACTCGGAGAAACTCGAGGATGGCTTAGGTGCTCAGATTCAGCGTCAATTGAGTTTAAAATCTTTGGCTAACTATCTGAAAGTTGAATTCATTCCAAACCCAATTAGACAAATCGCGATTCATCCGTTCGATAATTTTTCAGATATAGAGCAAATGCGTGAATTCTTGAATGATGCAAATAAACTTTTTAGATTTAACTTGCCCAATGATTATGACTTTTCCACAATGATACGTGTAGGCAATCTAAAAATCGGCAATTTAATGAGGTTAATTCTTGTTTCTAGACTGCGTAAGACTTGTTTAAGTTTGTTAGTTCTTGAGGCATATTCTATTGTCGATGCGGATCCTCAAATTTATGCAGAAGCATTAATAGGTTACAGCTTGAATACAGAATCTGTTCGCATGAACCAAAGGATGGATAGTTCCGACATTTGCATTCACTATAGACAGGGTTCCGGTGGAAATGCTATTTATCCAGGACAGAGGATTTCAAGAGAACTTAACCCTCAATATTTTATTGATCTGTTACATGAATTAGACGCAAAAGGTAAAGTTATTACTTTGTTCACCGACGCACCAATTCAAAAAATCGATTTTAAGCCTAACGAGGCACAAAAACATTTGTGGTTGGGAACACCTGGTTACAAAGATGGAACAATTACTATTCAAGGCTTGGATCTGAAAAGTGTCCTTGCTCGGGCGGGTTTTGAGGTTAAGGTTGTGATTGGTGGCGACTTGATTACTACTTTTCTTGGCTTGATCGATTGCAAAACTCTCATAATGAGCAGATCTAGCTTGAGTTATGTTGCGGCACTACTAAATAAAAATGCCAAAATCTATTACCCGCCAAATTTTTGGCATCCACCGCTAAAATCTTGGATAAAGGTAAAGTAGAATGCGACTTAAGCGGATTCCATATCGTATTTGGCACTACTCAAGAAAATTAGCTTACTCAAAAAAAACAAGTTCACCCTATCTAAGTCCAGATACATTTATGAGAATAGCCGATTTGAACCTCGATAGGGACTTTAACCAAGATATAGAACTCATAAGACAAGCTTCAGTAGTATTTGTGAATAGTGGCGATATAGAAAAATTTTTTAGCGAATATGGAAAGATTATTAACGCAAAGGTATTGATTTTCGGAAATAATGATGTTGATTTTACCGAATTTCGTTTTTCTATACCTAGATCTGTAAAGAAAGTATATCTGCAGAATTCGACGGTCATAGATGATTTATTTAGTGCAATACCAATCGGAATAGAGCGCCTAAGATACGTTACCAACGGCGTTCCTAAACTATTCGATGACAGGTACGCCATGACTGAGAAGAATCAAAAAGTTTTGGTTGGTCCGTTCAGTGCGACACATCCAGAAAGAAAGTTCCTAACAGACTCTTTGAATCCTAATTCGATAAATACTCACCATTGCAGAGAAAGGCTCTCTCCAGCCGATTATGCTCGACTAGCCGCAAGTTACTCATTTATTGCTTGCCCAAGAGGAAACGGTTTTGATACCCATAGGTTCTGGGAAACTTTGTATCGAGGTTCGATTCCGGTTGTAATAAAATCAAATTGGAGCGAATATTTTTCAAATTTGGGGATTCCAATGGTTGAATTGGAGTCATGGGCAGAAATTGAAAACGGTGTTCAATCTTCAACCGCTATGAATATGTCACCAAGAATGATTCCGGCCATTTGGGAAAAATTTTGGATCGAAAAAATTCGCGCTCACTTGTAAGTTACTAGTTCAATTTAACTGAGATTGGAAGATAAGAATTCATTTTTTTCGTAAGGCTCTACCTAATTTCTTAAAACCGAATATTAATAATATTGTTCTAACTATTCTTCCTTTCGGATACTTTTTTCCCACAACGATATGGCTATGAGAAAAACCATCAGTGAGTAGTGATTTTCGCATATAGAGAGCCTCACCCCATCCGGTTGATCTATTTAATTCACTTGCAACCATTGAAAAATCTAATTGATCTAAAACTTCCGACAACTCTCTTATCTTGGCTGTTCCTTTATAAAGTTCGATACTGGATATCTCCGTAATGATGTAATCGATGTTCTGCAAAGCATTTGTTCCCCCTTTTATTACTTCAATTTCAGCGCCTTGCACATCAAGAACAATTATTCGGAAATCTTCCGCAAGAGATTCACGTTGAATAAGATCATCTAAAGTGATTGACAGGGTTTGGTATTTTTGCTTCGTCCACACCTCGGGATGCGAAGCTGTAATCAAGTGAGGTTCTAGTAATGAGCTTGAAGACCCCTCATGGCCTGCTATGTGAAAAGTCATTTCATAGTTTGATGAAGACCATAATGCTGCCTGAAAAATTTTTTGGTTTGGAAATTGTTCAAGTAAAACCCTAGCCTCTTCAACTATATCTCTTTGAGCCTCTACCCATGCCACTGGTTCAAAGCCGAACTTACTGTATGAGTGTCTTTCCTGAACCAAATGCGCGCCAATATGCAAGAGGGGTCCTGGTTGAATTCCGAAGCACTGAATCCATTCTTCAAATTTTTCACTCAATTTTAATTCCATACTTTCTTTGTAGGTTTTGCGGGTACACCGAAATAAGTTGAATTAGGTTTCGTATTCGACAAAACTAAACTGTGAGCGCCTATGCGTGTGTTATCGGCGATTACAACTGATCCTAGAACCGATGAATTTGCACCAAGCACAACATTGTTGAGCAAGGTTGGATAGGCATCTTCGTAACCAGTGATGACGTTGGATAAACCAATTGTTACCCCTTGCAAGATTGTGCAATTTTTTCCAATTTTAACTCCGCTTCCGATTACAATTCCGCAAGGGTGTCTAATTAAGGCTGGGGCACCAATTTTTGCTCCCACACAAATTTCGGCACCATGAAATAGCAAATTCAGGTTTGAAATAATTTGTGAAATTTTATAAAACTTTCTATCTAAGAAATAGCTCTGAATACGCCAAGTAAGGAGCGTCCGAAAGCCTGGTTCAAAAAAAGTACTTAATAAAAATAATTTAATCGATGGCTTTTCGGATTTGAGTAACTCAAGGTCTAGTTTTATCTCGCTCAAAGTACACCTGATCGAATTCAAATTTTGACCACCTTTTGAAACTCACTTAATACGATATAATTAGGTTATCATTCTAGGGTGTTCCCTGAGAATGAAAGAGTTAAATAATTGATGCTTATTTCTGCATTTCGCCTTAATTCACCGCATTCATACACGGGCAGATCTGCACTTCTGCTTTTTTTCAAGAATTTTCTAGAGATCATAAATTCGTTCAAAAGACGTGGGCTTCCTTTGGCTCAAAAGATTAGATTAAAAAGAATTAAAAACTCAAAAAAAGGTAAAACGTTGCTGCTCCTAGGTAACGGTCCGTCCGTTCTTAAGCTCGACCGACATAAAGTATCTGAGAGTTTTTCGGAATTGATGGTGGTAAATAATTATTTAGATTTAGAATTTAGCGACAAACTCATTCCGGATTATTTTTGCATAAGCGATCCCAACTCGTTTATGAATAACGATTCAAAATTACAAAAGTACATAGATAATCATAAAATAACAATTATTGCTTCGCATTTTTATAGGAAATTGCCTAATCTCCAAAATAAAGAAACTATTTTTTTTAATGATAAAGAAATTCATTTTCCTTTTTGGAAGAATATAAATCCTCAGTTTCCCAGAAGCTACTCGTCATATACGTTTTATAAGGCTTTGTCAGTAGCAATTTATATGGGATATGACACAATATTTATTTTAGGATTAGATAACACTGAATTTTTTTCATACAGATCAAACGAATCAAATGAAATTTTTTTAGACTTAGAGAATTTCTATGGTCAGAATTCATGCGGAAAGTCTTTTGAAGGCAAGTCCATCAAATCTCTTTCCGGTTTCCCTGATGGTTTGGCAGGACGACTACAAAGCTATGCCTTGGCCTATGGTGACCTAAGATTATTTGACAAATTTAAAATAATTAATCTTGATCCCAACTCTCTGATAACGAATTTTAGTAAAGATAAAAGAGGCACGCAAGATTAATTGAATATGTCAACTATGCCTCTAGAACTACTCTACATATTAAGTCAATTTGCTCATCAGTCAATTTGAAATAGCTAGGCAAAATCAAGCATCCTTTTGAGAATGCATCTGAAATCGGAAATTCTCCGATTTCGCCATAAATGGAAAGCCTGTTGGCAGAATAAAACCCGCGTCTCACTTCGATTCCATTGTTCTCGAGGTTCGCAACGGTCAGATCTAAAACAACATTATTCTCTTCTTTTAACCATACTGGGAAAGCCCAAAGAACTGGGTCTGAATTCTCAAGAAATTCTAAAGTTTTCCAAGCGGTGTTTTCAAATTTGGAGAAGTAACGTTCTTGGATTTCCCTCTTTCTTTGTAGAACCTGATCGAGTTTTGTAAGTTGTGCGACTCCTAGCGCACCTTGAAGATTGGACATCCTGAAATTGTGCCCCGGTAACTCATGTTTGTACCTTACCTTGCTCACCCCATGACTCCTATATAGCAAAAGTTGGGCATATAGCTCTTCATTATTCGTGAAAACCGCTCCGCCTTCTCCTGTGGTAATCGTCTTTGCGCCATGGAAACTCATTGTAGAAACGTTGCCAAAACTACCTGACATGCGGGTTCCATATTTTGATCCCAGTGATTCAGCAGCATCCTCAATCAGAATTATCTTGTTATCTGCCGCCCATTCCTCTATTTGTTTCATGTTATTCATATTTCCGTAGTTCTGAATTAGAATAATTGCGTCAACCTTCAATTCCGCAAGTCTACTAAGTTCACTACTTTCAATGTTCATAGTATTTCTATCTAAATCGTAAAACTGGATCTTTATTTCCATTTGTGTCGCTATATTCGCGGCTGCCAAAAAACCGTAGGCTGGAATCGCGACAACAGATTTTGAGTTAAGCCCTAGAGCTAAGAAGCTGAGGTGAATGGCTGTAGTCCCATTGGAAGTAGAAACACAATACTTTGTGCCAACGATATCTGCGAGCATTCTTTCAAATTCATCCACGTATGGACCCATGGAAAGCCAGGTGCTATCGATGGCCAAATTGACGAGTTCTTTCTCCTTGTCATCTATATACGGTAGTGACCATGGAATTAAAGCCATCGCTTCTCCTTAAATTTCTACAATTCTGATATCGGTTGCAACACTCAGGTATCATTGTACGGTGCTGTTGCTAATTGTGCTATCGATATTACTGGGTTTAGTGACAATTTTGCCAGAAGTTTATAGTGCTTATAAATTTCGAAAATTTTGGTTGCCAGTTAATGCGCTTCCGATAATGGTAGGCGACGACTACCATTATTTTAGTATTTTAAACAGACTCCATTCTAAATTCTCAATTAGAGGCAGAAAAAACAATTTGTTTAGTACTTTCTCACGCGCCAACAAAAGTCAGATGATTCCTCAACTAATAAATCTCATTCCGTTTGCGATTGGAACTAAACTTTTAGATGCGAGATTTGGAATTCTGCTCGTGCGATTTACGAATAGAGTGTCATTATTTGTTTTTTCAGCGATACTTTCTGAAATTGTGTGCGCAGAATACTTAAACATTCATGTGCCGCTTTGGAATCACTTGGTTCAGGGGCTGCTCCTATACTTAGTATTTCCAGGACCCGTAACACTACATATCCGAAAAAGTTTGCTCGGAAATCTTGCGAACAGCCATTTTATTTTTGAAAAAAATCGTACTTCAGACATAAATCGTGCCTATGTTCTTGAAACCGTTCTGCCCCTTTTTATTGCATCTGTCGCTTGGGTAATCACCAATTTTAGTGATAATTCAAAATTTGTTGCACTTTTCATGGTTTTATTGGTTGTAAACATTCTGGCATATCCTCCAATTGGTGTGGCCTTTTTAAGTCAATCAATATCTATTTTCATCTTTAACGACTATTCAAAATGGCAAATTGCGGGTTTTGCGATCTTGGGATCAATTCTTTTACTTTCGATCCAAAAATATATTCAGAGCGATTCTTACGGTAGAGAGACGTACTCTGAAAACAAGTTGTCCCGATTTGGATTTTTTTTAGGTAAGTGGGCTTGTGCCGAAGTGCTCGTCAATTTCGTATTTCTCGTGTTCGTGTTTCTTATCTTTGGTGAAGTGGTATCGCTTGCTTTTGGTGTAACGATATTAAGTCTATTCAATCTAACCACTCATCACAATCTGTCAAGAATTTGGTACCGAGGTGGTGCTCCGATTTCGCAATTCTATTCAATTATATTCCTAGTAAGTTTGATTTCTTCACTTTCTCGATTAATATTTTTCCTAGTTTTCGGATTTGCCGTTTTTGCTCTAGTTTTCTTCTACACCAGGCAGACTAAAATACTTTTTAGAGAATCTTACTTTGCAATTCCAAAAGAGTATCAGTCTTTAAATAAATTAATTTTTGATAATTCAAGAGCGATGAGAAATCTTACAATTGTGAGTAATGATTCGGAATTTCTAAAACTTTTATCAATCTATTCTAAACTTGAAACTGTTGGCACTCATCATGGATTGAATGACAATGATTTTAAAGCTCAATTGGAACTCGCTGCTACCAGTTATATTCTTTTGGGGTTAGATTTTCAGCAATTTCGAAAAGATCATACATTTAACTTCAATTATTTTGATTTCCTTGCCCAACGGAGCTACAGTTTCAACTTGCCGAAAAAATATCATATATTTGCACATTCAAGGCAAATGTTTGACTCTTACTACTTATTCAATGATTTCCTCCTTGTTAATGGATATTTTTATAATGGTAAATTTTCGCATAAGTATGTCGAGAATCTTTCAGATATATGGAAATCTGTGGCTGTCGCTGATACTGTACTACTCTTAGAGAAGAAAAATAATCTAGTGAAAGTACTGAGGTGCGATGATGAACCTAGAAACGCTTTCAGTATCAGTTGTAATACCAACTTTGAATGAAGAGTCTGGCATTGGTTTGACTATTAGTTCCGTCATAAAGGAACTGTCTATTTTTTCTGATTACGAAGTTATCGTTGTTGACGATGATTCCAGCGATATGACCGTACAAAATGTAAAGCACCTTTCCATGTCAAACCAGCGAATAAAGTGTGCGGTAAGGGGTGAAGAAAAGTCATTGGGTGCATCAGTGGGTCTAGGCGCGCAAATGGCTTCCTATGACATCGTTGTTATTATGGATTCCGATCTGACCCATGACCCCAAATACATAAAAGAAATGGTCGAGCTTCTTGGTACAAATGATTTGGTTATAGGTTCCAGATTTATAAAAGGAGGCGGAATGCCTAATTGGCAACATTTTATCAGCAGCAAATTGTTTAATATTTTTATTCGGACTACTTTACAAACAGGTGTGAATGACAATTTATCCGGCTTTTTAGTTTTTAGACGGAGAAATTTTTCTCAAACGCAGATGAAGTTGATTTTTAAAGGCTACGGAGACTTCGCAATTAGACTTATTTGTTACATGAAGTCTCTAGACCTCCGTATTAGTGAGTATCCAATTCATTATAATTCAAGAGTCCATGGCAAAAGTAAATCTAATTTTTTAAAATTGCTATTCAAATACGGTTTTGCCACTTTCCGAGCGTTGGGCATTAAGTATTAACGCGACCTGGGGGAAAGTAGTAGTAATTGGATACGGATCGATTGGTAAACGACATTTAGCCTCACTGAGATACAAGTCTCAGGAAATTTGGGTTGTAGATCCCAGAGATATATCTAAAGAAGTTCCACCCAATGTAAACCTAACAGATGATCTGGAATCTGTTAGGTTTACTCCCGACAACAATAGTTTGGCGGTTGTAGCGAATTGGGGACCAGATCATTTCATTACTGTAGAAAAACTTGCCAAGGCTGGTTTTAGGAATATTGTTCTCGAAAAACCAATGGTTACCTCACTACATTCTTTAAAGCACATGCTTGAATTAGAAGATCGCTATGAGTTGAGGATTGCTGTCAACCAAGGTTGGCATTTTTCTGATTTATATGATGCTCTTTCCGAAATCGAGAACAGAAATAATATGGGAGCCGCTGTAGCCATTTGGTCTGTTGGGGGCGCGCGTTGCCTATCTACAACAGGAAGCCACATTATCCATATGGCGAATAGAATTTTTAAGAGTGAGTCTGTAGAATTTACCTCCTCGTTGAAAATGGAGAAGATAAATCCAAGAGCACAACATCTTGACTACGTGGAAGGCGTAGCAAGCATTCACTATTTGGCTGGACAACGCCTTTCACTTTCCTATACGAATTCCTCAGCTATTGAAGGCAGCACGTTCATATATTGGAGAAATTTTTGTGCAGAAATTGATGCACGTGGATCTTTAAAAATTATGACTAATTCGAATCTCCAAAATGTAGATGATCCTATTACTCGTTATTCACCCGGTAAAGAGTTGATCTTTGATACAAATTTAGAACCAAATCTTTATAAAATAGATAATATGGAAAGTTTGCATGAACATGCTTTTCGTTTATTAAATGTGGGTTCGGATTTCGAGTTTAAATCTCATGCGGACAGTGCGTTTGACTTGCTCATGCTTCTCAATTCAAGTGTCGAAAAAAGAACCCTAACAAGGCAGGATGCGAATTCGAAAAATATTCTAGAACGAAATTTCATGGTTTCATGAAAGTTGCATTCATTGGTTGTGGGAGAATGGCGATTGAACATGCGCGTACCATCCAGATGCTCGGACACGAAATTTCATACGTCTATGGCAGGCCTCACTCTAAAAACTTAGAGTATTTTTCCAAAAAGTTTCCAGAAGTTACAAAATGCATGAGTATACAGTCAATCCTCTCTGTCGATGATTGCCAGGCATATGTTGTTGCTTTACCTCCAGCGGTCTCTCAGGAACTTTTTACAACTTTTGTACAAAGCGGAAAGTACTTCCTGATTGAGAAACCGGCTTTTCTTAATGCAGACAAAGCGCGAAGCCAATTAAAGTCACCAAAAATTGCTTTTGGATTCAACAGAAGATTTTATGAAAGCATTTTAGAATTGCGAAAAGCAATAAAAGATTCTAACACTCTATTTTCTTTCCGATTATCTGAGAGGCGATTCGAGTCTTTTGCAGACAGGGAAAGTTTGATTCTAAATAATTCGGTGCATTTACTTGATTTGATACATTACCTAATACCGAATGCTTCGCTGAAGAATTTTAATTTGAATAGAAACATTGGAGTGGTCAAGTCAGATATATATAGTGGTGAAGTTTTCGCAGGAGACCTTGAAGTTCTCTTCGGAATACCAGTGAATTCTGAAATATCCGCCTTTCAGTTACAAAAGCATTATTTAGCGCGTCCGATTGAACAACTTTCAATTTCGGATAAATTGCTTGTCACGGAGCCAGATTCATTAAATAGAGTCAGAATTTATGCGCCTGATTACCAGTCTATTTCTCCCATTGGTGTGGATTTAGATTATAAACCAGGGTTTTATCTTCAGGATAGTAAATTTCTAGAAATGGTTTCTTTAGGCACTTCCATTGATCAAGTTGAAGATTTGGCCTGTATTTCAGATGTTGTGTCAACTCTTGATTTTGCAGAACAGATAATAAAACTCCTTTAAGCAAACTTTATTTTCTTCGTAATTTGTTTTTTGCGCTTTTTTCACTTTCGTAAACTCTTTTTACACCGTCACCGAGAGCTCTCTCTACTGCCCTTATATCTTTTATTAGTTTTGTAAATCCATGTGGTTCAATCGAGGCTGCTTGGTCACTTCCCCACATTGTTCGGTCTATCGTTATATGCCTTTCAATAATCTTCGCTCCAAGTGCAACTGCAGCCAATGTAGTACTGAGCCCAACTTCATGACCTGAATAACCAATGGGCACGCGATACCTTGTTCTTAGCTCAGGAATCATTTTCAGATTCAATTCGTCAAGTGAGCAAGGGTACGCACTCGTTGCATGACAAATTGCTAGTGGGCTATTTTTCATGATTCCAAATGCGTGGTCTATTTCTTCAATAGTGGACATTCCCGTGGAGGCAATAATTGGTTTTCCAGAAGCTACTAATTCATGGATTAGATCATCATCTGTCAGACAAGCAGAAGCAACTTTGAGTAGAGGGGTATCTCTCTCGATTAGAAACCTGGCACTAGGCAAATCCCATGGTGAAGCAAAAAGCACAATTCCTTTTCCTTTTGCGTATTCACACAGTTCGTCAAATTGTGAAGGCGAAAATTCTACTTTATGGCGATATTCTAAATAAGTAATTCGCCCCCAAGGAGTATCTCTAACGATGTTCTTTTGATCTTCGGGAACGCATGTATCCGGATCTCGTTTCTGGATTTTTACAGCATCAGCTCCGGCACTCGATGCAACATCGATCAATTGTTTTGCAATAGAAATATCACCGTTGTGGTTTATTCCAATTTCTCCAATGACAAAGCAAGGATTTTCTTCGCTAATTCCTTTATCCAATATTTTAATACTCACTCTAGGACTTCCCTCTTTTTAATATATTGGAAACTTCCACAAAAATACCTTCGCCTCCGCGTGTACTTAAAATGATATCAGAATTCTCTTTAATTTCTTGTACGGCATCCGCAGGGCAAAGTGAGAAGAAGTGCTTTACGGGTTCTAGGTCATTCAAATCGTTGCCGATGTACCAGATCTCATCAGGTTCTACTTTGTTGTCTTGCAAGAGATTAAGCACAGCACTTAATTTCTCTTTTACTCCCTGAACGCATTCAACTCCTAATTTCTTTGACCTTGCTGTCACTACATTATTTGTCTCGGAGCTTAATATAATGATTGGAATACCCTTTTTTGTTATTTCAGATATTGATGCGCCATCTTTTCGATTCACCGTTACGCTTTCGTGGCCAAATTCGTTCAAAATTGCACTATCATTCGTTAGACATCCGTCAAAATCAGTGATTATCATTTTGGGAATTATTGGTATTGGAAAATATTTTCCATTTATGTATAGATCTGGTCTCATTGTTGCTAAGGCGCGGGCTACATCTAAATCTATTTTCGTATCAATATCGACCGCTTCTATTTCTGTTTGGAAGACCGCTGCTACTTTTTCAGAAAATCTACTTCTTGTCAGAAAATAATCTTTCACCATAAATGAATAGCACGAACCCGTTTCAATATTTTCGCTTTTGGTATCTTGGCGGCGCAATCTGAATTCTTTTTTGTGATTTACAGGGAGAGAAAAATTGTTTGGGCCGACATCCCAACGGAATTGAGTTGCGGATACAAGAGTCAAGGAACTCACTCCAATTTCCACCTTAGAAATACATTCGGAAATAATTTCTCGACTTGTAAATGGCGAAGTAGGCTGCAGCAAAACTATTTGGTCGGACTCATCAATTTCACTCTTAAATGCTGCCAATACTTCAGCAACAACATCTTCTGTAGTTGCAATGTCTGAAGAAGTCAATTGGGATCTATTATGAACAACGACTTTGGGAATTGATTTAACTTCCTGTGCTATCTGTTCCGAATCAGTTGACACGATTATGAGATCCAAGCCTGCTATCGAAGCGTTGAGAGCCGATCGACGGACCAGTGAAACTCCATTTATATTCTTAAGATTTTTATTTGGGATTCCCTTACTGCCTCCCCTGGCGGGAATTATTGCAATTTTTTGATTCATGCTTTCTCCTCTATCCCGCTGGTATTGGCTTCATTGTTGCCACGCCAGATTAATATTATCGACCTTCTTATATGATATCCGTAATATGTCGAATAGGAATCCTGCAAGTATTTAAATTTTTGCAATACATTGAATACGTCCGTTTACTAGTTTTGGGCCAATCTTCTTTATTTGATGGGCTGGTTCTTCGGAAATCTTGATAATTGACTATGCATTTTTAGAATTCAATTAGCAAATCTTAGATTAATTCTTCATCTGTGGCGACGTCTTCTCTGATCCGAACTTGGGCGAGGTTTTCTCGATCCGCGATTCGGTGTCTTTACTTCTACAACTGGAGTTACGTAAGGAATCCCTGAAGGTTCTTGAGCGCCCGTAATCCGCATCAAATCCTGATCTAGAGGTTTAACGCCAACGAATTTAGGTGTTACTCCGGCACGTGACGTTAACCCTCCAACAGATTTCTGTTGTTTGGTTGTCGCAAGAGTTACAACAGCGCCCGCCTCGCCAGCACGAGCCGTACGTCCCGAACGGTGCAGGTAATCCTTGTGGTCTGTTGGTGCATCCACGTGAACAACCAAAGAAATGCCGTCGACGTGAATACCGCGAGCCGCAACATCTGTAGCCACTAAAGCAGCATTTGGTTGTTGTTTGAAAAGTGCGAGGGTACGAGTACGAACCGCTTGTGATTTTCCACCATGGAGCGCACCAACGGGCACACCTGCGTGAGCAAGTTTGTCAGCAAGGCGATCTGCTCCACGTTGTGTTTTCACAAAGAGAATCGTTTTGCCATTACGAGCTGCAATTTGATTTGTTATGTCGTCTTTATCGCCGGGGTGCATCACAAGCACATAGTGCTCCATGGTTGAAACTGATGCGCGGTCATTTTGTAAAGAGTGGGTCTTTGGATTGTTTAGATACTGGCGTACAAGAGCGTCAACACCACGGTCTAGGGTTGCAGAGAAAAGAAGTCGTTGACCATTTGGTTTAGCTTGGTCAAGAATTTCTTTAACAACGGGCAAGAACCCCATGTCGGCCATTTGATCTGCTTCATCAAGAACAGTTATTTCTAGATCATCGAGTTGAACTTCGCCTTTGTTTAGCAAGTCAATTAAACGTCCCGGAGTTGCAACGAGAATTGCTGTCGCTTTGCGCATTGCTGTTATCTGCTTTGCATAAGGCATTCCACCCGCGATAACAACTGAATCGTGACCAATTGCGCGTGCAAGAGGCGTTAGAACTTCATCAATTTGCTGAGCAAGTTCGCGAGTTGGCGTTAGAACCAAAGCTAATGGCTTGTGCGGTTTAGCGGCTTTTCCACTGATGTTTGTAAGTAAAGCAAGGCCAAATGCAAGCGTTTTCCCTGAACCGGTTTGTCCACGGCCAAGGATGTCGTGGCCAGCAAGAGCATCTGGAAGTGTCGCAATCTGAATTGGGAATGGGCTTGTAATGCCTTGAGCATTAAGTGCATTAGCAAGTGCAGGTGCAATACCTAGATCACGGAAGGTGGTTGTTACTTCTGAAAGCGGTGTTGCATCAATTAAGTTGGCATCTGCGAGGTTTGCGGAGATGTAATTGTCATCTGCTCCGAAATCGACTGCTGCATTGGTATGAGTATTGAATGCTTTGCGGTCATCACGAGCATACGCAGGAGAATCATTGCGACGATCACGAACAGGTTTTGCTGGTCGCTCTGCGCGGTAATTCGACGCCGAAACATCTGGTGCTGATTTATGTTTAGCAAATGTTTGCTTTGAAGGTGCGCCTGGCTTGTATTTTTCGCGCTTGCCGGGAATGAAGTTCGGGCGTCCATCTTCGGTGCGGGCAACGCGTTCTTTGGCTGCGTCACGACGAGTTGTTGGACGGGTATCCGGCCTTTTAAATTCTGGTCGTGCAGTGCGTTCGTTCCGTGCGGAAACGAACTTCTTAGCTCTTGATTCAGGCTTCACAAATTCTTCTTTAACTTCTCTTGATTTTGAAGACGTTTTCTCTTGATAACGCTTTGCGCGCATCTTTGAACGCTCTGTAAGTCGAGCATCCTTCTTTGAAAGAGTTGAGGTATCAACATCGGTATAGCGCTTTGTTGAAGGTTTTGAATCAGGCTTTGAAGCGGCTGATTTAAATGGTTTTGCAGCTGTGCCTTTTCGTGCTGATTTTTCAGCACTTGTGTGACGTGGCTTAGTAACAGGCGTTCCAGTTGAAGACTTCTTGGCGCGGGGCTTACCAGCTTTAGCAGATGCTTCTCTGCGGGCTTTTCCGGGCGCGGTTGTACGTGGTTGTAGAGACATAGAAATGCATACCAATCGAGACGACAAGCGCGTCTCGGGTATGGCCTCGAATGGGCCATGGCGGTGATAAGACTCGCGAGTAAGTGGCTTTTAAGGCTCACTTTGGGGGAAGTGCATCGATGCAGGGTGCGTCGATGGGTTAAGGGTACCCTTCAGTTCGCTCTTTATCAATTTCGGGATTGGCCGGGTATGAACCTACATAAAGTTGCCGCTATGCGTTTTGACCTTCTACTTCACGGATTTTCAAAAGGAGTCAGCGTTGGCTGGTTAGGAAAGTCCAGTAATCAAGTATATTCAAATGCTTTTGATTACATCCAAAATCACTTCCCAGAAAAGAAAGTAGATGTATTAGCTAAAGAAGGATTGGCCGCTTGGATTGATGAAACATCCAAGGATAAAAACATCGTAGCCAGTGAACATTGGAACGCCGAATCAAGCTTATGTGTTTTGCTCTACACGCTAATAGTTTTGAATAATTTTAATAAGGTTATTGAAACAGGAGTTGCCAATGGGGTAACTACCCGAGTCATGATGCGTGCGTTAGAGCGAACAGGCGGGACACTTCACTCCTTCGATATTCTTGAAGAGTCAAAAAATGTTTATAAAGGTCATGGAAGCTGGGTTTTTCACAAATTAGAGCCAAACCGAGGAATCCAAAAACAGCTTCGACGTGAAGTGGAATCTATAGGTAATTGCGACATGTGGGTACATGATTCAAATCATGGACAGACTTGGCAGGAATTTGAGTATGCGCTGGCCTGGAGCCACTTAAGGGATAAAGGGGTATTGCTCTCCGACGATGTGGATGCGTCACCAGCATGGGGATTCGCATCCTCGAAATACTTAAATCAGCCTGCCGTAATTTTTGACATTCGAAAATTCATCGGGGTCTCCTTTAAGAATTGAAGCGAAATGTCCGTTTTGTCCCTTCCCCGCTACAAATAGGATGGGGATTCGTAGAAGGCTATAGAGGCACCGACGGGTGTCGCTGAAGTACAAAACCGGTTAAGAAGGAAGTCCCAAAGTGGCATTCAAGAAGTCTGCAGCCTCTGCAGG
>JACCDK011650242.1_pt1 | contig 25167 bp, 19 predicted proteins | sample 7445871 | NCBI WGS metagenome assembly JACCDK01 (sample SAMN15323436, study PRJNA562643) | freshwater metagenome | isolation source: river surface water | place: USA:Blue River Watershed | collected 2017-08-15 | reverse complement strand
CCAATTCTCTGGCTCGAGGACATCTCTCTCACCAATTCATCGACCTCCACACCTGTACCAATAACAAGAGCAGGATATTTTCTTCGCAACGAGAACAGTCTGTATGTAGCAATCCTCCAAATAATGAGCAAACAGATGGATAATCCGAGATATATAAAAAGATTGACCTTCGGGGTAACGCTAAAGCTTGGAACGAAATAGAAGAGTGCTACCGCAACCAGACCATTGGCAATCTGGGACTTTATGATTGATCCAGGAATAGACGAGCGAGAAATCGATATCATGCGCCCATACAAACCTGATATATAGAAGACAACAACCGAATACACGAAGATAATCGCAAATGGAAGTGCGTGGGCTTCGATCAAGCCTTGCGCGGGCAATTCACGATACCGAATCGCCAAGGTGATGAAAAGAGATACTGCCAATACGAGTATATCGCCAAATGCAAGGGTTATAGGCTCCTTTTTATGGATAGTTGTTGCCATATATAGTCTGCTTTTGAATATCGCTGGATTGTACAATAAAACTGGGTTTTTTGCTACACCTTTACTTCGTGGTGAAAAACAAAGAGGTATGCTATTTTTACAGCATGAAGATACTCTATGTGATTACCAAGTCGAACTGGGGTGGCGCTCAGAGGCATGTTTTCGATTTGGCAGTTGCCATGAAAGCTCATGGACATGATGTCGCTGTCGCACTCGGAGGTGAAGGTATACTGAGGAAAAGACTTGAAGATCAGGGTATATTTACTCACTCGATTTCAGGCCTCGGCAGAGACATATCGCCGAGCAAAGACGTCGGATCATTCAAGGAGATATTTTCCATCATACGACACCGAAAACCTGACATCCTCCACCTTCATAGTCCGAAGGCTGCAGGGCTCGGTGCACTCGCAGGAAGGATTTTGCGAGTACCCAGAATCATATATACCGTCCATGGATGGGCATTCAATGAGGATAGACCGTTGCGTGAGAGAGCTGTTATTGCATTCATTTCTTGGATAACAATGGCACTATCACACATGACCATTCTGATATCCGAGCGTGAAATGCGCCAGACACTCTATTTCCCTGGAGTCAAACAAAAAGTGCATCTCGTACCACTCGGCATACAAGCGCCTGTGTTCATGTCTGTAGATGGTGCCAAACAGACGATTGCAAAAATGCTACCCATGAACCTGCCCGAGTATGCAAAAAGGATCTCGTTCTGCGTTATCGCTGAGCTTCATCCAAATAAGGGCCTCAAATATCTCATTAACGCCATGGAATTGGTTGTCCAGGATCATCCTCAGGCACTTTGTATCATCATGGGAGATGGCCAGGAACAAGCAACTCTCAATATGCTTATCAAAGAGAAGAAACTTGAGAAACACGTGTATCTTACTGGATATGTTGATCATGCAGCGGAACTTTTGAAGGGATTCAACATCTTCGTGCTTCCCTCCATCAAAGAAGCTTTTGGATATGTCATTTTGGAAGCTGGTGCAGCTTCCCTGCCTGTCGTCGCCACTACAGTCGGCGGCATTCCTGAAGCAGTCGACGACATGCGCTCGGGTGTCCTCGTCCAGCCCAAGAATGTTCGCGAACTCGCTCATGCAATATCATTTATGATTGAGCACCCCGACGAACGTAGGAAATACGGTGCCGCACTCAAAGAACGTGTCTCTACCAAATTCTCTCTCGAAAAAATGATAGACGGCGTCGAGGCTATCTATAAGAAGTAGACCAAACTCGGCACAGGTGCGGCACATATGTTTCTGAGTGTGCAGCAAAGTGAACCGAATATAACATATTTCAAGAAACTGTGCGTGCACGCTCAGAAACATATGTGCCGCACCTGTGCCGGGTTTGGTCGTACACTACTATTGTGGCCCGATGAACTCGTTGTTGATCACATCACGATGAGCGCTACGAGAATAGCGCCTCATTGAGACCACGAGACCCAAGATGATGAATTCTGTGAGAAGATGGGTTCCACCATAGCTCATAAGCGGTAATGGAGTCCCTGTGACCGGTAGGAGCTGAATGTTCATGCCAACGTTGATTGCAATATGCACAATGAAGAATACTGCTGCACCCGCGCTGAACAGAATCTCGAAGTTACTCGCGCCATGCAAGGCATTGACTATGATGCGCCAGATGATGATCCCGTACAGCCCAAAAAGGATGATGACGCCAGCAAATCCCCATTCTTCGGCAAAAGCAGCGAAAATGAAATCTGTCTGATATTCAGGCAGGAATTTGAGACGTGATTGTGTGCCATATCCGAGCCCCTTGCCCCACATCTCTCCTGAACCAACCGCAACTGTCGACTGATATGCGTTATATCCAGCACCATGAATATCCGAAAGTGGATCTATGAAGTTGCGTATACGATCCTTCTGATACTCCTTGAAACCGAAGCTCCACAACAATATGAAGGTCAAAAGCCCGATGCCGAGCATCGCAAAAAGATGCTTCTTTGAAAGCCCTGAGACCATGGTCATACCGAGCCAAATAAAAAAGATCATCATCGCCGATCCGAGGTCAGGTTGAACCAAAACAAGAGCGAACAAGATGAAGGCATAGAGTCCAGATACGATGATATGTCTGATATTGGCGATCTCTATGTGACGTCGCGAAAAGTATTTTGCAAGCACGATTATCAGAGCAATTTTGGCGAAGTCCGATGGTTGGAATGAGAACGTTCCAAGATCAAACCATCCCTGTGCACCATTCACTACCTTTCCGAGCGCCGTAAGGATTACAAGGAGCGAGAAAGATATGCCGAATGCCGTAACTGATATCCATGTAGACCTCAAAAAACGCGCATCAATGGCGCTCACAAGGAAGAATACGCAAACAGCAACAAGTATCCAAACAAACTGATGGCTCGCGAATGAATTATCGCCCGTAAACGAGTACATCGTCATGAGGCCAGCGAAGAGTATGGGTGTAGCTGCGCCTATGATCCACCAATCCATACCACGACGGATAGTTCCAAAAAGCTTGTAGGCAGACGATTGTATGGGCAATGAATCCATTGACTGAGTCTACCGCTTCATTCGGCTACCGGCAACACTTCTATGGATATAACCTCCCCTTTACGATTTACCGGCCAGGTGAATGGAGCAAGAGCTTCACTTTTTGCAGCAATCTCATCTACGATAGTTTTTGAGAATCCTATCGCGTTGCCATTCTTGTCATAAAGCACAACATACACCGACATCTTCCCTATCGGATACACACTCGGGTTCTTCAGAGTGACAAGTAATGATGACCCTGACTCATCCTCAACGTACTTCTTCTCTCCGATAATGAGCGCCGCGAGAGAATCAACTTTTTTATACCAATTAGGAGCAGATGTGAACTCGAACAGCGCCTTCGCAGGGATACGTTCACCAACATTCACCATACCCTTAAAAGCAAGCGTATTCCTGTGCGGCGGCAGAGTCACGGTTCCTGTGGTATCGGTTATCAATACTCCCTTGGCATCATACAAAGAAAGATGGTACGGAGCATCGATAGCTTCGCCTTCTGTATTTGGATTCACAATATATGCAGCAATGTTGTAGAGCTTAGGGGCAACCTCCTCAAAACGAGACCAAGCGAGCGACGGAGGGAGGAACGAGCTCTGACAGAGACGCTGGCATGAACCTCCACAATCAACACCCTGTTCCCCACCATTGAGCTTCCCGTCAGTACATGTCGGCGCCTTGTAGAAGATCAGGAAGGCAGGAACAAACACCGCACCAACAAGAAATATCACGACAGTGGTCGCGTAGAGCGTTCTGCGGCGTTTTGACCAGGAAGACATGAGAGCAAGTTGAAAGTTAAAAGTGTAAAGTTAAAAGTTTCTGGCCTCAGCGTTCATGCGAGCGGCCTCCACATTCATACGAAGCTCTTGAACACCCTTCACCATCAACACTGGAGTGACGATAATTGCGAAAACTAGGGCAATAATGCCTACGGAAACAAACCCAATAAGAATCTGCTTAAACTTCTTCGCATCAACCTCCGGCTGACGCACCGATTTGAGAGCCGTATAGATTCTGTAGATGAATATAACCGTTAGAGGGGACGCAATTGCCGTGCTGAGTATATTCACGAAACCTGAAACAGCCGATGGCGCATCCTTTCCACCAAATAAACCCACTATCATGCCAGCAATCAGGGATATCACAATGCTTACAAGGGCAATAAATAGTGCTCTCCCAAACACAGCAAGCCAACGCCCTCGCACAAGCTGATAGCTCTCCACTAGCGCACTAAACCCTTTCTTTCCATCTATAACCAGAGCATAGTTGTAAAAAGCTATATACATACTCACGATGAGTCCTGGAATAACGAGAAGCATAAACCCGCCAAGAGTGACGAGTGCGGAAATAATACCCACAAGAATAATAGACCAGAAGTAGGCAAAACCAATCTTGTAATATTCCTTGAACACTATCTGAGCTGTTTGATCAGAATTCAATCGTTCAACCGCCTTTATAACCGCAGCCACCGCAGCGACAGAAAGGACCAATCCTATAACGACGCTCAGTATTCCAAGAATTGAAAAGAACACATTATTCCCTAGAGAGAACAGGAGCGTTCCTATATACATAATCACAGACGGTGCTATAGCCACCGGAACAAGTTTTTGCCAGTTTTTTAGGAAAAGGTTCCATGCAAACTTGAGCGTTACGAATGGGCTTTCGATTTTAGGGAGCTGTGTATCTATTACTGGAGCAGGATTTGGCGAAGAAACAGGGGCTGGAGTAGTTGGTTCCATATGATTCATTATACGATCGCTTTTAATATTCATATTATCCCACAAAAAAACACCGCCTACAACGGCGGTGTTTTTATCGAATCCTCTGTTCTGGCGACAAGCTACTTTCGCCCCGTGGGACTATCATCGCCGCAACTATGTTTCACTTCCGTGTTCGGAATGAGAACGGGTGTTGCCATAGCGCCAAATCACCAGAACACAGGATTCGATCCTGCACACATATCTCAAATATCAGTAACATGATGTATCTATCGTATCACAACAAGCGACGTTCAGAGTTCCTAGTAAGATCGACGGATTAGTACTTCACGGCTCAACACCTTGCGGTGCGTACACCTAAAGCCTATCAACGTAATCATCTCTTACGGGTCTCAACGATACCTAATCTTGGGGTCGGCTTCCCGCTTATATGCTTTCAGCGGTTATCCGGTCCGAACATAGCTACCCTGCGGTGCCCTTGGCAGGACAGCAGGTAGACCAGAGGTTCGTTCAACTCGGTCCTCTCGTACTAGAGTCAAAGCCCCTCAAGTATCAACGCCTACAGCAGATAGGAGACCAACCTGTCTCACGCATGGTACCAACGATTACTCGTTGCATTGGACTATAGCTTAATCAAATTTACAATTAAAAGTTGATTGTCGATGTTTAGTCTCTACGGGCGTCTTTGCAGACTTCCCTCGGAATCACCCACTTTAAATGGGGTCCTCCGATACTAATCGACTTGATCAACATAGATCACTCTATGCGACCGCCGTGGTTGATTGATCATTCCTCATCCTCGCAGATGCATTTCTGTGCACCCGATCGGAATTTTAATCTGTTATCATACCGGGCTTAAAGGACCCGATATGACCATTACACGAAAAGTTTCTCGAAGTGATTCAGACTGTCCAAGGCACGTGTGTGCTCTGAACGGTCTGAACCCAGCTCGCGTACCACTTTAATTGGCGAACAGCCAAACCTTTGGGAGCTTCTCCACCCCCAGGATGTGGTGAGCCGACATCGAGGTGCCGAACTCCGCCGTCGATATGAACTCTTAGGCGGAACTAGCCTGTTATCCCTAGAGTAGCTTTTGTCCGATAATCTTCCGCCGCATCTAATGCGAACGGTCGGTTCACTTGGCTCTGCTTTCGCATCTGCTCGACACGTACGTCTCGCAGTCAAGCCAGCTTGTGCCCATACACTATCGCCACGGTTTCCATTCGCGGCTAGCTGACCTTAATAGGCTCCTCCGTTACTGTTTAGGAGGATAGCGCCCCACTAAAACTGTCCATCATATACTGTCTCCCGGTGGTTGTACCATCGAGGTTAGAACATACATCATTTAAGAACGGTGTTTCATCGGCGGATCCATCTACCCCGAAAGATAAACTTCAAATCCTCCCGTCTACGCTACGCATAAAGAACGTATGGTCAATATAAAATTACAGTAAAGCTTCTAGGGTCTTTTCGTCTAGCTGTAGGTAACCGGCATCTTCACCGGTACTGTATTTTCACCGAGCAAGTCATCGAGACAGTTCTCCAGTCATTACACTATTCAACGCGTCAGAACTTACCTGACAAGGAATTGCGCTACCTTAGGATCGTTATAGTTACGACCGACATTCACCAGGGCTTATAACAGTCACCACTATATCTTGCGACATAGCAACGCCGTTATTTGACCTTCTGGCATTGGTCAAGTGTCACCCCCTATACATCCTCTTGCGAGTTCGCAGGGAGCTGTGTTTTTGATAAACAGTTGCCAGAGATACTTTAGCTGCGGCCCCTTGAGTTAACAAAGGGCAAGCCTTATTCCGAAGTTACGGCTGCTTTTTTGCCGAGTTCCTTGATGACCTCTCACTCGTTCGCCTAGGTCTACTCGACCTGATCACCTGTGTCGGTTTGCGGTACGGTTTTTACATGGTTATGCTTAGAAGTTTTTCTTGGAAGCGTGCTTTGGTGCATTAGCCTTGTTACAGGCGACTGTGCTCTGCTTGCGTTCGACATCAAAGTCAGGATCCGGATTTGCCAAGACCCACACTTACAGCCCACACATTAAATCCAATTATATGCGCACCATACTACGCTCCGTCGCTCCATCGCACCACGTAAAAGTTATGGAATATTAACCATATGTCCATCGGGTGCGGCGTTCGCCATCCCCTTAGGACCGACTAACCCTTGGCTGATATACATTGCCAAGGAAACCTTGATCTTTCGGCGTGCGGGTATCTCACCCGCATTGCGGTTACTTGTGCCAACATTCTTACTTCGCAACGCTCCAGTGTGGGTCACCCCTTCACCTTCAACGCGATACGAATACTCTCCTACCAATGGACAATGCCGAAGCACTGTCCAGTCCTCAGTTTCGGTACGACGTTTAAGCCCCGATTATCTGCGGCGCGGAAATTCTCGATGAGTGAGCTGTTACGCTATCTTCGAATGATGGCTGCTTCTAAGCCTACATCCTCATTGTCATAGAATTTCCACTACCTTAAGCGCACTGAACGTCGATTTAGGGACCTTAAATTGAGATCCGGGCTGTTTCCCTTTTGACCAGTGGAGCTTAGCCCCCACAGTCTAACTGCCGGATAATTACTTTGTGTATTCGGAGTTTGATAGGTCTCGTGATCTTTCGACCGTTCGAGACCTTCCAGTGCTCTACCCCACAAAGGTACATCCGACGCGAACCCAAAAGTTCTTTCGGAGAGAACCAGCTATTACCAGATTCGATTAGCTTATCACTCCTTACCACACGTCATCCGAGAGTATTGCACGGCTCACCGGTTCGGGCCTCCATCCGCCTTTCGGCGAACTTCACCCTGCGCGTGGCAAGCTCATCTGGCTTCGGGTCTTTAGCAAACTACGAGCGCCCTGTTCAGACTCGGTTTCCCTGTGACTCCGGACTCTCGTCCTTAGTCGAGCAGCTTGCTAAAACTCGTTGGCTCATTCTTCAATAGGCACGCCGTCACGGTCATCGCGCGATGCACGATGACCGAGTTGAAAGTGAAAAGTGAAAAGTGAAAAGTCCTGCCGCAATCGCGACAAACTTTGCACTTTGCACTTTCAACTTTTCACTCGGTCATCACACCCCGTGTGATGACCGCTCCGACTCCTTGTAGGCATATGGTTTCAGATCTATTTCACCGCCCTTCCGGGCTGCTTTTCACCTTTCCCTCACGGTACTTGTTCACTATCGGTCTAGAAAAATATTTAGACTTGCCGGTTAGTTCCGGCTGATTCCCCCGAGCTATTCGTGTCCCGGGGTACTTGAGAACAGAAACAAAGAAGATCTTGTGTTTTCGCTTATGGGACTATCACCCGCTAGGGTCGAGCTTTCCAGCTCATCAAGCTAACAAAAGATTTGATAACTTCTCTGTCATAAATGACACGTCTCTGCCTCGCAACCCTCATAATATTGCTACTATAAGTTTAGTCTTCTCCGCGTTCGCTCGCCGCTACTGACGGAATGCATGTTTGTTTCTTTTCCACCTGGTACTGAAATGTTTTACTTCCCAGGGTACGCTCCGCGCATTGCTGCGTCGGTCATCAGGTTATACCTGAAGGGGTTTCCCCATTCGGACATCTCCGGATCAAAGGTTGCTAGGCACCTCCCCGAAGCGTATCGCCGCCACGCCACGTCCTTCATCGCTTTTTCTAGCCAAGGCATCCACCATACGCCCTTAAATTTCCTACTAGGAAATCTAAAAACCGCTTGTTGCCCATCCATACTCTATAAGAACATGGATAGGTCTTAATACTTACCTACATCATGCCTGCCGATTCGACCCGAACCGGCAGACCGCCTCGCCACAGGACTTGCCATCCTGTGCGGGCCATGCCGACCTGAGCTCCCGTGAGCGTCGGTCGACATTACTTTACTTGAGATATGTGATTTTCAAAGTGTCAGTCGTTCTGTAAAAGAAAAACCGCTTCATTGAGCGGCTACGAGCTACGCCCCATCGCTGGAGTGTGGCTATGGCCGCGTCTGGATAGGGTTAATCTGTATAATCATTCGGTAGTGAGGTAAGTATACTCACGGCCCAAAATAAGTCAAGCCCCACACCAATTTAGCCGATTTGGGGATATGTTGGGGATAGTAAAAGCGCCTTATGGGCGCCTTTACTTACAACTAACCACTCTTCCTCTGTTTACTATTTTACTCCTTCTCCATAACACCGTGAAGAGTCTTTTCGACAATCTTCTGTGCAGCATCCTTGCCTCCGAGACCAAATGCAAGTCCGATAGCGAGAGCAGCTCCTGCGAAGATTGCAGTGAGAATCATCTGTATCAAAGCCGGTGCGATACCGAGAGTGATGAGCGCGGTAAGGACTGCGAAGATCCAAATCGCCCACTTGGTGACTCTGCCGAGAAGCTCAGCATGTACCACATGCGCAGCACGTGAAGATGCAACAACGATTTTCTGCATCGCGTTTGCGATAATGACTGCGACCATGAGAATCAAGACTGCAATGATGACGCTCGGGAGATATCCGACAACATCGCTGAGGAATCCATTGACCTGTGTAAGACCAAGGACATCAAATGAAGCGATGAGGAACACAACGATGACGAACCATTTGACGAGTGCGCCTACGAACAAGCCTGAATTAAGATTGTGGCCTGCGCGCTTGACGACATCTTCAAGGCCTGCGCTCTTGAGAGCGGCATCTACCTTGAGACTCTTGAATACTGCCTCAACAAGCTTCTCGACGAGCGCAGCGAGCACCCAGCCGATAGCAAATATAATAAGAGCGATGACAAGGTTCGGTACGAAGCTTGCGACACCATACCAAACGCCTTGGAGTGAACGAGAGAACACATCGCCCCAATTGTTAATGAACATCATAGATGGATTATGATTAAAATAATAATTTCCTTGTAATGCATCCATTATATCATGGATAAAACATGCAAAACCCCCACTGGGGACAACGCATTGTATCTTGGTTATTGGCTATTTACTGAGGTGTTTCAACTCCCAGTCTATCAATAAGCGTAATATGAGGATAATCCAATATATCCCTAACGAGGCGGTCGTGAATGCCGAGGCGGTATTCGAAATCAGTGATCTCGAAAGCCGAATACGCAATCTCCTTCCCTATCTCAGATTCAATCGTTTGTATCACCGATTCTATCTTTGGCAGATTGAGGTCTTCACCGACAATGAGCAAGTCGACCCGCGAGTCCCAGTTCTGTATGAATATCCCTGAAGCGATGAAGAGCTTTATGCGACCAGCAGCCGAGAAACGCTTGGCAAGAACTTCATCTGCATGAAGACTAGCTACCGTAAGCAGGTTCTTGAGCGGTTCGAGGTATGGGAACCTCTCATCGAGAATATACCCTTCCCCTTGGAGCTTCTTGAAGACGATTTTGTCTCCCTGTCGAGCCTCAACGCTCTTCAGAACCTGCTTGCGCTTGATGATGCCAACTTTTGCAAGCGGACCAAGCTCCTTGCGCACCGCTGTCGGCGCACATTTCGTTCGATATGCCAGCTCTTTGGGCAAGAATGGGGTAGCTGGATTGAAGAGGAATTGTCGGAGAAGCTTCACCTTGGTCTGATTGCCGAATAATGCGATAAGAGTTTCCATATAGTCAAATTATTGAATGTGAGGCTATTCTAGCAGAAAATCCCTATAATGGAAGAACAAGCGGAACCACAGAGAGCACTCTGTGTCTCGAGATACATTCGCAGGAGATTTTGAGCACAAAATCTCCGAGGACTAGAAAACCCCCTGCAGGGGGTTTTCGTGTATCGAGGGACACAGAGTGCTCTCTGTGGTTCCGCTTGTTATTTGAGCTCTACCTTTCCTCCTGCAGCCTCGACTGCCTTCTTGAGAGCCTCTGCCTCCTCCTTCTTCATGCCGTCTTTGAGGAGAGCTGGAGCGCCATCAACGAGAGCCTTTGCCTCAGCAAGACCGAGAGCGAGAGCCTCCTTGACCACCTTGATAACAGCGATTTTCTGATCACCTACTGCCGCAAGGTGAACTGCGAAAGCTGACTTCTCATCTCCTGCTGCTGCAGCTGCTGGTGCAGCTACTGCGACTGCCTGTGCTGAAACACCGAACTTCTTCTCGAATACTTTGACGAGCTCATTGAGATCGAGGACAGACATCTTTTCGATGGTCTCTACGATATCCTTGAACTTTGCCGGAACTTCTACTGATGTATTTTCCATTGTAATGATACTAATATAACTTGATAATAACTTATGCGGTCTTCTTCTTGGCTATCTGATCCAACGCCATGACAAATCCCTGTATAGGAGAATTGATGACATTCGCGAACATACCGTGAAGAGTTGCGAGGGGCGGAATGGAAGCAATAGCGACCATCTCATCCTTGTTCACATACTTGTTTTCGAAGACTCCTCCGATGATCGCGAGCTGATCCTTGAATTTCTTCTGGAATTCATAGACTCCGCGAGCTGGCGCGACGAGATCGGTACCGTACGCGAATCCAAACTCTCCCACGAGCTCCGGCATAGTACCGGCATAGCCCTTCTTCTTGAGCGCGAGCGCAGTGAGGGATTTCTTCGCAACGAAGAATCCAACTTTGTCGCTCTTCAACTTGCGGCGCATCGCCGTAGCTTCGCCGATCTTGAGGCCATGGATGTTCACGAACACGAGCGAGTTTGCCCCATTCATGAGTGACTCCACTTTCTCAATAATCTCTTTCTTCTGTGCTTTTGTACGAGCCATGTTATTGGTTTTTGGTTATTTTAAAATCGACCTCGGCCTGACTATAGAGATGTAAACCTCGGAAGGTCTTACCGCGCAAAAGTCCGCTTGTTGCGGACTCGAGCGCTTTGCCTTCTGTCTTGAGCCTTATCGAGACAATACCACATCATCTAACGGCAATCAAGTACCTACTTTCTTGGCTTCCCTGTAGTACACACAAGATGCCTACTGTGACGACAGCTCATCTCTCTTCCCCATTTCCCTCTGATGGAGCGCCACCCTTTCTTGTCCTTACCATCATTGACCTTGATGTCAGTAGAAGAAGCGAGAGGTACGGCACTTTCATTTTGACCAAACATCTGCAAAGTTCCCGTTGCTACGGTTGATGATGTTACTGGTATATCGAGATACTCGACACGATCCATGATTTCATCCCCTTTGATGCGCTCTACGATATAGTCGAATGTTCCTGGACCTGTCCCTTGTATCCTCACGTTATATGAACCCTTAGCATTCTTGCCGAGTGTTATATATGTCTCATTGCCTATATCGCCTCCGTGTATTTCAAAGTCAGTGCCAGGAATCTTATTCTCATAGAATGTGTACAGATCCTCATCCAGCCCCTCATCGCCATCTTCAAATTCCAACTCTGCCGGAGGCGCTATCAAGCCGGTATGATTGCCATGCGCATCATATAGATGGAGCTCGACTGGTGAATGTGTACTGATGACCGTAAACTCCTCTTCATCATGCTGATCTGGCATACCGACGGATACGCCAGGAAGATTGGCGAGTGTATCCTTTATATGATCCACCTTCTCAACATCTCCAGATGTGCTTGTGATGATATCTCCAATCACTTCTTGAACTGTCGATGATTCGAGGATATTGGCGTGTTTGATTTCCATCGAATCGACTTCTTCCTGCGCTGGCAGATCTATCGAGACAACATCGCCCCCATCGTGCGCTGCACTTTGCATAACAACTGTCCCATCACCAAACAAGGTAGATATCGGCTCATACAATGTCGAGGTAATGCAAAGGGGGCGCAAACCTGGCCCCCGGCATTCAGTTTTATCAGAATAAATCACACCCTTCGCAGTTTTATTGCCCCACCCAACAATCGCCCAATGCGCTATGCTCGCTGGCCACGAGAACGGATCAAGGATGGAATGGAGCGCCTCTGCCGCGGCGACAAGAAGCTTATTACCCTCGATTGGCAAGGTAGTTTTCGACCCGACCGTCGTGCGACGTGCATTTTTCGCATCCACGATGAAATCCTTCTGCTGATTATATGTATCTATATCTTGAATTGTTGTCGAAGCGAAGGCTATCGTCGGGCCAAGCGCCTTCTTGAAATACTCTTTCGATGGAAGCAATGAATACGCACTTGGCATGTTGATCCCCAATTCCCGCGCAACACTCTGCTTCAACAGTGCTCCCCCTCCGATCGACTGACCATCTCCATGAAGCAGCCCAAGTATCGCCTGAGGGGTACCGAGATATGGGACGCCGACCGAAATCACCGTATCGACAAGGCCATCCTTGCCCGCTTCCGCCATTTTTTTCACGAGGTACTTCGCAATAAGTCCACCATTGCTATGCGCGACGATACTCACTTTGCCCGTATTCGAAGATGCCGCAAGATCTTCGAGAATAGTGGTCAAAGATTCTGTCGTTGTCGCACGCTGTTCGCTCCCCGCAACCACCTGGGCTACTGGCTTTCGCCAATCATAGCCATAGGACTTCCACTTTCTGATTGTGCCCCTATTCTGTAGAGCATCTAGATATTCCATAAATGAACCATATATCCCCGCAATCCCGAAAGCAGCATCAATGGGGCCCTCTGCGTATATCCCAGAAATCGTGCTCGATCCTGACGCATTGAGAAAAAGCTTCTTCACATCTGCGTTGCGATTGGGCTCCCAAAGTCGATTGGTATGAGCAGTCATGCGCGCATCGATTTCCGTACGGAATAGGCGGCTCGCTTGGAGACCAGGTATGAATAATATATTCGAACAGCACGTAGACGACAGTTCATCATATGCCGGCCTTTTTGTGAGCCACGGTTGGAACCCAACATTACCCGATATTGAGCCTCCTCCGCTCGCCCCTGGACCAGCAGGACTCCCCCACCAATTCCCCTCCATATGCGCCTCAGTCCAATCCTGACTGATGACTGCGGCATCCTTATTATTTTCCACGATGGAGTTGGCTACAGTCACTGAGCTTGCACCCAGTGGCACATCTTCCAACGCATTTCCGATACCACCCGTTGCCTCAAGACCGGATGCGCGTGCTTGGAATATTCCAGGAGGGCCGATATGAATCCCTTCTCCATTCCCTTCGATCTCGGTATCATGAACAACTAACGTGCTTGATCGTATCTTAATCCCTATCTCTGATTCAGATATAGTACTCGACGCGATGAATATATGCGCATGATCGCCCTGTATCGCCTCGACCATATCGTTCATCTGCGCAAACTCTATCGATATCGATCCGTTATCCGACGCACCTATGCCGTTCAATCCATCAATCGACACCTTATGCTCACGCGAGCCTTTCACCGAAAGACTCCCTCCTGACACAACTATCCCGCCTCGTCGCTCTGTGGAAAAACTTTTTACTTCAGTACCCGGATGGATAGTAAGCGAAGCTCCTTGTCCGACAAATACATCATCCGCGAGGATATATGGACTCCCCTGTACACTCCACTCAACATCGCCCTGGAGCTCAGCTACATGTTCGATGATAGTTTCTGCCTGAGCGAACTGTATGAACCCAACGAACGTAAACAAGCCAATAATAGACCCCGCACACACGATATAGATTATGCTCTTCATGGCGCATTATGAGATTACTCCCTGATAATGCGCATATCGTATCAATCCCGTATGAAGGAATCGTGATGAAATGATAGAGAACTAATGATGACACGTGATGAAATCTCTACCGAGGAATATTCCACTGTCCTACAAAATAAAGGACTGCGAAACTCAGTGTGAGTATCACCAAGAAACCTGTGAAGAATTTGAGGAAATTGCGATCGAAGGGGTTGGACATGATTATTTGAGAAGTTTAAATGTGTCTATCGAACGCAAAACTTCATCCTCATTTGCTGCCCAAAGATCAGAATATACGTCGATTCCAATAAGATAATAGGAATCTGATGTATGAGTTATGTAGAGATATTGCGTAACTTCTCGGCGGCTTTTTATACCCACATATGTACCTTTTATTACATAAAACATTCTACCCTGTATTGATGTTGTAGCGTTTGATAGTTCTTTATACTCGTTAAGCCCAAATTTAACATCGTTTGCTATAAGCTGTGAAAATCCTTCTTCTGTATAAATTTTAATAGCATTGTCAACCTTCTTTGTTCTTTCATACTTATTAACAGTAATTCTCGTACCAACATCCTGTTCATTAACTCCCGAACCAGAAAACAATACAGTCTCTGTTGTAGTCCCATATATCGAATCAACCTCCTTCCACCCAGACGGGAGTTCAAGTGAAAAATAACCGAGCTGATCAGTGTAAATTGAATTCTGTTTTACGTCGTCAATATCAATCAAAAACAGGAAAATTAGCATTCCCGCAATCGCAATTACAATAAAAAAATAGAGTGCCATTTTAACCTTCTTGCTAAATAATGGGTTTTTGTTATCAGTATAATTATTTTGAATTTGCTGGTTTTCCATTTTATTAGATTAGAGTTGTTTAAACATAAATAGTTCAATTTTGGGATAACTTTTTGATGATTTTTCGATATATTTTAAAACTTCTTCACTCTGATAAATCTTGGGATTTAGGTCGTACGCTGTCTTTGCATATTTAAATGCATCATCAAATTTTGCCATATATACATACGCGACTGCTTTCATCCAGTATGACTGTGGTGCTTTGGGTACTAATAAAATTGCATCGTCTAAGACTTCTTGAGCCTGCCCCAGCTTATCTATACCAAATAGTTTTTGGTAAATCAATATATTTGCAAGACCCAAATGAGCACGGAAATGATCAGGGTTTATAGAAAGATACTCTTGATACTTATCTTCAAAATACAAGAGTTCCCTTTTTATATCCTCAAATATTTTTGGATCTTTAATGATCGAAGGGTTTTTATCAATTGCCCTTTGAAAATCGATTAGGGTTCTCCAAAGAAATGAATGTTGATCGACTTCCGATGAGAAAAGTATGGGGTAGAGCGACATTCGTATAGTAGAATCCTTTGCAGTTCTAATCGATCCGTTTGCTATTTGAGCCCGAACGAAGGGGATCAATCCGTACCCAAAAGACCAACCCAAAAAAACTACGGTTATAATAGCAAGTATGTATCTCGATGATATATTAAGCCTATACACATCACTATCTTCTGCCGAGGCAGCACGTCCTCGACATTCGAGCACAATCGCTGATGCGGCCATAAATACTATAATTGGATATGAAATTGTTGTATCAAAAGCAGTCTGAAGCTCCGCAAGATGAAGTGTAAAATATACAATTAACAATGAAGCAAAAATTCTATCTGACCGATCTGTAGCTCTCAATGCGACACGCATGAGTATAAGTACTGTAACAATATAGATTGCCAAATAGGACGTAAGGCCTATAAAACCACCATCGACAAGCTGATCTATAAACACATTATGTGCACGATCAAACCACGCTTCATTTCCATACTCATCCTGTAACAAACGATTGTCATAATTGATTTCAAATACACGTTCAAACGTTTCTGGGCCCCATCCTAAAAACGGCCTTTCTGCTATAACTCTCTCCGACGTATCCCAAATTAGGGGCCGAGCCGCTGTCGCCTGACTAAGATATGCTTGTCTAAGATAACCATTGTGAGAAAAAAGCGAATAGACACATAACATAATCACCACGATGGAAATGCTGAAAAGTGAGTAGGCTGCTACAGACCGTGCCTTAGCGGTTTTAATTCGAGAGACAAGCCAGAGTACAAATATAGCCACGAGTGCCAAAACAAAAACATATGCTGATGATCGTGCCTCCCCGATGACACCTCCTGAAAAGTTCCCGCTCCAGATCGCAGGATTCAGAATGAACGGATTGATCGTCAGTATAACAGGGAGCAGATACATCCACCATTTCTTCAGCTCTGCCTGGAATAGGTAGTATAGCGCCAAGATGAATGCCCCAAAGAGATACATACCCGCAAAAGATGAGTTGCCAATAGTGAACCCTTCACCGACCCTACCCTTAAACAACCAGCCAATACCCTCGGGCCCCATGAAGGCTAGAAACGAGTACAGAGCAGTCGATATAACTATGGCCAAGATAAGCCTTTTATGAAAAACTCTGTCAGAAATTGATCCTAATAAAAGGTACAAAAAAAATCCAAGGTGAATGAGGTACCAGATACCTGACGTACGCGAAGCTACTGACCAAAATGAAGTATGTGGATCAATGCCCACGAGACTTGAAATTATGAGCGCCAATAAGTATATCAGCAATGAAAAACCTATATATGATCTAGGAATTGATACAACCGTATTTCTCTTAAACAGCCACACAGAAAATATAACCCCTGTCACAATAGTCACTCCTACAAGAGTAACTGCCCTCGACGAACTACCGCTATATAGAAATCCATTCCACATAACAAATGGAAACGAAACAAAAAATATAAATGATGCGGACATTATCCACTTTCGATAGTTTGCGTTCCCGCTCCTATAGGAGATCAAATTGGTCATGAAATCATTATAGAGTAACTTTCCAGGAATAACAAAACCGCCCCTTTCGGGGCGGTTTTGCCTAAGAACATACCTAATCTAGGTTAGTTCAAAGAGATGTACTTCGTCTTGAAATCATCAAGGTTTGAAGTGTACTGTTGGGTTGCAACTGCATTATCAGCAGTATCCCATCCGAGTCCTGCAAGGCGAACCTGGTAAGAACCAGTGCTTGAAGAGTTTCCGAGAAGAGGAACAGTCACTGTCATAGTGAAGTTCTCAACATCTCCTTCCTCAATCAAGAAGTTGCCATTAGCAGTCTCTTCAGAGTCTGAATCATTCTCAAGGATGAGGCTCATCGAGTTTGAAGTCGTAGCGACAGATCCCTTGAAGATGTAAGCGCTTGTAGATGCTACATAAATCGTATCACCTATAGCCTTAACGCCGAACTTAATCTCGAATGTACCAGTGTCTGTGTTAGCTGAGGCACCATCCGAAACTGTAGCGCTTGTACTGAGGAGGTTGAGGACAACTCCGTTTGTGCGGAATTCCTGTGCCTCACCAGTTGCGGTACCAGACTTCTCTGAAGAATCAGAGAGTTGATCACCCTCCTCATTCTCGACGTCCATGTAATCACGGTTGGTCGAGGTGAGTGAAGCGGTCAAAGTATCACCCTCATCGAAGGTTCCAGTCTCGATATCATTGATATCAGCAAGGACCTTGAAAGTGATAGTTTTACCTGCTGCAAGGTCGAAGTCAAGGTTATCGAAGGTGATTGTAGCTGAGGTAACAGAGTTGGTCGAAACTGACTCAGTATACTCCTCACCATCAAGGACGAGGGTTACTGAACCTGTAACAGCGTCAACATCAGTTGCTCCAGTTACAGTAAGAGTAACTGGAATCTCATCAATCACAGCATCAGAAGTACCCTCGAGCTTGAATTTACCAACGAGGAGCGGAACGTTGTCTGTGTTGTCAGACTCATCAACTGCAACCATGTCTGCCTCTGGGCTTGCTGAAGTGTCAGTTGAAATCTTGAGCTCAGTATCAGCTGCAGATGAGAACGAAACGAACTCAATAGCAACGTCCATACCATCGATATCACCAGTGGTGGTATCTGAGGTGACTACGCCAGATCCATCCTCGAAGCGAATGCTATCAACATCAACAGTCCATGAGTCTCCAGAGATGTCTCCAGAGTCAAGATTGCTGACTGAATCGACTGCGACATAGAACTTCTCAGTCTTGTCTGCGCGGACGACTGCATTGTTAAGAGTGATGGTCTTTGACCAGATGTTGCCTGAATCCTCGTTGAAAGAAGAAACATCGGCTGAACCAACCTTGGTTGATCCCATCCAAACTGAGACAGACTCGATGTAATCATCGAGGTTGTCTGACCCACCGTTGCCAGTAGAATCAAAGGAAACCTTGATTGACTTGAGAGCAATGTCTCCGTCGTTTGAAGCTTCAACTTCCATACCGAGAACCTTGACATCATTCTGTCCATCACCGACCTCCTCGTTTGAGTATGAAGAGAGTTCGTTGACATCAGAGATGGTGCCATCAGTTCCAGCGAGGCCACCAGTTGAAACAACCGGTGCTCCTCCGCCAACCGGAGTACAAATCATACCGACTGGGCATCCTACTGGAGCAGGAGTGACAACTGCGCCACCTGCATTGAGAGCTCCGCGGGTAAGAGGTCCTACGAAACCAGTCGAAGGAATTCCCTTTGCGGTCTGATAAGCCTGAACTGCTGCCTTGGTCTGTGAACCGAAGTAGCCCTTTGCTGCTGCACCTGAAGCAATGCTCGGGATGCTGTAGCCGTTGGCGATGAGCCAGGTCTGAAGAGCGACAACGTCAGAACCGGTTGAACCGACCGTGAGGTTGGTGTTGAACGCGGTTCCCTGTGCTCCTGCGATCGAAGCGAAAGCCAAAACGGCTACGCCTGAAGCGATAAGAAACTTTTTCATTGATTTTATAATTTAGCGCAGCTCCTTCTATTTTACTTGTAATATCGAAGAAGAATTACTGCGTTTTGTAATACTAATAATTTCCACTTATCTCATCTGCGCTATCGACACGCACATGAAACATGTTGTGGTAAGACAAAAACAAACTTTAACTGATTATTAAGTTGTCAAAGTTCGTTTCTACCGCAGATTGCTCTGGGTACGAATGTATAAAAGCGAGTAGGCCCTTACACACTCGTTACAGAACATTGTACCCCACTTCTCGACCACTGCGCAAAAAGCGTTTGTGGATAACGCTCTCCGCCTATATGAACCTAAGGCTATTGCCAAAAATGTGGCTCAAAATGGTCATGTATGGGTAACCATCTAATACTAGCAGAAGCGAGGCCTAGGGTCAATGACGCAACAATCTATACTATATTACATAGACAAGGGCAAAAATATGTGTTTTTTACCCATTTTCGGGCCTGTAATTTGTTTATTTCAAAGAATACCTGCTCCAGCGACGCTCCCCTTCTTTTTTGACGATTCCCCGATCGACGAGATCAATCAATTCCCTCTGAATAGTCTTCTCGCTACAGTCCTTGATGACTTTTGAGAAGTCTTTGATGGTCAGATTTGACTGACCTTTAAGGACATTGATGATGGCTTCCTGCCTACCATCCTTCTTAGCCTGAACGGTCGTATGTCCTTCTAAAACCTTTGTTTTTCCTGACTCAGGGGTCTTGCTTCGTGAATCTTGTCCTTTTCCACCTGCAACCTGCCATCTACCACTTGCCCCCTCAGTTCTAAAACCTGTCGTGAACATGTCTGGCGTCTTAAAGAAATTCTCAGAAAGGACATAGCCGGCATTTTCCGCATTCTCAGCGAGGCGATCTCGGAGCATGGCGACTACATTGTCTATCTCCCGCACAAGCAGTGAATGGTTCATTTCTGAGATAAGATTGGAAATCTTGGCAACATTGAGGAGAGAGATAGTCTCGAGCGCAGCTGTGAATAACGACTGAATGACTGAGCTCTTGTCGCCTGGCATATTGCTCGATGCCATAAAGGACGATGACATGAGCTCCATACCATGGTCACGCAGTTCCCACTTCATTGGTTCGTCGTCCTTGAGAAGTCCAGACACGAGATAGAGGGCAGCAGTAATCTTTTCTGTCTTTTTGAAAACATACAAAAGATACTCCTCCGCTGAGAAGAAGCCTAGTGATTTCCAATTCAGTGGATCTCCAGTGAATCCTTGGTTGTTGTCCTTTTTGTCCATTAAAATAATTTATCTTGTCCTATATGTCCGACATAAAGTCCTTTACAATTATTGTACTTTATTGTCCTTGATATGTCCATTATAGATGAACCGTGGGAGGATGCAAGCTCTCAAAAATTTATGCTTTTCTGTTTAAAGCATGACAGTGTTATAATCCTATGCATGGCAAAGAAAAAAAACGATCTTGGCAAAAAAATCCGCTTCTGGGATGAACTTAAGGATGAAACTATCCATACCATACTTGCGCTCTTCTCTTTCTTGATCACAATCCTATCCCTTCTTGCAGCATTCGGTAAGGCTGGTTTCGGTAACTATATATACAACTTCCTACTGCAACTCTGTGGCGTCGGCTACTATCTCATCCCGATTATGTTTGCCATGCTCGGCATATCATTCCTGCAGGGCCTCAAGAAAAGGATAGAGATAACCAAGCTTATAGGGGCAGGTCTCTTCCTGATTTCTGGGCTCGGAATCATCCATATCGTATACGCAGAGGCGGGCGGCAGTGTTGGACGCTGGATTGCAACACCCCTCATCAGCTTCATAGACTTCTGGGCGGCAACTGCGCTTCTCATCGTCATATTCATCGTATCGGTGATTATGACCTTCAACTTACACATCTCTGCTCAACACTTGATGTTCTGGAACTACTTCAAGAAAAAAGAGACTGACGAAGAAACTGCTTTGAAAAAGAGTGCCGCTCAAGAAGAAGATGAAGATGAGCGTATCGATGGTGTCGTCGCAAAGGCTACTGGTATGAGCAACCTTGAACGCGCGGAAGCAGCTCGTGTCGCAGAAGAACAACGCAAGCGAGATGAGGCCAACAAACGCCAGCTTGGCAAAAAAGCTGGAGCAGGAGGCCTCACACTCGATGATGATGGATCATTCGCCATGGTTGCAGCAGCTATCAATCCCCATCTCAAACCATTCAATCCTCCCCCGCTCTCTCTTCTTGAAAAAGATAAGGGTAAACCTGAAACTGGAGATATCAAAGCAAACGCGAACATTATCAAGCGCACGCTTCAGAATTTCAATATCACTGTCGAGATGGACGAGATATCTATCGGTCCATCTGTCACTCGATACGCCTTGAAGCCGGCAGAGGGTGTCAAACTTTCACGTATCGTCGGACTTAACAACGACCTTGCACTTGCACTTGCAGCGCACCCGATCCGTATCGAAGCTCCCATTCCTGGCAAGTCTCTTGTCGGCGTCGAGGTTCCAAACACTGCCAAGACGACCGTCGGTCTCGCCACCCTGCTCAGCTCGTCAGACTACCAAGGATCTGATAAGCCTCTCCTCATGTCACTTGGCAAGGATATTACTGGTAAAGCGCATTTCTCTAACCTCGCAAAGGCTCCCCACGCGCTCATCGCTGGAGCGACGGGCTCTGGTAAGTCCGTGACTATTCATGCCATCATCACCTCGCTCCTCTATCGCAATTCACCTGAGAACCTACGCTTCATCATGATTGACCCCAAGCGCGTCGAGCTCACTCTCTACAACAAGATCCCCCATCTCCTTACTCCAGTCATAACTGATCCCAAGAAATCTATCCTCGCGCTCAAGTGGGCCGGCAAAGAAATGAGCCGACGCTATGATGTGCTCGAGAAGAGCGGTGTCCGCGATATCGACTCGTATCACAAGACCATTCTTGCACCAGCGTTGGAAGCGTGGAAGAAAAATGGTGCAGACAACAAGCCTGAGGATGGCGATGAGGCAGTGAAGCTCCCTGAGACCATGCCATATATTGTCGTCATTATCGATGAGCTTGCCGACATCATGCAGACCTATCCGCGCGAGCTTGAGTCATCCATCGTCCGTCTTGCTCAGATGAGCCGTGCTGTCGGTATCCATCTCATCCTCTCGACCCAGCGTCCGAGTGTGAATGTCATCACCGGTCTCATCAAGGCAAATATCCCGACGCGCGTAGCCCTTCAAGTCGCTTCTCAGATCGATTCACGCACCATACTTGACCAGCAAGGCGCAGAGAAGCTCCTTGGTGCCGGAGACATGCTCTATCTTGGAGCTGAAATGGCGAAACCAGTCCGCTTACAGTCAGCATACATCTCCGAGGCAGAGGTCAAGAAGGTTGTCAGACATCTCATAGATGAATACAAAGATGAAATCATGGACGAGGTTAATATCATGCCGACTGAAGTTGGCGCTGGCGCGGCATTCGATTCAATGCTTGGCGATGATTCTTTCGAAGAAGAAGACGACCTCTATGAAGCAGCTCGTGAGGCCGTCATCGCTGCAGGAAAGGCATCAACCTCATATCTCCAGAGGAAGCTCGGCGTCGGATATTCGCGCGCCGCAAAACTCATGGACCTCCTCGAGCAACACAGTGTCATCGGCCCCGCAAATGGTTCAAAGCCACGCGAGATACTCGGTAGCAGCACAGACCAGGCAGCGGTAGCAGAAGCCTTGCCGACAACAAATGAGGAGCAGGTTTGATCTACGAGTTTACAGTTTACAATGAAAAACTTTTCACTTTCAAACCAGCAGGTTTGCCTACTGGGTCACTAAACTGTAAACTTTCCCCATGACCCGCACCTCCCTCCTCCGCCTTCTCAAAATCGGTGCCAGCGTGCTCCTTGTACTCATCGTCGCCGGATACTCTATCTGGAGATCATCAGACTATGCGCGCGGACCTCGCATCACCATATCGGAACCCGCAGACTGGAGCTCCATACAAGCATCTACAACGCCCATCAAGGGTATCGTTGAACGTGCCCATATTGTGACCATGAATGGTAAGCCTGTATCCATCGACGAAGCTGGCAACTTCAACGAAATTATCCTGGTATTCCCTGGTACAAACCTCATCACATTCATCGCAAAAGACCAGTTCGGCAGAACAATCGAGAAACGTCTTATCCTGACCAAGCCCAACTAGTCTCCGAACTTCCTCATTTTGAACGATCGAGATTAGGACACGTACGCGTATATCATTCAATATTTCCCTCCTCAGATATTTCCCGTATCATTATAGGTACCTGCGATTTATCAGTACTAACCTACACACCTCATGTCCACAAAGAAAAGCAAAGGCAAAGCGGCAGCATCAGAAGAAGTCGCTTCCCCTCTAGAAGAAACCACCGAAGAAAGCGTCGAATCATCAGCATCAAAAGCCGCTGAGAAGAAAACATCAGCCGGCATCATGGATGCTCTCGATGCGATTCGCGGCAAGTTTGGCGATGATGCCATTATGAAGCTCGGCGACAAACCGAAGGTCAATGTCGGCGCAATCCCGACCGGCTCCCTCGGGCTCGACTGGGCGCTCGGCATCGGCGGCATGCCTCGTGGCCGCATCATTGAGATCTTCGGCCCAGAATCATCCGGCAAGACTACCCTCGCCCTTCATGTCGTCGCTGAAGCACAAAAAATGGGCGGCGTTTGCGCATACATAGACGCAGAGCATGCCATGGACCCTGAATACGCCGGCAAGCTCGGCGTGAAGCTCAGCGACCTTCTCATCTCTCAGCCAGATACTGGTGAGCAAGCACTCGAGATCGTCGACAGCCTCATTCGCACCAACAAGATGGATGTCATCGTTATCGACTCTGTCGCCGCCCTCACCCCGCGTGCAGAGATCGAGGGTGATATGGGAGCTCATCATGTGGGATCCCAGGCACGCCTCATGTCTCAAGCACTCCGCAAACTGACAGCTATCGTCGCCAAGTCCAAAACTGTCGTCATCTTTATCAACCAGATCCGTATGCAGATCGGTGTCATGTTCGGCAATCCTGAGACTACCCCCGGAGGCAAGGCGCTCAAGTTCTACGCTTCTGTTCGTCTCGATATCCGCCGCATCGCCCAAATCAAGAAGGGTGAAGAGATCATGGGTGGACGCGTCCGTGTGAAGGTCGTCAAGAATAAGGTCGCTGCCCCATTCAAGCAAACTGAGTTCGATCTCATGTACAACGAAGGCATCTCCCAAGAGGGCGAAATCATCGCACTTGGCGAGAAATATGAGCTCCTCCAGAAGTCAGGCTCATCATACTCATACGGAGAAATGAAGCTTGGCCGCGGCTACGATGCTACCCGTCAGTTCCTCAAGGAAAATCCGAAAGTTCGCAGCGAGATACTCAAGGCAATTCGCGGGAAGCTGAGTGCTCAGTAGCTCAGACAATCAACCCCGGCGTCAATTCCCCGCTCCTCGGCGGGGTTTTGCCTTTTTCAGGGAAAACGGATAGAATGCCTGAATTAACTTTTAACTTGTCTTTATGGCCATCCTCGAATATAGCGAAATCACCGAAAAGAAATTCATTGTTCTCGACGGTTCCCCGTATGAGGTCCTCTCATCGCACGTCTTCCGCAAGCAGCAGCGCAAGCCTGTGAATGCTACCAAACTCAAGAATCTCATGACCGGCAAGGTTACCGAGTACTCCTTCCACCAGTCTGAAAAGGTCCAGGAGGCTGAGATCGAGACCCGCGAAGTCAAATATCTCTACAATAGCCGCGGCGAATGGTGGTTCTGTGAGGCAAACGACCCTTCCAAACGCTTCAAGGTCACCGATGAACAGGCAGGCCCCCAAGCACGCTTCCTCAAGGCTAATACCGTCATAGACCAGCTCCTTTTCGAGGAACAGCCGATGGGATTCAAATACCCTATCACCGTCGAGCTCAAGGTCACTGAAGCTCCTCCTGGCATAAAGGGTGACACAGCAACAGGCGGCAGCAAAATCGTTACTCTCGAGACTGGCGCGACCATCAATGCTCCCCTTTTCGTCAACGAAGGAGATGTCATCAAGATCAACACTGAGACCGCAGAATATCGCGAGCGTGTTACGAAGTAGTAAGTT
>JACCDK010339628.1_pt1 | contig 25234 bp, 18 predicted proteins | sample 7445871 | NCBI WGS metagenome assembly JACCDK01 (sample SAMN15323436, study PRJNA562643) | freshwater metagenome | isolation source: river surface water | place: USA:Blue River Watershed | collected 2017-08-15 | reverse complement strand
GTAGTGCTTTGTGTAATCGTTTAAATCCACCGGGGATATTTTCATCATCCAAATAAATTTTTATTTGAATGGGTGCTTGCAGTGACTCGATGATTTGAACGGAACTAGGACTTAATGAATATTTTTTATCTTCGCTTAAATCAAATTTAGTGGTCACAAAAGGACTTATAAGAAGTAATAGTACTCCTATAATTAAATATTTATAATTTGATAAAAATGTAAACATATTCCAAATTAAAAAAGAAAAGCATTCCTTTCAGAATGCTTTTCCATTTTTATTAACGTTTGATTAATAGAATTTATTTCTTCTATCAACAATTTTTGCATTGTCTTTGATGGCTTCATTGATATAGAAAGAAGTTCTTTGCGATTCCATCATTTGAATTTGGTTTTTGTAAGTACTATAATCTGCTAATGCAGGTGCAGCAGTAGCGGCTGTTTTTTCTACGATATAAACACCGTTGTCGCCAACAAATACTTTACTTCTTTTACCTGTTTTTAAACCGGCAATTCTTCCTAATGCGGTTGCGTCTGGTCCTGCAGAATTTAATACACCACTGGCTAAAGTTAAATCAACTACATTTTCTACAATGGCACCAGCTCCATACTTTTGAGCAATTTGTTCTAAGCTACCGTTTAAACTTGATAATTTGGTTTTAATTTTTTCACCTTTTAACTGATTTCTAACAATACTGGTAATTTCATCACGATAATCATCCACTTTCACATTCTCTTTGTCTGTTTTTCCAGTTAAATAAGCTACTATGTATTGATTTTCTTGTTCAAATACCTTGTGTGAACCATCACCAACAGCTGTATTGTCATCGAATGCCCAACGAACAATTTCTCGTGCATTCGTAAGGGTGTTAATAGAAGTTGCATTTTCAGCAATTTTCTCAGCACGCATCATAATTAAGTTTTTGTCTTTTTTCAAAGCTGCTTCAAAGGCACCAACTGTTCCGTTTGCGTTCGAAAAGTTGTCTGCCTGAGCATAAACTCGATCTAATGTTGCTTGGGTAGGAGCAATGTTTTTATTGATAGCCGCTAATCGGTAAGCAATATTTGTTTTTGCATCTGTAATTTTAACGATGTGATAACCAAAATCCGTTTCTACAATTTGTGGCATTAGACCAGTACCATTAAATCCAAAAACGGCTTTCTCAAATGCTTTAACCATTGAACCATTGTTTTTGAAATAACCTAAATCTCCGCCTGTTTGAGCCGTTCCATCCATGCCATTCATTTGAGCTAATGTTTCAAAATTAGCACCTCCTTTAATCTGCGCTAAAATACTTTCTGCTCTAGTTTTGGCTTGTGCTTTAGCTGAATCAGTTTTACTTGCAGGTGAAATTAAAATATGGCTTGCACGAACAGTAAATAAGGTGTCTTTTTTAATTCCACCATATTTGTAAATAGAATAGGTTAAACCATTTTTGAATGGACCATAAATACCACCAACTTGGAAAGTACCTAATTGCGACTTTACTGCCTCAGGAATTTCTGAATAGGATACCAAATAAGGCGTTCTTACATCTGAATTCAACATGGCAAATGCGGAATCATTCGGAGCAACGGCCAAATCCTTTGCTAATTTTTTAATTTGATTATAAAATTCAACAGTATCTTGTTTAGTAGGAATAACCGGGAAAGTCACGTATTGAATGGAACGTGAGTTGTAACCTTTGTATTGTTCCTTGTGTTTTGCCAAATATTCCTCTAATTGTGATTCTTCAACCTTAACAGTGGAATCATTGATTGAGTAGAAGGGAACATGTACAAATCGAGCATTGAATTTTGCTGTTTGAGTTTGGTATTCTTTCTGTGCTTCATTTGAAGTTACAAAATTTGACAAACGTAATAGGCTTTCGTATTTTGAACGTAATCTATCTTGCGATAATGATTTTTCAAAATTGGCCCAGGCCTGTTGTTGTTGAACAGGCATAGTTTTCAGATTTTTTAAAAATTGAATAACAAATGTTTTGTCGAACTGTCCAGTTTGTGGATTTGTGAATTGCTGACGAACAGAAGGGTGGATATTGTTTCCTTGCACCATGTCAACCAATTCTTCATCAGAAACTTTGATGCCTAAAGCATCAAATTCTTTTTTATACGCAATATCTAAAACCAATTGGTTCCAAACTTGCTCACGAATCATTTGTTGTTCTTGCTCTCCTGGACCTTTTCCTGTTTGAGCTGTGTAATTAGCAGTAGCTTCTTCTACTTTCTTTTGAAAGTCTGCAATCATGATTTTTTCACCCGCAATTTCACCTACTTCTTGGCTATTTGTGCCAAACAAAGATGATTTTCCTTGGAAAATATCACTTCCTACTAAGAATAAAATTAAACTGATTGCGATGGCTGCCGCCGCGATACCCGATTTCTCTCTAATTTTTGTAATTAACGCCATTGAAAAATTTATTAATGCTGATTTTTATATCCTTTGTCTTGTTAAAAAGAAACGCAAAATAATCACATTTTAGCTATAAAACAAAGGGGTAATCTGATTTTATTGTAAAACATTTTTTAAACTCGTTAGGAATTTGTCCACAGTTGTTTGGTCTAGATTCAATGCGGGCAATAAACGTAAGGTATGTTTACCAGCATATCCACAAAAAATATGATGCTTAAATAATAAATCATCTCTAATTTCTGAAACTGGTTTTTCAAATTCAATGCCTATCATGAGTCCTTTTCCACGTAATTCTTTGATACCCTTCAATCCTTTTAATTCTTTCAAAAGATAATTTCCAATATTTTGGGCATTTTCAATTAATTTTTCGTCTTTCATGACATCTAGTACCGCATTTGCTGCCGCACATGCCAAATGGTTGCCTCCAAAGGTAGTACCCAATAATCCATAACTTGCTTTAATCTTGGGTGAAATGAGTACCCCTCCAATTGGGAATCCATTGCCCATTCCTTTGGCTGTGGTAATCAAATCTGGATCTATGTCGGCAAATTGATGGGAAAAGAATTTTCCTGATCGACCATAACCACATTGAACGGAATCCAATATCAACAGAGCACCCACCTCATCACATTTTTTTCTCAATGCTTTTAAAAAAGCTTCACTTGCCACTTGAATTCCACCCACCCCTTGAATTCCCTCTACGATTACTGCACATGTTTCTTCATTGATAGCTTGTAAGTCATCAAATTGATTAAATGGCAAAAAGGTTACATGCGAATTGTCATTTACCGGAGCAACAATACTTGGGTTATCCGTAACTGCAACTGCGCCTGCGGTTCTCCCATGAAATGCTTGCTTAAATGCAACCACTTTTTTTCTTCCAGTATGAAAAGAAGCTAATTTTAAGGCATTTTCATTACTTTCAGCACCAGAATTGGTTAAAAACAAATTGTAGTTTTCATACCCCGAAAGCTTCCCTAATTTTTCAGCTAATTCCTCTTGTCCCTTTATGACAATAGAATTGGAATAGAATCCAATGTTTTTTAATTGCTCGCTTAGTTTTTGCACATAATATGGATGAGAGTGACCTATTGAGATCACTGCGTGCCCTCCGTAGAGGTCAATGTATTCTTGACCATTTTTATCCCAAACTTTTGAGCCTAAAGCTTTTGTTAGTTCGATGGGATATAATGGATATACGTCAAATAATTTCATTTTAAAATCCTATAGCTTTTAATTGTAGTCCACAATCTTCTGGCCAATCCATAATTAAATTCATATTTTGAACCGCCTGGCCTGAAGCACCTTTTATTAAATTATCAATGATTGAAGTAACAAGTAGCTGTCCATCGAGGACAGAAACATGTAAAAAACATTTATTGGTATTTACCACTTGTTTTACATCAATGGCAACCTCGCTCATAAAAACGAAAGGTGAATCTTGATAAAAATCATTGTAAAGTGTAAGTGCCTCCTGTTCATTTCCTTCAAAAGCTGTATACACATTTGCCATGATTCCTCTTGAGAAATTGCCTCGATAGGGTATAAAATGTATTTTAGGCCGATGTGACTTTTGTTGAAGCACCATCCCGATTTCAGTTAAATGTTGATGATTAAAGGCCTTATAAATACTTATATTATTGTTTCTCCAAGAAAAATGGCTAGTGGAGGAAAGACTTTGTCCGGCCCCAGTTGAACCTGTAATAGCCGAAACATGTACTTCACCTTTTATATGATTCTTGTTTGCCAATGGCAAGAGAGCTAATTCTATGGAGGTAGCAAAACATCCGGGATTGGCTATTTTATTTGCTAACTTAATTTTTTCTTTCTGCCATTCAGGTAAACCATATACAAATCCTTCCGATTGATCTCTGAAATCGGTACTCAAATCAATTATTTTTGTTGTTGAATCAATTGGATTTCCGGACAAAAATTTTGAAGATTCCCCATGTCCAGAACATAAAAATAATACATCGACTTTCGATAATTTATCTGTGAACAATATATCACAAGAACCCAAAAGATCCGTATGTGTAGCATATACGGGTTTACCTGCTTGTGAATTGGAATGTATAAAAGCAATCTCAACCATCGGATGATGAATTAAAATTCTTAACAATTCACCTCCCGTATAACCAGCCCCGCCAATAATTCCAACTTTTGCTTTCATAAAATACCGTTTATGCTATGCCTTAATCTTTATTAACTAAAGTATGTATCATCGTTTGATTGGAAACGATTTTCGAGTAACCTCTTACATCATCTCCCGACCATGCTTTATTCATTTCTCCATATGCGCCAAAAGTAGAAGACATTAAATCATATGGCGATTCAATTCCAGTCACGTGGAATTGATATGGAGATAATTGAACCATTACTTTACCGGTTACATTGGATTGAGTGTTTTCCAAGAAATTTTCAAAATTTCTCATCACTGGATCCAAAAACTGACCCTCATGTAATAATGTACCATACATATCACCAATAATTTGTTTCCAATACAGTTGATGTTTTGTTAATACATGTTTTTCAAGGGTATGATGTGCTTTTATTATTATCAATGGGGCAGGGGCTTCAAATCCAACTCTACCTTTGATTCCAATGATGGTATCGCCCACATGAATATCTCTTCCGATTGCATAGGCACCAGCTATTTCCGTCAGTTCTCTGATTGCAGCCACGGAAGAACTTGATTTTTTGCCATTTAAGCCAACCAATTGTCCTGCTTCAAATTCTAATGTAATGCTACTCGCTTCGGTTTTTGTTAATTGAGTTGGCCATGCTTCTTCTGGTAAATAGCCATTGGAGGTTAGCGTTTCTTTTCCTCCAACAGATGTACCCCAAAGACCTTTATTAATGGAATAAGCTGCTTTATGCCATTCCTGAACAACACCTTTGGATTTCAAGAATTCAATTTCTGCTTCACGAGATAATTGTAGATCACGAATTGGAGTAATGATTTCACATTCAGGAACTAGAATTCTAAAAACAACATCAAAACGAACTTGATCATTTCCTGCGCCTGTAGATCCATGAGCTATGGCTTTTGCACCAATTTCTTGAGCATATTTGGCTACAGCTGTGGCTTGAAATACTCTTTCAGCAGATACCGATAATGGATATGTATTGTTCTTTAGAACATTTCCGTAAACAAGGAAACGGATACAATCTTGATAATATTTGTCAACTACATCCAAAGTAACATGACTAGTAACACCTAAACTGTAGGCCTTTTCTTCGATTACTTTTAATTCTTCTGGCGAAAATCCACCGGTGTCTACCAATGCTGAATGTACTTCCATGCCTCTTTCTTCTGTTAAATATTTAACGCAGAACGAAGTATCTAATCCACCACTAAATGCTAAAATAACCTTAGGCTTGCTCATATTATTTCTTTTTTTCTTTCTTGTGGAAAGGCATTAACAACTTTTCCTTAAATTTTTTTAATTTATTAAATACGGATAAATTTTTTAAAAATATCCATTTTTCATCATCTTCAGAAGATTTTGATTCACTTGCATTGGGATCGTAAATCATTCCCGTACATAAACAAATTTTACCGTTTGTTCGGGTCAAAATATCATAATTTACGCATGATTCACAACCTTTCCAGAAATTGTCATCTACTGGCAACTCTGAAAAAGTAGTGGGCAGATACCCTAAATCAGAATTGATTTTCATTACAGCCAATGAAGTAGTAATACCAATGATTTTTGCATCTGGGTATTTAGTTCTAGATAATTCAAAAGCTTTGGCTTTTACCGCTTTTGCGACACCATATTGACGATAACTTGGTTTAACAATTAATCCAGAATTAGCAACAAATTTTCCATGTTCCCATGTTTCCACGTAACAAAATCCAACAAATTCGCCACTTACATCATCGGTGGCAATGATGGCCTTGCCTTCTGACATTTTTTCTTGTAAATATCCTGGCGTACGTTTGGCAATGCCAGTACCCCTCGCTTTGGCAGATTCAGCCATTTCGTTACAAATGGACTCTGCCAAGCCAAAATGGCTTTGGTTAGCAACCTGAACAGTATATGAATTCATTCAAAAAAAGGACTATAATAAGGTGAAACAAAAGATTAATAACCCACAGCTTATCATACTCTGTAGGTAAATCTTCGCCTTCGTCGAATTTGAGATTTTGGTCCTTTAAGTGAGAATATTTTTAACATTTCTAAATTAAAATTTGGGTTTTAACCAAAATTTTTGATTTTTGAAGAGTAAAGTTCTGAATTTTGATAGAAAAATGCCAATAATATCTTGATTATTTATGTCTAACCATGAAATTTTTACTGTTGAGGAGATGGTTTCAGCTTATTGTTCGGGCTATTTTCCGATGGCAGAACCAGATGGAGAAATTTATTGGTATAATCCTCATCCTCGAACTATCATTCCAATTGATACCTACAGGCCATCTAAAAGTCTGAAACCAGTTTTAAATAGACATCAATTTGAAATTCAAATCAATAAAAACTTTAAAAAAGTGTTGCTTTCTTGTGCTGCACCTCGAAAAGATTCTGAATTAACTTGGATTTCAGACTATTTACTTGAACTTTATGTAGATATGCACGAAGCAGGCTTTGCCCATTCGGTGGAAGCCTATGAGGATGGAAAATTAGTGGGTGGACTGTATGGTGTTTGTATAGGTGGCGCCTTCTTTGGGGAGTCTATGTTTACTTTGGTCTCCAATGCCTCCAAGGTTGCCTTTCATTATCTTATTGAAATCTTAAAATCAAATCATTTTGAGCTACTAGACTCTCAATTTATGAACGATAACGTCAAGCGTTATGGAGCAATTGAAATAAGTAGAGCTCAGTACCTTCGATTGTTGAAGATGGCAATTGCTAAAAAATGTCAATTTAAATTGCCTTAAATGTCCTTATTTTCCTAATTTAGGGCTTTCGAAGTATAGATACATGTCAAAACCAATAGTGGTTATCAAGTTTGGGTCTTCTACCATTACCAAATCAAATGGAGAAGTAAATGAGCAAATATTAGCGAAAATTGCCTATCAGGTTGCTCAATTGCACCAACAATACGATATCGTTTTGGTGTCATCGGGTGCGGTAGCAGCCGGAAAATCTTTTTTAAAAAAATACAAGGGACAAATTCAGGAACGTAAAGCTGCAGCTGCGATTGGAAATCCAATTCTTATTGCTAAATACAATCATTATTTTCAAAAATATGGTATAGCTATTGCCCAAAGTCTGTGTGAACGCCATCATTTTTCACAGAGAGAGCAATTTCTTCAATTGAAGGAAACCTACCAAGAACTTTGGAAAAGTGGCATAATTCCCATTGCGAATGAAAACGATGTGGTTAGTAATTTGGAGCTTAAATTTTCTGATAATGATGAATTGGCTACTTTAATTGCGACCGGTTTCGGGGCATCAAAATTGCTAATTAGTACATCAGTTGGTGGTTTGTTGGATGAAAATGGATCTATTATTCGTATGATAAATACAATTGATGATTCCATTTTAAAAGTTGTGAATACTGATAAATCCTCTACTGGGTTAGGAGGAATGGTCTCCAAATTAACTTTTACCAAATTGGCTACCAAATTGGGTATCAAAGTGGTAATATTTGGATTGGACCATGGCAATGGAATTTTAGATGCCATAGATGAGAAAATTGGTTCTGTTTTTTTAGCACAAGAAGCCAGTTTGTCGGCTCGACAAAAATGGTTGGCCGCGGGTTCCTTGATTGCAGGAAAAGTAGTTTTGGATAAAGGGGCTGAAAAGGCTATTCGTCAGCGAAAATCCTTATTATCAGTTGGAATTAAAGAATTTATTGGCGATTTCACCAAGGGTGAGGTGATTGAACTTTTAGACTTGGAAAAGAATCTGATAGCTATAGCGCGGACAAGTAATTCAAAAATTGATTTATCGGATAAGTCGGGTGAGGTTGCCCATGCAGATGATATCGTCTTGGTATAAATTCCCACTCGGAGTAACCGAGCGGGAATAATTTTCTTATGCAATAACAACGGCATTCCCGTTTTCTACATCTTGTTCAACGACTTTGTATTTTACATTTTCTTTGATAGACCCATCTTTGTATTGAACAGTCACTCGTTGGTTTCTATCTGCAATTTTAATAGCCTGCCTTGGTGCAACTCTTTCTACTGAACGCTCACTTGGGTTATTGTATTCAGGTTCGCCTGAATGTTCTGCCAAGCCGCCTAATAAAGAAGACAATGCATCTTCTTTTGTAATTTGTAACTTAGGAGCTTCCACTTTAGGGGCTTTTGCTTGTTGGTTCGTTTCTTGAATTTCAGGAATGTCTGCTTTCAATAAGAAACTAATGGTATCACTATTAACTCGAGAAACAAATTTTTGAAAGATAGAGACGGCCTCAAACTTATAAATTAACAATGGATCTTTTTGTTCAAACACTGCATTTTGAACAGATTGTTTTAAATCATCCATCACACGTAAATGCTCTTTCCACTCTTGGTCAATCAGTGTCAAGGTAATGAATTTTTCCATTTCCATGACAACCTCTTTTCCTTTTGAATCGATGGTTTTCTGCGCATCTACAACAATTCCCGTCATCCATTGTCCATTGGTAATGGGTACTTGAATACCGGTATACCCTTGTTTGGTAGCTTCTTTTGCTACACCAATTACTTTCTGACAAATCAATTCATTTTTTTCCTTGTAATGACCTTCTGCAGCGAGGAATAAAAATTCAGTTCGCTTGTCATTTGTTAATTTACTGAATTCTTCAACAGTGTAAGGCGGCTCAATGCCCAATAATTCAATGACTTTCAATTCTAAATCCTCGAAAGTCGCGTATTGGTTTACAATATCTTGACAAACATCGAACAAGGTGTTCACAATGTCTAAGGCTAAACGCTCTCCAAATAAAGCGTTCTGACGACGCTTATAAATGGCATTTCTTTGGTAATTCATTACGTCATCATATTCCAATAACCGCTTCCTGATACCAAAGTTATTTTCTTCTACCTTTTTTTGCGCTCTTTCAATGGATGATGTTATCATGGAATGTTGAATGACTTCACCTTCTTCCATGCCCAGGCGATCCATAACTTTGGCAATTCGGTCTGAACCAAATAAGCGCATTAAATTATCTTCCAAAGAAACAAAGAATTGAGATGACCCCACATCTCCTTGTCGACCTGAACGGCCTCTTAATTGCCTATCAACGCGTCTTGACTCATGACGTTCCGTACCAATGATAGCCAAACCGCCAGCAGTTCGAGCATCAATACTTAATTTTATATCCGTACCACGACCGGCCATATTGGTAGCAATGGTTACTTTTCCTGATTGACCCGCTTCAGCCACAATATCCGCTTCACGTGCATGGTGTTTTGCATTCAATACATTGTGAGGAATTTTGCGAATGGTAAGTAATCTACTGATTAATTCAGAGTTTTCAACTGAAGTTGTTCCTACTAAAACGGGTCTACCTTTATCGACTAATTCTTGAATTTCAGCGGCTACTGCATTGTATTTTTCACGTACTGTACGGTAAACCTTGTCTTCATGGTCTTTTCGTTGGATTGCTCTATTGGTTGGAATAGAAACGACGTCCAATTTATAGATGGTCCAAAATTCGCCAGCCTCTGTTTCTGCTGTACCCGTCATACCACCTAATTTGTGGTACATACGGAAATAATTTTGTAAAGTAATGGTTGCATAGGTTTGGGTGGCATCCTCTACATTTACACCCTCCTTTGCTTCAATGGCTTGGTGTAAACCATCTGAATACCTACGACCTTCCATAACACGGCCGGTTTGTTCATCTACAATTTTTACTTTCCCATCTACCAAGATGTATTCAGTATCTTTTTCAAAAAGGGTATAGGCTTTTAATAATTGGTTAACTGTATGAATACGACTTGCTTTGTTGTTGTAATCTGAAATTAAGGCTTCTTTTTGACTTAATTTTTCGGCATCAGATAAGGAGGTGTTTTTATCAATCTCATTTAAAGAAGTTGATAAATCAGGTAAAACGAAGAAATTAGGGTCCTCTGTATTTGAACTCATAAAGGCTAATCCCTTTTCTGTCAATTCTACTTGGTTATTTTTTTCATCAATGGTAAATAACAATGGTTCGTCTGCTTGAGGCATCAGTTTTTGGTTCTCTGCCAAGTAAATGCCTTCCGTTTCGTTAAGAATCTGTTTGATACCCCCTTCTGATAAGAATTTAATCAAAGGCTTTGATTTGGGTAAGCCTCTGAAGGCTCTGAACAAGGCTAAACCACCCTCTTTTTTGTCGTTGTTGGCAATACCTTTTTTAGCCTCGACTAAAAAATTTTGAACCAATTGTTTTTGAGCTTCAAATAAACTTTGAACACGTGGTTTATAGTTTTCAAACTCTTGTTCATCCCCTTTTGGAATAGGACCAGAAATGATCAATGGGGTACGTGCATCATCAATTAAAACAGAGTCTACCTCATCCACCATGGCAAAATGATGTGGACGTTGTACTTGGTCTTCAATACTTCTTGCCATGTTATCTCGCAAGTAATCGAATCCAAATTCATTGTTTGTTCCGTATGTAATATCTGCTAAATAGGCTTTTCTTCTTGCTTCTGTATTGGGTTCGTGTTTGTCGATGCAATCAACAGTTAATCCATGAAATTCAAATAAAGGGGCATTCCATTCGGAGTCACGTTTTGCTAAATAATCGTTTACTGTAACCAAGTGAACACCTCTTCCTGCCAGCGCATTTAAATAGGAAGGAAGCGTTGAAACCAATGTTTTACCTTCTCCAGTCCCCATTTCAGAAATTTTCCCTTGGTGTAAGACGATACCTCCTATGAGCTGTACATCATAATGCACCATCTCCCAAGTAATTTCATTTCCAGCCGCCATCCATGCGTTTTTCCAAATGGCTTTATCGCCTTCAATTACGACATTGGATTTTTTTGAAGCAATGAATTTATCTTCGATAGTAGCTGTAACTACTAATTCTTTATTTTCAGTGTATCTTCTAGCAGTTTCTTTTACCACGGCAAAAGCCTCTGGTAAAATTTCATTCAATACATTTTCAAGTTCTTTGTTGCGTTCTAAATTTAATTGGTCAATTTGTTGAAAAAATTGATCTTTTTGATCCACATCCTCCGTTTCATTAGCCTGGGATCGCAAGGTGTCTATTTGCGAATCAATTGTGGATAAATGAGCTTGTATGCGTTCTTTAAATTCAAAAGTTTTTCCACGAAGGGCATCATCTGATATAGTGGAAAGTTTAGCGTATTCTTGTTTTATGGCTTCGACAATCGGCATGATTGCCTTGATATCTCTTTCCGACTTTGTTCCAAATAATTTGGTTACTGTTTTACTGATGATTGAAATCATTGTATTCTTTTTGCCACTTGGCTCTATGTATAAATTTTAAAACGCAATTTACCAATTTGAAAGTTCAAAAGCGCAATTTTTTTAAATAATATTGAAAAATAACTTGAATTATATCTTTACTTTTATATCCTCATAAAACTGAATTTTGAATGTCTGAGTATTACAAACCTGTTCACCGTCCAAGAAAAAAATTAAAAATGCCATTTTTTGGTAATATAGGAAATAGTCCCTCAAAAAATCAAAAGACCGAAAGTATTTGGGGTACCAAAAATTTCTCAACGATGATCTTTGTAATGGGAGCGATTGCACTACTTGCACAATTTTATTTACCAGATTTTTGGTCTGAAAAAATATATGCAGATTATGAAGATTTAAAAGAATTGGAGCTAAATGGCGCAATTCGAAAAAAATATACAGATGCCAGCAACCCAAATGAGATCCATTATATATTGTTGGTTAAACAAAAAGATGGTTCTAGAAGGAAATTAGATCTTTACAAAGCAGATTCTGTTTTTTTTGATCAAGTATCCGTTCCTCAACGCCTGTTTAAAAAATCAGGAGAGATGCAAGTTAAAGTCACTCGATTTACAAAACCTGATACGGTGATTGGCTTGGTGATTCAGTAACAAAAGTGATTCAGTGAAATAAAACAGGTTCATGATAAGTATTATATCATTTATTAAATATTTTTTATAATTTTATCATAAGTCACTGTATCACTTTAGTCACTGAATCACTTAATATGAACTTATCCCGTAGAAAATTCATTAGTCAATCAATTTTAGCGGCAACTGCTTTTAGCATTGTGCCACGTCATGTTTTAGGTAAAGGATATATTCCGCCGAGTGATCAATTAACCAAAGGAATTGTAGGTACAGGGGGTATGGGTCGCGGTCACATTCCCTATGCAGGTACACGAGTAGTTGCCATGTGTGATGTTGATCAGAAAAATCTGCAAATGGGTTTAGACATGGTAGAAAAGGGCGTTAAAGCCTTTTCCGATTATCGTGAATTGATTCGATTGCCAGAGGTTGACATTGTTCATGTAGCTACCCCACCGCATTGGCACGGTATCATTGCTGCTGATGCTGCACGGGCTGGTAAAGATGTCTGGTGTGAAAAGCCAATGACCAGAACTATTGGTGAAGGGAAAAAATTAATGGAGGCTGTTCAACAGCATGGTAGAATCTTCCGTCTGAATACTTGGTTCCGATTCGAATCCAATTTCTATGGTATGAATACTCCGGTACGACCAATCAAAAAATTAGTTGATTCCGGACTTTTAGGTTGGCCTTTGAAGTTTACTATTAGCAAACACACAGGATTTGATTGGAAATTTTATTGGATTGGGAAGACAGATTTGGTTCCACAACCCGTACCAAAAGAATTAGATTATGATGCATGGCTAGGTCCTGCGCCTTACAAACCATACCATGTACACCGTACGCATGGAACTTTTAGAGGTTATTGGGATTACGATGGAGGCGCACTTGGTGATATGGGACAACATTATCTTGACCCCATTCAATATTTGTTGGGCAAAGATGATACATCTCCAGTTTACATTGAAGTAGACGCACCTGTTCAAGATGCTGATGCTGTGGGTACTTTCAGGAGAATAACTTACACCTATGCGGATGGTTGCCAAATTGTATTAGATGGTGAGGGAAAAGATGAAAATGTGGCCTATATCGAAGGACCGAAAGGTAAATTATTCAAAGGATTTAAATCAGATATTCCTGATTTGGATCGAAAATTATCTGAATTCCCTGAGCCACCGATTCAGCAAACAGATTTTGTGGATGCCGTTAAGAATAGAAAAACGTTTGCCTTAAATGAACAAAATGGACATCGCTCATGTACGATAGTCAACCTTGGATTAATTGCCATGCGAGTAAATAGAAATCTGAAATTTGATCCGATAAAGCAAGAATTCATTGATGATGAAGAAGCAAATCGTTACATTAATCAACCTATGCGTGCCCCTTATTCGATGTAATTATGAAAAAGATAAACTTACTATATACTACCATTTTTTGTTTAACCAGCTTTTTTTCAAATGCTCAAACAAAATCCAAAGTAGAGTTAGAACAAAATAGAAAGGATAAAGTTGCTGCCCAATTGGAAATTTTAAATAAATCAAATGATTTAGATTTAAAGCAAAGAGCTTTACAAGCTTTACAATTTGTTGCTCATGAGGAGTCTATCAATATAATAAAGCCTTATTTAAATGATCCACAATTGAATGGAGCTGCATGTAGAGCATTGCTTGCAATTTATCCCTTTGCAAAGCAAGAAGTGAATGATGTTTTAATGGAGCAATTAGGATCTTACAAGTCAACCAATTGGAATCTTATTCAAACCCTTATTGGGGCTGGAAATGTAAAAGTGGTCTCTATTTTGGAAAAGGCCTATCCTCAAAAAGATTCAAGAACGAATCAATTATTGTTAAATGGATTGGCTCAGTTTGCACAGCCGTCTTCCAAAAATTTATTACAAATGGCTGCTCAAAATGTGAATTATAAATTCGATGAGCAACAAGCTTTGGAGTCTTTTGTTTTGTATTTAAAAAATACCAAATCCGTTTCGGATTTGATTGCTTTATCTAAAATCCCCAACCTAAATTCGGCCACAAAATCGCTACTTGCTAGTAGTATTGTCCGAATTAGCCCTGAGCATGTTCAAGCGTCATGGGAGCAATTTATGGCACTTGACAAAGCTTCAGCGCAATCCATTTTGTCAAAATTGGTACGCACAGCCACTGCAAAAGATTGGTCAGCTTTTATCTCAAAATTTAATTTGCTTTCCATTGCTCAACAAATTGACTTATTGGATGAATTAGAGGAGGCTAAGTCCAAAGATGCTACCGTTTTTTTAACTTCCATTCAATCGAAAAATACCCATGTTAGAACGTCTTTGGCAAAGGCTATCATCAGTATCCAACAGGAGAAATCCTTTGTTAAGGTATGGGAAATGTTAGGAAAAGGAAATCTAGATGGCCTCTCAGTTGGACAATCATTAAAAAATATACATGTAAATGAATTATTGAAATCAAAAGTTCAAATTTTTGATAATTTGTCATTGGAACAACAAAAGGCATTGTTATTGTATGGGGCTTCTAGAAAATGGGATTCTATGATACCTTACATGTGGAAAGCTGTACAGTCCAATGGATCTACCCGTTTAGCCAGTTTTTTAGCGTTACCAGATTTGGTAAAATCCCAAGATTTTGAATTAATAGCTGGTAAGTTGGGACAAACAGATGTAGAACTTGAAATCAAATCGCTTCAAGCTTGTTTGAATACAATGTTAAAATCCAACCCTGATTTGGCTGGTCAATTGCATGGATTTGCTGTAAAATCAAGTCATCCAGAAAATTATATTAATTTTTTAAACGAACTTGAATCCTTGCAGTTAGTGTATCAAATTGCCAAAAAATCAAAATCTGAGGACGCTATAAAATCTTATGCTCGTATCAATGCCAAGATATTGAATAATACACAACAAATTTTGAATTATAGAAATGCTTTGGCCTTGACAAGCAATCCATTGCTTCGAGAAGATATTTATAAACGATTGTTGAAATGTCCTTCTATTGCAACATTAAAGGTTTTAAAAGATGGAGTTAAGCAAATGGCCAATAAGTCGACATTAGCTGATGGAATGGTGAATATGTTTGTATCAAATCCAGATATTCAAAGTCAAATGACAAAAGAATGGTTACAAGAAGTGATGCCATTTGTTTCCAATGCAGAGTTGAAAGAGCAGTTGACCAAGGAATTTGCTAAAACAGCCGGGAAAACGGGTTTTTATACCATGTTTAATGGTAAGGATTTAACAGGTTGGAAAGGGTTAGTAGATAATCCGGTAAAAAGAAGATTAATGCATCCTGATTCGCTTTCGAAAAAACAAATCAAAGCAGATGAGATTATGCGTAAAGGATGGTATGCAAAAGATGGTGAATTACATTTTACCGGACATGGGGATAATTTATGTTCCATGAAAGATTACCAAGATTTTGAAATGTATGTGGATTGGAAGATTGAATCAATGGGTGATGCCGGAATTTACTTAAGAGGATCCCCGCAAGTGCAAATTTGGGATATTGCTAATTTAAAAGTAGGGGCAAATGTTGGATCTGGGGGACTTTATAATAACCAGAAAAATCCAAGCAAACCTCCTAAAGTAGCAGATAATCCCATTGAGGAATGGAATACATTTAAAATCATTATGAGGGGTGAAAGAGTAACGGTTTTCCTAAATGGAGAATTAGTTGTGGATAATGTCATACTTGAAAATTATTGGGACCGTAAAATTCCAATTTTTATTAAAGATGCCATAGAATTGCAAGCTCACGGAAACCATATTGTATATCGCGATATTTACGTAAAAGAATTGGATCCTCAACCAATAGTTGAACTCAGTAAGGAAGAAAAAGAACTTGGGTTTGAATCCTTATTTGATGGTCAAAGTCTTTTTCAATGGACTGGAAATACCATTGACTATGTGCCAGAGAATGGCGATTTGGTCATATATCCAAAAAGAGGAGGCAAGGGAAATATTTATACCAAAAAAGAGTATGATAATTTTCATTTAAAATTTGAATTTAAACTTACTCCTGGAGCGAATAATGGCCTTGGAATACGTGCCCCTTTGGAAGGAGATGCAGCCTATGTGGGTATGGAGTTACAATTACTTGACAATACGGCCAAGGTGTATGAAAATTTACAACCCTATCAATACCATGGTTCGGTTTATGGAATTATCCCGGCTAAGCGTGAGTATCTGAGACCCCTTGGGGAATGGAATTCGGAGGAAGTAATTGCGCAAGGAAATCGAATTCAAGTTATTTTAAATGGGGAAACAATCGTAGATGGCGATATTGCAGAGGCTACTGCAAATGGTACAGCAGATCACAAGGAACACCCTGGATTGTTTAATAAAACGGGACATATTGGATTTTTGGGTCATGGTTCAGAACTTCGATTTAGAAATTTACGCATCAAAGAATTAGGAAGTGGACCATGGAAAAAGCCAAAGAAAAAATAATTTGGATTGATTGTTTACGGGTCATCTCAACATTAGCAGTAATTGTCATTCATACAGCGGCCAATTTGAATCGCCAATTTGGTCATGTAGCACCCCAAGAATGGTGGGCTGCTAATTTTTGGCAAGGAATTTCACGATTTTGTGTTCCTGTATTTTTCATGATTTCAGGTGTGACTGTTTTAGGTCGTGATTTACCGATCAAGGAACATTTTAAAAAGCCATTTATTCGAATCATTATTCCATTTTTATTTTGGCATTTTATTTACATGTTTTTTAATTGGTATGTGCGTTACAAGGCCATGCCCATGGGTATTTGGGATATACTAAAATTTATAGGGAACCAATTTCAAAATTATTCTTCATATCATTTTTGGTACATATATACCTTAATTGGGATTTATTGTATTTTACCAGTCTTTAATAAGTGGATAAAAAGTGCTTCTAAACTAGATTTGCAAGTTTTTTTAGGAATTTGGTTATTGACCTTTTTGGTTAATAATGAAGGTTTATTTGGAACAACCTTTACCATAAATTTACCTTATAACAGCGGATTTATTGGATATATGGTGTTAGGATATTATTTATATCATTTTGAATATGGAGAAAAGATAATCAAAAAGATTTCACCATTTATCTTCTTGGGAGGTGCTATATGGGTTTTATGGCCAACGTATCTAATCAGTAGCACCAAAGGTAATTTGGATTTACGCTTTTATTCTAATTTTTCTCCAGGGGTTTTAATGGAATCAATCGGTATTTTTTTGATGGCTAAACACTACCAGTGGGAATGGAAATTTGCGGTATTAGAAAAAATTAGAAATTTCGTTAGTACACATAGTTATGGAATCTATTCTGCACATCTTTTAGGCTTGTTTTATTTGGCTAAAATTGGCATCCATTTTCATATATTGCAACCGTTTTTTGGGATTCCTTTAGCAGGAATTATTTGTTTAGTGGTGTGTGGTATTGTAGTTGCGACTTTGAAAAAAATCCCCTTCGGAAAATACATTGCAGGATAATCCGAAGGGAGGTATTTTTATAAAGTTTTCATATCAATGACAAATCGATATTTTACATCGGATTTGATAACACGTTCAAAAGCTTCATTGATATCTTTCATGGCAATCATTTCCACATCGGAAACGATGTGGTTTGCGGCACAATAATCCAACATTTCTTGAGTTTCCTTGATTCCACCAATCATTGAACCAACAATACTTCTTCTTTTTCCAATTAAAGTTCCAGCATTGAAGCGATTGTCTTCTGGTGGTATTCCAACAACTAACATTTTCCCATTTACTTTTAATAGGTTTAGGAATTTGTTCATATCGTGTTTTGCTGCTACCGTATTTAGGATGAAATCGAATGAATTTTCTAGTTCTTTCATTTTATTTTCATCTGTAGAAAGAGCAAAATGATGAGCACCAAGGCTTTTTGCATCTGCTTCTTTCGAAGGACTGGTGCTCAGCATGGTTACTTCTGCACCAAATGATGCCGCAAATTTTACGGCCATGTGACCAAGTCCGCCCAATCCAAGAACAGCAATTTTATGTCCTTTACCAACACCTGCAAAGCGAAGTGGAGAATAAGTGGTGATTCCTGCACAAAGCAAGGGTGCAACTTTTTCTAAATCTTTTGTAAATGGAATATGTAATGCATAATGCTCATCAATTACATATTTGTCGGAATATCCACCATAAGTTGGTGTTCCGTCTCGGTAATAACCATTATAAGTGCCCGTCATGCCCTCATCGCAATATTGCTCTAATCCATCTGTGCAGCAAGAACATTTTCTACAAGAATCAACAAATACCCCAACGCCTGCGGTATCTCCAACTTTGAATTTGGTAACATTTGCCCCTACTTCAATTACTTTGCCCACGATTTCATGTCCTGGAACAATTGGGTAAACGGAAGGACCCCATTCTGAACGAGCCATGTGAATATCGGAATGGCAAACTCCGCAGTAGAGGATATCTACCAAGATGTCGTTGGGAAGCAATTCCCTTCTTTTAACTTCTAAGGGTTGAATAGGAGAACTGGCATCAGTTGCGCCAAATGCATGTACTTTCATAGTTTGTTAAAATTAAAAATGTTGTGGCCCCAGCGGGAATCGAACCCACATCTAACGTTTAGGAAACGTCTATTCTATCCGTTGAACTATGGCGCCAAAATAGGGGAGCAAATATACTAAAAGTATTGATTTTATTAAAAGAAACAATTTTGAGAAACATGATGCCAGAATTACATAATTTATTATCTTTAGGTAGAAACCAAATTTAACATATCATGGAATCTATTGAATTTTTCATCAACCAAAGAAAAGTCACTGTTCAAGTGGATCCTAATACACCATTATTATGGGTTTTACGAGAGCATTTGCATCTACAAGGAACTAAATATGGGTGTGGAATTGCACAATGTGGGGCTTGTACCGTATGGATGAACGGAGAGCCTATTCGTTCTTGTGTAATGCCTGTTTCAACGATCTCTGGGGCAAAAATTACCACAATTGAAGGATTAAGTGAAAAAGGGAATCATCCGGTTCAAGTGGCATGGGATGAATTAGATGTTCCACAATGTGGGTATTGTCAGGCGGGGCAAATCATGACAGCTGCAGCCTTATTGAAAAAAAATCCAAAGCCTAACGCCCAACAGGTTACTGTAGGGATGTCTGGTAATATTTGTAGATGTGGAACCTATCACCGCATTAACAAAGCAGTATTGAGAGCTTCAGAAATTATGCAAGATTTAGCCAAAAAGAAAAAATCATGAAAACAAGTAGAAGAAATTTTATTCAGAAAACAGCTTTCTTAGGAACCGTTTTCTCATTGGGATTTGATTGGTTTTCTCTAGAAGCTAAAGGAATCATTTCAAACGAAAGCAATAAACCTGCAGGCCGATGGAATGCCTACATACAGGTTGATTCAACAGGAAAAATCACCTTATTGTCTCCCAATCCGGAGATTGGTCAAGGGATTAAAACGGCTTTTCCTATTGTAGTGGCAGAAGAATTAGACGTAGATTGGAAGGATGTACAAATACTTCAAGCCAATTTAGAAACTAATCAGTTTGATCGGCAATTAACGGGTGGTTCGGGTGCTTTGAAACACTCTTGGGATCGATTGAGAAAAGCTGGAGCGACAGCTCGAATGATGTTTTTGCAGGCAGCTTCTCAAAAATGGCAAGTGGAACTTTCCCAATTAAAAACAAATAAAGGTCAAGTAATTGGGCCCAATGGTTTGAAAGCCACTTACGCAAGTTTGGTTGAATTGGCATCAAATCAAAAAGTACCTACAGAGGTTGTATTCAAAGAAAGGAAAGATTATAAATTAATTGGACAATTTGTAAAAGGTGTAGATAATCCAGGTCTATTGGTTGGAAAACCAATGTATGGCATCGATTATGTGAAGGAGGGAATGGTGATGGCTCAAATCGTCCGACCACCGGCATTTGGTTCTACTTTGAAATCATTTGATGCATCTGAAGTATTAAATATGCCAGGTATTTTAGAGGTGAAATCCTTTAAAAACAAAGTAGCGATAGTGGGTCGTTCTACTTGGGAAATTATGCAAGCAAGAACAAAGTTGGTCTGTGAATACGAAAGTCCTGCTATTCCTGAAAGCAATAAAACACATCAAAAATGGTTTGATGAAGGAAAAACGACAGATAAAGTTCAGATTCTACGCAAAGATGGAGACGTGGTGGAGGCGTTCTCTAAAGCCGTAAAAATTATTGAGGCAAGTTATGAGTGTCCATTTATTCCTCATAATTCAATGGAGCCCATGAATTTTTTTGCGCATGTAACTAAAGATGGAGTTCATTTAGCCGGACCCACGCAAGTTCCACAATCAGCGCAAAAGGCAGTAGCCACCCTTTTGGGAATTTCGGAGGAAAAGATTTCTGTTGAGATCACTAAAATTGGTGGGGCATTTGGTAGGCGATTGAATAATGATTTTGCCTTGGAAGCGGCTGAATTGTCTAGTTTGATTCAAAAGCCAGTAAAAGTATTATGGACGAGAGAGGATGATTTAAGAGGTGGAATATATCGCCCTTCTGCAAGATATTATTTCAAAGCGGGTTTAGATGCTTCTGGCGAAGTAATTGCTTATCATTTAAGGGGAGTTGGATTGAATGCTGGGAATTCGGTTCGTCAGGATAATTTTCCGGTTGGTGCCATAGAAAATGTTTTAATTGAGAATGTTGAACAAAAATCTGCCATAACAACAGGTCCATGGAGAGCTCCAATAACTAATTTTTTAGCCTTTGCGGAACAAGCTTTTTTAGATGAGGTTGCGGAGAAATCGGGTAAAGACCCTGTTGCCATGCGCTTAGCATGGCTTGAAAAAGTATTGAAAAATCCAATTGGAAAGATAAGTTATGAACCCAAGCGATTTATCGAGGTAATTAAAAAAGTAGCTGAAAATGCTGGCTGGAAGAAAAAACCGTCCATTGTGCAAGGATTTTCTGTTTATTTTTCACATAATTCGTATGTAGCACAAATTGCCGAAGCAAAAATGGTGGATAACAAACCGCGCATTCAAAAGGTTTATGCCGTTACAGATTGTGGGGAAGTAATTAATAAAAGTGGAGCAGTAAATCAAATTACTGGTGCGATAGTTGATGGATTTGGTCATGCAATGTTTGGTAAATTAGATTTCCGAGACGGCGAACCTCTTCAGCATAATTTCAATGACTACCGATTAATTAGGAGTAATGAAATTCCTGAAGTAGATGTGTCGTTTATTGATAATGGGATAAGCCCAACCGGACTGGGAGAGCCCGCTTTACCACCAACAGGTGGTGCAATTGCAAATGCAATTTGCCAATTAATAGGCAAAAGAGTCTATAAGCAACCATTTAATTTGGTCTAAAAATAGATATTAAATGATGAAATAGTTTTTTTTTATTTCATCATTTAATATCTTAGGGCTTACTACTGTTTTCTAAATGTTTATACTCGTATCCACTCTAGGTTTTCTAATTGGTTTATTATTAATCCTTTTCAGAGACAAACCGTCAAATGAAAACATTTGGCTTGCTCTTTTCTTTATTTCAAATGCTTTTTTTGCGGTTTTGACACAGGCTTTTTTTGTCAGAGAAAATAGATGGATCCTTGAGACATTTTTTCCTTACTTCGTTACATTTAATACGAGTTCTGCTATATTTCTCTATTTTTACTTTATTTTCAAGCTTAATCCAAGCAGGGAAGTAGGTTTTAAGGATTTGATTCACTTAATTATTCCAATCTTATTATTTTTTAATGCTTCTCCCTTTATTTTTTTAAAAGATTCGATTAGAGAATCTTTGCTAATCCGAATAAATCAAAACCCATTAAAATTTTCAGAACTCCCGACATTGTTTTTTAGTTATGAAATTCAAATGTTAATTAGACCTATTTTATCATTAGTCTATGTTTTTGTTTCGGGATTTTTATTGTGGAAGACCTATAATAAATATCAATTTAGATATATCAGTAAATTTGAGACTAGGTTTTTGATTATTTTATTTATAGCCAGCATCTTTCATTATACAACGTCATTTACAAGTGCAATTGAATTACAAGTGAAAGGAAATCACATTTTAAGTCAGAGTGAATATAGTCAAATTGTAATTTTGCCTCGTGCTTCTTTTGTCCTTATTTTGGTATCCATTTTGTTTTTTCCTCAAATTATTTTTCAAAAATTTTCTCAAAGTACTTTATCTGAAGCACATTTTGAAAAAAAGAATAAACTTGATATAACAAATGTAGCGGTTCCTCAATATGATTTAGAGCATATTAGTTCTGTAGTAAATGATTATTTGAATGACAAGCCTTATTTGAGACCAGGTTTTTCATTGTTTAATTTTTCGGAGGAGACTAAAATTCCTCAGCATCAATTGACCTATTTTTTAAAGGTGAAATATGAGCAAAACTTCAATGATTTCAAGAATCTCTTACGAATTCAACATGCAATTGAGCTAATTGAGTCGGGAGTTGCCAAAAATCATACCCTTGAAACCATATCTCTTACATGTGGTTTTCGTTCGAGGACTAATTTCATTGATTCCTTCAAAAAAGTTACAGGAAAAACGCCTTCAGATTATTTAAAGGCATAATTTACTTGTTGTCCAGTTTTTGGTTTTTAACAAATCAGGACCTGCACTTTTGTACTAAATTTTAAAATTTGTACAAATACTTTGTTCTGAAATAGGAATTATGAACAAATTATCATGAAAAAAATTCAGATTCTTTAGGCTGACTTAAGTTACTTTGCAATCCCAGGTAGAAATGGGGAAGGCTAGAAGTTATAAATCTTAAATGTTTTATTTCACTCTGGTTTCTAAATTATATAGTTCTAAAAATTATACTTATTTAAGATTATGATGATTGACTTCAATTCATTGATTGGCATATTAGTGTCGATACTTCTACTGGTCAATATTGAAAGAGAAAACAGACATAATGTTTTTTTATGTCTGTTTTTCTTCAGTATCAGTTTATTGTCTATTACCAGAAATTCGACTTTTTATTCTGGTAACGTTTGGATTACCTACTATTTAATACCTTACGGTACATTTATTTTTACAAGTACTCCTATATTTATGTACTTGTATTTTAAGTATGTTATTCAAAAGATTCCTCTTAATGGTTTTTTGAAAAGGGATTATTTTCATTTCATAATTCCAGCCATCTTATTTTTGAACATTACGCCTCATATTTTTATATCCTCGTCGGAGAAATTTGCTGTGGCCAATTTAATTTTAAAAGATCCTTATAATGTATTGGGGATACATACACTCATATTTCCATTTAGTTTCAATTTATTATTACGTCCAATTTTAGGATTGATTTATATTCTCTTATCCTTTAGACTTCTACAAAAAAATGCAGAAGTTTTTCAATCACCAGAGCGCATGGTTGAATTACCTTCTATTAAATGGTTTTACATTATTCTATTTGCAAGTTTAATTAACTATTTAACAACATTTTGGTTAGGAATGGCCTCTAAATTGTATGCCAATAATCCTTTTGAAATTTACAATATTAAGCAGTTGATGATTGTTCCAACTTTAAGTTTGTTAGTAATTGTTGGATCTGTTTTCTTTTTTCCCAAAGTTATTTACGGCCTACTCTACAAAAGAAAGCCAAGTAAGAGGGATTTGTCAAATGAGCGTATGCCTATTGGTGAAAACTCTATTGCTTTGCCTAAAAAGTATACAAATTTTGAATTTGAACCAGTAAACAGTAATACGGTTATTGCTGAAAAGCTTAAAATTTATTTTTCTAGTAAACCCTATTTAAAACCAAGTTTTACGCTATCGGTTATAACAAAAGAAACCAATATTCCTTATCATCAATTGACTAATTATTTTAATAACTATTTAGGAATCAATTTTAATGAGTGGAAGAATAATGCGAGAATTGAATTTGCTTTGGACTTATTAAACAGTGGTCGAGCTAAAAATTTAACCTTGGAATCAATTGGGTATTCTTGTGGATTCTTATCTAGATCAAATTTTGTCAATTCATTCCGTAAAAAAGTTGGCATGACACCATCTGAATATTTGCGATCAATGCCTCGTGATAAAGAATTTGTTTTTGCTTTAGATTTTTAATTACCAACCAATAATATTTACAATCTCATAGATTAGTTTTTAAGACAATTTGAATTTTTTATAGGCTCCAGGGATTCCCTGGGGCTTATTTTTTTTAATACCGAATAAGCTTTTGATCCACGTGATACAAAGATGATTGATGTCAAAGAATTCAGCTACACACCAAGTGCTTTGAAGAAATAAACCTATGATTCTATTAAAAACTTGATATCGGTTAAGGGAATTGAATAACCAAATAAAAATTTGAGAGAATATATATGAATGGGAAGAATCATTTGATCTCCAAAGTTTCATGATTCATATCTTCAGGTCTAAATAGTGAATATAAGTTGTATGACCAGTTTATGTTATAAAAACTTCAGGGAAAGTTTATTGGATAAAGATGATATTTTAAAAAAAGAAAGTGGTGATTTTAAAAAAGCTTTACTTGGAATTAGTCAAAATAGTATTCAGATCTCAAAATTATAACATCCTCGGATTTAGTTTTTTAACAAATCATGATTTTTATCATCCCTTTTTTAAATATTTTGTATTAGGCTTTTAGGAAGCGTACTAAAATTTTTTATATAAAATATCATGGTTTTTGATTTTAGTACAATATGATCATTTTTTGAATTGAATTCGGATTTTGGTTCTAAAAAGACCTCCTGGTGGCTAATTTCTGCGTTTCAGCTTTAGTAGGTTTGTCGAACAAATCGCCAGAGCTCTATTTGCGTCACGTCGGTTTGGAATAAGATTAGTTCTAAAAATCAATTGAAAAACCGATGAAAAAGTTTTCTATTTTAAATGGTAAGATTCATGGATTGGTGATCCTTGGATTTTTTTGCATCGTAGG